>OCZU010000145.1_pt1 | contig 51260 bp, 45 predicted proteins | sample 1539001 | NCBI WGS metagenome assembly OCZU01 (sample SAMEA3539306, study PRJEB22396) | soil metagenome | biome: tundra; feature: field; material: soil | place: USA | collected 2010-05 | depth 0.15 m | reverse complement strand
ACACAAAGCCCGGAACCAGTCCGGCGCGCTTGTCGGCGTCAATCTGGCGAGCAAGCGCGTCCGGGCGCATGGCGAAGTTCTCGTCTACTTCGATCAGCCGCAGATTGGAGACGCCGATGCCAGCGATCATCGCCGCCTTCTCCAAAGAAGAATGTGTCTGCGAGGAAGCGTAAGCGACCATCCGCCCGTCGCATCCTTTCTGATTGCTGATGTAGTTGGTGGCGCGTTCGCGTGCGGCCAGCAGAGCGCACAGCGCCGCGCTCGAGGCGGTGTCTTGAATAACTCCGCCGCCGGTATTCGACGACAGGAATTTCTCCGGAAGGCCGAGCATGGGAACGAGCCAGTCGAGCACATGCGTTTCCAGTTCTGTGCAGGCCGGGCTGGTCGACCAAAGCATGCCCTGCACGCCCAGTCCGGAAGAAAGAAGATCGCCGAGAATTCCAGGGCCCGAGGCGTTACAAGGAAAGTAGGCAAAGAAGTTCGGCGACTGCCAGTGAGTGATGCCGGGGAGAATCAGCTTCTCAACGTCTTTCAGTAATGCCTCGAACGGCTCACCCTGCGCCGGAGGATTCGCGGGCAGCGATGCCCGAATCTGTCCCGGCTTCACCTGCGAGAGCACCGGGAACGACTCGATGCGGGAATGGTAGTCGGCGATCCACTCCACCACGGCGTGGCCGTAGCGTCGGAACTCGTCGGGCGTCATGTGAAAGGACTTTTCGTCGGCCATTGTTCTCCAGAGAATATTAGAGCAATTTGAACCTGCACCTACTGTTGCCGCAGCCGTCCGAAATACACTCGCGTCTTATACTCAAACGCCGCCCTGCCCCCGACGGCGCAGTTTTCGAAGATGCGCTTCAACTCATTCAGCATCGGCGCATACTGAGGATGCTCCGGCCCCGGCGCATACGATGACGACAGCAGACGGCCTTCCACCCCGGCATAGTCGAACTCCTGCCGCATCTCAAAAACTCGCTCTTGAAACGGAGCGGGATCAAAGAACTCGTTGATGGCCGAGGTCGTGTGCTCGTGGCGAATGTCCTGGTAATCGGTACCATAGGTCAGCAGCAACTGTTCGTAGTCGCGAAGAAACTTTGTCGAATCCGTGACCCGCTCGTTCCACAGAAGCACCAGCCAACCTCCGGGCTTCAGGATGCGAACGAACTCGCGCCTTGCCCGCTCGCGGTCAAACCAGTGCGCGGCCTGGGCCACGGTGACGAAGTCCACACTGTGGCCAGCCAGCGTGGTCCCTTCGGCGGTTCCCGCCACGCTGGTAAACTTCGGAAACGTCGCCAGCAAACGCTCGCCCGCTGCACGCATATCGGCGTTAGGCTCAACGCCGAAGACGGAACCGGCATTCTCCAGCAGCATGCGGGTAAAGATGCCGGTCCCAGAGGCGATGTCGGCAACTACGTGGCTGGGCCTCAGGCCGCATTCAGTCTTCAGTTCCTCGATAACCTCCCGCGGATATCCTGGCCGATAGCGCACATAGTTTTCTACCCGGTCGGAGAAGCGGCTGGTTGCGTTGGAGGCAGGCATAAAGGCTTGCACATGGCAAGTTTTTTCATCTTGCCAGAAACCCATTTTAATTGGAGGATAGGAATATTGTCCCTCCCCGCCGGGCTCCCTGTGCCTCAAGCCCGCTCGATTTGGGTGGCGATTTAAGAGGGGACGTCTCCTCCGGTATCGAGTGCGATACCATTCCAACTAAGCCATGAGAGTCGTGATCGAATGAGAGTTGTCATCAAAGTCGGCACCAGCCTTATCGCTCCCGGCGGTCAGATCGACGCGAACCTGCTGCGCGCCATGGTCGATCAATTCGATCTCGCCAAGAACGAATACCTGATCGTCACTTCGGGCGCGATCGCAGCGGGCATGTCAGGGCTGCGACTGAGCAAGCGGCCGAGCGGCGTGCCCGGAATGCAGGCCTGCGCGGCGGTTGGGCAAAGCAAGCTCATGCATACCTACGAGCGGCTGTTCTTCGGCAAGAAGGTGGTGGCGCAACTTCTGCTTTCGAGCGATGACTTCACTTCACCGGTCCGCTACCGTAACTTGCAGAACGCTCTGGCCGAGCTCCTGTCACTCGGCGTGGTCCCGATCGTCAATGAGAATGACAGCGTCAGCGTGCGCGAACTCGAAGGCGCTTTCGGTGACAACGACGAGCTGAGCGCCCTGCTGGCCACCGCCGTGAAAGCCGACTGGCTGTTGCTGTTGACCAATGTGGATGGTTTCCTGGTTCCCAACGGACGCAAGAAACCCAGGCTGCAACGCGTGGTCCGTAAACTGACGCCGACGCTCGAAAAACAGTGCAATGGCAAAAGCACTCTGGGGCGCGGGGGCATGATTTCCAAATTGCGCGCCGCGAAGCTGGCCAGCGAAGGCGGCGTCCACGTGGCCATTGTGAATGGCCGCCATCCCCAGGGCATCATCCTGGGCATGGAACGCAAGATCGGAACCTATTTCCCTCCCCGGCGGGGGCGAAGCTGATGGCGACAACCGTTGCCAACTCGGCTTCCACGAAGGAGAAGCTGCTTCGCGCGCGAGAGGCGGCGGCGAAACTGGCACAGCTCTCGACGGACGAGAAGAATGCCTTGCTGCTGGCGATCGCCGATGCAATTGAAGCGCAGTCCCAGACGATTCTTGCGACGAATCGCAAGGATGTGGAAAGCTCTGGCCTCGAAGGCGCCATGCGCGACCGCTTGCTGCTGACCACGGCGCGAATCAAGGACATGGCTGACGGCGTGCGCGAAGTGGCGGCGCTCGGTGATCCAATTGGCGAGACGCTGGCAGAGTGGACGCGCCCGAACGGACTGCGCATCCGCAAAGTTCGCGTGCCGCTGGGTGTGGTGGGAATCATCTACGAATCGCGTCCGAACGTGACTGTGGATACTGCCGTGCTCGCCCTGAAAACGGGCAATGCCATCGTCTTGCGCGGCGGCAAAGAATCGGCCCGGAGCAATCAGCGATTGGTGGAAATTCTCGCCGCCGTGCCGGGAATGCCAGAGGGTGCGGTCGAACTTCTCGATTCGAGCACGCGGCAGTCGGTGACGGAACTTATCAAGGCCCGGGGGCTGGTGGATGTGATCATTCCGCGCGGTGGCGCGGGGCTGATTGCGTTCGTTACGGAGAATTCTACGGTGCCTGTGATTGAAACGGGAGCAGGGAACTGCCATATTTTCGTCGATGAATCCGCCGAATTCGAGATGGCCGATCGGATCGTGATCAATGCCAAGACCCAACGCCCATCCGTGTGCAATGCGGCAGAGAAATTGCTGGTGCATGAACGGATCGCGGCGGAATATGTCCCGCGAATCGTGAGAAAGCTGATCGATGCCGGAGTGGAAGTTCGTGGAGATGGGAAGTCTCGCAGTTTAGGCGCTGGACTCAACGTCGGGGCCGCCGCAGAGCAAGACTGGCACGAAGAATACTTGCGGCTCTGCATGGCGATTCGCGTGGTTGCAAACGTGGATGAGGCAATTGCCCACATCAACCGCTATTCCACGAAGAATTCGGAGGCCATCGTGACGCGCGATGCGGCGAATGCCGGCAGTTTCCTCCGCAGAGTAGATTCCGCCGCAGTGTACTGGAACGCCTCGACGCGGTTTACTGATGGCGGCGAGTTCGGCTTCGGCGCCGAGATGGGCATTAGCACCCAGAAACTCCACTGCCGCGGCCCTTTCGCGCTGGCGGAGCTGACTTCTTCGAAGTATGAGATTATTGGGACGGGGCAGCTTCGGTAATCGTCCGCAGCTACATTGGCCTCTACGACGTCTCCATAGAATACTCCGCTGTGCTACCTTACTTACTTTCCCAGCAGAAACCCCATGAGACCATTGTCCGTGTCACTTCTTACATTCGCCATACTTCTTTCGAGTTTTCCGACAACCGCGAGCGGTCATCCACCGGATTCTTCCGCCGCCGCTCAATCCATCTTCGGTTTTCGCGACGCCGCTACGGAAAACGCCACAGAGGCCCGCTTTCTTGCCGTGCCTGATCCCAGGCTGGCGGAAGAGCACCTCCGCACGCTGACTCAAGCGCCGCACATGGCGGGCACTCCCGAGGATAAAGCCACGGCTGACTATGTGGCGCAGAAGTTTCGCGAGGCCGGCCTCGACACCGAGATTGTCGAATACAAGGTTTGGCTGAATTACCCCTCGGAGATCAGCGTAGACGCCACCGCGCCTGCGGGAGTGGAAATGCACGGACCGACGCGTGAGCATGTCGATGGAGATCCTTACGACGATGATCCGCGTGTGGTGATGCCGTTCAACGGCATGTCGCCGTCGGGGGACGCCGAGGCTGACGTGGTCTATGCGAACTACGGCACACCCGAAGATTTCGAAAAGCTGGATAAGTTGAAGATCGACGTGCGCGGCAAAATCGTGCTCGTACGCTACGGCCAGAACTTCCGCGGCGTAAAGGCATTCGTGGCACAAGAACATGGCGCAGCGGGAGTGATCATCTATTCCGATCCGTTCGACGATGGCTGGCGGCGCGGCGATAAGTATCCCGAGGGGCCGTGGCGTCCCGATACCGCTGTGCAGCGCGGATCGGTCGGATACATGTTCGAGTTTCCCGGCGATCCTACAACGCCCGGAGTGGCATCGCTGCCTTCGTTGCCAGACAGCCAACGCATTTCTCCAGAACAGTCTGCGCAGATGCCGAAGATTCTGGTTACACCGCTCTCCTACCATGATGCCTTGCCCATTCTTCAGCATCTGGAAGGGCCCGACTCGCCGCGCGAGTGGCAGGGTTCTCTGCCTTTTACCTACCACGTGGGGCCGGGGCCAGTACGGGTGAAGATGCACCTCAAACAGGATTATCAGTTCCGCACTCTCTGGGATGTGATCGGCCGGGTGCGCGGCAGCGAGTTGCCGGACGAATGGGTGGTTGCAGGCAACCATCGCGATGCCTGGGTCTACGGCGCGGTGGACCCGAACAGCGGCACGGCGGCGATGCTCGAAACCGTCCACGGCGTCGGCGAGTTGCTGAAGGCGGGCTGGAAACCCAAGCGCACCATGGTGTTTGGCAGTTGGGACGGCGAGGAGGAAGGACTGATCGGCTCCACGGAGTGGGTCGAGCAACACGCAGCCGATCTGGGTGGTGCTCCCGCTTACTTCAACATGGACGTGGCGGTCTCCGGACCGAAGTTTGGGGCGTCGTCGGTGCCAAGCTTGAAGCAATTCTTGCGCGACGTGACTAAAGCCGTGCCCAGTCCGAAGGGCGGAACTGTGTATGAAGCCTGGCAAAAGGCCGATCAGCCGGGCGCTCCGTCGACGCAATCTCCCGCTGAAGCCATTGGGGACATCCGCCGCTTGCCAAATGCATCCGGTAAAGGCGATGTGCCGGTCGGCGACCTGGGCAGTGGTTCCGATTACAGCGCTTTCCAGCAGCATCTCGGTGTGCCTTCGACCGATATCAGTTCCAGCGGGCCTTACGGTGTGTATCATTCCGTATTCGACAATTTTGCCTGGTTCAAGAAGTTCGGCGATCCGGATTTTGTTTATGAGCAGCAGATGGCTCGAGTTTTTGGCCTGGAAATGTTGCGTATGGCCGACGCCGACGTGCTGCCTTACGATTATGAAGAATACGGAAAAGAGATTGCGGCTTACCTTGATGCAGCCAAGAAAAGGGCTGAGGGCAAGTTGGGTGATCGCGCGCTGGATCTCAATGCCGTGACCGCGGCAGCGAAGCATTTTCAGGACGCGGGGGCAAAGATCCTGTCGAAGCAGAAGAATCCGCCGCGGGATCCGGCGCGGTTGAACCAGGCGCTGCGGGAGGCGGAGCGAGGTCTGCTGGTGCCCGAAGGACTGCCGCACCGGCCGTGGTACCGGCATGCGATCTATGCTCCGGGAGAATACACGGGCTACGCCGCAGTCGTGATTCCGGGGGTGAACGAGGCTCTGGACAAGGGGGACGCCGAACGGGCGCGCCAGCAACTCGCCGTTTTGACGGCTGCGCTCGAACGCGCGGCCAAGGCGCTGGAGGGATACCGGTAGATCCATGCCCCCTACCCACGCACTCGGGCAATTCCTGCGGACGCTGCCGCACTCGGCGGCGGCCACGTTTCTGGCGCTGTTCCCGATCGTTGACCCCTTCGGCGGCATTCCGATCTTCTTCACCATGACTTCTTCCTGGACCGCCGAGGATCGCCGAAATACCGCGCTGAAGACCGGTCTTTGGGTGTTTGTCATCCTGGTTGCGTTTCTCTTTTTTGGCCGCTTTGTGCTGTATTTCTTCGGCATCTCGCTGCCCGTTCTGAAAATTGCTGGCGGATTGATCGTCGCCAATACGGCGTGGGGTATGGTCACATCCCATGCGCGCATCACGCCGGAGGAGAGCCACGAGGCGCGGGACAAGGAAGACATTTCGCTCACTCCTCTGGCCATGCCGCTTATGTCCGGCCCGGGAGCCATCGGTGTGGTCATGGCGCTCGCGGCGCACGTGGATAGCATCGCTTCTTACATGGGGATGGTGATCGGCATCGCCGGGGTGGCACTCTCCGTGTTGCTGTTCTTCTGGCTGGGCGGGCCGTTGGTGCGGCGGCTGGGGCCGAGCGCGGTCGGCGCCATTAACAAGATTTTCGGCTTTCTGATTCTCGCCATCGCCGTCCAACTGGTGTGGGACGGCGTGGCGGATTTCAAGGGGTAGGCTAGTGTGGTGCGGGCGCCCTCGCCCGCGAATGCGTCGATCGAGGCCGAACTTTCCTGGAACCGCATTTCTATCCCTCTCGTACCATAATCAGGCGCGCGTGCGCCCCGGAGGTGCTCCACGCCCGGAAGATCTCTCATCCGTCGAACCACGCTCCTCAGCACGGTCTTGGTTTGCCTGCTGCTAGTTCCTTTTTGTGCCGCTTCGGACCACTGGGACTACGAAGAGACCCATAGCGAGGTCCGTGACTTCGTTGCTGGCGGCATGCTGCATGTGCGCCTGAGTGTGGGCAACCTGCGCGTTCTGCGCAGCGACTCCAACAAGATCCGCCTGCACTACACCGTCAAGTCACGGCGCGAGAGCAACGTGAAAGACGCTCACGTGGACATCGAAGTCCGCGGCAGTAACGCCAACATCGAATTCCACGCACCCACCACCGGCAACACGCAGTTCGATGTCGAACTCGAGGTGCCGCAAAACACCAACCTCGAGGTGCATGAAAAAGTCGGCGACCTCACGGTGGAGGACATCGAGGGTGACAAGGATCTGGGGTTGGGAGTGGGAGACATCCGGGTCACGGGTGGGCGCGCAGCGTATCGCCTGGTGCGCGCCAGCACCAGCATCGGCGATGTCAGCGGCGGCGACGGCTACGACGAGAGCTGTGGCTGGCTGGGCAAAACGCTGAAGTATCGCGGCGATGGCAAGTACGAACTGCGGGCCCACGTCTCGGTCGGGGACATTACGCTGGAAGGGAAGTAGGATTCGCGCTGAGCTCGACCTCGTTGACGGCCGCGAATCCCCTCAGTGGAAATCTCCCGAAAAAATACTCTGGAAACTGCCCTCGAACGCGGCTCCTGGGCGGTTCCATTCCGGGTAAATCCTGGGTATACCGCCCTCCCCCCCCCTCCGAACGCCTTGACTGGCACGGAGTCTGCAAAAAGTGTCTGCAAAATCTTAATGTCAAAGAGCTTAAGAGGTCAAAATCTCGACAGCAAGGGACTTAGGCCCTCTGTCGCGGTATTTATTCGTACCGCCTCCGCCTTGAACACAATCGGCTTATTTCGGGAGGGCGGCAAGGTTAGATGTCACACCGGAATCCCCACCCTTTCGCAAAGAACGCGAAAGGATGGGCTACCCGCCATGCGTCTTCGGCTATGTGGCCGATGATTTCGGCGAGATCGTTCAGCGCTCTTTGCGGGTAGAGGAGGCGCTGGGCCAGCCCGAGAATCCGGTACCCAAGCCCTGACAGCCGAGGCGGCTGTCCCCACATAAGCGTCGGCTACTTCAGCGAGACCAGCCTCTCGACCAGCTCCGAATAATCCTTTTTCTCAATCCCATGCACCTGCTTGTTGTACTCGTCCACCTTTGACGAATAGTTCATCGAGCAGAATTTCGGGCCGCACATGGAGCAGAAGGCTGCTTCTTTGTAGAAGTCGTCGGGCAGGGTTTCGTCGTGCATGGAGCGGGCGGTTTCGGGGTCGAGTGAGAGCGCGAACTGCTTTTCCCAATCGAATTTGTAGCGGGCGTAGCTGAGGGCGTCGTCGCGGTCGCGGGCGCCGGGGCGTCCGCGGGCGATGTCGGCGGCGTGGGCGGAAATCTTGTAGGCGATGATGCCGTCCTTCACATCCTTTTCATTCGGCAACCCTAAATGCTCCTTGGGAGTGACGTAGCACAGCATGGCCGCGCCGTACCATCCGATCATGGCCGCGCCGATTGCCGATGTGATGTGGTCGTAGCCCGGAGCTATGTCGGTGACCAGTGGGCCTAGCGTGTAGAACGGGGCTTCGTAGCAAAGTTCCACTTCTTTTTCGACCTGCTCCTTGATCTTGTCCATCGAGACGTGCCCGGGACCTTCGATCATCACCTGCACGTCGTGCTGCCATGCGATTTTCGTGAGCTCGCCCAAAGTCTTCAGTTCCGAGAACTGGGCTTCGTCGCTGGCGTCGGCGACGCAGCCGGGACGCAGGCCGTCCCCGAGCGAAAAGCTGACGTCGTACTTCTTGAAAATCTTGCAGATGTCGTCGAAGCGTTCGTAGAGGAAATTCTGCTTGTGGTTGTAAGCCATCCACTGGGCGAGGATGGCGCCACCGCGGCTGACGATCCCGGTGATGCGCTTGGAAATCAGCGGCAGGTACTGAATCAGCACGCCGGCGTGGATCGTCATGTAGTCCACGCCTTGCGTGGCCTGTTCCTCGATTACTTCCAGCATGACTTCGGCATTCAAATCTTCCACGCGTTTCACGCGCGCAATCGCTTCGTAAATTGGAACCGTGCCGATGGGAACCGGAGAATTGCGCAGGATGGCTTCGCGAATTTCGTGAATGTTGCCGCCGGTGGAGAGGTCCATCACAGTGTCGGCGCCGTAATGCACGGCAGTGTGCAGCTTCTTCAACTCTTCCTTAATTTCAGAAGTGACCGCCGAGTTGCCGATGTTGGCGTTGATCTTGCACAGCGACGCTACGCCGATCGCCATCGGCTCCAGTTCCGGGTGGTTAATGTTGGCGGGAATGATCATCCGGCCGCGGGCGACTTCGTCGCGTACCAATTCGGGCGCGATCTTTTCGCGGTGGGCAACGTAGCCCATCTCTTCGGTGACCACACCCTGGCGCGCATAGTGCATCTGCGAGAAGTTACCGGTCGTGTTTGCCCGCCTACGTTGGGAAAGCCACTCTGCACGCGGTTTGGGGACACTGTGGCCGTTATTGCCATTGCCGGAATTGCCATTCGTGGGGGTCATCTGTCAGAGCCAGCTTTCATTGGGATTCTACAGGCCCCGATTATACGCGGACCCGCGGGGAGAATGGTACGTCGAGTGAATCAGATGTCGAGTGAATCAGATTTCCTGACCGAGGTCTCCAAATCTTTGTAAGGTTTTGCCCCCTGCCGAGACTACCTCATATGAACCGGAAATGAGCCTGGGGAGGTAGATCGAGCTTGCCGGGACCACACGCGTTTGCGAGTACGATTGCCGCACGTAGGATGGATGGGAGCAATCCTGTGAACGAGAGGCCTCGCGACGTAACGGGCGACGAAACGGAGGACCGGTTCAACCGGATCCTGCGCGAGTACGGGCCGGCGTTGTCGCGTCTGGCCTTTGGCTACGAGAAAGTGGCGGGCGTGCGGGAGGAGTTGACGCAGGAGATTGCGCTGGCGGTTTGGCAGGCATTGCCGCATTTTCGCGGAGAATGCTCTGAACGCACCTTCATTTATCGCATCGCTCACAATCGTGGCTTCACCCATGCCTGCCGGCGGCAGCCGGCGCACCAGCCTCTGGATGAGCTACCCCGAGTGCTGGAGCCGTTGGACCCTCGACCGCACCCCGAAGAACAAGTGGCGATAACGCACCAGCGGGATCGGTTGCGATTTGCGATTCAACGTTTGTCCTTGTCTCACCGGCAGGTGGTCATGCTGATGCTGGAAGATCTTTCGCATGCGGAGATTGCCGAAGTCCTGGGAATTACGGAAAGCAACGTTGCAGTGCGTCTGAATCGGGCCAGAAAGATGCTAAAGGAAGCATTGGAGGGCGCTCGTGACAACTGATACCGAGCTCGAAACCTGGCGCCGGGAGTGGCGCGACCAAACCGAACCTCTGCCGGAACTGAAGAGAAAGATTCGGCGGCAGAACCTGCGAACGGCTGCGGCGGTAGGCGCGATCTGCGGGTGTCTGGCTCTCTCGACGATCGAGGCATTGCGGATTCGAAGCGCGTTTATAGCTGGTCTCGCCGTTGGAATTGGTTTCGCGAGTCTGGTTTTGGGCGCCTATGCTTGGTGGGTCCGGCGGGGAGCCTGGAAGCCGACCGCGCAAACCACGCTGGCCTACGCCGAACTCTCTTACAGGAGAGCCGTGGCCAAGTCGCGAACTCTTCGCTTCTCGTTTTATTTTCTTCTTGCCGCGACCTTCCTGCTTACTGCCTTTGCGGCGTGGAACTGGAAACATTTCGCAGTAAGAGACGGATTGATTATTGCCGCTATGGGGATAGAAGCATTTTTCCTGAGGCACTACGGGCGGCGCAAGCAGCGGGAGATAGAAGAAACGAAGAAGCTGATCGACGACATGACGGAATAATCGAAACTGAGATAACGAAAAGCAGGCTCCACAACCATGTATATCCTATCGTTGGCAATTGATATTGTCCTGGCCGTTTATGTGGTCTGGGAGGTGGTCCGGTTTCTTCCCCAATACCGACAGCTCAAGCAGGCTATCGCAAATGGCGACGTGCACGCGCGCACACGCGTCTATCGGCGGGCGTTGGTGTTCGAGTGGGTCACGGCGTTGCTGGCGCTGCTCGCGCTTGGATTTGACTGGAGCAAGCTGAATCCGAGATTCCTGGGCCTGGAGAATGCGCGGTTGATTCAGATGATCCCACGGGGCGGCGACTTTGACCGAGGCGCCATCGGCGGCGTAGTTCTTGGATTAGTGCTGGGAACGGTCGGCATGGCCATCGCCCGACTCAGAGCCAGGCGGCGCGCCGCCACATCCGCACCGGTTGTGCCGGCGCCGGGGTGGCGAAAGCTTTTGCCCGATTTCTCTGCTCTGATTCCGGTCACAACTCGCGAGAGACTGCTGTGGGCGGCTGTGGCCGTCAGCGCGGGCGTCTGCGAGGAGGTTGTGTTTCGCAGCTGGCTGCTGTCAACTCTGCACGGCCCGTTTGGTCTGGGTGGAACAGCATTGATCCTGGTCGCGGCCGCCATCTTTGGACTGGCCCATGCTTATCAGGGAATCACCGGCATCGTGCTCACAGCCTTCTTGGGAGCGGTGTTCTGCGGGATATACGTCGCAACCGGATCACTGCTGGTGCCCATCCTGCTGCATGTTCTGATTGATGTGCGCTTTGCTGTTCTCCCGGCGCCTCCAACTCAGAATCCGCGAACGGCGTACGCATGACGGTTCCGTTGCCCCGGTTTCTTCAAGAGCCAAGTCATGTTCCGTCCTTGCCCGGATGGAGCGTCGGGCTTAGAATCTCAATCGTTCCTCAAAAGGAGATGCTTCATATGCGTGTGTGCCGTCTCTTGCCGGTCTTTTTGCTTTTCGTGGCTGCCAGCAGCTTTGCCCAAACGTCCTCTTCAACCAGGCCCGCTCCGGGCTTCAGCATCGACACCATCGATAAGAGCGTCGATCCCTGTGTGGATTTCTACCAGTACGCCTGCGGCAACTGGATTAAGAACTCTGAGATTCCTCCCGATCAGTCGCAGTGGGTCAGTTTTGTGGAACTCCACGAACGCAATCTCGACATCGAGCATGGCATTCTGGAAAAGGCTGCGGCCGGCGGCGCGGGCCGCGATGCGGTCGATCAGAGAATCGGCGACCTCTACGGCTCGTGCATAGACGAGAAAACAGTCGACGCGAAGGGAATCGCCCCGCTGAAGCCAGAGCTCGACCGGGTGGCCGCAGCCCCGGACAAGGCGGCGCTGATTGACGAACTCGCGCATCTGTATCTGGTGGGTGGCGTCTCGCTTTTCAGTTTCTACTCGTCCTCCGATCTTCACAACGCCGATCAAGTGATCGCCTACATCGATCAAGGTGGCTTGTCCTTGCCCGACCGTGACTACTACCTCAAGGACGACAATCCGAAGATGAAGGAGATGCGGCAGCATCTGGTGGAATATGTGACGCAAGCTTTTACGCTGGCAGGCCAGACGCCGCAACAGGCGGGCGACTCCGCGCAAACTGTGCTGCGCATTGAAACCGCTTTGGCCAAGGCTGCCATGGACCGCACGGCGCGCCGCGACCCGAAGAACCGCGACCATAAGATGAGCCGTGATGAAGCGGTCGCGCTCGGTCCCAATTTCTATCTCAATCGTTACTTCACGGCGGTGGGTGCGCCCAACTTCTCCCAGCTCAATGTCACGAATCCCGATTTCTTCAAGCAGGTCAACGGGGTTCTGGAATCCGAATCTCTGGACTCTCTCAAGACGTACGTGAGCTGGCACGTGCTGAATACAGCTTCTCCGTGGTTGTCTCAGCCGTTCGTCGACGCCAATTTCAAGTTCCAGCAGAACCTTACGGGCCAGAAGGAAATTCAGGCGCGCTGGAAGCGCTGCGTCAACCTCACCGATCGCGAATTGGGCGAAGCGCTGGGGCAGAGATACGTGGACGTGACATTCGGTCCCGAAGGGAAGCAACGCATGCTCAGGATGGTCGACGCCTTGGAGAAGTCTCTCGCTGAAGACATCCACGACCTCTCCTGGATGAGCGACGAAACTAAGAAGCAAGCCAAAGTGAAGCTCGATGCCATTCGCAACAAGATCGGCTATCCCGACGCTTATCGCGACTACAGTGCGGTGGTGATCAAGCCAGATGACTTGCTGGGGAACATCGCTCGTGCCAACACATTCGAGTCGAAACGCGAGATTGCCAAGATCGACAAGCCGCTTGACCGCAAGGAGTGGGGCATGACTCCGTCGACCGTGAATGCCTACTACAGCCCTTCGTTCAACGAGATTGTTTTTCCGGCAGGCATTCTGCAGCCGCCTTTCTTCGATAAGACCATGGACGACGCCGTAAACTTTGGCGGCGCCGGCCTGGTGATCGGCCACGAACTGACTCACGGCTTTGACGACCAGGGTCGTAAATTTGATCCGCAAGGCAACCTGCACGACTGGTGGACGGAGCAGGATGGCAAAGAGTTCGAGAAGCGCGTCAGTTGCGTGGCCGATGAATACTCGAACTTCGTGGCAGTCGATGATCTGAAGCTGAACGGCCGCCTCACGCTGGGTGAGAACACCGCCGACAATGGCGGCGCTCGCATTGCCCTGAGGGCGCTCGAGCACATGATCGCCGACGACAAGACAGGAAAAGAGGGCCAGAAGATCGACGGTTACACGCCCGAGCAGCGCTTCTTCCTGGGATTCGGGAGAGTCTGGTGCGAGAAGCGGCGGCCTGAGGTCGCACGCACCAGAGTGCTTACTGATCCGCACTCGCCGGGCAAGTACAGGGTCGACGGCGTGGTGCAGAATATGCCGGAGTTCCAGAAAGCGTGGGGATGCAAAGCCGGACAGCCCATGGTGGCCGAGAACGCCTGCCACGTTTGGTAGGATTCCGCGGGCGCGAGAATAGTGGGGCCGGACGGTTGTCCGGCCCCACCGCTCTTTTGGCTGTTATAACGGCTGATCCCAGCCTTTCAATCGGGGCCACCAACGACGCACGTTGCGGCCATACTCCTCGTACTGTGCTCCGAACTTCCCACGCAACGTCGGTTCTTCGTAGAAGACGACGAACAGATGTACGGCGAGAGCAACGGCTACGACAACAGCGATCACTCGTGGATTGGCGTGCCCGAAAATCACCCACAGCCCAATCCACCCCGCCGCGAAGCCCACGTACATCGGGTTGCGCACGTAGCGATAAAAGCCCACTCCAACCAGTCGCTGCGGCGGAGCAATCGGGGCAGGCGTGCCGCGTCCGGTCCACCCAAAGTCCCAGATGCAGCGCAGCGCAACCGCGAATCCTAGGGCGGAGGGAATCGCAGCCAGCCATCGCCAGCGCGCCGCGCCCGCCATTTCCACGTTGAAACCGAGCCATCGCGGCAGCAGCCAGAACCACAAGCCGAGGAACGCCGCGCCTACTAACAGCGATACCGCCGCCGTTAGCCACCGATAGCCGTGCCCGACTTCCGGAGTCCTCACAGACTGTGCATCGGTCATAAGTCCCTCCGTTGTTCGCTGGTCACACTCCCGTAGTCGCGAGAGAGACATGAACTCCTGTTCTCATTTCGGTGCGGCAGGCGAGCGCCGAGCCAGCTCCATTTCAATACCTTCCGGGAATACTACCGTTCCCGCTTGCGTCGTCTTTGGTTGAGTCGTTAACAGCGTCACACCCGCGACACCGGCTGTCAGCGCCGCATCCAAAACCTTCACCACATACGTGTAAGGCACCCTGGCGTCGGCCTTGATATAAAGATTTTGCGTGCGATGAGCCAGGCGACCCTTGAGCTTTTCCGCCAGCGACTCCTGCGTGACCGGATCGATTCCGAAATAGATTCTGCCCGTGTCGGTCACAGTGATAATCACCGCGTCTGGGTTGTCCGCATCGGGCACTGGCAACGCGCTGCTGGTAGGTGCTAACTGTACGCTGATCCCTTTTTGCATCACCTGTGCATTGCTCCGCGGAGCAGCTGACATCGTAGTTACAACTACCAGCAGTGCTAGGCTCCACACTCTGTTGTTCAGTTTTGCGAGACTATTCGTTTTAAGCCAACTCATGGGTTTTCTCCTCTCATAGCCGTTTCCGGCAGTGTTATTCGTTTCCATTCATTTATTACTGCGCCTTCGCGCCGCCGAGTGACGCGGTGGCGAGCGTTCCGCCCAGGCCCATCGTCTCTACCGCCGACGAGGGCACAATCACCATCGCGCCTTTTTCTTTAATCGCTTCGTAGAGCATGTTCATCGCGCGCAGATGCAGTGCCACGGGGTTTTCCGCATACGCTGCCGCAGCCTGCACAAAGCTGTTGGAGATTTCGGTCTCCGCCTGGCCCAGGATGATTCGCGCCTGGCGTTCGCGCTCGGCCTGCGCTTGCCTCGACATCGCATCCTCCAGCCCTTGCGGGATCCTCACGTCGCGGATCTCGACCGATTGCACTGTGATGCCCCAGGGATTGGTTTTCTCATCGAGAATGCGCTGCAGCTCGCGTCCCAGGGTTTCGCGTTCAGTGATCATCTGCGCCAGTTCGTGACGTCCGATTGACTCGCGCAGGGCGGTCTGGGCGCTCATGTTAATGGCCTCAATAAAGTTCTCCACCTCCAGAATGGATTTCTCCACGTTCCACACCAGCCAGAAGACGATGGCGTCCACATTCACGGGAACGGTGTCGCGAGTCAGCGTCGATTCCGCCGAAACACTGGCCACGCGCACGCGCTGGTCCACGTAGGGGCTCAGTGTCTCCACGATTGGCACAATGTGGAAGATTCCCGGCCCACGCAGGCCGACATAGCGCCCCAGTCGCAGCACCGCGACCTTCTCCCACTGCTGTACGACCTTGATGGCGAACATCAGATAGATGCCCAGCGCAGCGCCCGCAATAATCCCGGCCGGATAGTGAGTGGCGGCGGTGATGATTGCCCCCGCCAGCAGGCAGATGACAAATAGGGACCTTCCGATGCCGCTGATCTGACCTATTTCGATTTTCGTCATGGCTTCTATCTCCTTTGGGTGGAATCTGGCCTGGATTGGGGCACTAACTCGCGCAGGCGATCCAGCAGTTCTTCAACCGTGAATCCTGCGGCTCCGGCGCGGGCTGCGAATTCACCCGCCAATTGGGCGCGTTGCCGCTCCCGCTCCGCGTTGTTCTTGATGATCTTTTTGTTGCTGATGAAGGTCCCGGTTCCCTGATGGGTTTCAAGCGTGCCCCCGAGTTCCAGTTCGCGATACGCCCGCAGAACCGTATTCGGGTTGATGGCCAGGTCGACCGCAAGTCGCCGCACGGTGGGAAGTTGATCGCCGGCAGTGAGCGATCCCGCCGCGATCCCGCCCCGAACCTGGTCGATGATCTGGCGGTAGACCGGAACTCCGCTATGCAAGTCCAGTTTGAGCTGAACCCCTTGACCGTTGGCGGGAGTGCGTCCCATGTGTCACAGTGTACTATAAGACTAGTACATTAAGTCAAGGGAAAAGTCGGGAATTCGCCGAGAAAATGTTCTCAGTGCTTCCCCGGCGCTTTGAAGCCCTTGCGGCGTTGTTCGCTGTAGCGGTGCAAGGCGTCGAGGATGATGGGATAGGCTTCTGCGGCGGGCCGTATCTCGTCCACTTCGACCGCCTTGCCTTCGAGCTGCTTGTAGTCCTGGAAGAATCGCCGCAGCATCAACATGCGGTGCGGCGGCATTTCCGCAGCTTCATGGTAGGAGTTGAACTCTGGATCCTGGGTCGCGATGGCAATAATCTTGTGGTCCTGCTTGCCGGCGTCGATCATCGTCATCAGCCCGATGGCGCGAGCGTGAATGATAGTGAGCGGCACCACCGTTTCCTGACAAAGCACGAGAACGTCGAGCGGATCATCGTCTTCCGCCAGCGTCTGCGGGATGAAGCCGTAGTTCGCGGGATAGTAAACTGCGGAATAGAGGATGCGATCCAGCTTGATCAGCCCGCTGGCTTTGTCCAGTTCGTACTTCACGCTCGAACCGAACGGGATCTCGATCACGCAATCGAATTCCTGCGGGAGTTTGTCACCAGGAGTTACGTCGTGCCAGGGATGAATCATGGGATTCTCGAACTGTTTCTTAATTCTAGCGAAGGAATGGGCCAGATAGCGTCTGGCTCAGGGTAAGGGCGGCCGGATGGCCATAGGGCGACCGGTTCCTCCGGAATCTTGATTCTGGCTGCGGCGTCGCGTAGAGTCTGGAGTGAGCGGCAGAGTGCTCCGGTGGGTGTTGCTGATGTCAAGCCAAGTCAAGACATATCTGAAATTCGGCGGGGCCACGCTGTTGATTCTTTTTCTGCTCGGATACCTCGCCTACACCGGTGTCCAGGACAGCAAGAGCTACTACGTCACTATCAGTGAGCTGCACAAGATGGGCAATGGCGCTTATAGCAAGCGGCTGCGGGTTGCTGGCAACGTGCAGCCCGGGTCGATCAAGCGCACCGGAACCCATGTCCAGTTTGTGCTGATGGAGCAGGATCAGTTGCTTTCGGTTGATTACACCGGAACCGAAGCGCCGCCCGACACCTTCAAAGACGACTCTCAGGCCCTCGCCGATGGCAGCTTCGGCCGCGATGGCGTCTTCCACGCCAAGCAGCTTCAGGCCAAGTGCGCCTCGAAGTACGCGCCACAGCAGCCCGGCGCTCCCGCGAGTGGCAAGAGCATGACGCAGGTGCAGCCGCCTACTCAGCCTGCCGCGGCTTCGAACTGAGACCGAACTCTGCTGGCTGAAATTGCTTCTCGCTGCTCTCCCGTCCTCGACTTCGGCGGGTGCTTTCGCTATCTTCTACCTTTCAACTTAATCCCATGACGGTGAGCGCACCCGAAATCCCGGCGGCTGGAATCATCGCCGTCGAGAACCTGGTCAAGCAGTTCGGCCGCTTCGCCGCACTGCGCGGCGTGAGCGCGGAGTTTGATGCGGGCAAGTTCCACGTGATTCTCGGCGACAATGGAGCAGGGAAGACCACTCTGTTGCGCGCGCTGGCGGGATTGACTCATCCCACGCGCGGCGCGGTGTCGATCCTGGGCAAGACTCCGGAACAGGCCTGCCGCGAGATCGGGTACATGGCCCATCCGTCGCTGCTCTATGACGAAATGAGCGGCCTGGAAAACCTGCGCTACTTTGCCCGTCTTTACGACGTCGGCGACAGCGGTTGTGAGCAGGCGATTCGCTGCGTGGGGCTTGATCCTGAATTGTCGCGGCCTGTGGGAAAGTACTCGCAAGGCATGCGGCAGCGGATGTCGCTGGCGCGTGCGATTCTGCACGATCCCAGGATTCTGTTGCTGGATGAGCCATTTTCCAACGTCGATGTGCACTCGGCGCGGGAGATGGTCGGCTTGCTCAAGGGCATGCGCGACGCGGGCAAAACCATTTTCGTGGTCACGCATCAGGCGGTGCTGCTCGAAGGCGTGGCCGACGAATTTGTGTGGATGCAGGCCGGCCAGATCGTTGACCGCACGCATCATCTGGCCCCGGACGTCGATCGAGCGGAGAAAGCATGAGATCGTTCTGGTCGATCACGTTCGCCACGCTGGCCAAGGACATCCGCCTGGAATGGCGCTCCAAGGATGCGCTCAACGCCATGCTGTTTTTCTCGCTGCTAGTGGTGGTGATCTTCGTCTTTTCCTTTGATCCTTTGGCGGAAGAATCACGGCACATCGTGGGTGGCCTGGTTTGGGTAGCCTTCTTGTTCGCCGCAGTGGTCGCTCTCAACCAGACTTGGGCGCGGGAACTGCGCAACCAGGTGCTCGATGCCTACCGCGTCTCTCCGGCACCGGCCAATGCGCTGTTTGTAGCGAAAGTGCTCGGCAACTTTGTGTTCGTCAGCCTGCTGGAAGCGCTGATGGCGCCTCTATTCGTGATCTTCTACAACTTGCGCGTGCTCGGGCCGGCCTGGCAGTTGCTTCCCGTCGCGCTGCTGGGAACCTGGGCGCTGGTGGTGAATGGAACATTTTTCGCAGCGATGTCACTGCGCACGCGCAGCCGCGAGCTTATGCTGCCTCTGCTCCTGTTCCCGGTTTCCATTCCCGCGGTGCTGGGCATGGTCGCCGGCACCACCAGCATTCTCACGGGTGAGAGCCCGGCGCACTTCTACATCGTATTGCTTCTTACCTACGATGTGGTGTTTACTACTGCTTGTCTCGCCTTGTTTGACACGGTGTTGCAAGCGGAATGAAAAGGGCCTTCCCTATCCTTGCGGTTCTGACGGCGTTCTTCCTCGCCTACGCTTTTTATCAGGCCATGTGGGTCGCGCCGACGGACGCCCTGCAGGGCGACGTTTATCGCATCATTTACTACCACGTGCCTTCGGCGTGGACGGCCTTCCTGCTGTTCTTCATCAACTTCATTGCATCGGTGCAATACCTGGCGAATGCGAAACCGTCGACGCAGCGCGCTGTAAAGTGGATTGTGATTGCGGTCGGGATTCTTGGCTTCATCGCGCCTTTCATCCCGCAAGTACGACAGCAGTTGCCCAATGGGATGTATCCCAGTTCAGTGGCGACGACGGCCCTGATTATCGTTGGACTTTATTTCCTCATCGGGAGGTATTTCCCGGGACAAGCACTTGACATGCTGGCGGTCACCGCGGCGGAAGTCGGCGTGGTTTTCTGCACCATCGTTCTGGTTACCGGTCCCATCTGGGCGCGGCCGGTGTGGGGCATCTGGTGGGCTCCGGGAGATATTCGGCTCACCTCGACGCTGGTGTTGTGGCTGATTTACGTGAGCTATCTTGTGCTGCGGCGTTATTCTGACAGCGCGCAGACCCAGAAGCTGGCTGCCGTCCTGGCGGTCTTTGGCGCGCTCGACGTCCCTCTGGTTTATTTTTCTATCTGGTTCTTCCGCACGCAGCACCCCCAGCCCGTGATCGGTGGCGGCGGCTCGATGGACCCGCGGATGTTACACGTGCTGCTGATTAGTTGGATGGCGTTCTTGTGTTTCGCGTTTCTGGTCTGCTGGTCGCGATTCCAGATGGAGAAGCTGCGTCGCGACGTGGAGGAAGCGGAAGCCTTGGAGTCATTGCGGGAGGGCGGGGGAACGGTCGCGCAAACTTCCAGAGCCAAAGTTCCTCTAAACCGGGGGCCTCAATGAATTCCGCAAGTGCCATCAAATTCCTCTACGCCGCCTACACCGCCACCTGGCTGATTCACGCGCTCTACCTTGGCAGCCTGGTTCGCCGCTACAGGCGTTTGCGGCAGCAGATGAAGGATCTGGGCAAAGGCGAAAGGTGAAGCGCAGCAATTAGCCGTTAGCACTTAGCCAATTCGGTACATCGCAGCTTACAGCAACCGAAAAAGGCTTGTACGGCAGGCGCTAATTGCTAATTGCCAAATGGCTGGAAGGCAAAGCCCGCCCTTTAATTCGCGGCTTCCCGCTGGAGCGCGCTGAAAAAATCCGTACTCCCAGTGGAGCGGAGGAATTCGTAGTCTTCGATCATGGCGGCGGTTCCGATCCGCAGAGAGGGTAGAGGCGATTCCACGCGGATCACGCGCGCCGTGAACCGCACCCGGACGGCGTCGGTCAGCGTGATATGGGGTGGAAAGGTGAGGGTGACTTCACAACGGGTGCCCGCCGCGGCCGGTCGGTCGAGGTAAAAGAAAACTCCGCGGGCGCTGACGTTCTGGGTTTCGGTCTGGAATTCGCTGTCTTGATCAAGGCGAACCATGGCCGGCAGGCGCATGTCAAAGCGACGCATCATCCGCCGCTCCTGAGACCCCGATTGCGTCCGTGTTGTATGTTCCGAAAGCATTCTCTTAACCAACAGCAATCAAATGCGGTACGGAATGTACTTTCAGGCTGGGGGGCCACGGTCCCGTCGCCACTCGGCAGGCCCTGACTACCAACCAATGTATAGAATTACCAGCCGTTTGCAAGAGCAAAAAGACTCCCGGAACTGAGTCGGTAAATGGTCCTCGGGACCGTGCGGGCTGGGGATTTGCAATTTGCTTCAGCCACTTTCGTGCCACGGTCCGGCATCTTTCCACATCACCCAACGCATCTGACAACTGCGGGAGGGCGCTTGAGAGCGGAGCCTCGCTTGACTTGGCTATCGGCCAGATGTTTAAGTAGTTGTTTGTTTTCCGCCAGTTCCTAGTGACACGTCAGCAGCGGGCGGTTTCGCCGGCGCAGGGTAAGTACTGACTCGCGCGCCGTTTCTACTCTCACCAAATGATCTGATTGAACCGGAGGAAAAACGTAATGGGAAATGGCCGTTGGTCGGGAGGAAACTCGGGAAGTGGCTTGGCGCGTGTGCGTGTGCTGGGGGCGGTGTTTGTGCTGCTTTTGGCCGGTTCCGTGTTGCTCGGATTTGGTTCCCGCCGCCAGGCCCAGAAGGCCCTGGCGCAGCTTCCATCCTCTCCCATTCCAACCTCTTCCAGATCCTCCCGGCGTTCCAAACCCGATGCGCGAACCATTCTCGGGCAGTTGCCGCTGATCTTCGAGCCCAACCAGGGTCAGGCTGATCCGCGGGTGAAATTCCTGGCTCGCGGCAGGGGATACAGCCTCTTTCTGGATACGAGCGGTGCGGCGCTCGCCCTGCAAGCGGGGCCCCTATCGCGCAACCGACACGGCGACCAACTCGTACGCATGAAGCTGGTCGGCGCCAACCTGGCGGCGGCCATCGCCGGGACCGACCAATTACCCGGCAAGAGCAACTACCTCATCGGCAACGACCCCCACAAATGGCACAGGGGTATTCCGCAGTTTGCCGGGGTTCATTACGAGAGCGTCTATCCGGGAGTCGATCTGGTTTTTTACGGAAACCAGGGCCATCTCGAATACGACTTCCGAGTTGCCCCCGGCGCGGACCCTTCACGAGCCGAACTGCAGTTTGACGGCGCGACAAAACTGGAACTGAACGGTGGCGATCTGATTCTCACCGGCAAGAACGACGGCGGGTTGCGCTTGCAAGCGCCTCAGATTTACCAGCGCGACGGAGACCGCCATAGGTCGGTGGCAGGACGCTTTGTTCTGCGCGCCACCAACCGCGTCGGTTTCGAGATTGGCGCTTACGACCGCAGCCGCGAGCTGATCATTGACCCGACACTCAGTTTTTCCACCTACTTCGGCGGCAGCGGGTCTGAGACCTCGCCTTCGGTCGCCGTCAACGGCGACGGCTTCATCTATCTCGTCGGGTCGACCAACTCTTCCGCCGGATTCCCGCTGGGTGGCGTATCTCCCACACAGTTCGGACCCGCCGCCAACATCTTCGTCGCGAAGATCAATCCGGCGCAGCCGCCTGGCGTGGTTTACACGACTTTCCTCGGCGGCACGGGGGCGGACACCAGCGTCGGCATCGGCGTGGACAGCGGCGGCAATGCTTACATCGTGGGCAACACCAGTTCCACGAACTTCCCGACCAGCGACACCAACATCCTGGGCTATCAAACTTCACCCCAGACGAAGACGCAATGCGCTTCCTCTCCCACTTGCACGTCCGTGTTCGTCAGCGAGCTCAACGCGGCGGGCTCGGGACTCAATTATTCTTCCTATCTCTCTGGCGACGGCGACGACCAGGCTAGCGGGATGACGATCGACACCCAAGGCAACGTCTTCGTCACCGGCACCACGACGTCCAACAACGCCCCGAGCATTACGAACGCCTTTCCCGCGACCCTATTGCCCGTGCCGTTTCAAGTCCAGCCGGTTTCGAGCCAACAGTTCTTCGTGACCAAGGTCAGTACCGAAATTCCGAGCGTGGGTAGCATTGCGTATTCGACGTACTTTGGCGGCGGTACGCCGACGACCGGCGTGGTTGCCACCGGTGGCGGCATCATCGTCGACTCAACCGGCAACATTTATTTCAGCGGCACGACCAATTTCTTCAATAGCGGTTCTGGAGCATTCGGCAACAGCGGTCAGTCGGAGGACTTTCCTATCCTCAACGCTTATCAGCCATGCCTGGATACGCCTCCGCCGACCGTCCTCGCCAATCCGAACCCCTGTACTGCTCCACCCACTCCTTATCCAACGGATGCCTTCGTCGCCAAGCTGAATCCTCTCGGGGCCGCGGGCACGCAGCTACTCTTCTCGACTTACCTCGGCGGCTCCGGTGACGATACGGGTGCCGCGATTGCCATTGATTCCGGCGCCGCCCACGTCTTTCTGACGGGAAGCACAAATTCCAGCGATTTCATCATTCCCACCGGCGTCGCAGCCTTCCAGTCGTGCCTGGATACTCCCCCCACTACGCCGCCTGTGACGCCATGTCCCGCCATTGCTTCCCCGGCACCTACGGATGCCTATGTGGCGGAGATGACCAATCCCGCGCAGAGCACTACCGGAGTTCCGGCGGACGTGGCTCTCACCTACTTTTCGTACTTGGGCGGCGGAGGAAACGATAGCGGGGCCGCGATCGCTGTGGATACGGCCGGCGATGCGCTCGTCACCGGATCAACCAGTTCGACGAACTTCCCGGTGACTGGGGGCGCATTCCAGTCCACGCTCAACGGCATGCAGAACGCCTTCTTTGCCCACATCGATACTACAACGATTACAGGTCAGAATCAGGTGGGCTCTTTTGTTACTTATTTCGGCGGCAACCATTCGGATCGCGGTACAAGCATCGCGATCGATCCCAGCCTGAACGCTTATATTGCTGGCGATACCACTTCGACCACCTTGCAGGTCGTCAATCCATTGGTCGGGGCAGGGGGTACCACGCTCAATGGACTCAGGGACGCGTTCGTCGCCAAGTTGGGGACGGCGACGGATTTGTGCATCACCTGCACGCCCCTAATCTTTTCCCAAACCGGAGTGGTGAGTGCCGGCAACACGCTCACGATAACGTTTACGGTCACCAACGAAGGGCCGGACCTGGCCACGAACGTCAACGTGAACGGTACAGTTTCCGCCGGAGTGACCTTCAACAGTGCTACAGCGGGTTCGGGCACTTGCAGTACGCCGAGCGGCAACGCAGGGGTTTGCCAGATCCCCACGCTGCAAGCCGGTGCCACTTCACCGGTGGCCTTTACGGTGACGCCGATCACCGCGGGCAGCTATCAAGTGAACGCTACGGTGTCCAACAGTAACGATACGAACACCAATAACACAGCTACGGCTCCGTTCACGGCGGGCGGTTTTTCCGTGTCTATCGCTCCCGCCGGCCAGACGGTCAGCGCAGGTTCGATCGGGATGTATACGGTGGTGGTATCTCCAACGCAGGGAGTGTTCCCAGCTAATATCTCGCTCAGTTGTAGCTCTCTGCCTACCGGTGCGGCTTGCAACTTCGCCAACAGTACTCTCACAATGAACGGTGCAAGCAGTGCTTCGACCATACTGAATCTGACGACGGTCGCGCAACCGGTGAACACGGTCACTGCTGCGGCAGGATGGCGGCGCCCGCTTTACGCGCTCTGGCTGATGATTCCTGGGATGGCTGTGTTGGGGCTCGGCACGGGCAAGAAGCGCCGCGGGAACAAGAGCCGCTTCCTGTGCCTGCTCACGCTGTGCGTGCTCTTCATGCTGGTTGGCCTCCAGCCATCCTGCAGCAGCGCCAAGACGCAGCCCGTGGTGAGCGGAACACCGTCGGGGACGTACCCACTTACGGTGACCGCAACCTCGGGTTCGTTCACGCGCACCGCGCCATTTAGTCTGACAGTAACGCCGTAACCGCAGCACGGCGCCTGCTGTGGCCGGTTCCGCAGGAAGGCTAGGATGTTCTTGAAATGTGGGGTTAGGCCCCGGCGGAGAGCTTGTGGTGACTCTTGGCCTCGGCGATTCCATACTGCCGAATCTTGTAAAGCAGGGCTTTGTAGCTGATCTGCAGAAGGGCCGCCGCCTGCTTGCGGTTCCAGTTGGTCTGCTCGAGCGCTTGCCGGATGGCCTCCCCTTCGGCCTCGTCCTTGGCAGTACGCGCCAGGGATTTTAATCCGCCGCTGGCTTCTCCGCCTCTCGCTCCTGAATCTCCCCGCGCGCCGCCGTTCCCATCATTGCGGGGTTTCAATTCGGCCACCGCCAGATTCTCGTCGCCGAGGATCAGGTAGCGCTTCAGAAAGTTATTCAGCTCCCGCAAATTGCCCGGCCACGGATGCGCCTGGCAGGCCGCGAGCAACGCAGGAGAAAGCGGAAGCTGCGGCCGCGCATAACGCTCGGCCATGCGCGTCATGAAATGCTTCAACAGAACCGGAATCTCTTCCTTGCGGTCGCGCAGCGGCGGCAGTTGCAAGGTGAACGCATTGAGACGGTAGTAAAGATCCTCGCGCAGGCGTTTGGCGGCCAAAGCCTGTGGAATGTCAATGTTGGTGGCTGCCAGAATGCGCACGTCCACCTTGATGACTGACCGGCTCCCCAGCCGTGAAAATTGCTGGTCCTGCAGCACGTGTAGCAGCTTGGCCTGCAGTGCCGGGGGCATCTCCCCGATCTCATCGAGCAGGATCGTGCCCTTGTTGCACAGTTCGAACTTGCCCGGTTTGGCGTGCGTTGCCCCGGTAAACGCGCCCGGCTCATAGCCGAATAGCTCGCTTTCCAGCAGATCCGCGGGGACCGCGGCGCAATTTACTTTCAAGAACGTGCGGTGCGCGCGCGGTGAGAGTTTGTGAATCAGTCGCGCCAGCACTTCCTTGCCCGTGCCGCTTTCGCCCAGCAGCAGCACCGGAATGTCCACATTGGCGACCAGCGCCGCTTGCGAGCGGATCTTCCGCATGGCCGGACTGGCCGCGATGAAGAACACATCGTCGCAGACTTCCTCGACCTCCCCGCCAATCGGTCCTTTTCCCTGACCCAGGCACTGGTTGATGACCGCATCCAGTTCCGCTTTCTGAAAAGGTTTCGTCAGGTAATCGTGGGCTCCCAGGCGCATGGCCTGCACTACCTTGCGCGTATCGTTGACGCAGGAGAGCATGACGACCTTTACTCCGGGCCGCTTCTGGCGGAGTCGCTCCAGCGTCTCCAAACCGTCAATCCCCGGCATCAGCACATCCAGCAGCACCAGGTCCGGCTCCATGCCTTTTTCCACGCGCTGCAAAGCCTCTTCGCCAGTCGACGCGGTCTCTACTTTATAGTCGTCGACCTCCAGCAGTGTCCGGATATAGCGGAGCATGGCCGGCTCGTCATCCACCAGAAGAATCTTGGCGGTGTCGCTCATCGATTCTTTCCTTTGCTGGCAGCGTTAAGAGCAGGTTTGAACGGAATAAGGAATGAGAATTTGCAGCCCGCACCCGGATCGCTTTCCACCCAGACTTTTCCTCCCATGCCCTGCACCAGGCGGCGCACAATCGATAGGCCCAGACCCATGCCTTCCTGATTTTCGTTTCCTGGAAGGCGAAAGAAATCATCAAAGACTTCCTGATGAAACTCCGCCGGGATTCCCGGACCCGTATCCGACACGCTGACCTTCACCGAATTCGGCTGGGCTGTATCCTGTCGGCGCCTCTCCTCCGACGACGCCGGCTGCGCCGCAGCTCGCCGTTCCCACATGTAGGGTTCCGCGTGCAACCAGACCGTCCCGCCTTTTTGAATGAACTTATACGAGTTTTCCAGCAGGTTCGAGATCACCCGCTCCATCTTGGGAGAATCAAAAGGAAACACCGGCAACTTGTCGTTCGCCAGAAAGTAGAGAGCCAATCCCTTTTCGTGAAAGCGGCTCGACCACAGGCGGCAAACGTCGGACAGGCACTCGTTGATGTTGGCCGCCTCGAACTGCATCTTCAAGCCGCCGGTTTCCAGAGCGCTGTAGGTGAGAAAATCCTGGATGAACTGCTGCAGCCGTTTCCCGCTCGACTGCATGTCGCTCAGCACTTCGCGCTGACGCGTATTCAATGGTCCCAGTTTCTCGCTTTGCAATAGTTCCACGTACCCGTTCAGAATCGCCAGCGGTGTCTTCAGATCATGCGCGGCCGAGCCAAGCGCGTTCGTCGTGCGCTGGAATCGCTCCTGCAACTCGGCGTAAGCCTGCAGCAAATCACCTTGGTCGGAGATCGCCTCCCCGGCAACCGCGGACGCGGTTGAGCCCGTCTTGGCTTCGTCGGGCTCGGAAACACGCAGAGTCTTTTGCACGGTGGCCATAAGGGGTTCGGCGGTCTAATTTTGAGGGGGGAAACGCACTCGACTGGTTCAGAGAAGAATGCTGTACAAAAATCGTAAGCCACGCCACTTTTCCTTGTCAACGAAAAATGCAACCTGATTACCCAAGTGTGGCAAAACCTTGCACTCCTCGATTGGCTAGTATCGCAGGCGGGTCTACCCCTTACGCAGTAGAAACGGGAGCAGAAAACACTGAAACGCCCACACTTCAACGGCTTTTGCCTCCCAACGCCGAGAGTTGGCCGGGTCTCTCCGGTTTTCGCCCCGGGTCCTCCCTCGATCTAGCCTGTAACTCAGGATTTGGCCCCTAAGGTGCTGGAAATGTTGACTTAATCGAGGCAGGAAGGGGTGTGCGTGAACGGTAAGATTCCAGCGCGAGAGCGTCGCCGGTGGCCGCGCTTGCCTTTAGCCATACCCGTCTTCGTTCGAAGCCGGGCCGAGGCAGACAAGGAATTCCTGGAGTTTGCCACTGCCCTGAACGTCTCCGCCGGCGGCATGCTGGTAGCGGTTCGCCGCTCCATCCCGTCCGCGGCCCAGGTCATGTTGGAGATCCCCAGCGCTCCGTTAGCTGCGTTGGCTGCCCTACCCAGAGTCGCGCGGAATCTGCGCGCCAGAGTGTTGCGCATGCAGCACGGGGAGGGCTACAACCTGGTCGGTCTGAAGTTCTCCCGGCCCCTGGTCAATTCCCACGCTCCCACCAAGCCCCTCCGACGGAAACTCGCTTCTTCGGTGTGAAAACCTTTTCCCCTGCTGTTCGGGGATTCCTTACCGGTTTGCCACCCTCGTGATGACCAGTTCTGCTTCCTCTCAATCTTCAGTAAGTTGCTTTTCATCAATCAGATAGAATAGTCTTTTAAAGTAAGTGTTTCCTCTCCCCGTGTTTGGCTCTCCGGGTGCACACCAGACGATAAGCCTGTGTTGCGGAAGCCAGGAACACCTATGAGCACTTCAAATCCAGTCAGCGCGCTAATCCAGCCTTTGGGCGAGATGCCTCCCGAATCGATCGTCTTTGGGAGTACCGAGGCTATGCGGGCTCTCCGCGAACGGCTGGCGAAGATAGCCGGGGCCAATGTCCCGGTGCTGATCCAGGGAGAGAGCGGCACGGGCAAAGACATCATCGCACGCATGATCCACGCCAATTCGCCGTGGAGGACCGGTCCGTGGGTGAAGGTGAACTGCCCGGCGATTCCCGGTACGCTCCTTGAAAGCGAATTGTTCGGTTACGAGAAGGGAGCTTTCACAGGCGCCTATGGAACCAAGCCCGGCCGTGTCGAGATGGCGCATCGGGGAACGTTGTTCCTCGACGAAATCTCTGAACTCGACATGGGTTTGCAGTCGAAGCTGCTGCAGCTCCTCCAGGACGGCCAGTTCTGCCGCATCGGCGCCCAAGAAGACAAAAAGGTGGAAGTCCGCGTGGTGTGCGCCACCAATCGAAAACTGGAAGAGGAAATCGCCGCCGGTGCTTTCCGCGCCGATCTGTTCTACCGCATCAATGTCGTGAATCTCCACATGCCGCCGCTGCGCGAGCGCGCCTCCGACATTCCGCAACTGGTCGACTATTTCCTGGAGTATTACAACCACAAATTCAACTCGCGCGCCAACCCGTTCTCCGCCGATTTAATGACCGCTCTGCGCAAGTACCACTGGCCGGGTAACGTCCGCGAGTTGGAAAATCTGATGAAGCGTTACGTCATTCTGGGCACTGAGGAATCCATCTCCGGCGATCTGCGGCCGCATGAGACGGATTTCTTCTCCGCCGACATCGTCATCGACGGCCCGATTTCGCTGAAAAAAATCACCCGGCAAGCGGTCCGCGAACTGGAACGCAAGATCATCCTCAAAGTGCTACAGCACCACCACTGGAATCGGAAACAGGCTGCCCGCGCCCTCAACATCAGCTACCGCGCGCTGCTCTACAAGATCCGCGACGCCGGCCTGCCCTCCAACCGCCAATCCCGCCGCCCTCAGTCCGATAACGCCGTGAACCATATCGTCGCCGCCGACTGAGTCCCACGGTGAGGTAGTTGTGCCGGAATCTAACCTCCCGGGATCGACCCTGCCTATTCCCATTTTCCGCACATCGGGCCATAATCATCTGCAATCCCTGAAGCTCGAAAATCTTTGGCGGTGACTTCAGGATGTCGCAGGCGAGGCATACGTGGCTCCGGTTCTAGTCTGGCTCATACTCTTCCTCTGCCTGGTGATCTCGCTCGTAAAGTACACACTTGCGCTCATCCTGAAGTGGTCGGTTCCAGGAGCGAAGGTCGAAAAAGACTATACCTACCAGCCCACGGTGAGCGTCCTCATGCCTTGCTTCAACGAGGGCAAGACCGTCTACGAGACCATCGAGAGCATCAGTAACAGCAACTATCCAAACCACCGGTTCGAAGTGATCGCGCAAGATGACTGCTCGGTGGACGACAGCTACGAGTGGATGCTTAAGGCCCAGCGTGACTTCTCGAACATAAAAGTCAGGGTGGGAAGGAACGCCGTTAACAGCGGGAAGGCCCGCACCGTCTGCAACGCTTTGCAGCACTCCACCGCAGAGCTGATGATCTCCATCGACTCCGACTGCATCTTTCATCCCGATGCGATCCGGGAGTTGGCCGCCTGCTTCTCTGAGCCGAAGATCGGGTCGGTCGGCGGCAGAGTCGGAGTAAGAAATCCCAACGAAAACGCGATCACCGCGATCCAGACGTTTATCTACTACGCCGCGTTCCAGCTCTACAAGGTTCCCGAGAACTGGACGCGCAGCGTGGGCTGCATCAGCGGGTGCCTGTTTGCCATCCGGCGCGAGCTGCTGCTCGAGATCGAGCCCAAGATTCGGAGCCGTCACTGGTTCGGCATCCCAGTGAACCAGGGCGAAGACCGCTTTCTCACGCATCAGACGCTGCTGCGCGGCTACGGAACTTACATCAACAATGACGCCCTGTGCTGGACCACCGTGCCCTCCACCTTGCCAGACTTGTTCAAGCAGCAATTGCGCTGGAAGCGCAGCATCATACGTGATCTTTTCTACACCCTGCGGACGTTGCCGAAGCACGTCTGGACTCTGCACCCCAACACAGTACTCACACTGGTTCTGACGCCACTGGGGGCCCTGCTTGGGCTGTTGGTGGTTCTCACCATGCTGTCCGGCAATCCGATGGAGTTGGCCGGTCCCGGTCCGCTGATCGGGTACCTCGCGATCGCGGCCATTCTCGGCTGGGTGATCAGAAAATACAGCGCCCGGGAAGCGGTCAACAACCCGCTCGCCTTCGGCGCCTATTTAGCCTGGTCGGTCGTGAGCAGTTTATTCCTTACGACGTTGGCACTGTGCACTCTGGACTCCAGAGACTGGGGAACGCGCACCAAAGAACAGGAGGCCACCAATGGCGACGCCAGTTCTGCCAGAGGTCAAGAAAGCGCCGGCTGAAGCAAAAGCTCCCGTGATCCAGCCCCTGCTCTACAAGTCGGTGGTCACGGTTTACCGGATTTTTGCCATATTCACTCTCTACCTGGTGCTTGCCGGCGTGCTGGCTTATGGCTTCGTCATGGGCTTCTATGCTCTGAATACATCCTGGGCTGCGCCCGTGATTCTTTCTCCTGCCGACGACAAGAGCCTCGACTTCACCGAGAAGCTCGTGACGAGCAGGCAGACGCTGGAAGATCTGAACGTGGATAAGAAGCGACTGGAGGATGGCACCGCCGAAATGAAAAAGCACCGGGCTGCGCTGGAGGCGCTCGAGCCCGAACTTCAGGCCGCCATCAGCCGGGAGAAGCAACATAACCAGGCCACCGGCCCGCAGCTTCTGGAACTCGACAAACAGAAGCAGGCCGACAACCTGAAAACGCAAGCGGTCATGGCGCAAGTCAAAGTGGTGGAAGCCGCCATCGAAAAAGATCTGGCAGCCGGCCTTATTACCAAAAGCGATGCCGCTACCCAACGAGCGGCGCTGAATCAGGTCCAGAGTTCCTACACCGACAGCAAGATCGGCGAGGTTCTGCTTACCGACAACATTCTGGAGAAGACCACCACCGACACCAAGACCCTGGACGTACTCGACAAACAGGCCGAGCTGATCTCGGAGATTGCGCAGCTTGACATTGCGATGAGCGTGGCCCAAAAGCAGATCTACGAGGAGACGAAGCAGATCGATCGTCTGAAGCAGGCGCTCGACACGGCGAAGCAGACACCTTATTACCTTAGCGTTTCTGGAGCCAGCGCTGTGAACTTCGCTTTTGTGCCCTATGACAACCAGAGCAGTGCTTCCCTTGGGTCTCCTGTCTACGACTGTTTCCTGAACATGGTGGTGTGCAGGAAGGTGGGCACAGTGAAGCAGATTTTTGCGGGTGAAGAACATGCCATCCATCCTATCTTCAGGACCGACATCCGCGGCTTCCTCATCCAGATGCAGCTCGACCATCCCGAATCCGCGAAATCCAAAACCGTGTTCCTGAACCGCAAGCCGCTTTTCTTCTGATCTTCTTCTGAGGAGACGCTAGATGCCCCGGATCGAACTGACGCCTAAGGTAAAGCCTGAAGTGAGCCTCAAAACGTTCGAAGGAAAATTCAGCGCGCATTTCGCGATTGCGATGCTGCTCGTCTCCGCTGCTTTTGCTGCCGACGCAAAAGACAAAGATCAACAAGCCTTTTGCAAATACGTGACGGAGCAGGCTGTGGCGCAACGGGACCTGCTGATTACCCCGAATGCAGTGGCCGGCATCACCCAGCCCAACACCGGCCTGCCCATGCAGGCGGTATGGGGAGTCTCCGGCAGCCTTTCCAACGTGCGGAAGGCTGGACTGACCATGGATGCGGCGCGCAAGAATTGCGAGCTCTACAGCGCGGCGTCTTCGGCCCAGCAGGATGTTCAATATGCCCTGCCCAGCCTGGAGAAGCAGGCGCTGCAACACAGATTGGAGCTGATCCAACAAGCTTTGGAGAATCTGGACTCGCTCCTCGCCACCACCAGCAAGATGCTGGATGTGCAGAACATGACCCGGCCCATGGCCTTCGCCTTACAAACCACAAAGATCAAGCTGGACGCAGATCGAGCCGATACCCAGGCGAAGATTGTCTCCCTCTATACGCCCCAACTGAGTGATCGGCCTCTGAAGGAACTGGTCGCCGAGAAGCAGAACACAGAAGTGAACGAGCAAAAGGCTTTGGACAAATTGAATCGCCAAAATGACTGGGACGTGGCGCTTTCGGTGGGTGCGCACCAGCAAATCAGTCCGTGGATCGACAGCCGAGGAGCCTACGGCGAGGTGTCGGTGAGCTACAATCTCGCCAGCCGAGCCATCAACAAACATCTGGACCAGGCTGCGGATGCCTACGACGATTGGAAGAAGGTCCAGGAAGGCGATGTCATGCGCAACGCCGACATCCTCAAGCAGCAGGTTGTAAGCGGCATTTCCGTTCAGGACAATCGGCTCACGGCTCTCCAGGAGGAGCAGAGGCAGATCGAAGGCAACCTGCAACTCGTGAGCGCCGCGGAGACCACCGCAGCCCTCGACTTTCGCAACCAGTTGACCACGGCGCAATTGCTGTTGAAGATCGAGATCGGCGATGCCAGCTTTCGGCTCAACCGGCTGAAGGAGTTTCTGAGCAGGAATTTCTAGTCAACGGATAGCGGTGTTCATTCTCCTCGTTGTGAGTTACCGCTATGACGGAGGTAGCCTTGCACCAACCTGTCGCCAGAATTACGCCGTCCCGCCGGCTCACAATTGTCGCGTGCTGCGCCGTGGCGGCCTTGCTCTTGGCTGCATCTGCCAGCCTGACTTTGTTCGGCCAGCAAACGCCAGCGCCGATTCCTCAGAGCGAGCCGAAATACGACGTTGTCGTGCTCAAGGACGTCATGGTCCCTATGCGCGATGCCGTCAAGCTGGCTTGCGATATCTACCGCCCCGCGGTGAATGGCAAGGCGATTGAAGGAAAGTTTCCGGTCATTCTGGAACGCACGCCCTACGGCAAGGAGACCGCCGAATCGTGGGCAAAGTTTTTTGTGCCTCGCGGCTACATCGCCGTCGGACAGGACGTCCGCGGCCGCTTCAAGTCGGAGGGATTGTGGCGCCCGTTCCGCGATGATGGCAACGATGGTTACGACACCGCCAAGTGGATCGGCGAGCAACCCTGGGCCGATGGCATCGGCACGGTGGGAACTTCCTATCCCGGCGGGATGCAGCACGCGCTGGCGCTTTCCAATCCGCCCTATCTGAAGGCCATGATTCCCGCCGACGCCATGTCGGATTTCGGACATTACGGCGTCCGGCACAACGGCGCGTTCGAGATGCGCTGGATGAATTGGATCTTCAACATCGGCGGTCCCAACGGTAGCCAGGCCGCTCGTAACCCGGAAACGCGCGCGGCTCTGTTGAAGCTCGGCGAGCAAGTCCGTGAATACGCCAAGGCCATGCCGCTGCGCCCCGGCACATCACCGTTGCACTTGAACCCCGAGTATGAACAATGGCTGATCGAGGCTATGTCCCACGGCGATTACGACGCCTTCTGGAAGAATGCCGGGGCCGACGTGGTCGAGCACGTAGCCGAGTACAAGGACATCCCCGTCTATCACCTCGACGGCTGGTATGACTCCTGGGGTACGCAGGTTGCAAACCTGAACTACGTCACTCTCAGCAAGAACAAGAAGAGCCTGCAGCGCTTGATCATGGGCCCCTGGACCCACGGCGGACGAACCCGCAGCTATGCCGGCGAAGCCGAGTTCGGTCCCGAGGCCGCAATCGACTTCAATCAGTTTCAGTTGCGCTGGTTTGACCGCTGGCTCAAGGGAACGGATAACGGAGTCGATCGTGAACCGCCGGTCCGAATCTTTGTCATGGGTGGAGGCGATGCGCACAAGACTCCTGAAGGCCGCATCTTTGTCGGCGGGCACTGGCGTGAAGAGCACGAATGGCCGCTGGCGCGAACTGTCGTCACGCCGTATTACTTGCATGAGAGGGGATTGCTTTCTCCACGGAAGCCGGCCAACGAAGCACCCAGGGTTTACGAGTTCGATCCCCGTCATCCAGTACCCACGCTCGGGGGGAATATCTCGTCGCACAACGCGCCCGCTTCCCACCATAACTCGATCGAGCGTCCGGGCGATTCCGAAAACCTGGTGGAGCAGGGTGCTTACGATCAGCGCTGCCGTTCCGAGGTATGGACCTGCGACGACACGCTCCCGCTCTCCGCGCGCAACGATGTGCTGGTCTTCCAGACCGAACCGCTGGAGCAGGATATGGAGGTCACCGGCAGGCTGATCGTAAAGTTGTGGGCATCATCGAGCGCGATCGATACCGATTTCACCGCCAAGCTGATCGATGTCTATCCGCCGAACAAGGATTTTCCCGCAGGTGTTGACTTGAACGTGGGCGACAGCATTGTCCGGGCCCGCTACCGCGATTCGCTGGAACATGCTGAGGTCATGAAGCCCGGCGAGGTCTACCCGTTCACCATCGAAATGTACCCTACGTCGCTGGTCTTCCAGAAAGGACACCGCATTCGGGTGGACATCTCTAGCAGCAACTTCCCCCGCTTCGATGTGAACCCGAATACCGGCGAACCGCTTAACGACAATCGGCGCTGGGCGGTTGCAGTGAACACCGTCTATGAGGACGCCCAGCATCCATCCCAGATCCTGTTGCCGGTGATACCGAAGTAGCGGTTGCAGTGGCGCGCGTTCCCTGAAGGAAAGCGCCGCGGATCAATGCGAATCATCGATGCTCAGGCTACCCGCGCAGCTCTGCCAGCGCCTTGCTCGCGTCGCTGAAATTCGGACTGAGCTTCAACGCCCGTTCCAGTTGCTGACGGGCCTGGGCAGGCTGATTAGCTCTCTCGTAAGCAAGGCCCAGATGATAGTGAAATGTTGGGTCATCGGCGCCGCCTTGCTTTTCGTTGAGCCGCAGCGATTCCTGGAACATGTCAATGGCGGACTGATACACGCCCTTCTTGTAGTAGGCCCAACCCAACGTGTCGGCCACATTCGGAGAATCGGGCATGCCGCGGCGCGCGGTTTGCGCCATGGCCAGAGCCACGTCCACATTGCCCCCCTGCTGCAGCATCAAGTAGGCAAGACCGTTCGAGGCCAGGGGATTGTCGGGCTGGATGTTCAGAGCCTGCTGGTACATCGCCTTAGCCTGCTCCCAGTTGCTTTGTTTTTCGTAGATCTCGCCGGCGAGAAGGTAGAAAGAAACTTCGCGCGGGTGCTGCTTGATGGACTGCTGGTAGGTGGCGAGAGCCTGGCTGACCGAGCCTTCCGCCGCTTGCGCCTGTGCCAGCTTCAATAGCGCGTCGGAGTTATTCTTGTCGAGATCGATTGCCCTTTGGAATTCGGTCTCGGCGCCGCTAAAGTCTTTCTTCTGGAAAAGCGCCGTGCCCAGAAGGTCATAGAATCCGCTGCTGTTGGGTGACTTGGCGATTTGAGTTCTTGCCGCGGCGATGGCCTGGTCAAGCTGCTTCTGGGCGATGTAAGCATTCATCAGTCCCTGCAGTCCATCGGTCGACGCGGCATCCCTGTCGAGTGCCATTTGATAAGACTTGATCGCCTCGGCATATTGCTTCTGCAGCAAACGAAGGCCGCCCATCCGCACGTAAGGAACCGGACTTCCCGGAGCGAGGTCCGTCGCCTTGTGCAAGTCCTGCTCGGCATCGGAATATTTCTGTCGACTCATCTCCGCCAGGGCGCGCAGGATGTAGCCCTCGGGCGCATTGGGAGCGCCGCTGATGATTTGTTGAGCGGTTTGGGCGAGAGCGTCGACATCCCCGCGGCGCATTTCCAGCTCAGCCAGAACCCCCTGCGCCTCGGTGTAATCGGGACGCAGGCCAACCGCCTCGCGCAACTCCGATTCCGCCTGCGCTTCATTATTCTGCGTTTTAAAGGCCAGGCCGAGCCAATAGTGGGCCGGTGCATTGCCCGAATCGTTCTTGAGAGCCTGCTGCAAGGAGTCCACCGCACTGCCGGCGTCGTTTTGACGCAGCTGTATCTGGCCACGATAGACCAGCGCGTCGACGTCCTTCGGGGTGGCTTTCAGGACTTCGTTATTAAGCTTGGCGGCTTCGTCCAGTCGGTTCTTCAGGATCAGTAGCTGCACGTAGTTTTTCTTGACCTGAACATCCTTGGGATGATCGCGGTACAGCGAGGCATATTCCTCCGCTGCTTTGTCGAGATCGCCGTTTGCAAAATAGAAATCGCCCAGCATGCGGTAGCCCTGGGAATTATCCGGCAAGTCGATTTTGGTCTGCCTCAGAAAGGTCTCGGCATCCTGTTTCTTGCCTTCCGTCTTCAGCAAGCGGACATAATCAGCGCGCGGAACGGGATCCTTGGGATCGATTTCGATGGCGCGCTTGAATTGCTGCTCCGCTTCCGGCATGCGGTTATGCGACAGGTAGAAGATTCCCAAAGCCAGTTGTGCATTCATGACTTTGGGACCGAGCTCTGCCGCTTTTCTGAAACTGATCTCGGCCAGATCGGGCATCTTGGCGCGGTCCTGGAGGAAGGCCAGGCCCAAATAAGACTCAGCCCGCTTCGGGTCGGCGTCAATTCCCTTCTGCATTTCCTGCAGAGCCGATTTCAGATCGCCCTGAGCGGCATAGAAGTTGGCCCAAGCTATGTGTGTGTCGGGACTGTCGGGCCGCTGTTTGCGCAGGATGTCTAGGTGAGTCTGGGCCTCTTTTAGATCTTGCGGATCGCGAGAGGTCAGCAGCACGTTCGCCAAATCGAGTTGCGCTGGATAATTGTCGGGAGCGAGGTTGACGGCGCGCGACAATTCGTCGTAGCCCCGGCGAATGTCTCCCAGCTTAAGATAGGTTTCGCCCAGCTGATAGTGCGCTTCCGCGAACCGAGGGTCGACCTGGATGGCATTGGAATACTGAATGACTGCTTCCCGGAACCTGCCTCTGTCACGGTAGCCGTTGCCACTTTCCAGAAACTTCTGTTTCCGCACATTGGGATCGCGTGTACAGCCGGTAAACAAGGCCGGTATGAGGAACCCGACGAGCACCAAGCGGACTGCAACCGAGCGGCTCATGTCTTCTCCAAAGAAGGCGCAAACGGGCAAGCGACCACGCACTATGGCTACTCCAAAGGTACTGCAAGACAGGGTTTAAGAAAAGTGACCGCCGTTACCCTGATCTCGGGCTCTTCTACTATTACTCTACTGCTGCAGCCCTCCGGTTGCTGCGCTTCCAATAAAGATATCCCGGCACACCGACCAGCACAATCGCAGTGCCCCAGAAGGCCTGGGTGGGGCGCGTGATGATCGTATTCAGGGTCCAGACTGTGCCGACCAGCACGTAGATTGCGGGTAGCCACGGATATCCGGTACAGCGGTAAGGACGGGGAATCTCAGGACGCTTCCAGCGCAGCAGGAACATCCCGATCACGGTCAGCGTGTAGGACAGCACCATGCCATAGATGACGTAGGTGTAAAGCTGGTCGTAGCGACCGCTGAGGGTGAGCAACGCGGCCCACATGCCTTGCCCAATAAGGCTGAAGGCTGGAGTCCGCCATCTGGGATGGATCACCGCCATGCGCTTGAAGAAGACCCCGTCCTGAGCCATGGCGAGATACACGCGCGCGCCGGAGAGCGTGCAGGTGGCTGCGGCGCTGAAGCACGAAACCGCGATCATCAGCGAGAGCCATACCGCGGCATGAGGAGAAAACAACGCGGCTGCGGCGGCATGGGCAATGGTTTCATGCCGGGCGATCTCGGCGAGCGGCAGGGCGTACAGGTAGGTCACATTCATCGCCATGTAGACTGCGCCGACCACCAGCACGCCCAGCACCATGGCCAGCGGCACGTTACGGCGCGGTTCTTTGACCTCGCCCGCAACCCACGTGATGTACACCCATCCGTCATACGCCCAGAACACGGCGATCAGCGCGACGCCCGTGGCGGAGATCAACTGGGCAGGATGAAGTCCCATGGTGAGGCCGACGCCTTGGGAGTGGAAGTGAGACCAGTCGCCCTTGCCGATGGCGAATCCAAGGACCACGAAGGCGGCCATGGCAGAGAACTTGGTCCAGGTGGAGAGATTCTGCAGCAGCTTGCCCCAGCGCAGGCCAACCACGTTCACATAAGTCAGGATGGCGATCAGGAGCAGGCCGAACACGTGTGCGCGCGTGACAGTGATGCCGGCGAGCGAGAGCACCACGTGCTCCTGCGAGACAATCGGGAAGACCCTTCCCGTGTACGCGGCCGAAGCGACCGAGAGGGCGGCGATGGTGCCGCCGTTCGCGACTGCGAACAGCATCCAGCCGTAGAGGAAAGCGACGAGGTCTCCGTAAGCCTCGCGAAGATATACGTACTGGCCGCCGGATTCGGGGAACATGGATCCCAGTTCGGCGAAAGCGACGCAACCGAATAGCGAAATCACACCACCGATAACCCACACCAGCAGGAACAGCATGGGCTGTGGTAGTGGTCCGGCAATGTCCTTGGCGGTGAGAAAAATCGAAGAGCCGATGACGCCGCTGACCAGCAGCAGCACGGAATCGAGCAGGCCGAGTCCGCGAACCAGAGTAGGCTGCGATTTGTCTGTGTCGCCTTGGGCGGGGGCAGAGTCCATTATCCGATTCCGAGTTCGTCGGAAGATTCGAGCGCCGTGCCACAGCGGCGGCAGATGACGGAGGAGCAGTCGCCGCAGGTCAGCGGGTCAGTTACCTCCTCGGCGCAATTCGGGCAGTAGAGCGATCCGGGGTCTGGGTCTGGCGGAGGATTCTGGGGACGTGTTGCCATGAGCAGAAGAACTTTAGCACACAACGGGAGGACATCTGCCCTCCATCAGAGAGCAGATCCCCTGGCATAGGCTCCGCGGGTCCCAGTCACCTCAGCTTGTCTTCAGGTTCAGGAGGGACATTGGGTGCGTGGCGAAGAAAGTCCATCAACCTGTCGCCGGTTCTTTGGCCTGCGCGCTTCTTGAAAAACTCAGCCGCAGTTTCCATCACTCCAACCTTTTGCGCCACCGCCGAGGCAATCCATTGGTTCAGGGAGACGCCGTCTTCCTGTGCAAGACGCTGCGCCGCCTTCTTGATCGAGAGAGGGAGCTTTAAGGGATAAGTCGCTTTGCTCATCGTTTCACCATCTTCAACAAGTGCGGAGGGCGGAGGATTGGAAGTGCGAATCGCTCACCCGCCAAGGCAAAATCTGCGATATTGTATGTCACCAAAGCATCCGCCTGGCCATTGATGGCAGCCTCAAGCACCATTTCGTCGCTCGGATCCCGAACCTGGGGCCGCCAGAGAAAGCGCACCTCTACTGGTTCCACCAAAGCCGCAAACTCGGCCAAAAACTCGTCGATCATCTCCAGCGTCAAGCCGTGCGCGATACGCTGCTCGGGATGCTTCAGCACATCCTCGTATTCCAAGAAAAGCGGCGGAGTGGCTAACGGTGTAAGCCGCCGATTAGCCACCAGCCGGAGTACCGCATTTCCTGCTCCAGCCCGAGTCCGTAGGGCCGCCGCCACCACCACCGAGGCGTCCAGCAGCACAACTCTCTCGATCATGTGACATCCTATAAGACGTCATATCTTATAGGATATTTCAACTGCTTTTCTTCTTGTGGTAGAAGATAGAAAACCGAGACCCCGAGTGCCGTCAGCAATCCTCAAGGAGCTTCGGCTTATAACCCTAGCCTTGTATGCCAGACAGACCCCTCACTCCCGACGAGAAGCTGCAACAAGAATTCAACCGCTGGGCCGTTGCCGGCGAAGGCCCGAAGATGGAGAACCATCATCTCGATATTACGGCGAAGACGATTCGCCGGATGGACCTGCGTCCAGGCGAGCGCGTGCTCGACCTGGGTTGCGGCTCGGGATGGGCGACGCGGCTGCTGGCGCGGCTGGTTGGCGACGGGCCGGATGGATTCGGGCAGGTGGTCGGCCTGGATGTTGCTGACGAGATGATTCGCGAGGCGCGTTCGGCCTCGAAGGACTTCGACAACGTGCTTTACGTCTGGGGGTCGGCGCAGCAGATTCCGTGGGAAGAAAACTTCTTTGACAAAGTCTTGTCGGTCGAGTCGTTCTACTACTATGCCGATCAGGACCGGGCGCTGATGGAGCTTTTTCGCGTGATGGCGCCGCGGGGAAGGTTATTCATCCTGATCAATCTATACAAAGACAATCAGTACTCGCTGCAGTGGGTGGACAAGCTGAAAGTGCCGGTGCATGTGCGCTCAGAGGCGGAATACTTGGCGCTGCTGAAGAAACATGCTTTCGAGAATGTGGAGGCCTGCCGCGTTCCCGATGACACACCCACTCCGGACGACTATCAGACGAAGTCGTTTCACAGTCTGGACGATTTGCGGGCCTTCAAGCGTGAGGGCGCTCTGTTGCTGATGGCTTCGAAGCCCGACCTGCGGACGCCGGCGCCGGGATACACGATTTACTAAGCGTTCTTATCTAACCCCTAGATTTCGTCATCATCGTCCTTATCGCGACCGCTCAGATCCTTGACCGGGCTCAGGGCGCGGCCATCGGAGGCGTGGCGAATCTCGATCCGGCCGTTCACGTTCGCGAGCTTGATCCGCGGGCCGCCGTTGCCCAACTCACCACGCAAGTCATGGCCAACGTAGCGATGATGATTCACGTGAAGTCCGAAGTCATTCTCAATTCCGCCAGAGACCGTGCTGGCCTCGATCTCGGCTTTCGAGTCCGAAGGGATCGTCAGCTCAACCGACCCGTTCACCGAATTCAGCTCGATCGAGGACCCGGGAAGCTGGTCAAACTTGGCATCCAGGTGGCCGTTGATGGTGGAGAGCTCCGCGCGGCCGGCAAGGTTATGCGCTTCCAGCCTGCCGTTGATGCACGAAGCACGCACTTCACCGGTTACGCCAGTGACGTCGAGCGAGCCGTTAATCAGCTTGATCTCGTCCAGTCGGACGGTGCGCGGCACGGTCAGCGTGTATTCAACGCTGGGGGGATTGTGGTGCGAACCCCAGTCGAAAGTGAGGTCGTGGTCGCGATACTTGGTGCGAATCGAGAGATACTCTTTGCCGGAATCAACTTCGATCTTCGCATCGTCGAGCCGGTCCTTGTCGTCGGCATACTTCACGGCATCCACTTTGACCTCGTTCTGGTCCCAGGTGGAGATGTGAACCGCGCCGTTGATGTTGTCCAGTTCCACGCGGCCGTCGGGAGTAAGTGCATAGGTCTGATGAAATTCTTCAGTGAAAGCGCCCCGATGATCGGAAGCATGGGCTCCGAGGGCGAGGACGAACAGAGCACAAATGGTTCCCAGAACAGCACCCAAGCAGGTGGGGAATTGGCGTTGGCGGCTCATTGGCTTCCTCCGTTTCAACAGGTTAGACGCAGCGCTTCGCAATTGGTGAGGGCCAGGCCAGGTAAAAAGCCCGGTTCCCATCCCTGTGCATACGGAGGTTACGTCAGGGAGGTTCCATCTTTAACCAATCCTGGTACTTCCGGAGTCCGGCTTCTTCTGCCTGCTTCGGTCAGCAGGTACACTCCCAGGATCGCCATCTCCGGTTCGATAGGATGCCGGTAGCGCTGGCCCGGGAAGACCGCGTAGTAAATCGCCGGATACAACAAAATCAGCCAAAACAACAGCCAGGCACCGGGTTTGCGCTGGCGCAGAGAGCGTCCCAATCCCCAGAACATGAGTAAGGAAGAAGCCAGAAAGAGGGAATTCTTCACTTCTGCCAGCCACCAGACTTGTGCCAGCCGCGGTGGTCCTGCCCAAAAGTAAATGAAACGTTTGAAGCAGAGCACGGCAAACCGTCCGTAGTCGGCCTTGATATAGTCCACCGCCTGCCACTTGCGCATGGCAACATAAGCCAGTTCGCCCATCGTCGTATATTGGCGCATGGCGTAGACATCTTGCGTGGGATGCAAGTACTGCATCCAGGTGCCGTCGGCGCCGTTGCCGTTGCCCAGGCGCAACTCAGCGCCGAAGTTGTCGCGAATAAAAATGAACTCCCCGAAAGTTTCGTAGTTGCGTACTAGCCAAGGCGAAATGCAGGCCAGAAAAACTACAGACGCCAGCACGATGCCTGCAACCGATGGCTTGCCGCGCCGGGCACGGTGAAACCAGGCCCACAGCCCCGAGGCCGGCAGGAACGACAGCAACACTGTGCTGTTCAGCGCTGCAATCCCCCAGAACAAGCCAAACCAGAGCCAGGGCTTCAGCCCGTCTCGTTCTTCCATGGTGAGCGCCAGCCAGAGGATCACGGCCACCAACAGCGCCGACAGACTAGTCTCCCAGACCCAGCGCGTGCACCAGGCCATCGCGTAAGGCAGAAGAGCCCAAGTCCAGGCAGAGCCAACAGCAACCTTTTCAGAGAAAATTCGGCGGGCGATGAGAAAGATCGGAATGCAAGTCAGCGCCGAAAAAAGGCTGTTGATGGAGAGCAGCACGAAGGCCGACGCTCTCGAATAGATGCCGAAGACCTGGAACACGGCTGCGGTCAGGTAAGGGTAGAGTGGAGGCTCCCAGGCGGTGAGCCCCGTGGGCGCGCCAAAGGCGTTGCTGAAACCGTGTCCCGACGCGATGGCCGCCCCGATGCGTCCCATTTCCCAGCCAAAGCCGAAGTTATCGTCGGTGCTCTTGAATCGGTAAGTGTGGCCTACGAGGATCCAGCCCACACGCAGGAAGAGCGCGATGGCCACCATCCAAAACTGCGATGTGCGGATATGAGCCCATGCCTTGACGAGAGCGGGAGTGCGTTCGCGATCAGCGGCCACGGCGGGTTGTGAATCCATGGATGGCTCTATTTGTAGCTGAGTGGGGGCGCAGGGGCAACCTGCCGCCCAGGATTGCCGGCGAGCGCCTAACCGAAACCACACCACCACGTCCAATAAGCCAGCGTGCTGCATGCCCTTGTATCCTTCGACTGAAAACTGCAAAACGCGAAAGGTGGTCCACTGATGATGCGACTCAGGCCTCTCTGTGTGTGTATGTTTGCTGTGTCTGGTTGTCTGCCCGTGTTCTGTCTGGATGCCTGCATGTTCCGCGGCAACCCGCAGCACAGCGGCATCTACGACAGCCCCGCAGTGGCGAAGGCCCATGTCAAATGGAGTTCCACACTAACGGCCTCGTGATTTCTTCTCCGGCAGTTTCTGGCGGAGTCGTTTTTGTAGCCAGCACTGATGGAAACCTCTATGCGGTCGACCGCGAATCCGGCACGCTGAAGTGGAAATTCGCTGCCAAGAGCCGGATCACGTCGTCCCCGACAGTGTCGGAAGGCCTGGTTTACTTTGGGGCGTACGACGGCAATTTCTACGCAGTGGATGCAGCAACGGGTCAGTTGAAATGGAAGTTCCCAACGGCTGGAGAGCATCGCTACGCGGGCACGCACCTTCATGGATCACAGCCGGCAGCGGAAAGCATGCCCGATCCTTTTGACTTCTATCTTTCGTCACCAGTGATCTCGAATGGTGGAGTGTTTTTCGGAAGCGGCGACGGCAACGTCTACGACCTGAACGCAGCCTCGGGGACCCTGCGATGGAAGTTCAAGACGGGCGACGTAGTCCACGCATCTCCGGCGATTGCGGATGGCACGTTGTTTGTCGGAAGCTGGGACAGCTATTTCTACGCCCTCGACGCCGCCACCGGAAAGGAAAAGTGGCGATTCAAGACCGGCGAAGATCCGAACATTCACAACCAGGTTGGCATTCAATCCTCGGCAGCAGTGGTTGACGGCGTGGTGTACTTCGGCTGTCGCGATTCGAACTTCTATGCCCTGGATGCCGCGACCGGCCAGAAGAAATGGTCTTTTTCAAATCATGGTTCGTGGGTCATTAGTTCACCCGCAGTCAAGGATGGCAAAGTGTATTTCGGAACTTCTGACTCAGGTTTGTTCCACGCGCTGGATGCCAAGACCGGCAGCCCCATTTTCTCGCTGAAGTTCCAGGGATGGCCAATGTTCTCCTCACCCGCCATCGCTGGCAGCATGTTGTATATCGGTTCGCACATGGGCAAGCTGATTGCCATCGACCTCGCAGCCCAGAAAAACGCGTGGACATTCGAAACCGAAGGCGCGAAACTGAACGCTGCCGTCTGGACGAAGCCCGATGGAACTCCAAACTACGAAGCAGCTTTCGCATCCGACTTCTACGACGACATTGTCACCGGCGTCAGCAAGATGATGGCAACTGGAACGATTCTTTCGTCCCCGGTGGTGGCGGACGGTGTGATCTATTTCGGCAGCGCGGACGGAAACCTGTATGCCTTGATGTAGAAGGTCGGCATACTCGCCGCCCCCAAACGACCGATCCGCCGCGATTTGACATCCACTGTGGCCAGCCATAAGGTAAACTGCCCCGGATGTTGAACCGCTTTCTTCCCCGGCTTCCGCTAGAACGTCTTCTCCTGCTGTTCAGCGCCACACATCATCTTGCGATACCGGGGAGCGGCCCAAACTCGGCGCGGCAGGACATAACTACCGCTGAACAGCTTTGGCGGATGGGCGTCCGATCGGGGGACAAAGAGGCGGTGATCCTGAACGGAACAGGCGCCTACTGGGCACACTTGGCAAAGTTGCGAATCGTCGCTGAAATCATGGGAGCCGGTCGCGGCTCGACAGAATTCTGGAATGCTCCCGGGGACGTACCTCAGTCCCGGAAATATCCCCTGGCTGGGACCAGATTGCGGGGACACCGTACTGCGTGCATCATCTATAATCTCTGACTGAGGGTTCCTATGGGCTGGCTGCAGAACAAGTTCGAAAAGAATTTCATGATCAGCACGGTGGACTATGTCTTCAACTGGGCGCGCAAGTCTGCCGTGTGGCCGATGACGTTCGGCCTGGCTTGCTGCGCGATCGAAATGATCGCGTCCTCGACCGCGCGCTTCGACATTGCGCGCTTCGGTTCCGAAGTGTTCCGTCCCAGCCCCCGCCAGAGCGATTTGATGATCGTCGCCGGCACCGTGACCCTGAAGATGGCGCCGGTAGTAAAGCGCATCTACGACCAGATGCCCGACCCTAAATGGGTGATCTCGATGGGCGCATGCTCGTCGGTGGGCGGGCCATTCAATACCTATGCCGTGTTGCAAGGCGTCGACAAAATCGTGCCCACGGATGTCTACGTCACCGGCTGCCCGCCGCGTCCCGAAAATCTTTTCTACGCACTGCTCAAGCTGCAAGACAAAATCGACACCATGACGCTCGCCAAGAGGCCCACCGAAGTGCGTCTCGATCCGAACATGCTGGAGAACTTCAAACGCCAGGTCATGATCGCGCAGACGTTGCAGCCGAAATAGCCGTCAGCGGCCAGCTAGCTCGCAACCGTCAGCAAGACTAATGTGGGAAGCCAATGAAGACCATGTGGGACAGCCGCCTCGGCTGTCCGCCGAGCGAAAGCGAGGCAGTTCTTCCCAAAGGACGCAAGATCGAGGATCTAGAGACTAATGCAGAATTTCACGAAACTCACCGCCGAATCCGAACTCCCGTCTACCGACGAAGCCAAAGAATTCCCCTGCGGCGAGAAAACGATATGCGTCGCCAACGTAAACGGCGCCTACAGCGCGATGGACAACGTCTGTCTACATCGCGGCGGCCCGCTGGGGCAGGGAATGATCGAAGGCGGTAAGGTCGTGTGCCCGTGGCACGGCTGGGCATGGGATCCAAAGACCGGCGAGGCGGCGCAGAATCCCAGCGCAAAGGTTGCGGTGTATCCGCTGAAGATTGAAAACGGCGATGTGTTGATCGAAATCTAGCAATCTGACTGGCCAAAACCCCATGAGTCCGGTCACTCATTTTTTCACGGGATGGGTTTTCGCAAACTGTTTCGACTTAGGGCGGAGAGACCGCGCCCTCGTCACGCTGGCCTGTGTCGCTCCGGATGTCGACGGTCTCGGAATTATTCCCGAGCTGATTACACGAAACTCAGCTGATCCCCTGTTGTGGTTTTCTCTTTATCACCACTCTCTTCACAACTTGGCTTTCGCTCTGGTCGTTGCGGCGATCGCCTTTGCACTTGGGGCAGAGAAATGGAAGACGGGTTTGCTAGCCCTGCTGAGTTTCCATGTGCATTTGTTCGAAGACGTGCTGGGTTCCCGTGGTCCCGACGGTTATCAGTGGCCAATTCCTTATCTGGCGCCGTTTTCTTCGTCGCTGCAATTTGTCTGGCGAGGTCAGTGGGGCCTGAACGCCTGGCCGAATGTCTTGATCACGATCGTTCTACTGTTCATCACACTGTGGCTGGCACGGAGAAAAGGATTCTCTCCGCTGGAGATGGTGTCGGCAAAAGCCGACAGCGCTTTGATTGCAGCGCTGCGGAAGCGCTTTCCGGCTAGAACCGCGGTGACAATCGATGGCTATACCATCAAGCTTTGTCGGGATCGGGACTTCGCGTGGATTGTTTATCGTGAGCCCTCAGGCAGAACGCTTACTCTCGAAGCTCATGATTGGCTTGCGCCAGGGAATCAACCGGAGGTGTTGGTGGACTTCCCCACGGAGATCGCCTTTTGTGACGACGAATTACCTCCAGTTAAGGGCGGCACGATGAAGCTGGGAAACCCCGACACACCCTCGTCGCTCATAACCAAGGAGGAGGCAATTCTTGTGCAAGAGCGAATTTCCGAGGGGCTCACTCGACTGAAGATACGACATGAATTTGCCCGCCCGAGGCGATCCGGTTGGACCAGCTTCGAGGATGGCAGAGAAATATACCATGGCTAGCGCTCAGCCCAGGTACCTGAGGAATGTTCCTGGCGAATTCTCATACCCCGGAAACACTTCATTCAGATTCTTGTTTCCCATGTGCCGTGCAACGGCCTCGCCTAGGACTTGTCGGAAATCCGTGGTCAAAGCCAGATCGCGTCCCTCATAGAGTTGTGACTGATCAAGCCCCGGCCACCGTCCGTAAACCTTGCCGCCCTTGACAGGTCCGCCCAGCAAGAACATCACGTTGGCATGACCATGGTCGGTGCCGCGATTGCCATTCTCCCGCGCCGTGCGGCCGAATTCGGACATAGTCACGACCACCGTGTCTTCCCCGAGGTCTCCAAGATCGGTCCAGAAGGCGGCGAGCGACTGCGAGAAGTCGCGCAGCACATTGGCAATCTGACCCTCGGTTGCGCCTTCGTTGACGTGATGGTCCCAGCCGCCAATGTCGGCAAACGCCACCTGCACGCCCAGGTTCGCCTTGATGAGCTGGGCGAGCTGCCGCAGGCTGTCGCCAAAGCGTCCCTTGGGATAATCGGCCCCCGGTGCAGGCTTGTACTTCGACGGATCGGCCGACTTCAGCATCTTGACCGCGTCAAACGTCTCCTCGCCGGTACCGTGAAGCACGGTGTCGGTCGAGTGGTTGTACATGGCTTCAAACGCGTTCGCAGCCGGAGACGGCTTCGGACTGCGGCCACCGACCGAGAAGTCGTTGATGTTGTTCATGGCGATTGCCGGCACCGAGCCACTCAGGATGCGCGGGATTGACGGACCCATAGCGATGGCATGGAAAGGAGAGTTCTGCGAGGGTTGCTGCGGGTCGCGCAGCGAGCGGTTCAACCATCCGTCGTCCGTGGACTTTACCCCCGGCGTGCCGGATTCCATGAAGTCCTGTGCATCGAAGTGGGAACGGTTGGGGTCGGGCGATCCGGCCGCATGCACAATCGCCAGTTGACGCTGCTTCCACAGCGGCTGGAACGACGCCAGCGAAGGATGCAGCCCAAAGAATCCATCAAGATCGAGCACAGCCTTGCGCGGAATGTTGATGCTCGGCCGCACGGCGTAATACTGCGGCTCGGCATGAGGAACCACGATGTTCAGACCGTCGGCCGCGCCGCGCTGGAAGATCACAACCAGCCGCTTGTTGCGCGTACCCGGCTCAGCCGCACCCCATGCGGCGCGAGCAAGAAAACTTGGCACCGCCGCGGTGCCGACGACAGCGAGAGCGCTGTTACGAAGAAAGACGCGACGAGTAATGGACATAAAGTCTCCGTAGAGACGTAGCTTGCTACGTCTGCCTCCGCCCAGAAAGACGTTGCAGGCAGCGTCTTTCTGGGCAGCTATCTTCTCTGAAACTCCGGCGAACCCAGTAGCAACCCCGCAATCGTGCTCACATCCGGTGGCCGCGCTGCCGCGTCAGCCGGCTTGCGAGTGCCAGTCTTGTCGTCTGTCTTCGGCAACGCGCTGTTCTTTCCTGCTTCAATCTGTGCATTGATCGAATCATGCGTCTGCTGCGATACGCCGCCTGCAAGCAGGCTTGCCTCCAGTGCGGACAGCGCCAGACTCGAATCCGACGGCGGAGGACTGCTTCCAGCCAGTTGAGCCGTATCCACCTTCACGCCTTTGATCTTGCCGCTGGTCAAGGCTAGCGCAAAATTCATGCGGTTGAGCAGTGCCGAAGAACTAACCCACGTCTCCGCCTTCATGGAATAGCCCGTAGGTGGCTGCGCGCCGTAAAGAGGCATGCCCATCCGGTTGAGCTGCTGAGTCAACGGCACCACATCTTCAACCTCGGCACCGGTGGCTCGCACTGCGGACGCCACGAATTCCAGGGGAGTCTTCACCTTCGCGCGGTAGGCTCCGTCATCCCAAAACTCGGGCGAATGGAACAGCGTGTCCAGCACTTCGCGGAGGTCTCCCTTTTTCTTCAAGAATGTTTTCGCCATGCGATCCACCAACGCGGAAGGTGGATTGTCCGAGACGAAGCGCTGCGCCAGCTTCAGCGAAATAAAATGTGCCGTCAGCGGGCTCGTAGCCAGCCGGTGCAGCACCTCCAGGCCCTCGCCTTCGCCCTTGGGCTTGATGCGGCGTCCGAGCACGAACTTGGGTCCGGGTTCGTGCATGCGCGGATCGAACTTGAATCCGCCGCCTTCCGCGGGCTTGTCGATGGTCCATCCCGTAAAAACTTTTGCAACCTCAGTGACATCGCGCTGCGAATAGCCGCCGTTCACGCTCAGCGTGTGCAGCTCCAGCAACTCGCGGCCGTAATTTTCATTCAGGCCGCTGGGGCGCTTGCCCGGATTTGGCCGCGGCGGAAAACGGCGCCCATACGGTCCATACGGCCGCGCCGGAAGTCCCAGAGCCTGCGCCGAGTTTGGTCCCACACTCAGCCAGTTGTCCAGGTAAAACAACATCGCCGGACTCTTCGCCGTCGCCACCAGCAGATCCTCGAACTTGCCGAGCGCATGCGGACCGATGACATCGCGTTCGTAGCTGGTCACCATCAACCGGTCGAGCCCTTTATCTACGAACACGTTGAAGTGGTTGAACCAAAAATCAGTCATCACCTCTTCCAACTGGCGCTGGCTGTAAATGGCGCGCAGAAGTTTGGCCTGCGCCAGTTCGCCCGTCACCACGCCTCCCGGGTTATTCATGGCGAGCAGGGTTTCCTTCTGCTTTGGGCTCAGGCCTTCGAGAAACTCCTGTCCTTTACCCCCGCGCAGGGAGTCGGCCAATGCAATCTGGGCGGCTGGCGACATGCTGAGAATTTTCTTGAAACGCTGGTCCGGCGCAAGGCTTGGCAATTGCTGCACCTCGAGGTCGGCGTAGAGTTGCTCCTCGCGCTGCCGCGCCTGCTCTTCTTCCTCAGGCGTGAGCTTTGCCGGGGGCGCCGCGGCCGCCATCGTGGTATCACCAGCAGCCGCGGAGTTCATCGTGTCGCTCATGGCGCCGTTCATCGCGGCACTGTCCGCAGGCGCGCTGATGCCGTCTGACGCCGTACTCGCCGCCATCGTGGGTCCTTCAACTGGCGCGCTACTGGCTTTGTCTGGGCCGGTGACGGCCACGGGGTTCTTACTCGCTTCTTCTTTCCGGTCTTTGCGAGCCTCAAGGCGGGCGAGTTGCACCTGGAACACCACGCGACGCGCCGGATCAGACGGCATGGACCTCTTGCCGTTCAACACTTGATTGATCTCTTGCCCGTCCGGAAAGTCTTCCGCAATCTCCCGTGTGCTCATGTGCAGGGTACGAAGCGGCTCCAGGCGAGCGTCGAGGGCGCTGTCGTCGATCTTTCCGGGATGTAGTTGCAGGTCCATCCATTGGTCGACGCCCATCGCCATCACTTGCTTCAGATCCCCGGGGCGCGGACCGAAGGTGAGGCGATTGAGCGCGTGCAGGGCGCGCTTCTGATCATCAGGACTGGAGGCTGTCTTCTCCTTCTTCTTAGCCAGCAATTGCGGGACGGTACACGCCAGGCTGAAGCCGAGAAGAAAAATGCCGAACCTCGTGCGGCCCAAGCGCATAAGGGCTCCCAGAGAAAGACGCCAACCTATCCGTATTATCAACCCAGAAGGGAAGAAAAAGTTGCTGGCTGTGGTTACAGAAGGAACGATGGGATCCCATGAATCCAAAGGGCAAAGGCCGGGAGCTAGCAGCTAAGTCAAATACGTCTTGCCTCGAGACACCTTATGCTGCAGGGTCGCAGCCAACTGGTCCACATCGCCGGGAGCGATGTTTACCGCCATGTGCTCAGCCAAAAGCGGGGCTCGACTGCTGCCCACGGCATCACGCCGCACCTGGATCAGAAAGGCTTGCACCACGTTGGCATCATACTTCTGCGGCGTCATCCGGACCAGATCGCTCAGCGCGCTGCCCAGGGAAAGTGATTCGCGATAGGGACGCGTGCTGGTCATGGCATCGAAAGTATCGGCCAGTGCCATGATGCGCACCGGCATGGGCAACTCGTCACCGGAGAGCGCGTCGGGATAACCCGAGCCGTCGCTGCGTTCATGATGCCATCGCACCGCCTCGTGAATCTTCGGCCAGGGAAACTGTACGCTGCTCACAATCTGGTGGCCGACCACGGTGTGGTCCGCCATTTCGCGAAACTCCTCGGGATTGAGCGCGGCGGGCTTGCTGAACAGGCGGCGGTCGACAGCTACCTTGCCGATATCATGCAGATACCCAGCGCTGCGTAGCGCGGCCACTTCACCGGCATCGGCGCCCATCGCTTCGCCGATCGCGGCAGCATAGCGGCCTACGCGCAAAGAGTGGCCATGAATGTTGACATGCTTCACGTCAATGGCGGTGGCAAAAGCCTCGAGCGCTGTGTCATAGAAGCCGTGCAGCGAAGCCATCAGGCGCAAATTTTCGGTCACGCGCTGCGCCAGCGTCTGCGACAGGGCATGGTTCTGTACCGCCAGCCCAATGTAGCTGCACAGCAGTTCCATGGCATCCAGTTCGGCCGCCTCGTAGGGAGCGTCCCCGGGTCGCCGTCCCAGAGCCACAACGCCGGCCAGCTTGCCGGCCGCTTTGAGCGGAGCCAGGCACTTGAAAAGCTCGGGAGCCACGTTGCCATTGGAACTTAGGAAGATCGAGTAGGTGGAAGCGTTCAGCACGATCGGTCCGAGCGCTGCCGCGAGAGCGTGAGCATGCTTGGGCAGAAGAGGAATAAAAGCCGGCTCGGGCAGCATGGCGAAGCCGTTCGCCGCCACCGAGGTCAGCATGGTGGGCTTCTCGGTGAAAACGAAAAGCGCGCCTTCGCCCGCCCCTGCCGCTTCCATCACGGCGGCGAGCATGCGGCGCGAAGTCTCCGTGAAGTCGCGCTCCGCCGTCAGCTCTGGCCCCAGTTCGGAGAGAGCTTC
>OCZU010000144.1_pt1 | contig 51307 bp, 49 predicted proteins | sample 1539001 | NCBI WGS metagenome assembly OCZU01 (sample SAMEA3539306, study PRJEB22396) | soil metagenome | biome: tundra; feature: field; material: soil | place: USA | collected 2010-05 | depth 0.15 m | reverse complement strand
CACGACATCGGCGATCTATACGGCGCCACGCTCGGCATCATCGGCGAGGGTGCGATCGGCCAAGGGACCGCCGCAATCGGCAGGGCCTTCGGTATGCGCGTGCTGTTCGCCGATCACGCGCCGCCCAAGATGGAAGGCGTGAGCTTCACGCCGCACGATCAGGTGCTCGCCGAATCGGACGTGATTTCACTGCACTGTCCGCTGATGCCTGCGACCCGCAATCTCATCGATCTCGCGGCTTTTCGCAAAATGAAGCGCAATGCACTGCTCATCAACACCGCACGTGGCGGCCTCGTCGACGAGGCGGCGTTGATCGAGGCGCTCGACGAAGGGTTGATCGCCGGCGCGGGCTTCGATGTGTTGACCGTGGAGCCGCCGCGCAACGGGCATCCGCTGCTCGACCTGCGGGGGCCGAATTTCATCCTCACGCCGCACGTCGCGTGGGCCTCCGACGGCGCGATGCAATTCCTCGCCGACCAATTGATCGACAATATCGAGCGTTGGGCCGCGGGCAAGCCGCAACATCTCGTGACCTGAGCCGGGGCGCGCGGGTTCTCAGATGCAGCGGAACCGCTCGCGGCCGCGCTCATCGAGGCGCCAGGGTGTTGACCAGGGAGCCGATCCCATCGATCTGGACCTCCACGGTGGAACCGTCGCGGATCGAGCCGACACCCAAGGACGTCCCGCAGGCAATGACGTCCCCGGGCAGCAGCGTCATGTCGTGTGAGATCTGGCTGACGAGATGCTCGGGTCGAAAAATCATGTCCGACAGCGGGTAATTCTGGCGCTCGACGCCGTCGAGCTTGGTCGTCACGCGTGCCCGCGACCAGTTGAAACCCGTGGCGATGACCGGACCCACGCAGCAGAATGTATCGTAGCCCTTCGCACGACACCATTGCGCGAAATCGGTATTCTCATTGAGCACTTCCGTTGCCGTCACGTCGTTGACGCAGGTATATCCAAAAATCGCATCGGCCGCATCGGCGAGACCGGCACCGCTGCACCGCCGGCCGATGACGATGCCGAGCTCTCCTTCAAACGCGATCTTGCCCTGATAAGCGGCGGGTCTTCGAATCGGCTCGAGATGTCCGATGACCGAGGTCGCCGGCTTGATCAGATACAGCGCGTGGTCGGGAACTCGTTTGCCGAGCTTTTCGGCGAGCGCGTGAAAATTGTTCCACAAGGCGATTATTTTCGAGGGCGCACAAGGACTTCGCAGCTTGATTTCGCCGAGCGCCAGCGTCGTTCCGGTCGGCCGCGGAGTACCGAACATATCGCCTCGGTACTCGGCGATTCCGGCGCCGCCGAGAACACCGAACCCCTCACTGCCGTCGTCCGATCGATGACGTGCCCAACAGGTCATGGTCCGAGGTGCCTCGCGCCGGTTGCATTCGACATGTTCAGTGTGCTTTGCCCAACAGCGGCCTGTTTTCCTCGAGACTCCTCGCGAGAAGCTTCGTCATTGCATACACCGTGTCGAGATGGGGCGTCGAAGTGTCGGTGAGCCGCGCCAATTCAATGACGGATCCCAAGAGCGCGTCGATCTCGAGCGTGCGCTTGGCTTCGACATCCTGCAGCATTGAGGTCTTGTGGTGGCCGACTCGCTCGGCACCCGCGATGCGCTTCTCGATGGGCACGCGGAACGTGATGCCGAGCTTTCCGGCGATTTCCTGCGCCTCGCTCATCATGGCATGCGCCAAATTGCGGCTCGGCGGGTACTGGCAGATGCCGGCGAGCGTCGCACGCGACAGCGCACTGATTGGATTGAACGTGAGATTGCCCCACAGCTTGAGCCAGATCTCCGCCCGGATGTCGCTGAGCACCGGCGCCTGCAATCCCGCTCTGACGAAACACGCGGAGAGCCGCGCGACGCGGTCGCTGACGGTCCCGTCCGGCTCGCCTATCGGAAACCGATTGCCCTCGACGTGTTTGACGACCCCAGGCGAGATCAGCTCGGCCGCAGGATAAACGACGCAGCCGATGACGCGTTCGCAAGGAATATTCGAGCCGATCGAGCCGGTCGGATCGACGCTCTGGATCTGCGTGCCAACCAATGCGCCGCCGTGCCGATGGAAATACCAATACGGGATTCCGTTTTGCATCGGTACCACGATCGTGTCCGGGCCGAACAGTTTCGGCACATCGCGAGCGACCGCCTCGACCTGGTGCGCCTTCATCGCGAGTATTACGATGTCGTGCGGTCCGGCGGCCGCGTAATCGGCGGTGGCATTGACCTTGGGTACGGCCTGCTCGCTGCCGTCGCCCAGCACCAAGCGTATGCCGTGCGCTTTGAGCGCCTCGAGATTCACTCCGCGCGCGATGAACGTGACATCTTCGCCAGCATGCGCGAGGCGCGCGCCGAGGAAGCCGCCGATCGCACCGACCCCGATGATCGCTATCTTCATGCGCGTGGATACCCGGCAGTCGAGTCCGGTTCGCCTAACGCGTGACCGCGGAATCGCTGAGGCCGCTGCGATCGACTTCCATGCGATCGACGACCTTGGTCACGCCCGGCACCGACTCGGCGATACGCAGCGCCGCTTCGAGTTCCGGTTGGGTCCAGACATAGCCGCCGAGCTGCACCACTCCATCATCGGCATTCACGGTGATATGGCGCGAGAACAGCAATTTGTCGGCATTCAGCGCGACCTGAACACGATCCGCCGTCTCGCGGTTGGCCTGCCGCTCGGCCTCGGACTTGTGAGGACCTGTCGCACAGGCGACCGCGCCGCACACGACCACCGCCGCGAACGTCGTCGACAATATTAGCTTCATTATTCGGGACAAGATAATTACCTCCTGACTTCCTTCGAGAACCATCAGAGTCGTTCTGTCAATCCGAATCATCATCGGTCGGTACATAGTCGATTGCGTTGACGACGCGCCCCTTGCCCGCGATCCGGCGCGCCAGCTTCAGCATCTGGAACAAATCGACCAGATCATTGACCCGGCCTTCGAGCCTCACAATACCGTTCTCGGTCCTCACCGTGACGTGGTCGCTGAAGATATAGGGATCCTGCCGCAGCGCCGTCGTCACTTTGGCCGTCATCGCCGAATCCGCCTGTCGGTCCGCCGTCACCACGATTTCGCGCAGCTCCCGCAGTGGCGGCGCGTCGGCGGCCGCTGCGGGCAACCAGATGCCGATAGAAGCCACTCCCAGCGCCGCCAGGAGTGGCCTCGTCGGACCGCGCGTCAGTGCCGCGACAGCGTGCGCAGCCACGCGGCAATTCGACAGTTGCTCAGAACTTATAGTTGACCCCGGTCGAGATGCCAATCTCATGGCAGCCGCCCCAGGTGGTCGGGCCCGCGCTGCTGTAGTCAATGAACGCCGCATGCGTCGCATCGTGGCAATCAGTTTTGATGCCATGGCCGCCGGCGCCGATATCATAGTGCGCATTGCCGTCGTTCACGGTTTCGGCGACGTCAAAGTACACGGTCAGCTGCTTGTCGAACTTATGCCACCACTGCGCGGTGTACATGTTGGCCTGGTTGTCGCCGATCCCACCTGGGTTGAAGTTGTGCTGTCCACCCGGGTCTCCCACAGAGGCTCCCGCATGCGCCCAACCGACCGCGAAGACGTCCCGACCGCCAAAGAGCGATTGTTGCAGCGCGACCCAGTCGCCGGTTCGCTGGCGCTCGTTCTGGAACTCCATGACCGAGGGAACATTGCGATGCATGTCCTCATACAAGTAGGAAATCGACAGACCGAAATCGAATGTGTATTGTCCGCCGAATTTCATCGCCCACTCGTCGGCGACATCGTACGCTGTGGAATAGGCAGGCGAGCCTGCAGCAGCCGCTCCCGGGTACTCGAGCGCATAGGCTTGGTAGTCGGCCCAATCGAGCAGCTGCGCATTCGGCCCGTTGGGACCTTGGTTGAGCAGGTAGGTGTAATACGGGTTATTCGCGCCGATTCCGTCGCTACTGCGATTGACTTTCTTGTGCAGCTCGTATGCCGCGACCAGATACAGCCCATTGCGCTCGAACTTGAGGTCGGCGCTGTATCCATCGGAGTAGCCGCCGTCGTCGCAGTTCAGGAACAGATTGCCGCTGCCCGGATTATTCCCGCCCGAACAATCCACCGATCCCAGCGACGTCAGATCGCTGTTGGGATCGACGTTCTGGCCGAACTGGTAGGCCGCATCGAAGCTCACGCCGCCCAGGCTGGGCGAGCTGTACGCAATGACGTGGTCCGCGCGTGTGCCGAATTCGACGCGGTTATCGCCGCCCGTGTTGCCCATGATCACGGCATAGTCGCCCAAGCCGCCGCCGAACGGATTGAGCCGGTCCGTCGAGGTCTTGTACGGCAGGTACATCTCGCCCAGCCGCACCCTGCCCCAAGCCGGGCTCTGGAAGCCCACAAAGGTATCGCCGAGACCGATCGCACCTTGCACGGTGTTCGAGGATTTGGTCCAGGTATTCTGCAGGCCAGGCGCAGCCACCATGTTGATCGATGTAGACACTTGATAGATGAAGTTAACGTCCGATGTGCCGATCTTGTGTGCGCCCCGGTATCCTATGTTCGAGCCGTTGCTGGACATCGCCGCGAGCCAGCCGACATTGCCGTAGGCTCCTGCGCCGCCATTCTTGGGCGTGGAGTTCATCGTGAAGCCGCCGTACTGGCCATTGGACAGCACGATCGGGTTATTGCCGTAGGCGACGAAGTTGTTCATGCCCTTCGTGGTGTAGTCGATCGACACATCGAGGGCTCCGTAAAAGCCCTTGAGGAACTTCTCGAACTTCGGTTCAGCGGGCGGCGCTTCCGTGACGGCCATGGGCATGCTCGGACCGGCACCGGCGGACGGAGCCGCAGCGGGAGGCGCCGCCGCTTTTCTGGACAGCGTCTCGATTTGCCTCTGCATTTCCTGCATCTGCTGCTGCAGAATGCGCAATTGTTCCTTGAGCTGTTGTTTGTCCTGGACATCGTCCGCAAGGACATTGCCCACGAAGCCGCCATTGACGGCACAGACCGTCAAAGCAACCAGAATCGGTTTTGCCCATTTGAAACTTGGCATCTTGGTCCCCCGTGAAGCGCGCGCGCGCCCATTTGAATGAAATCCCCGAGCCTGCCTAGCGTCCTATTGTTGCATTTACGCCAGCCAATCACAGCCTAGCCACTAAAATCAGTCTCGCGATTGTCGCAATATTACCACATCGCGTCGGTGGATCAAAGCCGGATCGACGCGGTTGCCATGGTGAGGATGGCGCTCTCTTCGCCAAACCGCGCTCTTGCCTCCGCTGCGACCGAATGCCGGCGCCCCCCCATCAAATGACTTTCCTTCGCCGCAATTCATTGACTTCGTCGACCGCGTAACCAAGTTCCCTCAACACCTCATCGGTGTGTTCACCCAGCAACGGCGAGCGCTTGACCTCGGTCGGGCTGTCGCTCAACTTGATCGGGTTGCCGACGGTAAGGTATTTGCCGCGCGTGGGGTGGTCCACCTCGACGATCGTGCCGGTCGCGCGCAGCGACGGCTCGTTGGCCAACTCTTCCATCGAGAGGATCGGGCCGCAAGGAATGTCATGGGCGTTGAGAAGATCCATGGCTTCGAACTTGGTCTTCGTGACCGTCCATTCTTCGACCGCGGCAAAGACCTCATTTAGCCGCGGCAGACGCGCATCGGGCGTCGCGAAGTTCGGATCGGTGAGCCATTCTTCCTTGCCGATGACCCGGCAGATGTCCTTCCACACGGGCGCCTGGGCGATGAAATACAAGTACGCATTCGGATCCGTTTGCCAGCCCTTGCACTTGACGATGGTTCCCGGTTGGCCGCCGCCCGAGGCGTTCGCGGCACGCGGCACCGCGCTGCCAAACTTACCGTTCGGGTACTGCGGGTACTCCTTCATGAGATGAGTGCGCGCGAGACGCTGCTGGTCGCGCAGCTTGACGCGGCAGAGGTTCAGCACCCCGTCCTGCATCGCGGTGAGCACCCTCTGTCCGCGCCCCGAGGTGTTGCGTTGGTAGAGCGCCGCGACGATGCCAAGCGCCAAGTGCAGGCCGGTACCGCTGTCGCCGATTTGCGCGCCGGTCACGAGCGGCGGACCGTCGTCAAATCCCGTGGTCGAGGCCGATCCGCCCGCACATTGCGCGACGTTCTCGTAGACCTTGCAGTCCTCGTACGGACCGGGCCCGAATCCCTTGACCGATGCGACGATCATGCGCGGATTCAGCTCCTGGATTCGCTCCCAGGTGAAGCCCATGCGGTCGAGCGCGCCCGGAGCGAAGTTTTCCACCAACACGTCGCAGTGCTTGACCAGTCTCTCGAGCACGTTCTTGCCCTGTTCGCTCTTGGTGTCGAGGGTCACCGAACGCTTGTTATGGTTCAGCATCGTGAAATAAAGACTGTCGACGCCCGGAAGGTCGCGCAATTGTTCACGAGTGACGTCGCCGGCACCGGCCCTCTCGACTTTGATTACGTCGGCGCCAAGCCACGCAAGCAGCTGGGTGCAGGTCGGGCCGGATTGCACATGCGTAAAATCGAGTATTCGAACCCCGTCTAAGGCTTTTCCCATAGTTCCCGTTCTCGACTCTTACTTGTACATCGTCTGATTCTTGGTGCCCGGCGCGTATTCACGCGGGTCTACCCAGATATTGACGACCGCCGAACGGCGCAGCTTTTGCACCGACTCGCGCGCACGCTGGAGCGCCGGGGCGATCTGTGCGGGATCCCGCACCTCTTCGCCGTAGCCGCCCAACATTTCCGCAAACTTGCCGAAAGGCACATCGCCCAAGAGGTTGCCGACACTGCCACGCTGCTCGCCATATTTGGCCAACTGCCCGTAGCGGATCTGGTTCATCGCCGAGTTGTTGCCTATGACCGCGAGATACGGCACGCCGAAGCGGTTGGCCGTCTCCATGTCGAAGGCCGTCATGCCGAACGACCCGTCGCCGTAATAGCAGAGGATTTCCTTGGTCGGATGCGCAAGACCTGCGGCGATCGCAAAGCCGGTGCCGACACCCAGCGACCCGAGCGCGCCGGGGTCCATCCATTGTCCGGGACGACGCGGGCGTACCGCTTGGGCCGAGATCGTCACGACATCGCCGCCATCGCCGATATACACCGTGTTGTCGGCCAGGAACTCGTTCAATTCCCAGGCGACACGATAGGGATGGATCGGCATGCTGTTCGACTTGAACAGCGGCATGAGCTTCTCGGTGGCAAGCGTTTCCGCATCGCCCAATTGCTTGAGCCATTGCTGGCGCGCCTGCCGCTTCTCGCCCTTGAGGCGCCCGGACGCCGCCTGCAGCACTGCGCCAAGGATTGCGCCCGGATCGCCGACCAGACCTAAGTCGATGTCGCGATTCTTGCCGACGGTGCGATAGTCCATGTCGATCTGGACCAGCTTGAGGTCCTTGCTGATGCGCTTGCCGTAGCCCATGCGGAAGTCGAAAGGCGTGCCGACGATCACGAGCACATCTGCGTTCGCGAACGCCTGTGTTCGCGTCCGGTCGAAGTGATGCGGATCGCCCGGCGGCAACAGACCGCGGCTGGCGCCATTGAAATACCCGGGGATATCGAGCCCGCGCAACAGCGCGATCGCCTCGTTCTGACCGCGTGCGGTCCACACCTGCTGTCCGTAGAGGATTGCCGGCCGTTCGGCGTTGACCAGCAAGTCGGCCAATTTTTCGATGTCGCGCGGATCGCCCACGGAGTGCGTCGACGCACGATACTTGCCCGGCTGCGGAATGACCGCCTTCGCGATATCCACTTCCCGGTCGAGCACGTCGCGCGGAATCTCCAGGTAGACGGGACCCGGAGCGCCGTTGAACGCTTCGCGCACGGCCATCGTGATCATGTCCGCGACGCGCTCGGTGCTCGTCACGGTCGCCGCGAATTTAGTGATGGGACTCATGATGTCGACATGCGGCAAATCCTGCAGCGATCCCATCTTGTTCTGCGTGAGTGCGCCCTGACCGCCAATGTGCAGGACTGGGCTCTCCGAGCGGAATGCCGTGGCAATGCCGGTGACGGCGTTTGCACATCCGGGTCCCGCGGTGGTGACGACGCAGCCGAGCTTGCCGGTTTGGCGCGCGTAGCCGTCGGCAGCGTGCGCGGCGACCTGCTCGTGGCGGACGTCGATGATGCGGATGCCCTCATCGATGCAGCCGTCGTAAATATCGATGATGTGGCCGCCGCAAAGCGTGAAGATCGTATCGACGCCCTCGTTCTTGAGCGCCTTGGCGACCAGGTGGCCGCCGGAGATCACGCCCGCCTCGCGGCTCTTGCGCTGCAGCGTATCGTCGGCGGTCGTAGTCTTCGGCTGAGTCGACGCAGGATTTACAGTTGCCATAGTGTCTCCGACTTCGAGAATCTGATCACTGCGGCCACTTTGGCTGCAGTCGTAGGGCTGGCGAATAACCGATCAAACACTCGATGCCCGTCGTTCATCGAGTGGCGCGTACGTCAGACACGGCGCCGGATTCCGCTGCGGGGAACTTCTCGCGGCTCCTCGCGAAATGCCGCTCGCGCATGGGCTTCAGCACGAACAGCGCGAGCAGCCCGGCAGCGATGTTGAAACTCATCGCGACCGTAAATACCGTGCCCCAACCATGGGACTTCGCGATGCCGGCGGCGATCGGTACCAGCAGTGCGCCCGCGCCTTTGGCGGTGTACAGCATCCCGGCGTTCGCGGCCGCGAATTTGGAGCCGAAGGTGTCGCCCTGGGTTGCCGGAAACAAGCTGAAGATCTCACCGTACACGCCGAAGTAAAGTGCAGTCACCAGCACGAAGGTCACAGGATTCGACCCCGACTGACTCAGTGTGAACAGCGCTGCGGCGCCGATGAAAAACGCGAGCGCCATCGTATATTCACGCCCGATCTGATCCGACAGCCAACCGAAGAACGGCCGGCCCACGCCGTCGAAGATGCGGTTCAGGAATATCGCAAACGCCAATGCCGGCATCACCATCGTGAACAGCTCCACCGGGATTTTGTCGATTTTAAAGTCTTTGGCGATCGGCGCCATCGACGCGGCCATCGTGAGTCCGCCGGAGGCGATGAGTACGAACATGACGTAGAGAACATAGAAAACCGGGCTGCGCAGCACTTCGGCGGGCGTATAGCCATGTCGAGATTGATTGGGCTTGACCGTTGCGGTCAACACTTGCGCCGGCGGCGCCAGCAGCAGCCACGCTATGACGAACACGATGCCGCCCTGGATCAGTCCAAAGTCAAAGAACGCCTGTTGGTAACCGGCCGAAGCGATCGTATGCGAAATCGGTATGACCGTGAGCGCGGCACCCGCGCCGAAACCGGCCGCAGTCAAGCCCGCAGCGAGACCGCGGCGACCCGGAAACCACTTGAGCGCGTTGCCGACGCAGGTGCCGTAGACACACCCGGTACCGATGCCGCCGACCGCCGCGGCAAAATACAACAGCGGCAAGGAATCCGCTCCGGAATTCATGACCCAAGCAGTTCCAACCAGGATTGCGCCGCCCAACACGACCCAGCGCGGACCGAATCGATCGACCAGGTAGCCTTCGACCGGGACGAGCCAGGTCTCGATGAGCACGAATATCGTAAACGCCAATTGGATCGCAGGGCGTCCCCAGTGAAATTTGGCGTCGATAGGATCGACGAACAGCGTCCATCCATACTGAAGATTCGCGACGCATGCCATGCAGATGATGCCGAGGATCAGCTGCACCCAGGGATTGGCGAGCAGCGAGGGCCCCGACTGAGATTTAGATGTGTCGTTGGTGCTCGCGTTCATATGATTCTTTTGGTTATCCTCGGGCTCTCGGTTACCGAGAGCCGCAAAAGCGCAATAGCACCCGGCTACGGCGGTCGACCACGAGATGCCGAACCCGACCGAACCAGGACCCCCAAAATACCTTCGAACCGCGTGCCCGAACGTTTTTCCAGCCTTCCTCTTTTGTTGGTATACCATATATGAATGTCTTTCAGAGTGTCAAGGAACTGCCGGATCACCGCGCACCGCAGGCATTTATTCGTTTGGCCTGGCGGGGGGCTGCCATATAATTGGAACGCTGTGCTGCGATAATGCCGATTTACGCGTCGTCGCATCGGTACACTCGAAGCCCATAAGTCATATACCTCATAAGTCTTACGGGCGCAGGTTGCAGCACAGGGATGGTACTGTCTTTCTAACAAGGAAATGGTCATGCGAAATCGGTCGTATGCGATTCGACTACTGCTCGCATCGGGGGCTTCATGAGCAGTATTTCGAAACTGGTTCAAAGGGCCGCGCCCGCGACGCCCCTGACTCTTGGCCCATTAAACGCGACGAGCCTCCGCGATCAAGCCTATGCGCTGCTCAAGAACGCGATCGCTGACACCGATATATACGACCCTAAGCAGGAATTGCGTCTCGACGAGCGGCAACTGACGACCGCGCTCGGTGTCAGCAGGACGCCCATCCGCGAGGCGCTCTCGCTGCTCGAGCAGGAAGGATTCATTCGCACCGTACCGCGTCGTGGGATCTATATCATTCGCAAATCAAAACGCGAAATAATTGAAATGATACAGATGTGGGCAGCGCTGGAATCCATGGCCGCACGTCTTGCGACGCTGCACGCGTCGGACGCCGACATCGCCACGCTACGGCACTTGTTCGACGAATTCCAGAATTCACCGCCCTCCGAACATTTGTCCGAATACTCGGACGCGAACATCGCGTTTCACACGGCGGTAATCGCGCTCGGCGGCTCGCAGACGATCGTCGATGCGACCCGCAACTTGCTGATCCATGTGCGCGCCATTCGCCGCGCAACGATTGCGCAAAACGACCGCGCTGCCCGCTCGATCATCGATCATCTGAAGATCATCGAAGCGCTGGAGAAACGGGACACCGAACTCTCCGAGCGCCTCACCCAGCAGCACACGCTGGATCTAGCGGCCCACGTCGACCGATATTGCGATTTTCTCGGCTAGCCACGCTCAAGTTTGCGGCGATTTGCTCATTGGCGCGTCGCGCCTCCCCAAACTCCGAGCGTGTGCAGCGCTCTGCCGCTGCCGCCCCCAGCTAGATTCTGCGGCCGGTCGGCCATCGCAACGCCGCCCGTGAGCGCGCGAGGCGCGACTGCCCGTACTCCGGCCAGCGTGTCGGGATCACGGATCGCGGCTTGCAGCGCGACGGGGTCCACCAAGACCGGGATTCCGGACTCCATGCGCAAATAGATTCGCCCGCTCGCCTGATCGGCGAAATTGACATGGCGAAATCCCTCGACGCAGCGCCTCAGGAAACTCATGTTGTGTTCGGCCGCAAGCCTGCGGCGATCCCTGTAGAGCAAGTCAGGGGTCACGGCATCGACGCAAACGCGTCCATAGCGATCGATGTCCAGCATTCGTGTGATGTCCAACACATTGACCGTGTCGTTGTCGCCGAATGCAACGGTGCGCGGACTTTGCCCCAGCGGCACGGTATTGTCCAAGAATTCGAATTGGAAACGCTTGTCGCTGCGATGCACCCACGTGAAAAACACGCTGGGAATTCCGGTATACGCCTCCACCGCATGCGCCAAGGTATCGTCCACCGCCTTGTAGCGCCCAAACTCGAGGCCGCGCTTCCACGCACGCTCGACCAACATTTCGGGCGGTGTTATCACGAAGAACAAGTACACCGTCTGACCGAAGCGAGTCAGTAGATTGCTGCCTTCCTCGTCCGAATCCGGCGCGAAGCTGTCGAAGCGAAACCGGTCGATCAACAAGTGCGACATTTCGCCGCTCGCATATTTTCGCGCCATATACCGGTCAAGCTTCTGGTCGACGATCTGCAGCTCATCGGCAGTAAACGCGCCGGCATACTTATAGGCCGCACCCAGCGCGCCGTAGTCGAGCAGCTGTTTGCGCCAGATGTCGGGACTGATCAACGCGAAATCGCTCCAGCTCGCACCGATGTCGCCCGCAAGTTTCTTCTGCAGCGGCCGCAAAGTGCTTTTTCCGGACGCCGACGGTCCTTTGGTATTGATGACGATCGGCCGTTGCTGACGCGGCAGCAAACCGTACCCTTCCTGCTGCGCCGCCCGCCGCAACAGCGGCTCGATCGTGCGGCCGATGACGTCGCTGCCGTAGGCATTGCACACCATGTCACCGGCGAGCGATGCGATGAGCTCTCGCGTGCCCCAGGCTTGGCCGTGTGCCGTAAACAGCGCGGATAAGACGCGTGCGAGCCTCCGGTATACGAGCCGCTGCAGGGGGTCGGGCGCGGCGCCCGCCCTGCGCTCGCAGGCCGCGAGTTGCTCGGGACCCCAGCTTCGGTCGATGACAGCACTCGCCGCAGGGCGCCCGCGAAAACGCAACCCAAACCGCCGCAGCGTCGATGCGTGCATTGGCGGCGGCCCGATCGGCGCCAGCCCGGGCACCACTGCCGACAGTGCGGCGTCGACGGCATGCCTCACCTGGCCGCGCGCCTGATCAAAAGCATCTACGATCGCGTCCATCTCGGGATCGAGGTAATGCGCCAGAATGCGGCTCGCAATTCGGCGAAAGTTGATACCCAGATCTCCGATGTGCGAACCGTCCGGCACGGCAAAATCGGCGGTGACGCGGATCAGGAGCTCATGCAGAGCGAGCCTTTGCGGCCGAAATACCACGAGTTCGCTCAGAGCGAAGCCCGTGAGACTGCGCATCTCCTCGGCGGCAGCAAAACCGGTAAAGGCATTTTCGGGCCGCAAGATCGTGCAGAGCGGGCGCAACTCCCTCGGGATCTGCGACAAGACTCCAGGGTTCCAGGGCCCTTCGGGCTTCCCCAGGTCCGTGGTCACGGTCATTTCAGCCGGCTGCGCAATCGGTTCGCAGCTTGCTGCTGTCGGGATAGACGCGCAGCTCCGGGATTTCGCCATGCAGCAGTGTTTGTTGCACGTCCTCCCAATACCGAACGCTCAATAGATCGAGGTTCTCCTCTCGAAAAAGGCGGCGCGCGCATGGGTTCGCCAATTGCATGCCGTGCTCGAGTTCCTCTGGTAAGAAAATGATTCCGTCCTCGAAGAACCACTCGGGCACCGCCTCGTCGCCCGGCTCACGATCGGTATTGGTGCGGATCTTGACATCGGTCAGCTTCTCGACGGCGTCATAGTCGAACAGGAATACGCGGCCATAGCGCCCCACACCGTAATTTCTCGAGTCCAAGTCCTTGTTGAAGATATTGGTGGCGGCATTGTTGCGGATGCAGTGCCCGAGGCTGATGATCACATCGCGGATCTGCGGCTCCGTGGCCGTCGCCAAATACACTGGCAGCGGCGTGATTTTCATTTGCACGATCAACGACCGCAAAAACACGCCGTCTTGGTCGACCTGCACGGTGCTTGCCGACTGCTGACAAAGCTCCTCGAGCAGCGCGGGATCAAACATCTCGCGATCCAGCCGGAGTTTGAAATACATGACGTTGTCCAACATGCTGCCCGCGCGGTTGATGTCGTGAACCAAGCGGTACTTGTCCACGACAGCGGTAACGCCGGGGAACTCACCCCACTTGTACGACGCGGTCGGCTGGTCGCGAATGATCTTCAGATGATACGAACACGCGTCGAACGTAAACCCGACCGCAACCGTACCAGGCGCACCGGGCGATCGCTGGAAACGCTGGCCGCTCTGCCGCATCTGTTCGACGATCTCGTTGAGGATCGCAACCTTGCCGAGGTGATTGAAGCCGATCGTGGAGTAGTGGTGCCCAAATGGACGCCGCGGCATCAGCCCGAAGAGGAATACGCAAGTCTGGTAGTAGAGTCGGGTCGTGACGTGAAAATTGGCGAGTGCGGAGCTGAAAAGGTCGTGTATATCCGAGACCCGATGCAGAACCGCATCGGCGTAGATTCCCGAAGGGCTGTTCAGTAGCGCCACCACGAAAGGCACGATGCTGTCGTCTGTCAGCACCCATCGACCGACGACGAACGCGCTGCGATCGCGAAAGAACCCGGCTTTCACGACATCGAGCGCAGCCGGAACCGGCGCATCCGGTGAGCCGTACAGCAAGTGCTCGAGTCGTTCGACGATGTGTTGCGAATCGGCGTTCAAGTCGCGGAACGGAACGGAAAATCCGGGAACTCGCAACGCACACGCCACGAGTTCGGCGTCGATGCGACCCTGCACGGCCAGCCGCTGATGCACCGACGCCATCGAGAACGCGCGGCGCTTGCTCGCAGGAGGAAACGAGTATGCGACCGGCCGCCAGATTTCATGGCTGATATTGCGTCGCATCGAATGAGCAAAGCTGAACGCGATATCGGCTTCGTAGCGGTCGACGATCATCGCGACGAATAAGCGGTCCAGCGCATCCCAAACCGCCGAGTCGACCGCAAGAGCGGGAAATGCGGCGAGCACCTTCGGTCCGTGCTCCGCGATATAGCGGCTATAGAGTTCCAGGCGCTCCTTGCTGATCCGAATGGACGCATGCGTATCCATCGTTTCGAAGGCACACTTGGCGCGGTACGGGTATTCACACAGCAGGCTGTAAAAATCGTCGTGAATCGCCAGGATCAGCCGTGCGCATGCCGCAATCCGCTCGCTGTCATTCGAGCATTGGAGAACGCGAGCGTACGCCTGTTCGACCTGCGATGTGCCCGCGACGGATACTGGCGTTGGTTGTGGTTGTGTCATCCGCCGGAGTTTCCGCGTGACCGGTTCGTGTAGCCCGCGCCGATAGTGGAGTTTCGGTAAATCATATGTAGTATATCTTTATGATACGCTGGCGACGATGCGCTTGCTGAGCAAGCCGCGTCCCGCAGAGCATCCATCGGAGCACGATCATGATCGACATTAATCACGACGCTGAGGCCCACCGATTCACCGCCGAAGTGGAAGGTCGGCATGCGGTTCTCGACTACACCCTCGCGGGCGATCAGATGACCATCACCCACACGGGCGTGCCGGAGAGTATCGGCGGCCGCGGAATTGCCGGCGAATTGATGCGTGCGGCCTTGAACACCGCGCAGATTCAAGGGTGGAAGGTGATCCCCGCGTGCTCGTATGCGGCAGGATATATGCTCAAGCATGCCGAGGCTGACAGACGGCACAAGGAGGAGTTATTGGACGAGGCGCTCGATGAATCGTTTCCGGCGAGTGATTCACCTTCGGTCGGCGACAGCTCCTGAAATCATAAGAGGTCGCCATGCCCCGCGTCTCATTTGCGCTGGCTTTGCTTTGTTATTGCGTCAATCTTCCCGCGGCCCCTGACGGGCAGAAGACAGCTGGCCCGGATCACTATCTGTTTGTTTGGGCCGGTGACCGAGCCCATAACGGCAACGATTTTCTCGCCGTGATCGACGCGGACCCCGCCTCGGCACACTACGGTCGCCTCGTGACTACGTTGGCGACGGATCAGCAGACCATGCTTGTGCATCACACGGAATACACGATGCCGGCCAGCGGGATGTTATTCGCCAATGATCATTACGCCGGCAGGACTTTTATCTTCGACGTGCGCGAGCCGCTGCATCCCAAGATCGCGACCTCGTTTACCGACATGGCCGGCTACATGCATCCGCATTCGTACCTGCGGCTCCCCGATGGCAACGTGCTTGCTACGTTCCAACACACGCACCACGGCGAGAGCGAAGGTCAGATGGGTAAGACCGGCGGGCTCGTGGAGATCGACGATCGGGGCAAGGTGATTCGTTCCGCGAGCAGCGCGGATCCGGCATTTGCCGGCGCTTTATTGACGCCATATGGCTTGGTCGTCATCCCGGAACTCGATCGCGTCGTATCGACGAACTCCTCGATGCACGATGAGGACATTTTCAGCGGCGTTACGTATCAGCTGTGGCGCCTATCTGATCTCAAACTGCTCGAGACCGCGTACTTTGATGTGGGCGAGAATCGCTATGCCCAAATCGGCCCGGAAGAGCCGCGACTGGGCCCCGATGGATCGATCTTCGTACAAACGCTCGGATGCGGGGTGGAGCGCATTACCGGAATTGGCAATGACAAGCCGAGGTCGCAGCTGGTGTTCACCTTTCCCGGCAACTGGTGCGGGGTTCCCACGATCGTCGGTCATTATCTGATTCAGAGTGTGCCCGCTATCCATGGTTTCATCGTGCTCGACATATCTCGAGCGGTGAAGCCGGCCGAAGTGTCGCGGCTCAAGCTCAGCGATGTCTATCACCCTCATTGGACGGCATGGGATCCGGGCACGCAGCGCCTCGTCGTGACCTCCGGTTACACGCCGGAAGATCGCCTGTACCTGCTGAAGTTGGATCAGGAGACGGGCGCGCTGACCATAGATGACGCATTTCGTGGCGAGGACGGAAACGCGGGCTTCAGCTTCGCGGAGCGTGAGTGGCCGCACGGCTGGAAGGGAGTCGGCGCCCCACACGGAGCCGTCTTTTCGCGCTGAGAATCGCCCGCCGCAAACCGGAGATTGCTCATGAACGCCGACCGCATAGAGAAGAAAATCCTGCTGCATGCGACGCGCGATCGCGTATGGCACGCGATCAGCGACTCCCATGAATTTCGTACGTGGTTTGGCGCAGCATTCGACGGTCCCTTCACCGAGCGCACCCGCCTGACCGGGAAAATCGTCCCTACTGCCGTAGATGCGGAAACCGCCAAGCTCCAGGAGCCGGACGTCGACTATTCGAATGAGCCGACGACGCTCATCGTCTTCGAGATCAATGAGGTCGCCGACAATACGCTACTGACCATATCCGAGTCGGGTTTCGATCAATTACCGATCGCGCGGCGCGCGAAGGCGTTCGCTGCCAATGATGGCGGCTGGGCGATGCAGACCAAGCTCATCGAGAAGTATCTGGCCGCGCATTCGGCCGTCTGAAGCGTCAACGACTCGCGCTATTTGGCGAGCGGCCACCAGTTCCAGCGGCCCGCCACACGCATGAGCGCGGGGCCTAGCAGGCAGCGGATAGCCGTCGCGTCCACTAATACGGCCACCGCCAACCCGAGGCCCAACATCTGCACCAGGACGACGCGAGCCAGCGCAAATGCGCCAAACACGACAACCATGATCAGAGCGGCATTCGTGATCACGGATCCCGTTTCGATCAATGCTTCGCGAACGCTGGCGGTGTTGTCGCCGGTGCGCTGAAAAGCCGCCTGCGTGCGGCTCAGCAGGAACACTTCATAGTCCATGCTCAAACCAAACAATATGCAGAAAATCAACAACGGAATCGTCAATGGAACGACGTCGGTCGGCGCGGCCACGCCGAGCCACCGAGATCCGTGGCCCTGCTGGAAGACATAGACCACGACGCCGTAACCCGCGAGCACCGACAGCACGTTCAACACGAGCGCCTTCAATGCCACCAACGGCGCGCGAAAGACCAGCAACAGCACGACTCCGGTCACGATCAAGACGAAGCCGACGCTGAACCCATAGGCCGCCTTTACCGCGCGATCGAAATCGTTGTAGTACACGGGTTGTCCGCCCTCATCGATCCGCAGGCCCGGGATTTGCATCCATCCCGGAATCTCCCGCGCCAGCGCTTTCGTATCTTCGAGCGTGCAATCTCTGCTCGGGTATACGGTCATCAAAATGCGTTTCTCGTCGCGGCTGATGAACATGTTGCGCACGATCGGGAAACGGGCGAACGCCGACTCGACATCCGTATATAACAAACTATACTGCATCGGCGTCACGTCGGCCCCCAAGTCGACAGGGCCTTCAATGACGGCAACACGCGGATCACGCCGCAAACGCTCCGAGAAGCCGATCAACGCCGGCACTCGCTCGCTGGTGAGGGCCTTGCCGCCCGCGATGTCCGTCAACACGATGGGCATCGGCGACAGCAGCCCTTTCAAATTCATGACACGCAGCAATTCCATTCCCCGATTGAACTCCAGTTCGGCGGGAAGGAACGATCCTTCCGGAAAGCCGAACCGGGTTTGCAGGCCGGGCCACGCGAGCACGAGTAACAGGGTGAGACTGACACCCGCTCCGACCAACGGGTAGCGCATGACCGCGTCTGCCCATTTCGCCCAACGATCCCGAGCGCGTTGCGTCTGCAAGCGGCGGGAAAGCGCAGTGGGCCATTCCAGACGATTCGGCCCGAGCAGAGACAGCAACGCCGGCAACAGCGTGAGCGTCGCCGCAACAGCGATCGATACGACGACACAGCCGCCGAAGCCCAGCGAGCGTGTTTCCAGCAACGGCGTCGCGAGCAGTCCGCACATCCCGACCAGTACCGTGCCACCGCTGAAGAACACCGCAGAGCCGGCGCTGGCCATCGTCACTTCCAGCGCCGCGCGTTGTTGCCGAGTCCGCTCCGCAGCCGTTTGTGTTTGCACCGCCGGCAGGCGCTGCATCTCGCGGCGATAGCGATGGATGACGAACAGGCTATAGTCGATGCCGACAGCCATTCCGATCATGCTGGCGACGTTTTGGACGAGATTGGACAGAATTACGGACTGCGCCACCACACTGACGAGGCCCAGCGTGACGATCGTACTGACCAAGGCCAAAATCAGCGGTAAGCCCGCGGCGGCGAGTGAACCAAATGCAAAAATCAAAATGAGCAGCGTCAACGGCAGCGCGCGCATCTCCGCCCTCGTCGTATCCTGAGCGTTGAACGCATTCAAATCATAGGTCAACGCGGCACGCCCCGTCATGGCCCAGTGCAGGTCCGGATGGTCCGCTTTCGCGGCTTGCAGTATCGGATCCACGGCCGCGCGCAATCGCGGAATTGCTTGTTCCGCCTCGCGAACGTCGGCCGCTTTCAAGCTGATCAGAACCGCATGCCCGGTTCCCGGCACGGGAAGCATGCGCTTGTCGGGAATATCGTCCTCGCCGATGACTTCGCCTACCAAAGGGCTTTCCTTCAATCGCGCCGCGACGGCCCGCAACAGGGAAGCAACCGCTTGTGGTGCGCGATCAAGGTCGGCGGAGTGGAGCGCCAAGATCAACAGCTGGGCATGGCCGTTCACAAACTCGGTGCGCAGCATCCGGTCCACATTGAGCGACGGGCTGTCCGGAATGTCGCCGGAACCGCTGAACAGCAACGGCGGCAGCCGGCTGGCGCCGACCGCGCCCAGCGCCGCGGCTATCGTCCAAGCAAAGACGGTCGCGTGCGCATGCCGAGCACAGAATATGCCAACGCGTGCCAGCGGGTGCATTAGCTTATCGCCAGAGTTCGTCGAGCGGCTGAATTGCATATCCCTAACCGCGCGCGTACCCTGAATTGACGATGACCGGCACCACATGGGCTGGTAGTTGGTCGCGCAGACGCACTCCTTGATCGGCCGAGGCTTCGCCTATGCACGTGATATCTGATCGGCGTTACCGTATTCCGACCGCTTTCAACCTGTTTGCCGTCGCCGTTTGCACGGCGCTGTATTTCATCCTCATGTACGCCGCCTCTCACGCGGCCAGTATTGCGGGTATGCTCACCTACGCCGGCCTGTTCGCCGTGGTCATGGTCCCGGTGTACTCCTTGATCCATGAGGCCGAGCACAACATGCTGCATCCTCGGCCGGCTTGGAACGGCCTGCTCGGCCGATGGCTCTGCCTGATGTTCGTCGTTTCGTTTACATTCCTGACGCACTGTCATTTGAGGCATCACGTCAAGAATCGCACCGACATTGAAATGTGGGATTTGTATCGGGAAGATCAGAGCAAATGGAAACGCCGCGGAAATCTCTATTTGATGATGTGCGGACTGGGGTATTTCTCGTTGTGGCTCTCGGTCGTGCTGTTCGCCCTGAGACCGCCGCTCGTCTATTGCGGGTTTCTTCAGCGCCATACCGAGATTGCGGGTTTTTTGGAGGGCAGCGAGCAACCTAGCAAACTCGGCGCGACCCGCATCGAAAGCTGGGCCGTGCTGATTTTCCAAGGACTCATGATCTGGGCATTGCATCTGCAGGTTCTAGTCTGGCTGCTGCTGTTTTTGATTCATGGATTCGTCTGGTCTTCGCAGGTCTACGTCAACCACGCGTTCAGCTCGCGCGACATCTATAACGGCGCTCACAATCTCAAGATGCCCGCGTGGCTGACGCCGATTTACCTGAATTTCAATCTTCATCTCGCCCATCATCAGAATCCGCAAATCCCGTGGATTCATCTGCGCGCATTTGTCCAACCGCAAACCGGGCGGATCAACTTTTTCTGGAATTATCTGCGGCTGTGGACGGGTCCCCGATTGACGCACGAGCCGAATCCCTCGGGGCGCTCGCCGGTTCATCCTGTAGCGGGCGTTCATACTGACGAATTCGCGAGAGTTGCGGCTTCGAATCTCGAGTAGATGAAGCCCCGATCGGCATCCCGGAGTTTGCGGCTCAGTTCGGCGTCAACGACAAAGGCGGGATCGTCGGCCAGTCGGCGTGATGCGAGCAAATTACGCAGGGCGAAGCGCGCACCCGGACGCGCTGCGCGAATCAATGCCTCTCGTGTCCGATCGAACAGTTCGCGCGGGCTGTATTCAAAAACATTGGAGAGCGCGAAGCAATCGATCGACCGCGGCGTCAGATTTTCCACTGCCTCGCAAACGTCCGCGGTCATCGGCATTATGCGATTCAGTCGCCCGCCAATCGTCTCGAAATGCTCCTCCCGCAGATATTCCGGCACGCCGTTCTCGTCCATATAGCGTCCCAACAACAGTTGCGCGAGAAAATAGTTGGAACGCGCCGGCAAATCGACGACTACATGCTCGACGAGCCGCGCGAAATGCGCGCCGAACGAAGCGACTTCGGCGTGCGCAAACCAGCTGGGGTCGAGCCGTCTGCCGAGCACATACTTGCTGCACGCAATGCGCACCAGCGCGCGCCAACGCAGGGTGTCCCATTCATGCTCGTAGAAATCGCGCTGCGCCTCTTGTGGGAGCGTGAACAGCCGCTCGAGACGCCGGCGGCCAATCACTACGCGCAGCAATGCGCGTAGCCACGCGTAATACCGCTCGAAGCCTCCTTGCGTCAATAGACCGAGATCGAACCATTGCGCGTGGGCATCCCAAAAGCCGACCGCCGCCGCGCTCAGGTCTGCGCGCAGCCGCTCGTATAACTGCCGACGTGCTGCACCGGCGCGAACTCCCAACAACACCAACATCTCGGCATGCGAAAGCCGCAGAAAGGCGGCCCGTTTCAACTCGAACAGGTGGCACTGCGCCGGATTCAAATCGACGGCGATTACTCGCGCGGGGTCCGCGAGCAAAAATCCGAAGACGTTGTCGCACCCGGATATGATCGCGAAGATCGTCTCTCCCGGCCGCGGCCGCAGCGCCGCAAGGTCGCACGCCGGATCTTCCCACGACTGCGTAAACATCAATCGACCGGCGTAGGGCACCGACGACGAATCGGGTTCAGACAAGCGCGATATCCGCATGGTAGCGCTCGGAAAAATAACGGGCGGGCATTGGGGTGCCGTCGCAATGGCAGCCGTAGAGAGCGGACCAGTAGGTGGATCGGGGGTACGGGGGCAACTGAGTGAACAGCGGGTCGCAAGCGCGCAGGTTAAGCTGCAAGCCGCTTTGGCCCGCTGCCGCGGCGCAGCCTAGGGCGGCATCCAATAGCGCACGAAGCGTACGCCCCTCGCCCCGCAGCACGGTAACCAAGCGCGTGGCCCACATGCCAAACACCCCGCCTGGTACGGGCAAGGGATTAGCCAATCCAAACAGCGACGCGATTCTCATGCCGGCCCGCAGCGGCAGATCGGCCGTGCGATATCGCAAGATTCGAATCCGCCGAATTGCCGCTCCGTCCCAAGTCACCAGCGCGCCGCACAGAGTGCCATCCGGCTCAAAAGCGAGCCACGCTCGATGCCGATCGGCGGGATCGGGCCACGCGATCAAGTCGGGTGGCGCGAAGCACTGCGACGCGTACTCGGCAGCGAAAAGCTGCGCCAGCAAGGGGGCGTCTGAAGCCTTTGCGCTCCGAACGACAACTCCGCCGGCCGCGAAGAGCCGCGGCACGCGGGCCGCCATGAAATGCACGCTCGCGAAATCCTCGAGGGGTACCAGCGGCGGCAGACCGGTACGTCCGTTGACTACGGGAATAGTCGCGTGATTCTGTTTGCCGATGAGCGCAAGGATCCAATCGACGCGCTCGCCGACGAACACATCGTAAATTGCGTGCAACAGATGAAAGACCGCGCGTCCGCCGCGCGCCCAGGAAGCAACGCGCAAATCGGTCACTTCACCGACGCAGACCGAGCGTTCGCCGTCGCGAGCGTGGTGCCACAACGCAGTCGCCGTACCTGCCAGGCGGCTTTGCTGGAACACCAGGAATGTGCGAAACCTGCCGCGCAACGCCGGCAACGCGCCGAAGTCTGGGCGCCGATCGAGGACGAACGATGTTCCGGCCTGGACCGGAGTCGTCAGGAAGAAATTCGCAATTTCCGGCCAATCCGCCTCGGTTGCCTCGCGCAAGATCACGCCGTTGGTTCCTCGGGCCACAATCCTGTGCTGTTGAACAGCGGCGCCAGCGACACGCCGCAAGCCGCCGCCATTTGCCACATCTCCTCGAGACGAGCCGGCGTAATCCGGCCGCGACCGCTCGAGAATGGTTCGAAGCGCCCCGCCATCGCGAGCACGGCACCTTCGATCATGCAGCCGTGGACGGCATTCGCCGCCGGGAAGCGATAAAACTGTTCGATGAAGCCGTCGCGGCTCTTCATTCCGCCGGCCAATGTGCCCATGCCGCCCTGGAATACCCGCTGTAGTCGCGCGTCACCTGCCGCGCCGATGTTCTTCGGGTAACCCGCGTCGCAGACTATCGCCCCTGGCGCACATGTCGCGAGCGCAAATGCCGGTTCCGCGGTGCTGGCAGCCGCGATGACGAGGGTTGCCTGTCCCAGCAACTCCGCGACATTGGTCGACGCGTGCACGTCGGCAAACTTGCGAAGCTGCGCGGCCTCGCGGTCCAGGCGCTCCCAATTGCGCGCCGCGAGCAGCAAGCGTCGCGTTCGCCCGGCCATGAAGCGTGCACACGCAGAGCCGACATCGCCACTGGCGCCGATGATCAGCAGAGTCTCTCGATCCAGGGTACGGCCCATCAGTTGAGCCGCGCGTTCGACACCGCGTACGATCAATGCCGCCGTAAGCGTATTGCCCGTCGTAAGCGCGAGTCGGCTGCTCGGCTCGGCCCCCATCGCCTCCAGGAGGATTGACGTGAAACCGCCGAGTGTCGCCACACGGACCCCCTCGCGCTCCGCCGCGCGGATTCCATCGCGCACTTTCTCGAGCACGCGCCGTGTCGGTCGCAGCGCAAGTTCGGTCGGCGTGATGAAAGTCTCGATGTAAATGCCGTGTACCGGAGCCGCATCCCTGGCTGCGGCAACCTCGAGCCGACTGACGGTGCGCGGCGGAATCCACGGTACGATCTCACGCAGCTCCGTATCGGTCAGCGGCCGCTGCGCCGACGGGCGCATCGCTGCCAACATCGCCGCGATTTGACTCCAGCTTTCCTGATGTCCCAGCGTCGCAAACAGCGGGGCGGAATGCGCGCTCACATCGGCAGCCGCGCCACCCATGCCAAACTCCGCTCGCCACGCACACCGATTCGATCGAGCGTGCGCAGATACCGATTCAGTGCGAGGCCTCGCAGTGCTGCACGATCCAACCCCACTTTATATAGCGAGCCCTTGACGCAATCCCCGTGGCACAAACCGCAGTGACCGACGGAGTCCTTTGCGCCCAGCATCTCGGCCAATGTCGTCATGACTTCATCGTGGATCATTTCCACTTTGCCCTCGAAGCCGTCGCGGTCCGCGCTCAGGGCGCACTGGAGTTCCATGATTGCGTGATCCACATGGCCTGCTTCATCGTCGCCAATGGTGCGAAACACCGACGCCAACGGTTCGTGCGCAACATCGGCCACGGCGCGATACATCGCAAACGCGAACGATTCGAGCATGACTTCCTGGGTCACGATGCAGCCGATGGAATCGCACGCATCGACCTGACGCAGGAAACTCGTGCGTATCCGAAGCCAGTACGGCGCATCGAGATTTACGATCGGAGTGACGCCGAGTTCACGCGCAGCACGCTTGAACCGCTCGGCGTGGGCCATCTCGGCCGCCGCATGTACCAGCGCATCTCGCTGCCTGCCCTCGTCACGATACAGACGAACCATGGCCGCGTAATTGGCCATTCCGATAAGTTCACCGGTGATGGCCTGCGACAATATGTCGGCATAGACAGCGCGTTGTTCCGCGGATGATTCGAGCTCAACGGCACAACTGTCATCCATGATGAGATCCCTCGGGAAGTCGCGGTGTGGAGCCGAATCTTTCCTAAGCGCAGCCTCGTCAAGTTCCTATTCGAGGCTCAAGGCGCGGATTGACTATACTCCTTGCCCGCACCGTTCCGCCAGTTGCCGGACACGGCACCGGTGCCGAGAAATTAGCCATGATCGAGCGCGGCGTCCGCGGCCGCGCCGCGTTTGCCGCGAACAAATTCGCATCGATTTTCATTGCCTAGCGTCAGCCGCGCGCTTGTTGCGTGCCGGTTCCTTCACAGACGAACGGCCTCTGGACTTCTTCGCCGCCGACGCGATCAGCCGAGTTGCCGCCGGGCCGGTCTTGCGGCGGGCATCTGCCAGTGTCCACCCATCGAGTATCGCTGCGGTACTGTCACGCAGCACGCGAAAGAGCTTCTTGAGCTCGCAGCTCCGGACGTCCGCGCAATCCGCACACCGACGGTATTGCGACACGCTGACGCAGGCGATCAAGGCCAGCGGACCTTCCATGAGCCGGACCACGGTGCCGAAGGAGATTTCCTCGGCGCTACGCGCAAGCTGGTATCCGCCGCCTCGGCCCCGCTGGCCGCGAACCAAGCCGTCGCGTTTCAATTCGACGAGGATGGCCTCGAGGAACTTGACCGGAATGGTACGGCGCGCAGAGATCGCTGCCGACGATAGCGTGACTCCGGCGGGGAGTGCGGCAAGTTCCAGCAAGGCCTTCAGCGCGTAACGGGTCTTTTGAGAGAGCACGGGGGCTATCCTTCTTCTTCAGCTTGCTTATGCGATTTCAGCATCTGACAAGTTTTACTCAGTATTAGACGGCTCGGCTTTAATTCATACAATCCCTATCTTATTACTAGGAATTAAAAGAATTCTTACGATTTCAAGGAAACAGGGAAAACCGATGAATTGCACGATTAGAACGCGGCTGACGGCGCGCGGGCGTCCGTCGTTAGCGTCTGAACCTTTCTTTACGGATTCGAACGGCTTGAGGCCGGCGTGGTATGGACTGGTTTTGTTGACTGCAATCACCGCATCGGTCCCCGCACTTGCACAGCAGAAGACCGGCCCGGGTATCACCTCCGAGGACGCCCTGACATGGCACGGCATTACCCTCTATGGCGTCATCGATATCGGCCTGCAATACGATACGCATGGTGCCCCGTTCAGCGACTACCGCCCGGCCGCCAGCGCGAACATCGTGCAAAAGGACAGCCGCCAGTCGGTAACCGGTCTCACGCCCAGCAACATGGGCCAGTCGAGAGTCGGCCTACAGGGCATTGAGCCGCTGAACGGCGATTGGTCGGCCGTGTTCCAGGTGGAGACCTTTTTCAATCCGCAGTCCGGCGAAATCGCTGATTCTCTGAAGTCGTTGGCTGTGAACAACGGCCGAACCCCGGCCACCCAAACCACCGGTCTCGATGGCAGCTCGGCAGGTCAAGCTCTCCAGACCGCCTTTGCCGGGCTGAGATCGGCGCGATTCGGCGCCGTCACCTTCGGCCGTCAGTTGACGCTGCTGACGGAGGGTACCATCAAGTACGACCCCAATTACGACGCTACGGCGTTCGGACTGCTCGGCGCATCGCGAACCTATGCGGGTGGCGGCGGCAGCGAAGATAACCGACTCGATTCGACGTTAAAGTATTCTGAAACATTCAACGATTTGGTGCACATCGGCGCCCTGTACAAATTCAACGAATCCAGTGGCGCGGCCAATAGCGCTTTCCAGGCCGATATCGGCGGTGAATACGCGGGCGCATCGGTCGATGCGTATTATTCGAAGATCAATGATGCGATCTCGGCATCATCCTTGAGCGCCGCTCAAGTCGCCGAGCTTCCAGCCTTGGGGTATTCAGTACCGAATTCCCTGTCGGCGACCATCTCGGACAATACGGCGTTCGCCATCATGGCTTTGTATAAGACCTACCCGCTGAAATTCTTTGCCGGCTACGAGCACATCAAGTATGCCAATCCAACGACGCCATTGAGCGCCGGGTTCACCGACATCGGCGGCTACAATCTGGCTTTCGTCAACAATGACGCCTACGCCATTGCCAAGACTCTGCAGGTGTATTGGGCAGGTATTCGCTACACCGTCATTCCTGAACTCGACCTAACCGTGGCGTATTACGGCTATCAGCAGAACGCCTATGGAACCGGTAAGGAAGCGGGTTGCATGACGTCGGCGAACAACGCGTGCAGCGGCAGCTTCGAGGCCTTTTCCTTCGACGCCGACTACCACTTCAACGAGCACTTCGACGCTTACCTGGGCGCGATGTACAGCGGCGTGCACGACGGCGTGGCGAGCGGCTACGATTTCTACACGACCAACATCAACCCCACGGTTGGCGTCCGCTACAAGTTCTGATTTCAGACGATGTCGGTGCAATTCCTGGACTCGTCACCGCCCGCTACGGCGCCAGTGACCTCAGCGCGGCGTCGTCAATTGCCGCTAGCGGCGAGTATGTCGGCCGGACTCGAGATTGACCTGTGCTTCCACGGCACTGGCATACAGGTGCGGCGCCAAGTTGCGGCAAGCCATTGCCTCCCCGAGCTTCAGGCGCAGGAAGGTACTAGAGGTGTACCGGGTTACGTCGAGGTAGTGCCGCTCCATCAGTCCCTTGACCATATGGATGTATTCGTCGGTCAGTTCCGGCGCCAAGGTGAAGCGGTCGTAGTTCACCACGCCATAGACCTTGTGACCGACGGCGTCCAGCCGATGATCGACAGCCGCACGGATGCGGTCGATATCCGCATGCGTGCGCACCGACAGTCCTTCGAAATTGACGAAGAAGAGATTCCCTATGGCGTCATAGCTGAAGCGCTCCTCGAATGGCAAGTCGAGCAGGGCCGCACGCAGGTTCATCGGAGCTTCGGCGAAGATCCGCTCGTCCATCAAGGTCGGCTCGGCCTTGAGCACCGGCCGAAAACCCATGCAGGCCAGGATGTCGCGCTCGACGTCGATGCCCGGGGCAATCTCGATGAGTTCGAGGCCCTCGGCGCAGAGTCGGAACACGCACCGCTCCGTGATGTACAGCACCGAGGTGCCGCGGCGCACCGCTTCGGCGCCGCTGAAGGTTCGATGTTCGACGCGCTCCACGAACTTGTGCCCGTGGCCATCATGGCGGATCGCCAACATTCCCTTATGGATCGCGACCTCGATCTTTCCGGCACTGAAGGTACCGACGAACACCACTTTCTTTGCGTTCTGGCTGATGTTGATGAAACCGCCCGCGCCTGCCAACCGCCGGCCGAACTTCGAAACGTTGAGATTACCTTCCCGGTCGGCCTGCGCAAGGCCCAGAAAGGCAATATCCAGCCCACCGCCATCGTAGAAATCGAACTGGCTGGGTTGGTCGATGATGGCCTGGGTATTGACGGCGGCGCCAAAGTTGAGTCCGCCGGCGGGAATGCCGCCAATCACTCCCGGTTCGGTGGTCATCGTCAGCAGATCGATGACCTTCTCCTCGGCAGCTACCGCGGCGATGCCTTCGGGCATACCGATGCCCAGGTTCACCACGGCGTTGGCGCTGAGTTCCAGCGCCGCGCGACGCGCGATGATCTTGCGCTCGCTCATGGGCATCGGCGTGATCGAGGACATCGGCACCCGCAGCTCGCCCGAGAACGCCGGGTTGTACGCCTCGATGAACGTCTGCATGTGGTATTCGGGCTTCTCGGCCACGACCACGCAGCTCACCAGGAGGCCGGGAATTTTCACCTGCCGCGAATGGAGCGTGCCGCGTTCGGCAATCCGCTCGACCTGCGCGATGACGATGCCCCCGGAATTGTGCGCGGCCATTGCCATCGCCTGCGCTTCGAGTGTGAGGGCTTCCTTTTCCATCGTGATGTTGCCGTCCGGGTCGGCGGTCGTGCCGCGGATGATGCCGACGTGGATTGGGAAGGCCTTATAAAAGAGGAATTCTTCACCGTCAATCTCCATGAGGCGCACCAGTTCATCCTGCGTGCGCTCGTTGAGCCTGCCGCCGCCGTAGCGCGGATCGACGAAGGTTCCGATACCCACGCGCGTCAGCGTTCCGGGCTTGCCTGCGGCGATGTCGCGAAACAGATGCGTGATGACGCCCTGCGGCAGGTTGTAGGCCTCGATCCGGTTGGCGACCGCCAGTTCCTGTAGCTTAGGCACCAGTCCCCAGTGGCCGCCGACGACGCGGGCGATCAATCCCTCGTGGCCCAGGTGATTGAGGCCACGGTGGTGGCCGTCGCCCTGGCCGGCCGCATAGACCAGAGTCAGGTCGCGCGGAGTCCCCATCCCTTGGGGGTCGCTGGCTTGGTTTTCCAGGAACAGTTCCTCGAGCGCAACGGCGATGTTTTCCGCGAAACCGATGCCCACAAAGCCGCTGGTGGCAACAGTATCGCGGTTGCGGATCAAGCGAACTGCCTGGCGTGCAGATACGATCTTGCCGGTATCGGAACCGCGCAAGGACGCCGCGACTGGATGCTGGGACAGGGCCATGTTCACACCTCGTTGCCGAGCCGGAAGCCGGTGACGCTGTGGCCCCGATAGGCGACGAACATCAAGAAACACAGCGAAGCCAGGACGATCAGCAACGGCATAAATCCCCTAACGATTACGTGCGCACTTTTTTACAGTGTAGCGCGCCCCTCTTCGCTTCTACGCGCTTTTTTGCAATAGCAATGGCAGCAACCGCGAAGACGTCTCGGAGGGTCAAGTCAGAAACGCATGGAGGTGATACCCTTCCGCATCAGTAGGTGTCATTTTTCCAATAGTGGATGTCCGCTACTCTTTGCCATGTAAATAAGCTTCATCCGCATGCGATGTGCCCTAAAGTCCGAATCTTGTCTTTTTTTCGCTGCGGGCGAGCATCTAGGTCGACTGGCCAGCAAAGAAGGGGATTTGACGCTGGAAACGGGCAACGTTCCCTCGGTGCTTGGCGTACGTGAAATGGACCATATTGAGGTCACCCGAGCATGCACAATCAAACTATTCTTTCACCGCTCGAAACGCTGTTTGAAACGAAGCACGGCCGCGCATTGACGCTGACGCCGAATCTCACGCGACTGTACGGGAACTTGCGCATGCCGCAGGCGCGCTTCCGTCAGCACATCTTTAGCAATTTTGTGACCACTTTGGATGGTGTCGTATCGCTGCAAGCACAGGGACATGCCGGCGGCGCCGACATCAGCGGGTTTAGCGTCCAAGATCGCATGGTGATGGGCCTGTTGCGTGCCATCGCCGACGTCGTGATCGTCGGATCCGGTACGCTCGACGCGGACCCTCGGCACGTATGGACGCCGGACGGCATATGTCCGGAACTGACCGATGACTATCGGCTGCTGAGAATGGCGCTTCGCAAGCGCGCCACGCCACTAAACGTCATCGTCAGCGGTAGTGGCCAGATCGATTTGCATTTGCCGGTGTTCACATCTGGTCGCGTACAAACGCTCGTGGTGACAACAACGGCGGGCGCAAAGCGTTTGCTCAAGCGAAAGGCGCCTCGATCGCTCGAGATCCGCGCCATTCCTCGCTGTCGCGGTAAGATCCCGGCGAGCTCGATCCTCGATGCGGTCGGTCGTATGAATGCCGGCAAATGGATCCTCATCGAAGGAGGCCCCCGATTGCTCGGGGAATTCTACGCACGGCGGCTGGTGGACGAGCAATTTCTGACCCTCGCCCCTCAAATTGCTGGCCGCGAGGATGGCGACGGACGACTCAGTCTTGTGATGGGCCACGCGTTCCCGCCGGGAAGCGCGCGATGGGGCACTCTGACCGACGTTCGGCGCAGTGCCAGCCACCTATTTCTACGTTATACATTCCATTCCACCCCAGCGCCCCAGAATTGCTGAACGACTACCTAGACGAAGCTCGACACGCTGCGGACACCAAAGGCGCCTTGTTCCGACCCGTTAGCAACAACCGCACCGGCAGTCTCGACGATAGCATCGCCCCCCACGGTGTCTACAAACTCGTGCGCCGCTACGCGCTGGCGCTGGGCCTCAAGATCGGCGCCCATGCGCTGCGTGCAGCGGCCGCCACCAATGCCCTCGGTCGCGACGCCGAAAGCGCGAAGGTCCAGGAATGGCTCGGACACGCCAACATCGCTACCACCCGTGTGGATGTCACTGGATAGTGTCCACAATGACATTAATTAATGTCCCTCGCTGGCTCCGGTCAAACCGCTTAAAAATGGGGTTCTCAGCTGCCGCATCCGATTTCGGACATCATTAATTGACAATGGGACAAGATCTTCTGATACCCACAGATATCCACAAGGACGCTAACAAATGACATTCACACTGACCCTAAAGTAGCTTGGCACCGTGGAACCTACCTGCACAGACGCATATTATCGAACCGTTACCGGTGGCGACGGCATTCCCCACTAGGACTAGGGTCTAACGCGATATGTGGTCGCTGACCGTCGTCTCAATTGCCAGCGGATGGCAGAATTTCGATGATTGCGGACGCAGCAAGCCTTTCGCTACCGTTTCCCCTTTCCGGGGTGATTCCACTTCTTGGCGTTCTCGGCAAACTGCGCGCGCTTGGCGAAGACGCCGCCCTTCGATTTTTCCTTCGCGATGTCAGCCTCGGTGACCTTGGCCCCAGGTGCCTTACCGACGTCCTTGTGCATTTGATTCTTCTTCAGATCCAGTTTCATGGGCGCGCGCGCCATTGCATTGTCCTCCTGCTCTCTCTCTCGTTCGCCCGTCAATCGAGGGCGTAAAAAGGTTCAAAAACCCGATTCGAACTCGAGGTGCTGTCTGTCGGCCGATCCGGCTTCTTTACTTGTATCGTCCGATGCACCTCATCAAAAAGTACTCGAGTATTTTCTATTCCTAGTAATAGGATCCGACGATTACAGGTATGGCGACGTTCACGTCCGGTTCTAGGAAAGTGCGAATCCCTCGCTCTGCTCGCCTATTTCCGCACAACGATGTTGTTATGAACGCCTCTAACGCCGTCGGTATCCTTCGCAATCATTTCGGCAAGATCGCTGGCATCCTTGGTCGGTGCCTTCCCACTCAGCCATACGACGCCGTCATTGTCAGTGTCAACCTGGATGTTGGTAAGGGTTGACATGTGTTTTTCGGCCAGTTTCGATTTGACCTTTGTGGTGATGACCGAATCCTTCACAAAATTGCCCGGGTGAGAAGTGTCGGGGCCCATCGGCGGATCTGCAATAGCGATCGACGCAAGCGTTCCGGTTCCAGCAAGCATGGCGGCAAGTATTAGGATTTTCATGAATATTCCTTTGTGTATCTAGAGCCTACAACATCGCGCAAAAGTATCACTGACCATACTGTGCGCGGTCTGTACGGGAACGCACATTGGACTTAACCCGCTTTAGTGGCTGGGTTATTGCCTCCAGCCTTGGATCCATTCGAACACGGCGGTCTTCGCTTCGGTCTGAGTACGGAATCGGCGACCGTTCAGCAGCTCCTTTTCCAGGGTAGCGAAAAGGCTTTCGGCCATCGCGTTGTCATAGGCCTCGCCGACAGAGTCCATCGGCAGCATGACGTACGCATAGCTCGTGTACTGGCAGCCATGATCGCTGCGATGTACCACGCAGTGCGGCCGGCGCTGAGCAAGAGCGGCGTCGCTCAACGGTGGGTTGCCCATCGCTGCACTACTCGTTGGATGGCATCGAGCCCGTCGGTCAGCGCCGCAGGACCTGGCTGCAAAATGAGAGGCGATTTAATCTCATGCAATTCACCGGCGCGCACCGCCGGTACGCCGTCCCAGCCGATGCGGGATGCCACTTGATTTGGACGGAAGCGTTTGCCGCACCAGGAGCCGAGTATGATCTCGGGGGCGCGGCGTACGACCTCGCCGGGGTCCCCCAGGATGCGATCCCTGCCGAGCGCGCAGAGCGCGCGCTCCGGGAATACATCATCACCGCCGGCAATGCCAATGAGCTCGCTGACCCAACGAATACCGGTGATGAGCGGGTCGTCCCACTCTTCGAAATAAACCCGCGGACGGCGCGATAGCAACGAAGCCGCTTGCCGCACTTTCTCTACATGAGCTTCGAGTGCGAGCGCGTAACGCTCGGCGCGATCACCGGCGCCAACCAAGGCGCCAAGTCGGCGCACATAGCTCAAGATCCCATCGACAGAGCGATGGTTGCTGATCCACACTTCGATCCCGCTTTTGATCAGCGCCTGTGCGATATCGGCCTGAATATCCGAGAAGCCGATCACGAAGTCCGGTTTCAAGCTAAGAATGCGATCGAGCTTGGCGCTCGTGAACGCCGACACCCGAGGCTTTTCGCGACGCGCTCGCGGCGGCCGCACCGTGAAGCCGGAGATGCCGACGATCCGATCCTCGAGCCCAAGGGCGTAGAGAACTTCGGTGGGTTCCTCGGTCAGGCAAATGATGCGCGTCGGATATCGACTGTCCATGGCGCCGATTAAAGCACACCCTCGGCGAGCGCCGCCGATGCGCCGTGCACGATGGTGTGGGCGAGGCCCGGCGCCTGTGATAACACGTGATCCGTATAGAATCGCGCCGTCATAATCTTCGCCTCGTGGAAACCCGCGGTTGCCCCACCGTCGTCGAGCGCTGCGAGACGCTGCTCCGCGATCTGCGCGGAGCGCAGCAGTTGCCAGCCGCCCGCTACGATGCCAAACAGTTTGAGCATGGGAACGGCGCCGACTGAGACGCCGCGGATATCGGTGGCGTAGTTCTGCACCACGTAGTGAATCGCCAACTCCAACGAGTCGATTGCGGCCGAAAACCCCACGGCGGGCCCCGACAGGTTCGGCGCAGCGGCCAACTCCGCAGCCACGCCTCTCATGTCGGCGATGACAGCCTGCGCTGCGCGACCGCCGTCGCGGGCGAGCTTGCGGCCAATCAAATCGTTGGCTTGTATGCCCGTGGTACCCTCGTAGATCGGCGTGATTCGTGCATCGCGCAGATATTGTGCGGCGCCCGTTTCTTCCACGAATCCGACGCCGCCATGCACCTGGATGCCAAGGGACGCGATGTCGACGGCGTTTTCAGTACACCAGCCCTTGACGACGGGAATCATCAGATCCGCGACCGCCTGATGGCGCTGCCGTTCCTCCAACCGCGGGTGCAAGCGGGCGGCGTCCAAAGAGACCGCAACCACGCTGGCGAGCGCGCGCATAGCCTCCGTCTGCGACTTCATCAGCAGCAACATACGGCGTACATCGGGATGGCAGATGATGGTAACCCGCGGGCCGCCATGCACTCCGGCCTCGGTGCCTTGGACGCGCTCGCGCGCATACGCGTGTGCCGTCTGGTACGCGCGTTCCGAGATGCCGATACCTTCAAGGCCGACCGAAAAGCGGGCCGTGTTCATCATGATGAACATATATTCCAATCCGCGATTCGCTTCGCCGACGAGTTCGGCGACCGCGCCATCGTTCTGTCCAAAGGCGAGCACACAAGTGGGGCTCGCGTGGATTCCGAGCTTCTCCTCGATCGATAGGCAGCGAACATCGTTGCGAGCGCCGAGCGAGCCATCCGCATTGACGAGAAACTTTGGCACCAAGAACAATGAAATGCCTCTGACCCCATCGGGAGCGCCGGCAATGCGCGCCAACACCATGTGTACGATGTTGCCGGTCAGATCGTGTTCACCATAGGTAATGAAGATCTTCTGGCCCGTCACTAGGTAGCGGCCATCCCGGTCCGGGACGGCCCGTGTACGAATGGCCGATAGGTCGGAGCCGGCCTGCGGCTCCGTGAGGACCATAGTGCCGGTCCATTCGCCACTGATCATCTTGGACAGATAGTTGCTTTTCTGAAACACCGAACCGCGTAGCTCGATCGAATCGATCGCTCCACGCGTCAGCATTGGGCACAGCGCAAAGGCGACATTTGCGCCGTTCCACATCTCTTCGACCAATGCAGATAGGGCTCTGGGCAAATTTTGGCCGCCGAATTCGGACGGACACGACAGGCCGCTCCAACCGTCGGCGACGAACTGCGCATAGGCTTGCCTCCATCCAGCCGCGGTCAGAACTTCACCGTCTGCCCATCGCACGCCCTCCGAATCGCCGCTATGATTCAGAGGCGAGAGAACCAAGCTCGCGAATTTGGCGCCTTCATCGAGCACCGCGTCGGCCACGTCCAACGTGAACTCCTCAAAACCGGGAAGCTGTGCGAGTAGGCCAAAGTCGACCAACTCTCGCAGCACGAACTTCATGTCTGCAAGCGGGGCCTGATAATCGTGCATGTGCGTCTACCTCGCGTGCATCGGCACTAGGAGAAATCCTCAGCCAGCTCTTGCGGCCGCCCCGATGACACCGATCGCCGGGAGATTCAAGCAATTTCCCGTTGCGGGCTACATGTTGCGCCGGTAACGGCCGCCAACATCGTACAGTGTGTGCGTGATCTGGCCGAGTGAACAGCCGCGAACGGCTTCCATCAGCATTTCAAAGGTATTGCCATCTTCGATGACCGTACGCCGCAGGCGCTCGAGCAGCTCAGCAGCATGCGGCGCGTGGTGCTCCTTAAATTGCTGTAGGCGTTTAAGCTGCGACTGCTTCTCTGCATCCGTGGAGCGTGCTAGCTCGATCGCAGCCGGGACTGCCTCGCCGGCCGGATTCCGGTACGTGTTGACGCCGATGATGGGATAGGATCCATCGTGTTTCTGCCGCTCATAAAACAGCGACTCCTCCTGAATCTTGCCGCGCTGATAGCCGGTTTCCATTGCGCCGAGTACGCCCCCGCGGTCGGCAATGGCATCAAATTCCCGCAGCACCGCTTCCTCGACCAAGTCCGTCAATTCGTCGATGATGAAGCTGCCCTGGATGGGATTTTCGTTCTTCGCCAAGCCCCATTCGCGATTGATGATCAGCTGAATCGCCATCGCGCGCCGCACGCTCTCCTCGGTGGGTGTGGTGACCGCCTCGTCATACGCGTTGGTGTGAAGGCTATTGCAATTATCGTAGACGGCGCACAGTGCCTGCAGCGTCGTGCGGATATCGTTGAACGACATTTCCTGGGCGTGCAATGAACGGCCTGAAGTTTGCACATGGTACTTGAGTTTTTGACTGCGCTCGTTCGCACCGTACTTGTGTTTCATCGCGACGGCCCAAATACGCCGCGCGACGCGGCCAATCACCGAATATTCCGGATCCATGCCATTGGAAAAGAAGAACGACAGGTTCGGGGCGAAATCATCGACGTGCAGGCCGCGCGCGAGGTAGGCCTCGACAAAGGTGAATCCGTTGGCGAGTGTAAACGCAAGCTGCGAGATGGGGTTGGCACCGGCTTCAGCGATGTGGTACCCGGAGATCGAGACGGAGTAGAAATTCTGCACCTTGTGGCGCACAAAATATTCTTGAATGTCGCCCATCATTTTGAGAGCGAACTCGGTGGAAAAGATACAGGTGTTCTGCCCTTGATCTTCCTTCAATATGTCGGCTTGCACGGTGCCGCGCACCGTGGATAATGTCCGAGCCTTGATCTTCTCAAGATCCGCACGATTCGGATCGCGGCCATTCTCCTGCTTGAACTTCTCCACTTGCTGATCGATGGCAGTGTTCATGAACATAGCCAGAATCATGGGCGCCGGGCCATTGATGGTCATCGATACCGAGGTGCTCGGAGCACACAGGTCGAAGCCCGAGTACAGCACCTTCATGTCATCGAGGGTTGCGATCGAAACACCGGAATTGCCGACCTTGCCATAGATATCCGGACGTAGGTCGGGATCCCAACCATAGAGCGTGACTGAATCAAAGGCAGTCGACAGTCGGTGCGCGGGCATGCCTTCCGACACGTGTTTGAAACGCAGATTGGTCTTAAACGCATCGCCTTCCCCAGCGAACATGCGTGTCGGGTCTTCGCCTTCGCGCTTGAAAGCGAACACACCGGCCGTATAGGGGTAGGAACCCGGCAGATTTTCCTTCCATAGGAAGCGCAATATCTCTCCATCGTCCTCGAAGCGAGGCAGCGACACCTTTCGTATCTTGGTACCCGACAGCGAGTCAGACGTGAGCTTGGTGCGAATCTCCGTGTCGCGGCTCTTCGAGACGTACTCAGGCTGCGCGTAGAGTTCCTGAGTCTTTGGCCACTGCTCCAGCAGCTTCACTGACGCGGGGTCCATCTCCAGACGTTTGGCCACAATCAGCTCGTCGAACCCCGCGATCGGACGGTCCGATGCGGCAAATAGAGACTTCGAAATCTCCAATGATTGGCGCTCGCGTGCGATTCGCGACTGGCGTCCGATGAACCGATGGAACTCACGCAGCGCCTCGGAAATCTCGGCAAGATAGCGCGCGCGCTCCGGCGGCACGATGGCGCGACCGCGAGAGGAGGCTTTAACCACGACTGGCGGCAACTTGCTCGGGCTCAATTTCAGGCCCTTCTCCTGCAATCGCGGTAGCATGGCTTGATACAGCGCAGTAACACCGTCGTCGTTGAAGCGCGAGGCCACCGTGCCATAAACCGGCATGCTCTCGGGGCCTTGGCCAAACAATTCACGGTTGCGCTGATATTGCTTGCGCACGTCGCGAAGCGCGTCCTGAGATCCCTTGCGATCAAATTTATTGATGGCGACAAAGTCGGCAAAATCGAGCATATCGATTTTTTCCAACTGTGAGGCCGCGCCAAATTCGGGTGTCATCACATAGAGCGAGGCATCGACGAGCGGCACGATGGCCGATTCGCCCTGCCCGATCCCGGAGGTCTCCACCACGATTAGATCGAAGCCGCTGATCTTGCAGGTCGCCAGTATCTCCGGCAGAGCGGCGGAGATCTCGGTCCCCGTGTCGCGCGTGGCTAACGAGCGCATGTATATCTTGTCGGAATCAATCGCATTCATGCGAATTCGATCGCCCAGCAAAGCGCCTCCGGTGCGTTTGCGCGAGGGGTCGATCGAGATGATGGCTACCCGTAGGCGATCGTCCTGGTCGAGCCGCAATCTCAGAATCAGTTCGTCGCTAAGCGAGGACTTACCCGCGCCGCCGGTGCCGGTGATTCCCAATATCGGAGTCCTGATGCCGGCGGCGGCCTGCAAGAGCGACTGACGGACGCGCATCGAATAAAATCGACTTTCAACCGCGGTGATTACGCGAGCAAGCTGCCTGCGGTTACCTGAACGTAACGCATCAAGGGCATCGGCTTCGGCGGGTGCCAACGCGGACAAATCGTAATCGCTGGAGCGAATGACATCATCGATCATTCCTTGCAGACCCAATCTTGCGCCGTCCTGCGGCGAATATAGACGCGTTACGCCGTACGCCATCAGTTCGTCAATCTCGGACGGTACGATGACCCCGCCGCCGCCGCCGAACACCTTGATGTTCTCGCCGCCGTTCTCGCGCAGCAGGTCCATCATGTATTTGAAAAATTCGAGGTGTCCGCCCTGATAGGAAGTGATTGCCATCGCCTGCACGTCTTCCTGCAGTGCTGCACTGACGATCTCTTGCACAGAGCGGTTATGACCCAGATGGATCACCTCTGCCCCCGAGGCCTGGAGCACGCGCCGCATGATGTTGACCGTGGCATCGTGGCCGTCGAACAGCGAAGTGGCGGTCACGAATCGAATTTTGTTCGTGGGCCGATAAGGCACTGGCTTGGCAGCAATGGATACGGCGTTCATAGGATGAGCTCACGTGTGCGTCGAACGGGCACTAGATCAGGCTTATCTGCCTCATTCTAGTGAAGCTGCGCGCCGAAACAAATGACCAAATGTGTCGCCGGCAATGAGAGAATTTGCAACAGTATCAGGGCGTTTTTCGCCCTCCACTGCCTGATTGGGGAGCCGTCATCGGTGGCCAGTTCGGCTTGCGCTTCTCAAGGAACGCGGATACGCCCTCCTGCGCAATGTCGTCGATCAAGTTGTAGGCCATTGCCTGACCAGCGAGCTGATAGGCCGGCGCGATGCCCAACTCGAGCTGGCGGTAGAACAGCGCTTTACCGCTCGCAATTGCAGATTGCGGCTTTGCAACAATTGCAGCCGTCAATGCCGAGATTTCCTCGTCTAGACGATTCGCGGCTACACATCGATTGATCAAGCCGCGCTGCAGGGCGGTGGGCGCATCGATGAACTCGCCAGTCACGAGCATTTCGAAAGCGGCCTTGCGCCCCACATTGCGCGTGAGCGCAACAGATGGCGTGCCACAGAATAGACCGACATTGATTCCGGAAACTGCAAAGCGCGCATCGGCGGCGGCGATCGCGAGATCGCACATCGCTACCAGCTGACAGCCGGCGGCGGCGGCAATTCCATGCACGCGCGCAATGACCGGTTGCGGCAGCGTCTGGATCCGCATCATCAATCGGCTGCAGTCCTCGAACAGTCGCTGGTAGCGCTCGAGGCTTGGGTTCGCTTTCATCTGCCGGAGGTCGTGACCCGCGCAAAATGCCTTACCGGCCCCACCAAGCACCACGACGCGCACCGATGAATCATCGGCAAGCCCGTCAAGCGCGGTATGCAGGGCCATCACCAGTTCCTCAGACAGCGCGTTGTATTGGGCGGGACGATTGAGAGTCACCGTCGCTACGCCGCCCTCCCGGTCGAGAAGAACGATGGGCGCAGCATCGGAAGAATCGCTGGTTGCATTCATCGGATCACCAATAATTAGTCAACTCCGCTCATCAAGGTGTTCTAACCACCGCGCAAAGCGCACGAAACGTGCCGATCAGGCGCGGCGATCCGTGGATATTAACAAGACCGAAACTAAAAACGCGCATGTTACCGATGTTTTTTGCAAGCCGGGGTCCGGTTCGGCCGATAGATGCAAGCAATACACGTCGGAATTGCGGTCGATCGTGTTCGCGGCGCCCGGGCGCGCGAGAACTTAAGCTTTTCCTAAGTCCCTACACCCACTTTGGACTGGTCACCCAACACCTGTTAAGAGCGCTCGAAAATGGCTGCGATGCCCTGTCCGCCGCCGATGCGCATGGTCGTTATCGCGTAGCGTGAGCCGGTACGGCGCAGGCCTGCGCGGCAAACGCCTCATTGGATTCGACAACGTCCAGGTCCTGCACCTTTAGACGGGCACGTTTTAGAGCCAATCGTGTTGCTGGCATGGGACCAGGCTTCGGCATTATGAGCCAAGCGCTAAGAAAACAGCGGGGTTTTTGAGGGCGAAACGCCGCTTGAACCCACCAGAATCCACCTCATTGGGGCACAAAACGGGTACACGAATAGCCAGTCTGAGTCTGGCCCACAGTTAGCGCGTAGCGCCAGGTACATCCGCCACCACCAAGCACAATGTAACGGCGCCGAATCCCGCGAAAACCCATTTTGTAGACGTTCACTCACGCGAACGCTCGCGCGGCCTCGATCGGCAGGAGCACGACGCGATCGCCAAGGGGACAACGCATGAACCGGATGAGTAATAGAGGCGCCTGATCGGGCATGGCCCGCCGAATCTTGGCATTCGGCGGCGAAACTCGCTGTTCCATGGCGGTTGATATCGCGTAGTAACCCACTACGCGCTGCGGCGCATCGCGTGCGCAAACCACATAGATCCTGGCGGACATTCCTTCACGCGCGAGCGCCCGATTCTTGAGCCGCGCGTCCAGCGAAGGATGCTTTCCATTGTCGAACCGTGTGACATCGTGCTGCGCATGCAGCCGCTCGGGCGGTAGGATTAGACTTTGGCTCATGCGCGGCGCTCAATGAAAGATGTCGCCGCCTCGCATTCATTTTTCCCAAGCTAGTCAGCGGGTCATCAATGATTTGAGATGCTTGTTCGGCTTTGTCGATGAATCGAGCAACGCGAGAAATTTTTCGTGTGCTTTCGCATCCAGGAAAAAAATGCGCTGATCCAAGATTGCCTCTTCCGCCTGACGCCGCGCGCTGACCAGCGATTGCACCGACCCTACACGCACCCCTGCATGTGGTATACGATGTGGATCAACATCCACATCGGAATCCACATCGGAATCCACAGCCGTGAAGACGATCCAAATGACCATCGACGAGCGGCTCCTTAAGCTTGTCGACAAGCTGAGCCGAGCTCGAAAGACTAGCCGATCGGCGTTCATTCGCGGCGCACTCGAGGCGCAGATTCGGCGACTGCGAATTCGCGAGGACGAGATCCGTCACGGCGAGGGTTACGCGCGCCAACCTGCCGCGCGAGGCGAGTTCGATGTTTGGCTCGGCGAACAGGACCGGGGCACATCGTGAATCGAGGTGATGTCTGCTGGTATACGTTCAAGGCACATGACAAGAAGCGGCCGGTTCTGATCCTTACGCGCGATTCCGCCATCGCCATTCTACATTCGGTCGCCGTTGCACCCATCATCTCCACGATCCGTACTATCCCCACGGAAGTCGTCTTGACGGAAGACGACGGGTTGCCGAATACGTGCGCGGCAAATTTCGATAATCTCCAGACCGTACCCAAGAGCAACATAGGCGACCGCATCGCCCGATTAACGGCGGCAAAAATGCAAGAAGCAGGCGCGGCCGTGTCATTCGCGCTCGGCTTCGACGGCGAATGAGTCTGCGCAGTGTCACGCGACATTGCGGAAGCCGACTGGAAGGTGCTCAGAAAGGTGCACCCGCTCGCGCTCGAACGCTACTGCGAACGCGTGCTCGCCGAGATCGAGCATGTCACTCACAACAGGGCCCAAAGCAATCATCAACGCTACCTCGATGTCTTCAAGATCGTCGAACAGCGCGACCGAGAGATGGCAAGGATCTTTAATGACCCGAAGCGCTCGAAGGCGCTGACGATGCTGGCCCGGATTCACGCGGATGGATTGCTCACGGAGGATGAATTCTCCAGTTTGAGTCCGGAGACGCGCAGCGCTATCGAATTGCTGCGAGGAGCTGTGTGTACCTCCGAGATGGCCACACTCTCGCGATTTTTCGGCCTTCCACGGTCTTCGGCTCGGGCGGCGCTCGCAGCGGGAACCGACGAACGGCGCTGCGCAAATGGCTAGCGGGTTCAAGCCTCGTCTCGACGCGTGCCTGGAGCGTGACGAGCAGGGCCGGTCAGTGGCCGCGCTGCTCACCAGTTGCCCGACATGACCTCGAAGCCTGCTCGTATTCCTGATCACTTGCAGCCGTGGATCACAGCGCGTAAGCGCCACGGCCTGTCTCACGCTCTTGTGCAAATGGCGCGCGAACTCGGCATGAATCCAATGAAACTCGGCAAGCTCGATAACGCCGATCAGGAACCGTGGAAGCTGCCGCTCCCAGCCTTCATTGAATCGCTTTACCAAAAGCGCTTTGGCAAGGATCGTCCCGATGTAGTTCATTCCATCGAGGAACGCGCCCATCTTCTGGAACAAAAGAAGGCAGCCAGACGCGAAACAAAGCGGTTGCGGCAGGAGGGATCTCGCTAGTTGATTATCGAGGCCACGAGTTTTCGGGTGGTGGGCTGCCAGTATGACGGCGTCACCCCACTGCGTTCTCGGTAAGCGCTCGAGCTCCACGGATTCATGGACGAGATCTCTGCTCCCGACTCCTGAGCGGCTGTAGATTGGGATTCGTCGAACTGCGATCCTCCAGATTACCAGCGCACAGTATGAGCAAGCGGAAGTGGTTCAAGTCATTGCGGGTCTCGTTCCGTATGTGGCAACCGTCGTCGAGCGCAGGCTCCTACGAGCCCCGACGCGATCATCGATAATGCGTGGGAGGCTTCGATACCCGTAAGATTTATATTGGGTTAGTGCATGAATGGTCGGTTCTCGACTTCGCGCGCTTCTTGATTACGCCCCTGGGCGCGCAGTGCGTCGGCCAGCAGCCGCCCCGCCTGTGATTGAGCGCCTTGATCGCCACTCGCGAGCGCAAGTGCCTTGCGACCGCAGATTTCGGCCTGGTGCGCATCGCTCTCCGCGAGCCGCAACCGTCCGAGCTCGATCCATAGCAATGGATTATTCGGCTCGATGCGCAGCGCTCGGTCGAGCGTCGACGACGCGCCCAGCAGGTCGCCGCGCGCGATTTGGGAATGTGCCTGCGTCACGAGCGAGCGGGTGACGGGCGAAAGGTGGTTCTCGCGTGCGGGCTGTTGCTGGGAAGGCAACGGCGGGTACTGTAACGGCTGAAGCGGCGGCGGCATCGACGACGGCGGCGAGGACGGCGAGGGCGGCCCGGAGGGCGCCCGCAGGCTGTCGCAGCCACCGAGCGTCAGCGCAACGGTGAGCGCGACGGTGAGCCCTCTCAGTGAACGATCGTCTTGAACCATGCCTTGATCTTGTCAGCCAATGTGCCCGCTGGTGAGGAGCCGCAGCTTGGATTACCCGGTAGCGCCGTGCCCTTCGGCACCGCGACGACGACCGCGTCCGCGTTACAGTCAGGTCTTGTCTCCATTCCATCGTCGAATCCGATCCAACGATCCTCGATGAGCTCCGGCGGCACGGGTTGGAAAGAAGCGGACTTAAGGCTCGCGATCGTGTCGCCCCACACCGGCAGCGCTCCGGCGGCCCCGGTGAGCCCGGTGACGCGATTGTCATCGTACCCGATCCAAACGACCGCGAGGTAGCTGCCAGTGAATCCAGCGAACCAACTGTCGCGCGTGTCGGAGGATGTGCCGGTCTTGCCGGCGACAATCGTTCCCGGCGGCAGGCGCGCGAGCGCACCACGGCCAGTGCCGCGCGTGATCACTAGCGTCAGCATTTGGTCCAGCTGGTAGATCGCGGACGGCGGCGCCGCAACCTCGACCTGCACCTCGAAACTCTTGAGCGGCTGGCCGTGCTCGTCGAGCACCGCACGCACCGAACGCAGTCGTGCCCGGAAACCGCCGTTTGCGAGCGATGTGTAGACTTGCACAACCTCGAGCGGTGTCATCTCCACGCTACCCAGCAGCAGTGATGGATTGAGTGCCGGGCGAGCCTCGAGCCCTAGCCGCTGCAGCGTATCGGCAATCCGCGGCAGCCCGACGTCGAGCCCTAGCCGCACGGTCGCGAGATTCATCGACTCGGCTAGCGCGCGCGCCATCGGCACCGAGCCGTAGATCTCGTGAGTAAAGTTCTGTGGCGTCCAGATGCTGCCGTCGCCGAGCTTGAGTTCTATCGGCGCGTCCTCGATCATCGTGGCTGCGTTGTAGCGGCCGGACTCGAGTGCGGCCAGGTAGATCGCGGGCTTCACCAGCGAACCGATCGGACGACGTGCGTCGAGCGCGCGATTGAAGCCCTCGGCACCAATCTCGCGGCCGCCGACCACGGCGACCACATCGCCGCTGTTCGGCTCGGCGACGATCACCGCACCCTCGAGGTGCGTTCCGCGCGCGCGATTTGCCGCATCGAGGCGACTCAACTGCCGCGTCAGCGCGCGCTCCGCCGCTGCCTGTGCGCGTGGATCAAACGTCGTGTATACGCCGAGCCCTGCCGCGGCGAGATCCGCCTCGGCGTAATCCCGCTTTAGGTGCCGGCGGACGAGATCGAGATAGGCCGGTACGTAACGACCGCCCGGCAGCCGCAGGCCGATTGCCTCGGCGGCAGCCCGTTTCGCTGCCGCGGAGTCGATCAGATGTGCGTCGGCGAGCTGTTGCAGCACGACGTTGCGCCGCGCGCGTGCGCGGTCGGCGTGCTTGCTCGGGTCATAGTAGGACGGACCCTTAACCAACCCGATCAGCAGCGCGAGTTCGCCGACATCGAGTTCGGCGAGCGGCTTAGCGAAGTAGTACTCGCTGCCGAGTCCGAACCCGTGTATCGCGCGCGCGCCGTCCTGGCCGAGATAAACCTCGTTGAGGTAAGCGACGAGGATGTCCTCTTTGGAGTAGTGCGCCTCGAGCCGAAGGGCCATCACGGCCTCAGTCGCCTTGCGGCTGATGGTCTGCTCATCCGACAGGAAGTAGTTCTTGACAAGCTGCTGAGTCAGCGTACTGCCACCCTGGACGACACGCCCGGCCCGGAGGTTGGCCCACAATGCGCGCAGGATACTGTACGGATCGACGCCGTGGTGCTCGTCAAAGCGCCGGTCCTCGACCAGCTTGACAGCGGCGCGCAGTAACGGCGGCACGTCGGCTGGCGATAGCACGATGCGGTCCTCGCCGTGGATGGGAAACACGCTGCCGATCAGCAGTGGATCGAGGCGGAATACCGGTAGTTCCGTGCCGTCCGCATGCCGCAGGTCCGTGATCGAGTCGCTATCCGCGCGGATCGACAACAGATCGGGCTCCCGCAGCTCATCGACGAAGCGCACGCGGCGCGAATGGAGATCGAAGGATCCGCCTTGCCGACGGTAAAAGCCCGGCCCCGCCGCCGGATCACCGCTGCGGTAATGGAGGCGTCGCAGTTCCTCTTCGAGGTCGTCGGCCCCGAGCGGGGCGCCGACATAGAGATCAAGCGGCTGCGAGTAGACACGCGCCGGCACGGACCAGTGCCGACCCTGGAATTCCCGGGTCACGACACGGTCGAGGTGGACAACCCAGACTGCGGTGACGACAGCGAGTGCGCCAAGTGCGCCGCCCGCAAGGATCAGTGGGATGCGCCGGCGATGCGACTTGGAACGAATCACGCGCGGCTCAGCCGGGGTTGCTGCATTGCGCCTGCAGCATCCCGATCACCGCCGCCGTCTCGGAGCACAGGCCGTATGATGCTCGGCGAAGCAGCAGTCCGCGGCCAGTCGACGGCTCGCTCAAAGAGGCAGCATTTTCATGGAATATCAACCGTCGCGGCTTGGCTGGCAACAAAGGTGTATGTGCCCGGCGGGAGGAATGCAAATTGATAATAATAAGGTGGCTGTGAATTCGCAACGGGCACCTTCGATGCCAGCGGCCGGTTCGTATCCGTCGAAGGCACCATGCTGTTCAAGTCTTCGGGCGCCTGCGCCGTCCGGGCAGGCACGTGACGGCCTGACGCAGATCGTAATCAATCGTATAGTCGACCACTCCGCTGCTTGGCACCTGTAATCGGTGCGTCATTCCATCCGACAGCCCGATGTATGAATTGCCGGGGCCTCCGCCGCAGGCGAATAGCCCAGCAAGTCTGTTGACCCGTGTTTGATTCAGCATGAACGAACTCCGTACTGGGTCTGTTAGCGTACCGCTGTCAGACCATCGGTCCTTGCGCTAGGGATTATTGGGTGCGCCGGGTGCGATCTTTAACGAGGCCAGCACAAGTTTGCCGTCTTTCACCGGTATGGAACCACCCGGATCAGCATTTGTGTGCAGGTGATGCTTGCTGCCGTTCAATTCGTAGACGACTTCGAATCCAGCCGGCTCTTCCTTGATGTCATACACCGTGTTGCAACGCTGCTCCGTCGTAACGTACGTGTCGTTCTGCTGGGCATTCTGTTGAATCTTGCAACCGGTTTTGATCTTTGACGGGCTTCGTGTGCGTGACCTCTTCATCGTGGCATTCCTGCCGTGGAATCTTGAGCGTTTGAGTTTGCGGCTGGACGCTGAGAACCTTGGCGGAATGGGCCGTCTCATAGATGCGATAACCAGCGACCGCACTACCGGCGGTCACTACGACGGCTCCGGCAATCGCGCCAGTCAAAAAAGATACCTTCATCGACAGTTCCTCGTTGCTTATCTTCACTCGTCCGCGGCAATCAAAGCCCGCGTCGCGGTTTAATTATCGCGATCGTGATGAGGAATACATAGTTGTCGGCTGCAGCAGGAGCTGCTACCCATGGGTCGACGAATGAGATCGGATCCTAGTTGTCCTCATGGCGATCGCGGTCTCGATCATCTTGATTATCGTGACCGCGACCGTGGTCCTGGTCATGTTCATGATCCCGATGATCGTAGCTCGGGGAATACTCAGCCGATCGACGAAATAGACTGGCCGATTACACGCATGGTACTCGTGACAGTCCGTACATGTAGCGATCAGCTTGCAGGATCCGGCTACGGTCAATGGCCGTTGCCCATGATTCAGGAATTAATCGTCGGTCCATTTCGCCAGTGCGCTTTTACATAAGGAAGTTATCAAACCGCTGCACTGCGATGCGTTGACATGGGCAACCCCTTACCCTACCCTCGTCGCTCATCTGCAAAAGGCACACCTTTCGAAAGAAGGGGTCGCAAAGCTACCGGTCTAAGGGGTTTCCTATGACAGCGGGGTTACCAGTATGGAACACTACACGTCGATAGTGCGGCTTCACCGACCGCCGACAGACCGAGCGCCGCCCGACCTAGGCGCAGGTCTCTCCAATGCATTCCGTTTCAGTTTGGACTGGAGTCCGTTTCTCCTAAGTCCCTGGTCTTCCGATTGCCTCTTGAAGCCTTACTCCGCTGACAGGAAAGAGTCGAGCGCTAAGGCTATTCGCGGATGGTCTTCCCCGTAGTCCCAACACGCTAAGCGAGCACCGACATGTCCATGACAAGCTTGTTGACAATCACGCCTTGGCCCGCGCTATCGGCAGTCATCCTGCTGGTTCTCCTCGTGGCCGCGCTCTACTTTGCGAGGAGTACGTCCCATCAAGCGATCCACGCGGCTTGCGAAGCCTTGGCGCGCGGACTGCGGCTGGCTTCGCATTCCGTCACTCACGCACTGGAGCATCTAGTGGCGCGAAATCGAGCGGTTTTGCTCGCCGCGGGCCGTGAGGCCAAGGAGCGCATCGTCGAACGCGAGTTCGCGCGCGTGGGCGACACCGTACGCAAGGACCTTGCGGGCTATCCAGAAATGCACCGAAGGTTGAGCGGGGCGATCCTGCGGATAGAAGAGGACCATGAGAAGGCGGTGGAAGTCCCACCCGAAGCGCCCGGCTGGGCCCAAGCGGTCGGAGTCGTGGCCAAGCTCGACGCACGCAACGGGGGAACTGAGATCCTGGCCGATATTCACAAATCGATGGTCAAGGCGCATGCCGAGGCGATGCGTGACTATCGAAAGGCGAGCGCCGAGCGCCACGCGTTGCTGCGGCAAATGATGCCTGACTGGCGCTTGATACTGCAGACGCTCGGGCGTGTGAACAAGAGCGTTGAGAGCGTCATCGAACGTTCACTCGCAATCGACCGTCACATGGCGGAGTACGAGACGATCGTGCGAGGTGAGAATCATGCCGTGTCGGTGCTGTCGTCCTCGTCGATCGTGTACTTCTTTATCTCGGCTCTAGTACTGGCAGTGGCGACCGCCGGGGCCGCGATCAATTTTACGCTGATTGCGCGACCCATGGCCGAGATGGTCGGTGGAACCAACTTCATCGGCGCGTTTCGTACGGCCGACATTGCGGCGCTCGTCATCATCATGGTCGAGGTCTCAATGGGCCTCTTTCTCATGGAGTCTCTGCGCATCACCCGCCTGTTTCCGGTGATCGGCACACTGACGGACCAGATGCGCGTACGTATGATAGTCATCACGTTCGCGATTCTGCTCATGATGGCGAGTATCGAGGCGGGGCTCGCATACATGCGCGAGGTATTGCTACAGGATGAGTTGGCCACCAACGCGCTGCTGCGCAGCGACAGTACTGGATCCATGGTGAACCAACACCTCTGGATCACGACTGCGGCTCAAATGGGTATGGGGTTCGTGCTGCCATTTGCGCTGGTATTCGTCGCGATTCCGCTCGAGACCTTTGTGCACTCATTACGAACGGTCGTCGGCCTGATAGGCATCGCGATTCTACGTGCGCTTGCGTTGATCCTGCGGGTGCTCGGCAACGGAACTCGTCAGTTTGGGATACTCGCCCAACGCATCTACGACCTGCCGCTATTTCTGCCGCTGTGGCTCGAAGCCAGGACGGCGACTGCGGCGCGACTGGCCGCGAGTGCTCCTGGTTCCGGGGAGGCCAGGCCCTGGCAGGAGGCACGGTCATGAAGCACCGGGTCTTGCTGCTGACGCTAATTCTCGCAACGGGCGCCTGCGTGGCGCCCAGTGCTCACAATACCGGGGTCTATCTGCTCGTCGATACGTCTGGATCGTACAACAGGCAGATGAGCAAGGCAGAACAGATCGCTCTCTACGCGCTGTCGCGGCTGCAGTCGTCGGACTCGATTGCAGTCGCGAGAATCGATACGGCGAGCTTCACGGAGAAGAACATCATCGCCAAAGCAACGTTCGACGATCGTCCAAGCACGGCGAATCAGCAAAAACGCGCGTTTGCAAGTCGCGTGGAGAGTTTCGTCGAACAGGCGACACCGGCGCCCTACACCGACATCACCGGCGGATTGCTGCAGGCGATCGAGTTCCTAAACGAGAAGCAGACAGCACGCAAAGAGATTCTAATCTTCTCCGACATGAAGGAGGATCTCGCCAAAGGCTATGTCCGCGACATCCCGCTCGATTTCAAGGGATTCGACGTGGTCGCGCTCAACGTGACGAAGCTTCGCTCGGACAACTTCGATCCCCGCCAGTACCTCGATCGGCTGGAGGAGTGGCGGGTCAGGGTGGAGAAGAGCGGTGGCCATTGGCGCGTTATCAACGACCTCGATAGGCTGGACGGACTCCTGTAACAAGTTTCGCGCTGCAGGTGCGGCCGACCGACCATGTTCACTGCGCTGCTCGTCGAGGCGCGTCTCTGGACGGCAATCTGGCGACGCAGACTCGCCTGCTACTGGCTCCTCGTCGAGACGGACAATCTGAAGTTCTTCTCGATGTTCGGGGTGCTGATCCTTGGTGTGATCGGCATCGCCCGCTTTGCCTACGTGGACAGAATCCTCAGCGAGCCTGCCCGGATGCAGGTCGCGCAGCACGAAGCGAGACTGGCGCAGCGACGCGCGAATGATCTTGAATGCCTCGCCGAGAACGTCTATTTCGAAGCTCGCGGCGAACCGCTGGAGGGGCAGTACGCGGTTGCCGAGGTCACCTTGAACCGGACCAGGTCCGGTAACTTTCCGCACACGGTTTGCGGGGTGGTCCACGAAACTCGGTGGGATCCAAGTCGCGGGCGTTTCGTTGCCGACTTCTCATGGACGGAGCAAGGCGGAATGTCCCCTCAGGACGGAGCTGCCTGGAAACAGGCGATGGCTGTCGCGAGCGCGGCCTACGACGACCTGCACGAGCCGCTGGTGCCAGGTGCCTTGTTCTATCACGCGACCACCGTCCACCCAGAATGGGCGAGGATCCGAAAAGCCGTCGCGACGATCGGCAAGCATATCTTCTACGAGTGAGGGTCTCGGCCCTTGAGGTGAATCCGTCAGGCAAGCACGACGAAGCCTTCGCGCCTCCCGGCTTCGGAAGCGCGCATCGAGGCACAATATGCGACCACTATGAATGCTCTTTGAGCGCTTTTTCGGGTGGCAGTCTGCGCATCGGCGGACCACTCCGGCGCCTCTTTGGAGCCTGCAACAGCGCCCCGCAGGTGGTCCCCAACTGCGGAAATCCGGTGGTCAGCAACCGAGGAAATTCTGCATCGGGCGGCGCAAGATCAACTTGAGTACCGTATCCGCCAGCCAAAATGTCGGCATCAAGAAGGTCAGCGACAAAGTTTGGCTCGTGAGCTTTATTCAGTACGATCTAGGCCTCTTTGACCAGGAGCTCGGCATTATGAGCACCAATGAAATTCCGGGATTTATATAGTCTAAATGCCATCTAAACCGACCGGAACCCACCTAACTGGGACACAAAACGGGCACGCGACGCGCTTATGACGATGGCCGCGTCGCAGCTCGGCCAGTTTCGATTGTCAATGCCGATTGGCAATATCACTTGTACAATTGTACGTCTATGGTACGATAGCGCATGGAAATAGTGATTGACACGTCCGCCCTACTGGCAGTCGTCGCAATGGAACCGGAAAGAGCTGAGTTGATTCGTCTCACAAAAGGCGCGACGCTCGTAGCGCCCTCCTCGGTCCACTGGGAAATCGGCAATGCGTTGTCTGCAATGTTCAAGCGCAGGACGATCGAATTGGACGACGCGTTGAGGGCACTAAATGGGTATGCTGCAGTACCGATTCGGCTGCTCGACCCGTCATTGCGGGAAGCAGTACAACTTTGCCAAGAACTGAATATCTATGCTTACGATGCCTATGTAATCGCGTGCGCGATCAATCAACGAGCCCCGATTCTTAGCCTAGACAACGTCTTGAAGGAGCGGGCTCGAAGTATCAAGCTCGACGTCTTAGAGGTGAAGGACACATGAAGGCATATACATATTCCGAAGCACGCGAGAATTTTGCTTCTGTACTCGAAGAAGCTGAACGCGATGGGGCGGTAGAGATTCGACGGCGCGACGGCGCGGTATTTCGTTTGTCGCCCGCTCCAAAGTCCAAGTCGTCACCCTTGGACGTCCCGGGTGTGAAGCTCAAAGTTAGTACGAAAGACCTCGTGGCGACGATCCGCGAAGAACGAGAACGTTCGCGGAAATAGGACATGGTGGTAAGAGAGGGACTCGAACCCTCGACCTCGGCATTATGAGTGCAGATCTCTAGGAAATAGTCTCCGCAGTTTCAACAACTTACCGCATGGTGCCCGTTGCATTTGGCACCACGAAGCACAACGAAGCAGCACGAAGTCACGCAAAAACTCACGCAAGAGTTATGGATGCTCATGCATGCGCACTGGCGCTTAGCTGTCAAAAAAAGCGATCTCTCTACCAGCGGACCTTGCGGCCGAAGTCGAGGCCATTGCACGCGATGAGAACAGATCATTGAGCGCCGTAGTGCAGGGCGCGCTTCGCGCCATCAAGCGATCGCGTCTGCGCGGCGAGTTTCGCGAGCTGCAAGGCTACTGGTCCAATCGTGCTCGCTGCAGGCGTGCTGTCGGAGCGGGAGCTCGAGCGCTTACTGCGTCGTTGAAAGCAGTCTTCGACACCAACATCTTCGTTTCCGCGTTTGCAATCCCCGGCGGACAGGCTGAACGCGCTTTAGTAACTGGCGATCGGGCAATGCTGGATCTCAGGAAATATCAGGAGATCCGCATACTCTCGCTCCGCCAATTCTTGGGCGAGATCACTGCTCCCGACTCCAGATCGGCTGTAGATTAGGATTCGTCGGTCTTACCGGTCTTGTTTCCCCAAAAAGCAATCATGGCTATTTCGTCGGCGCTGCCAACGTCTGCCGCGAATTCATCGCCATTGCCGGGCTGTTCAGTGCCACCGCAGAATCCTCCCAACCTCCGCCGATCGCGCGGATCAAGTCGACGCTGGCGCGCGTCTGCAGCGTCTCGAGATTGAGCGCATCCAGCTGCGTCTGCAACACGGCGCCCTGAGAAGTCACCACGGTGAGATAGTCGGTCGCACCCTTGACGTAGAGCTGCATCGATAAGTCCAGGGAACGCTGCGCCGAGTCCACCGCGGCCTTCTCGTCAATGGCAGCGTCGTGGTAGTGATTGAGAGTCGCGAGACTGTCTTCGACCTGCTGAAATGCGCTGACGACGGTGCTGCGGTAATTCGCCGCGGAAGCGTCGAACACGGCCCGTGCCTGGGCCACTTGCGCCCGGCGCAGGCCGCCGTCAAATACGCTGAGCAGGGCATTCGGTCCGA
>OCZU010000143.1_pt1 | contig 51360 bp, 40 predicted proteins | sample 1539001 | NCBI WGS metagenome assembly OCZU01 (sample SAMEA3539306, study PRJEB22396) | soil metagenome | biome: tundra; feature: field; material: soil | place: USA | collected 2010-05 | depth 0.15 m | reverse complement strand
TCTTGGTCCTGCGCTCCGCAATGGCATCGAGCCACTCGGCGGGCGGCTTCGGCCACGATCCCGCAGTTGCGTTGATGGCGCCGAGCATGGCCGAGACGCACGAACCGATGTCGCCGACGACCGGAGCATCGATGCGGACGTTGCTGTCCGCCTCCTGCGGAGAGATGTCGATCTGGATGAACTTCTGGCCGCCCCAGTCCTTGGCGCTGTTGCCGCCCCAAGTCTTGCCTTTGCCGTGCGAAAGCAGCCAGTTCAGGCGTGCACCGATCACCAGCACGACGTCGGCTTCCGGCAGCACGTACGATCGCGCCGCGGATGCGGATTGCTCGTGCGTGTCGGGCAGCAGGCCCTTGGCCATCGCCATGGGCAGATAGGGGATACCGGTCTTTTCCACCAGCGCGCGAATATCCGCATCGGCCTGCGCGTACGCCGCGCCCTTGCCGAGAATGATGAGCGGACGCTTCGCGCTCCTGAGCAAATCGAGCGCGCGCTGCACGGCGTCCGGCGCCGGGATTTGGCGCGGCGCCGGATCGACGACCTTGATCAGCGACTGCCGCCCCGCTTCCGCGTCCATCGTTTGCGGGAACAGCTTGGCCGGCAGGTCGAGATAGACGCCGCCGGGACGGCCGGAGAGAGCGGCACGAATCGCCCGCGCCACGCCCACTCCTATGTCCTCGGCGTGCAGGACTCGGAACGCGGCTTTGGCGTGCGGCCTGGCGATGGCGAGTTGATCCATCTCCTCGTAGTCGCCCTGCTGCAAGTCGACGATCTCGCGCTCGCTCGAGCCGCTGATGAGGATCATCGGAAAACAGTTGGTGGTGGCATTGGCGAGCGCCGCGAGTCCGTTCATGAACCCGGGGGCGGACACCGTGAGGCAGATGCCCGGCTTCTGCGTCATGAAGCCGGCGATGGAAGCGGCGTACCCCGCATTCTGCTCATGCCGGAAGGAGATCACGCGCAATCCTGCAGCCTGCAATTTTCGCGTGAGGTCGGTGATCGGGATGCCGGGCAGACCAAAGATCGTATCAATGCCGTTTAACTTGAGGGCATCAATGACCAGCTGAAAGCCGTCGGTCTCTTGTGATTGGGCATTGATCTCGCCACTGGCGATTTTCGGCGCGTCTTCGGCGGCGGCAGGATTGGCCCCGGGCGAGGGTTTGGCGGTTCTGGTGGGTTGGTCGAGCATGGTTGTCTCCGAAAGGGTGCCGCGCTGGGACTGCGGGGCAGCGCCGCGGTCGCGCCGCGAGGATCCCCGCCGCGGCGCGTCGAAACGTGGTGCGGGTGCGCTATCCGGCTGCGACCTTCTGCGCGCCCATCGAGGCATTTCCCGATGCCTGCTGTCTCGCGCGCAGCGGACGCAGCACGAACAGCGCGAGTGCTACGACGACAAAATTGGCGATCGCCGTCACGATGAATACCGCGTGCCAGTTACCGGTCCAGTCCTTCAGCAGGTTGGCAAGCGGAACCAGAAAAACGGACGTGCCCTTTGCCGTGTAAAGCAGGCTGGTGTTCACCGTCGCGAATTTTGGTCCGAATGTGTCGGTGCAAGTGGACGGGAAGAGGCTGAAAATCTCGCCCCAGGTAAAGAATATCAGGCCCGCGAAAAGCACGAACGCCCAAGGATTCGTGCCCAGCGTACCGAGCAGCCAGTAGGCGACGCCACCGCTGCCGAAAGCGATCGCCATCGTGGGTTCCCGACCGATCTTGTCCGAAATCCAGCCAAAGAACGGGCGCGCCACGCCGTTCATGACATTGTCGACGATCAGCGCCACCGTGAGCGTGGAGGCCCCAAGGAACAGCACCGTGTTGGAAATGCCGTAATCCTTGGCGACCAACGCGATCTGCGCGGTGGCCATCAGCCCGCTGGCCGAGATCAAGACAAACATCAGGTAGAGCAGCCAGAATGTCGGCGTAGCAAGCATTTCGGATGGCGCGAAGCTCCGCGAGGACTGCACAACGCGCGCCGAAGACACGGCGGCCGGGGCTTCGCCGGGGAGCGGACCGCGGAGCAGCCAGCCCACAAGGAACACGACGCCCCCTTGGACCAGCCCGAACCAGAAGAACGTGCTCTCGTATCCCGACGAACTGATCATCATCCGCAGCGGAATCACCGAGAGCGCCGAGCCCGCACCGTAACCCGCCGCGGTCAATCCAACCGCGAGTCCGCGACGGTCGGCGAACCATTTCACAGCGTTGCCGACGCAGACCGAATAGACCGCTCCACCGCCGATACCGGAGATTGCCGCACCGACGTAGAGCATTGAAAGCGTCTCGGCATAGGAGTTGACGATCCAGCCGATCGCCACCAGGACCCCACCGAACGCGACGACCAGCCTGGGTCCCTTGTGGGGGCCGAGCCGATCCGCAATCCAGCCTTCGATCGGCGTGAGCCAGGTCTCCAGCGCGATGAAGACGCTGAAAGCGAACTGGATTCCGGCGACGTCCCAGCTGTGCTTCTGTGCCATAGGTGTAACAAAAAGTGTCCAACCGTATTGCAGGTTGGCGATCAGCACCATACAGACGATGCCTATGATCAGCTGCATCCAGCGATTTGTGGACGATGTGGCGGGCGTCGTTGCGCTAGACGGGATTGCGTTTGCCATGGTCTCCTCCAGAGTCTCTCGGCGCGTCGTTGCGCGCGAGCTGTTTTGTGCTGCAACTATCGGCGGATGATCCGCCGTAGCCAATCCATTCGGTACCGGATGAGATGGACCGCGGTCGACTTTTATAGGAACTTGGCATAACGTATTTGGTATATCAGTCAAAGTCAACTACCATTTAGGCTGACGCTTGTCAGTCGGGAATTCACGGCGGCCGGCCCTCGGGGAATGCCAAGGGTGCTTATCGCCACTGACGACGAGCGCCTAGCCTCGCCGGCTTGCGGGCGCAAGGAGGATTGAGAGTGAGGATCTGCGTTTTCGGAGCCGGTGCAATCGGCGGCTACCTCGCGGTCGAACTCGCACGGGCCGGCGTCGACGTCAGTGTCGTCGCGCGGGGCCCTCACCTGGCCGCTATTCGCGAGAACGGTCTCAGGCTGCTGATTGGCGCTGAATCTCACGTCGCTCGCATTGCCTGCACCGATACCCCGGCCGAGCTGGGGATGCAGGACTACGTCATCATCGCGTTGAAAGCGCATGCGATCTCCGACGCGGTCGCTTCCATGGTTCCCTTGCTTGGTCCGGAAACGAGCATCGTCACCGCCAGCAACGGTATTCCCTATTGGTACTTCTGCGCGGGCCAATCAGCGTTTTCCGGCGCGCGCGTCGAGGCTATCGATCCGTGGGGCCGGCAGTGGCAGATCCTGGGCCCCGAGCGCGCGATCGGCTGCGTGGTGTTCCCGGCGACGGAGGTGATCGCGCCGGGCGTCATTCAGCACGAGCACGGCAACAAATTCCCGATCGGCGAACCCGGTGGAGAACGCAGCGATCGCATCGAGCGGCTGCACCAAGCGCTGGTGGCGGCGGGATTCGACGCGCCGATCCGGGCCGATATCCGCGACGAGATATGGCTCAAGCTATGGGGTAACCTGTGTTTCAATCCGATCAGTGCGCTGACGCTCGCGACCATCGATGTCGTCACCGGTGATGCCGGAACGCGGGCGATCTGCCGATCGATGATGATGGAAATGCAGGCGATCGGAGAGCGTCTGGGGCTGCGTCTTCGAGTCGATCTGGACAAGCGCATCGAGGGTGCAAGAGCACTGGGACCGCACAAGATGTCCATGTTGCAAGATCTGGAACACGGCCGCGAGATGGAAATCGAACCGCTGGTCGGCGTGGTGCAGGAGCTCGGCAGGCTGACCGAGGTCCCAACGCCCACGGTCGACGTGGTGCTGGCGCTGATCCGCCAGCGGGCAGCACAGATGTCTCGCCCAGGTCAGAGCGGTGTCCCCCCTGCTCGAATCGCGGCGAATCCACTTCACCCGGCAAGAGCGGAAAGCGAGCGAGTCTGATGAGTACCATGGTCGAACGCGCTGCACTACCGCCGACACTGGCGTTGCAGCCGCTCAGCACGAACGTAAGCTTCCGGGATCAGGCCTATGCAGCGCTGAAGCAGGCGATCATGGACGCCGACATCTACGCGCATCGCGAGGAGATACGCCTCGACGAGCGGCAGCTCAGCGGCGCGCTGGGGGTCAGCCGTACACCGATACGCGAAGCGATGACGCTGCTCGAACAGGAAGGCTTTCTCCGGACCGAGCCCCGCCGCGGCGTCTTCATCATTCGCAAGACGAAAAAGCAGATCATCGAAATGATCGAAATGTGGGCGGCGCTGGAAAGCATGGCCGCGAGACTCGCCACGATCAACGCGCCCGATGAGGACATCAACGCGTTGCGCCATATGTTCGACGAATTCCTCAACACCACGCCGAGCGAACACATCGAGGAATACTCGGACGCGAACATCGCTTTTCATCAGGCGATCATCAACCTCTCGGGCTCGCATCTGATGGGGAAGACGATCGAGAACCTGTTCATCCATGTCCGGGCGATTCGCCGCATGACCATTTCACAGAAGGACCGCGCGGCGTGCTCGATCGTCGATCACATGGCGATCATCGATGCGCTGGAAAAACGCGACACCGAGCTCGCCGAGCGCCTCGTGCGCCAGCACTCCCTGGATCTTGCTGCGCATGTCGAAAAATATTGCGACTTCCTTGACTGACGCCACGGCTCCAAGGAATTGCAAACCGACACAGGCCGCCGGCGGCGCATGAGCGACGTATCCGTCGTCGACACCTCTGCGCTGGGCCGCAAGCGCGGCGTCCGCGGTCATCCGAAGGGACGCCCGCTCGATCCCCAGGCGGTGACCGAGATTCGGTCCTTGTTGGGCGACGCGCCATGCCAGCGCGATCTGCTGATCGAGTTTCTCCATCGTATTCAGGATCGCTACAGGCATATTTCGGCGGCGCACATCCTCGCGTTGGCCGAGGAGCTGAGGCTCGCGCCGACCGAGGTTTACGAAGTCGCGACCTTCTATCACCACTTCGACGTCGTGAAAGAGGGCGAAACGCCGCCGCCGGCGCTGACCGTGCGGATATGCGAAACCCTGTCCTGCCAGATGGCCGGCGCCGAAGCGCTGCATCATGCCGTCGAGCACGCGAGCGGCGAAGGGGTGCGGGTGATAGGCGCGCCTTGTATCGGTCGATGCGAGCACGCACCGGCGGCCGTGGTCGGCAGCAACCCGGTCGATCGCGCGACGCCGGAGAAGATCGCCGCAGCGATCGCCGGACAACACACGGAAGCGGAGTTGCCGCCGTACCTCGACTACAACGCTTATCGTGCCGGTGGCGGCTATCAAACCTTGCTCGCGTGTCGAAGTGGCGAGCGCCCTGTCGACGCGGTCATTGCCGCGATGGAGCACTCGGGTCTTCGCGGCCTCGGCGGTGCGGGATTTGCAGTGGGCCGCAAGTGGAAAATCGTGCGCGCGGAACCTGCGCCGCGACTGATGGCGGTCAATATCGACGAGGGCGAGCCGGGCACATTCAAGGATCGCTACTATCTGGAGCGCGATCCACATCGCTTTCTCGAGGGCATGCTGATCGCCGCGTGGGCGGTCGATATCGACGACATCTATGTCTATTTGCGCGACGAGTATGCGGCCTGCAGGGCGATACTCACGCGCGAGCTCGCCGCGCTCGAGGCCGATCCTCCGCTTCTGCTGCCGCGAATTCACCTGCGGCGCGGCGCCGGAGCGTATATCTGCGGCGAAGAGTCGGCGATGATCGAATCGATCGAAGGCAAGCGCGGCATGCCGCGCCTTCGGCCGCCTTACGTCGCCCAAGTGGGGCTGTTCGGGCGCCCCACGCTCGAGCACAACATGGAAACGCTGTACTGGGTGCGCGATATCCTGGAAAAAGGCCCTGAATGGTTCGCGGGCCACGGACGCAACGGTCGCAAGGGCTTGCGCTCGTTCTCGGTCTCGGGCCGGGTGGCGAAGCCCGGCGTGCATCTCGCGCCGGCGGGCATTACCGTGCGCGAGCTGATCGACGAATATTGCGGCGGCATGCTTCCGGGACACGAGCTCTACGGCTATCTGCCCGGCGGCGCGTCCGGCGGAATCCTGCCGGCGTCGCTCGACAACGTTCCGCTGGATTTCGACACGTTGCAACCGCACGGAAGCTTCATCGGCTCCGCGGCGGTAATCGTGCTTTCACAGCATGACCGCGCACGCGATGCCGCGCTCAATCTGATGCGGTTTTTCGCCGATGAATCCTGCGGCCAATGCACGCCTTGTCGCGTCGGGACGCAAAAGACGGTTGGGCTCCTCGCCCGGCCGCAGTGGGACACTGCCTTGCTGGCGGAGCTTTCTCAGGTGATGATCGACGCTTCGATCTGCGGGCTTGGGCAGGCCGCACCCAACCCGGTCACGTGCGTGATCAAGTATTTTCCGCAGGAGCTCGCTTAAATGAACGCCCCGTACGAAAGAGCTCTTGACCTCCAGCGCACAGAATTTCGGCTGAATGGCGTCGAGCTCGACGCCATAAGCGGCGAGACGATCATTCAGGCGGCGAAGCGTCACGGCGTCGACATTCCGCACCTTTGCTACAAGGAAGGCATGCGGCCCGATGGCAATTGCCGGGCTTGCATGGTCGAGATCAAGGGCGAGCGCGTCCTGGCGCCGTCGTGCTGTCGCGCGCCCACCAAGGGAATGGAAGTTTCGAGCGATAGTCCGCGTGCAGTGCACTCGCAGAAGCTGGTGGTCGAAATGCTGGCCGCGGACGTTCCGCAAGGGGTTTACAAGCTCGATTCGGAGCTCGACTACTGGAAGCGCTGGCTCGACATCGGTGTACCGCGCTTCGAGGCGCGCGCGCAACCGACCGCCGACCTCTCGCACCCGGCGATGGCGGTCAATCTCGACGCTTGCATCCAGTGCACGCGATGCGTGCGCGCATGTCGCGAAGTCCAGGTCAACGATGTCATCGGCTACGCTTTTCGCGGGTCGAGCTCGCAGATCGTCTTCGATCTTGCCGATCCGATGGGCGCATCCACCTGTGTCGCCTGCGGTGAATGCGTTCAGGCCTGTCCCACCGGCGCGCTCGCGCCGGCGAACGATGCGTATCTGGTTCCGATCGAGAAGAAGGTCGCGTCGGTGTGTCCGTATTGCGGCGTCGGCTGTCAGCTCACCTATCACGTCGCGGACAACCACATCGTGCGTGTAGAAGGGCGCGACGGCATTGCCAATCAGGAGCGCCTCTGCGTCAAGGGCCGGTTCGGCTTCGACTACGTGCATCACAGGCAGCGCCTGACCAAGCCGCTGATCCGAAAAGCCGGAATGACCAAATCCGCCGACTTCGTGATGGATCCGGCCGACACGCTTTCGGTTTTTCGCGAAGCGACCTGGGAAGAAGCGCTCGAGCTCGCAGGCGGCACGCTGCGCGGTATTCGCGATGCGCACGGGCCGAAGGCGCTTGCGGGATTCGGATCGGCGAAAGGATCGAACGAGGAGGCGTTTCTGTTCCAGAAGCTCGTCCGAACAGGCTTCGGCTCGAATAACGTCGATCATTGCACGCGGCTCTGCCACGCATCCAGCGTCGCCGCGCTGCTCGAAGGCATCGGTTCGGGGGCGGTATCGAACCCGGTCATGGATGTCCTGCTCGCCGAGGTCGTCATAGTCATCGGCGCCAACCCGGTCGTGAACCACCCGGTCGGGGCGACGTGGATCAAGAACGCCGTCAAGCAGGGGACCACGCTGATTCTCATCGATCCACGGCGCTCCGAGCTGGCGCGACACGCCAAGCACTATCTGCAGTTCAAGCCGGATACCGATGTCGCCCTGCTGAACGCGATCATGCACACGATCATCGAAGAGGGCTGGGTGCAGGAGAGCTTCGTGGCGGAACGCACCAACGGCTTCGAGGCGCTCAAGGCCAACGTCGCCGGGTACAGCCCCGAAGCGATGGCGCCGCTGTGCGGAATCCCCGCATCCGAGATCCGCGAGGTCGCGCGGCTCTACGCCACTTCGCGCGCGTCGATGATCCTGTGGGGCATGGGAATCTCGCAGCATATCCACGGCACCGACAACGCGCGCTGCCTGATCGCGATGGCGATGATGACCGGCCAGATCGGCCGGCCCGGAACCGGTCTGCACCCGCTTCGTGGACAGAACAACGTTCAGGGCGCGAGCGACGTCGGCCTCATCCCCATGATGCTTCCCGACTACACACGCGTCGACGATCCGGACGGTCGCGAGCGCTTCGAAGCCGAGTGGGGCGTCAAGATCGATCCGACGCCGGGTCTCACCGTGGTGGAAATCATGGATGCCGTGCACGCCGGACAGATTCGCGGCATGTACATCATGGGCGAAAATCCGGCGATGTCCGATCCGAACGTCCATCATGCGCGCCAGGCCTTGGCGGAGCTGGAAATGCTCGTGGTGCAGGATATCTTCCTGACCGAGACCGGATATCTCGCCGACGTCATTCTGCCTGCGTCCGCGTTCCCGGAAAAAACGGGCACGTTCAGCAATACCGATCGCGCGGTGCAGCTCGGACGTCAGGCGCTCGAGCCGCCGGGCGAGGCGCGGCAGGATCTTTGGATCATCAATGCGATGGGCAGGAAACTCGGTCTCGATTGGAACTACGAGCACCCGAGCCAGGTGTTCGAGGAAATGCGCAGGACCATGCCGTCGATCGCCGGCATCACCTGGCCTCGCCTGGAGCAGGAATCCGCCGTGACCTATCCGTGCGAAAAGGAAGGCGATCCCGGAACGCGCGTGGTCTTCACGGACCAGTTTCCCACCAAGACCGGAACCGGTCGATTCGTTGCCGCACAAATTATTCCCGCGGCGGAGCGGCCCGATGCCGAATATCCTTTTGTGCTGATCACGGGCCGCCAGCTCGAGCATTGGCATACGGGCAGCATGACGAGGCGCGCCGAGGTCCTGGACAGCATCGAGCCGGCGCCCGTGGCGTCGATTCATCCCGACGATCTTCGTACACTGGGCATTGTGGCCGCCGGCGTGGTGACGGTGGCGTCGCGGCGCGGCAGCGTCACGCTCTTCGCGCGTGCGGATGCGGGCACGCCGAGAGGGGCGGTATTCATTCCGTTCTGCTTCTACGAAGCCGCGGCGAATCTGCTGACCAACGCGGCGCTCGATCCGTTCGGCAAGATTCCCGAGTTCAAGTATTGTGCGGTGCGGGTCAGTGCCGGCGGTACCGTGGAGCCGGGCCAGGGTTATAACGACGCGGTGCGGCGCGAGATCGCGAGTCCTGTCGCCTGATTCGATCTAGTAGGTTGCTCAGGTTAAGATAGCCCATAATATTTTGCGGTAACAATAATATTCCGGCGGACTGGCGCAGCGTGGGCCGCGTCCGACCGCCAAACCTGGAGGAAGTACCAATGAACAAGCTCAAGCATACCGTCACGCTAGGCGCACTGATGTCCGCGCTGCTCGTGGGCTCCGTCGCAGCCGCGCCTGTCGTCATGCGGGCCTCGCATCAGTTTCCCGGCGGCAAGGGCGACGTGCGCGACGACATGGTGCAGATGATCGCCCGCGAGGCCAAGGCGGCGAACGTCGATCTCGACATCCAGGTCTACCCGGGCGCTTCGCTGTTCAAGGCGGAGCAGCAGTGGAACGCGCTGGTGAACGGCCAGCTCGACATTACGCTGTTCCCGCTCGATTACGCGAGCGGCCAGGTGCGGGCCTTCAGCGCGACGCTGATGCCCGGCCTGGTGCGCAGCTACGACCGCGCCAAGCGGCTCAACGACTCGCAGTTCATGAAGGACATCCACGCGCACATCGAAGAGGCCGGCGTCATCGTGCTGTCGGACGCCTGGTTCGGGGGCGGTATGGTGTCCAAGCGCGGCTGTATCCTCGAGCCCAATGACGTCAAGGGGCTGAAGTTCCGTGCCGCGGGTCCGACCTTCGCACAGATGTGGCAGTCGGCGGGCGCGTCGATCGTGTCGATTCCCTCGAACGAGATCTACAACGCGTTCCAGACCGGCGTGGCCGAGGGAACCGACACCAGCATGGGCAGCTTCCTGTCCTTCCGTCTATATGAGCAGGCAAAATGCCTGACCGTACCAGGCGCTAACGCGCTGTGGATGATGTACGAGCCCCTGCTCATGTCGAAAAAGAGCTTCGACAAGCTCGACAAGAAGCAGCAGGACGCGCTTATCCAGGCCGGAAAGAAAGCGCAGAAGTACTACGAAGACAAGGCGGAATCGGTCGACGAGGCGACGATTAAGGCTTACAAGGACCACGGCGTCGAGATCAAGAGTCTGAGCGACGCGCAGTACAACCAGTGGATCGAGATCGCGAAGAAGAGCTCCTACATGGAGTTCGCCAAGGACGTCCCGGACGGCAAGAAGCTGATTGACGAAGCGTTGAGCGTCAAATAACAGCTTTGGGTTCCCACGATCGGCGGGCGGCATGCGTCCCCCGCTGAATCCCTGCGTGACTGACGATCGGCTCGGGTAGAGGCGGCGCATGGATCATTTCGTCCGTGCCGTCAGACTGATCTCGCGGCTTTGCGGCTATATCGCCGCCGCGCTCATCGCCGTCAGCGTCGTCATTGTTTGCGAAATGGTGTTCGTGCGCTTCGTGCTCAACGAAAACACCATCTGGCAAACGGACTTCGTTACTTATAGCCTGGTTGCGGCGACGTTCATCGGCAGCCCCTTTGTCCTGATGACGCGCGGGCACGTGAACGTCGACGTCCTGCCGCTCTACCTTGGCCCGCGCAAGCGCTGGTGGCTCGCGCTGATCTCGATGCTGCTGGCCATGGCGTTCTGCGTGACCATGGCCGTGCTCACCTGGCAGTACTGGCTGGAGGCGTGGAACCAGCGCTGGCTGTCGAACACGATGTGGCGGGTGCGGCTGTGGATTCCCTACGCGTCGATGCCGATAGGCCTGGGAATTCTCACCTTGCAGTACGTCGTCGAGCTTTTCTGCCTGACCACCGGCCGTGAGCCGCCGTTCGGCATCGCCAAGGGACGTCGAGCATGAGCCCGTCAACGCAAGGCGCAATCGTCCTCATCGTCACGCTCATCGTGCTGCTTTCAGGCACGCCGGTCGCTTTCGGTCTGGGGGCGCTCTCGATTGTCTTCATCGTCATTTTTCAGGGCTTCGGTGCGCTGCATGTGGTCGCTGAAACCTTCTTTGCCGGACTGAACGACTTCACGCTGGTTTCGATCCCGATGTTCGTGATGATGGGCGCGGCGATCGGCTCCTCGCCTGCCGGCAAGGATCTCTACGAAGCGCTCGACCGGTGGCTCTACCGTCTTCCGGGGGGCTTGGTGATCTCGAACCTGGGTGCGTGCGCGCTGTTCGCGGCGCTTACCGGATCGTCGCCTGCGTGCTGTGCTGCCATCGGCAAGATGGGCATTCCGGAAATGCGAAGGCGCGGCTATCCAGACGATATCGCCACCGGGTCGATCTGCGCCGGCGGAACGCTTGGCATACTGATCCCGCCATCGATAACCTTCATTCTGTACGGCATCGCGACGGAGACCTCGATCGGGCGCCTTTTCCTTGCCGGCGTACTGCCCGGCATCATGCTGACGGCGCTGTTCATGCTGTGGACGTTGTTCATCATCTGGAAAAGGGGCTTCCGCTCGCACGCCATCGATTTCCGGTACAGCTGGAAGGAGAAGTTCCAGTCGATTCCCAAAATCGCGCCATTCCTGGTCATCATTGCTGGCGTCATGTACGCGCTCTACGGCGGAGTGGCGACACCGTCCGAGGCGGCGGGGGTGGGCGCCGCGATGTGCGTGCTGCTCGCGGTGCTGATCTATCGCATGTGGGCGCCGGGAAAGTGGTGGGTCATCCTGCGCGACACCACGAGAGAGTCGGTGATGATCCTCATGATCATTGCCGCGGCCGTGTTGTTCGGCTACATGCTGACCTCGCTGTACCTCACGCAGACGCTCGCTCAGGCGATTGCCGAGATGCACGTCAATCGCTGGGTATTAATGGGAATGATCAACGTGTTCCTGCTCGTCTGCGGGTTCTTCATCCCGCCGGCCGCCATCATCCTCATGACCGCCCCGATTCTCTATCCCATCATAAAGGCTGCGGGCTTCGATCCGGTGTGGTTCGGCGTGATCCTGACCATCAACATGGAAATCGGGCTGATCCATCCTCCCGTAGGACTCAACATTTACATCGTCAGCTCGATCGCGCCAGATGTACCAGTCACGCGCATCATGTGGGGCACGATTCCCTACGTGCTCTGCATGATGCTGCAGATCGTGATCCTGTGTATTTTTCCCGAGATCGCCACCTGGCTTCCAGATCACATGATGGGCATGTCGCACTGACTGGTTGAAGGTGTGACCCCATGCCTGTATCAGCGCGCGTAACCATCTCCGTCGGAGTGCGGCGATGGGGTGCCACCGTTCAGCCGCCGCAGCAGCTCCTGGCGCGGCGGCTCGGCGACGGTGCTAAGGCGCGACAAGTTCGCTGCTGGCGCTTCCGCAGCGTACGCTTGGGCTGCCTCGAACGCAGGACGTGCCCTACGAAATGCGGATGATCAGATTGGCTGCGACGAGGCGGGCGATTTGCTCGGAACGATCGGCGAGCAGTCGTCCCGCATTCGCGATGCAGTCTTGCAGGCTCATCGGACCGTCGGTGATCGAAAAGCATCCGGCGAAACGGTGCGTAAGCAGCGGTAGTGCGTCGCGGTCGATCGCGCCGCTGATGAGCGTCGTGGATACCTTCATCTTTGCCGCCCGGTTCGCAACCGCGAGAGCGGTTTTTCCCAGGATGGTTTGAGCGTCGCTGCGGCCTTCACCGGTGATCGCCCAGAGGGCGCCTTGCAGGGCCGCATCGAGCCCGATCAGGTCGGCGACGACTTGTGCCCCAGAGCGTGTTTCGCCGCCGAGCAACTGAAGCGCAAAACCAAGACCGCCTGCCGCGCCCGCGCCGGGGCGATCGCGGGCAAGCTTTCCCAAGGCTTTTTCAACGAGTGCCGCAAAGCGCGAAAGCCTCGCATCGACCTCGCCGATGCACTCGGCGCGCACGCCCTTTTGCGGGCCGAAGATCGCAGTGGCTCCGCGAGGACCTGCAAGCACGTTGTCCACATCGGACATGATGGTGATCGTCGTTTGCAAGAGACGCGGATCAAGTTGACCGGCGTCCACCGATGCGAGCGTGTCAAGGCCCTGCGGCGTGGGGCTCACCACGCGTCCGTTCGTATCGAGCAGTTGCACACCCAACGCGGCGAGCATTCCCGCGCCCCCGTCGTTAGTGCTCGTGCCTCCCAGGCCGATCATGAACTCGCGCAGTCCGAGGTCGAGGAGTTTGACGATCAGCTCGCCGATGCCGCGGGAGCTGCGCAGCTCGACGTCGATCGCCGTGCCGACGGGGTCGGTGAGACCGACGATTTGCGCGGCCTCGATGATCGCGGTTTTGCCTGCGTCTACGATTCCGTAGCCCGCTTCGACGGACTCGCCCGACGCGCCGGTGACGCCGGTGCTAAGGCGCTCGCCGCCGCATGAGAGCACCGCGTCCAACGTTCCTTCGCCGCCGTCGGCCATCGGACGCAGGCGCAAATCGGCGTCAGGCCAGACGCGGCGCAAGCCCTCGGCAATGGCCGAGCTTGCGAGCGACGCGGCGATCGACCCTTTGAATGAATCGGGCGCGATGACGACGATGGGGGCAAGTGCACGCATGCGGGTCGGATATGATAAATGAGGATAAGTGCGGCTGAAAACACGTGACGGAAGCGCGACGATGGTATCAGCCCGCCAAGCGCGGAGAATCGATGCACGGTAGCGGACGATTTTTGGGAGTCGCCCTGGCGGCGATCACGCTCTCCGGCTTCTCGGAGTACGCATCTTGCGCCCCGGACTATGCCCGGGAAGCTCGCCTGGCGCAGGAGGTCGTGCCAGCGATCGTCGTCGGCGACGCGGTCTACCTCGCGACCGCAGGGCAGCCGCGAATTCTTGCGATCTACACAGCCGCGACGCCGCCGGTGCTTGTCAGGGCCGCGGTCATCGTCGTCCACGGGTCGGGCGTGCATCCCGATTGGGGTTTGATCAACGGGCTTCGCACCGGCCTTGCGGAATCCGGGATGGCGACGCTCGCGGTGCAGATGCCGGTGCTGGGCGCCGATGCGCCGCGCGAGCAATACGCAGCGATGTTCCCCGAGTCCAACGAGCGCCTCGCCGCCGCCGTCGCCTATCTTCGCGAGCGCGGGGTTGATCGCATCGCCATCGTCTCGCACAGTATGGGAGCATCGATGGCCGACGCGTATCTGACATCCTCGTCCGCGGCCACAATAGCCGCCTGGGTGCCCATCGGCATGATGAGAGGATTCGGCTCGCGACCCGCAATGCCGGTGCTCGATGTCACCGCCGAGCACGATTTCCCGCAGGTGCTGGAGGGCGCGGCAAAGCGCGCGGCAGCCCTCCCGCGGGATGCGTGTTCGAAACAGATTTCCATTGCCGGCGCCCATCACAGCATGGAGAACCGGCAAAAGGAGCTGGTCGCGGCGATCGTGCCGTTCCTCGCGCGCGCGTTCGCCCGCCAGTGCTGACCTCCTCGCTCCGACCGATCCATCACCAGTGCGTTGCTTTGCGCACGCGATCGTTTACCGCGAGCCAATCGGCCCCGTCAGGCGGCGATTCGATCCAGATTTCGTCGGTCCCGCGCGCGTCGAGCGTACGCATGTTGGCGTAGAGATCCCGGGCGTAGGCGACGCTGCCTTCGGGGGCGGCAATCCACATCCCGGCGAATCCCATCGGCTTCGGAACCGAACGCGCGAGCACCGCGATGGCCGGACGGGGCTGGGTCAAGGCGGCAAGCGTATGAATGAGGTCGCCTGGCGCAATGAGACGCGCGGCCGCCCTCGGCGCGTAATGCGACGCCATCGTGCCCGGCGCTCTCGGGGAGTTTGACCCTGCCACCGACAGCGCGGCACCGAGAACGCGGCGAAGCGCTTCGAGAGTGACGGCTCCCGGGCGAAGCAGCACCGGATCGCCACTGCTGAGATCGACGATCGTGGATTCGATGCCGTGCCGGCTGGCGCCACCATCGAGCACCAGCGTGATCGCATCGCCGAACTCGTCGGCGACGTGCCGTGCGTTCGTCGCGCTGATGCGTCCGAAGCGGTTGGCGGAAGGCGCGGCAATGCCGTCACTGCCGAGCTCGAGCAATCGCACCAGCAGGGCGTGCGCGATCGGATGCGCCGGAACGCGCAAGCCCACGCTGTCCTGGCCGCCGGTAACGACATCGAGCACCGTCGCGGCGCGCGGCAGTATCAGGGTCAACGGCCCCGGCCAAAACGCTTCCGCGAGCGCCGCTGCGTTCGCGTTCACTTCGCGTGCCCAGCCCGAAAGGAGATCGGCACTGGCCAAGTGCACAATGACCGGATGTTTCGCGGGCCGTCCCTTGACCGCGAAAATCCGCCGGACCCCGTCGGCATTGCGTGCATCCGCGCCGAGTCCGTATACGGTTTCGGTGGGAAAGGCGACCAGCGCTCCGGCGTGCAACAACTGAGCCGCGCGCTCGATTTCCTCGGCGTCGACAGCGCTCATTGGGGAGCGTCCGCGGTTATAGGCCGGGCGTCAGGGGCGTAGACCCCCGCCATCCCGGATTTGGTAGAATTGAAGTCTTTGCGCCACGACAGCCAGCGTCGCCAATTGAGCTTGCGCGATTTCCATGCGACGGGCATTTTCGAATAATTCAAGCAGGGAGTGGCAATGAGCGAGTTTCTGTTTACGTCGGAGTCGGTTTCGGAGGGGCATCCGGACAAGGTTGCTGACCAGATTTCCGACGCCGTCCTCGACGCGATTCTAACGCTGGATCCGCATGGCCGGGTAGCCGCGGAGACACTGGTGTCGACGGGCTTGGTGGTCATGACCGGCGAAATTACGACCGACCACAAGCACGACTACGCGCGCATTGCGCGCGACACGATTCATCGCATCGGGTACACCGATCCCGAGCTGCGCTTCGATGCCGAGGGCTGCGCGGTCATGGTCTGCTATGGAAGGCAGTCGGCCGACATCGCGCGCGGCGTCGATCGGACGTCGGAAGAGTACATGAATCAGGGCGCGGGCGACCAGGGCCTGATGTTCGGCTATGCCTGCGACGAGACTCCGACGCTGATGCCGTTTCCGATCTATTACGCGCATCGTCTGGTGCAGCGCCAGAGCGAGATTCGCCGCGACGGCCGGTTGCCGTGGCTGCGTCCGGATGCGAAATCGCAGGTGACGGTACGCTACGTCGACGGTCGGCCGAGGAAGATCGATACGGTAGTGCTTTCCACCCAGCATCATCCGAGCATGAATCACAAGCAGAAGGAGTTGATGGAGGCCGTGGTCGAAGAGATCATCAAGCCGGTGCTGCCGAGCGAGATGCTGGCCGACACCAAGTATCTGGTCAATCCGACCGGTCGCTTCGAAATCGGCGGCCCGCACGGCGATGCCGGACTGACCGGGCGCAAAATTATCGTCGACACCTACGGCGGCGCCTCACCGCACGGCGGCGGCGCATTTTCCGGCAAGGATCCGTCCAAGGTCGATCGCTCGGCTGCGTATGCCGCGCGCTACGTTGCCAAGAACATCGTTGCCGCCGGCATTGCGCGCCAGTGCCAGGTGCAGGTCTCGTACGCGATCGGCGTCGCGCAGCCTATCAACGTCACGGTTTATACGGAAGGCACGGGCAAGATCTCGGACGCACGGATCGCCGAGCTGGTCACGGCGCACTTCGACCTGCGGCCCAGGGGCATCATCCAGATGCTCGATTTGTTGCGGCCGATTTATCTCAAGACCGCGGCTTACGGGCACTTCGGGCGCGACGAGCCCGAGTTCACCTGGGAGAATATCGACCGCGCCGACGCATTGCGCGAGGCGGCGGGATTGAAGGGCGAGGTCAGGCAGTCGGTACCGGCGTAGCTCGTCGCTGGGCTGAACTCACAACAGCGTTCCCGCCGGGCGAGGCGTTTCCGGCAGCGGGATGAATTCGGTCTCGCCGGGCACGGGCGGAAAGTCCCGTTCGCGCCAGCGCGCGCTTGCGGCTTCGATCAGCTCCTTCGAGCTGGCGACGAAATTCCACCAGATCAGGCGCTCGCCGTCCATTTTGCTGCCGCCGAGGAGCACGAGGACGGCTCGCGAGCGCGCTTCGATCCTCACGGTGCTCCACGATCGCAGCACCGCCATGTGGTGGGCAGCAAGCGCTTCCCCGGCGATGAGTATCTCGCCGTCGATGGCGTAAATGCCGCGCTCCTCGTGCTCGGGATGCAAATCGAAAGCCGATCCTGCTTCCATATCCACGGCGACGTAGAACGTCGGTGAGAATGTGGGCGCGGGAGAGCGGCGTCCAAATGCGGTGCCCGCGATCACACGCATGGTCACACCCGGCAGCGCGATCGTCGGCAGCGAGGCCGCCGCGTGGTGGGCGAACGAGGGCTCGTCCTGCTCGTGTGCCTTCGGCAGCGCGATCCAGGTCTGTAACCCATGCAGGCGATGCCCCGAGGCACGGTCTTCGGGCGATGTGCGCTCGGAATGCACGATGCCGACGCCCGCCGTCATCCAGTTGACGTCGCCAGGCTCGATCCGCTGGACGGTGCCCAAGCTGTCGCGATGCATCATCGCGCCTTCCAGGAGATAGGTGACGGTCGCGAGGCCGATGTGCGGGTGCGGACGCACGGCCACGCCGTCGCCCGGGGCGAAGATCGCCGGGCCGAAATGGTCGAAAAAGATGAAGGGACCCACCATCCGCGCGTCGACCGACGGCAGAAGACGCTGCACCTCGAAGCCGCCGAGATCCTTGGTGTGTGGCTTGAGGAGCGTCGCAACCGGCGAGGACGCAGCAGAGGTGGTCTTTCCCATGAGCCGCATTATCGCGCGTGTCGTGCTCCTTTTCTAGCGAAGTGCGGCTACAGCGCTCCCCTGCGAGCACGTTTGACGGCGAACCTGCCCGGATCGATCGCGTCGACCAGCGATCCTTCCAGCGGCAGCGGCTCTCCTTCGATCTGGCTCGCAACGCACTCCGCGGATATCGCCGTCCAGGCCAGACCGCGCGACGCGAATGCGATGGAGCAGAAAAGTCCGGGGACTCGCGGCATGTCGCCTGCGTGGGCGCCGGCAAGGGCTTGCGCGATTTCACGAGCCCGACCCATGTCGACCACCGGTCCCACCATCGGCATGCGATCGCGCGCAACGCAGCGCATGCCGACCTCGCCTCGCAACGACTCCACGTCCACGTTGGCGGTGATTCCCGGCAGAAGGCGCTCGGCGCGACGCAGGTTGGCGGCGTGGCGCGCGTCGTCAGGCTGCATTGAATCGTCGCCCGGATCGAAGCTTGCGCCGGTGACGATGTTGCCATCGATTGCGGGCAGCACGTAACCCCGCCCGCAAACCACGGCGCGCGGCGCGGCGGGAGAGGCCGGGAACAGCGTGAGCTGGCCCCTGACGCGTTGCAGCGGCAGCGACCCGAAATCCCCCAGCCGCGCCGCGTCGCAGGCGTTGGCCAGCACCACGACCGGGGCGCTCGCGATCTCGGCTCCCAAAGCGTCGACCGCGCACCACCGCCCATCGTGTCGCAGGAGTGCCGCGACGTCGCAGTGAAAACGTGTGCGCGTCGCCGGTCCCTGCGCGTGCGCCGCGGCGAGTTGCGCGTGCACTGCTGTCGCCGGACGTAGCCAATCGCCCGTCGGAATCCACCAGCCGCCCGCTCTGACGACGCGGCCCGCGCGCACACCGGCGTCGGCACGCGAGAGAAGCTGCACGTAGTCCGACGGGTAGCCGAGAGCCTCCAGATCATCCGTCATCCGCGCCTCGTGGCGCGCGTCATCCGCGATTTGCAGCACGCCGCTTGGCGGCCGCGTGCGCTCGTTGCCGTCGACGCCCATCCACCCTCGCGGGCGGTGGGCGTACAGGAAGCCGGCGCGGGTGAAGCGCGACAGGATGCAGTCATCGCGCGATAGGTGCGGCTGCAGTACGCCGGCGTAGAGCCCCGACGCGCCGCCGGCCGCGGTGCCGTTGCGATCCAGGATGTCGACCTGCCAACCACGCGACGCGAGACGCTCGGCGATCGCCGCTCCCGCAAGCCCCATGCCGATGACAAGTGCAGCGCGCTCAGACCATTCGATGCGCACCGGAGGCGCATTTCTTGGCGACCAGCGGGGCGCGAATTGCCCGATCAGCATTTCGCGCTTGCGTCCGAAGCCGACCGATTTCTCGACCGCAAAGCCGGCCGCGGCGAGTGCGTCGCGGACCGCGCGCGCGGTCGTATACGTTGCAAGCGTCGCACCGGGGCGGGCTAGCCGCGCGAGAGATTTCATGACCGCATGCGACCACATCTCGGGATTGCGGTCGGGTGCAAATCCATCGAGATAGAAAGCGTCCGTGCCGAGACGCAAATCGCGAAGCGCTTCGAGCACGTCGCCGAACACGAGCGTCAGCGTGACTCGTCCGTCTCCGAAATGCAGCCGATGCGTTCCAGCGATAGCGGGCGGCCACGCCGCGCAAATCTCGGCCGATTGTTCCCTGAATTCGGGATAGCGGGTGTGAAGCGCGGCGAGATCATCCCGTGCAAAGGGATGGCGCTCGATGGATACGAAATGCAGGCGCGCGCACCGTGCCGGGTCCGACTGCCACGCGGCCCAGGTGGCCATGAAATTGAGTCCGAGGCCGAAGCCGGTTTCAACGATGGTGAATACGCGCGCGCCGTTCCATCGCGCCGGCAGATCATTGCCGTAAAGAAAAACGTGCCGCGCCTGATCCGGACCCGACTCGGCGCTGTGATAGACGTCTCCGAACTTTTCCGAAAACGGCGTGCCTGAAGGATCGAGAGCCAGCGGGGCGGGGCGGATGACGATGGGCACCGGTCAATATGCGTGCCGTCGGCGACGCGCGTCAAGCACGAAGGCAATCCGCCGCGTTGCGAGCATTGCGAAGTCGGATAGACTTCTCGTGGAAATGATCCATTACCGTGCCTTTCGCCTACTACAACAAGCTTTCGCGAGCACGCCAGCTCATCTACCGCAAGAGTGACGCCATCGAAGCGCTGAGCATCCCGCCGGGGCTGCCTCTTGGCGGCGCCATCGCGGCTATCGCTGACGGGTTGCGCCGCGAGCATCGCGCCAGCGCGCAGCGCGCCTGCCAGGGCTTGGTCGATGCCCTGGCCGACGGATACCGCGTACCTGCCGTTCGGGTGAAGGTGCTTCTGCAGCGGCCGGCCGACGATTACGGCGAGCTACACGGACTCTACGAGCCCGAGGAGGACGGCGCGCGGGCGTGCATCACGGTGTGGATGCGCACTGCGCAGAAGAAGCAGGTGGTCGCGTTCAAGACTTTCCTGCGCACGCTGATTCACGAAGTCTGTCATCACCTCGACTACGAGTTGTTCGCACTGGAGGAGACCTTTCACACCGAGGGTTTCTACAAGCGCGAGTCATCCCTCGTCAGCGAGCTGCTCGTTCAATTCGCCGCGCAATCGCAGCGGGATTTGTAGATCGCCGGCGGAGCGCCGAATCGGCGTCCGATTCACGCGTTACATCGCGGCGGTGGCAGCGACACCGGCGCGGGTCGCTGACGTCGGCCGGTGCCCATAAGTTGCGAGGCGCCACAACCACTCCAGCGGGCCATAGTTGAAGCGTCGCAGCCACCACAGACTGAGAGGAACCTGGATGGCAAAGTAGATGGCAAATGCAAGCACGAGTCCCGCCGCGGGTCCGACGCGGCCCCACAGGCCGAATCCCCAGCCGTAGAAAATCGCCGTCGCGATCAGCGTCTGCATCAGGTAATTGGTGAGCGGCATCCGACCTGCTGCCGCTATCGGCGCGAACCGATGCTGCCATACCGGGATCTGAGCGAGGCGCACGACGGTGAGCACATAAAAGATCATCATGGCAGGGCGACACAATACGTACGAAATCGAGATGACGATCTTGATCGGTGACGGCCCCGGTGTCCGATTGAGTTCGCCCAGGATGCCGAACACGAGAGCGCATACGATGCCCACGGCAAGGGCCCACCACTGCAGGCGCCGGATCGTCGGCATGAGTTCCGGAATCCGCCGGACCCAGCCGTGGCGGCCGACGAGAAAACCGATCAGCATCGTCGTTGTCATCTGCACGTAGAAGCCGAGCGTTCCCCAGAGCATCAGCGGATCTGAATAGAAGTATAGAGTTTCGCGTACATGCTCGCGCGCGGCGGCAAAGAACGAACCGTGGCCGTAAGCGAGATTGTTCGACGCTTCGAATGCCTGCGCCGCCGCGACCATGTGCGCCACCATCTCCGGCGTAATCACGACCAGCCGCAATGTTCCGGACACGGCGGGGTAGACAAGGCAAGCGGCGATCATGCCCACGATGACGCGATCCGAAACGTTTCGCAGGAGCAGCAGAAGGAATCCGAGGAGCGCATAGATGTGCAGCACATCGCCGGTCCAGAACACCATGGCGTGGAGCACGCCGAATCCCATCAGCACCAGCAGGCGCCGGGTGTAGATCGAGATCGCGCGTCCGGGCTCGCGCTCCATGAGGCGACCGAGCTGGATCGTGAATCCGATGCCGAATAGCAGGCTGAACATGCTGTTGAACTTGCCCGAGAACAGCATGTCGCGCACCATCTCCGCGCCGAGGTCAACCGGGTTCCTCCACAGGTGCGACCCGTCGGCCTCCACAAAAAACGAGTTGGTGAAGCCCGGCATGTTCATGATCAGGATGCCGAGCAGCGCGAAGCCGCGGACGATGTCGAGCGTCGCGATGCGCTCGTTAACGGGCAACGGATTGACATTCTCGTACACGGTCACCCCCCCGATCTCGGACCGCCTTGGCGCCGGTTAGACTCTGGCCACGCACCGGCCACCGACGCGCTGTGCGTCGTTCGATGGCAATGCTACGTCCCGCAGCCGGATACTGCAACGCGATCGACGCTCGACTCGGAGGTGCGGATTCGCTGGTCGCAAGAGACGGCCGCCACCGCGGGAACAAAGGGGTCGTCTGCAGTTCGTATAACATTGAGGAATCCGGGCGCAGGCCACTTTCGATTCGATGGAACTTCGTGTCAACGCCAGGGCCGCGACAGCCGGACCCTCTCCTGATTCATTGCCTCCCGAAAACAACTCACCGATGACCCATTGGATCGATGAGCTTCGGCCCGGGCAGGACGTCGTGGCGGTCCCGCGCGTCTGGCTGATGATCGCGCTATCGATACTGATCCACATCGCCATTCTCTTTCTATGGGTGCCGCGCACGCGTCTGTTCAATCCCGGCGATCAGGATGAGGAACAGATCGCCGACCGGCTGCAGGTGCAGCTTGCCGCCGAACCGACACCGCCGCCGCAGTCTCCACCACCGACGCAGGCGGCGCCGCCGCCTCCGGCCAGACCGCCGCGGATCATACCGCGCACGCAGCCGCCGCCGGTGGTCAGGCTGACCCCTCCGGAGGCGCCCGTTATTGTTCCACCGCCGCCACCGCCACCGGCGCCGGCGGTTGCCACGCCGCGGCCGAGTCCGCCGGTCGAAGGTGATCTGGCTGCGTATGTCCAGGCTCGGCGCCGCGAACGCGGTGAGACTGAACCCGCCGCGGTGGAAGACGAAGCTGCCAAATTCAATCGCGCGATCGCGGCGAATCTTCCCGCGCCGGCACGAGGGTCCGCCACGCAGGACGCCAAAAGAGGCGGCGGCATATTCGAGATCAAGCGCATGACCTACGACGATGCCGCATTCGAGTTCTACGGCTGGAACACCGCCATGGGACGCAAGACGCCGCAGCTCATCGAAGTGCGCAAGGGTATGAACAGCGATATGCGCATTGCCGTGGTGCGCAGGATGATCGTCATTATCCGAGAATACGAAAAAGAGGATTTCACGTGGGAGTCGCCGCGACTAGGTCGCAACATCATCCTCTCGGCGCGTCTTTCGGACACGGCCGCCTTGGAGGCTTTCATGATGCGAGAATTCTTCGATGACGCGGGCGCGCCGCACTAATTCGCACTGGAACGATCGGCGCCGACCCGCCCCTTACAACGATGCCGCGCTCCACCCACCGCCGAGCGCCTGAATCAGCGCAACGCTGGCAGTCAGGCGTTGCCCGAGGATCCCGAGCGCAGTGCGCTCATTGGACAACGCGACCGCCTGCACGACGACCACGGCCAGGTAGTTGGCCGTGCCGGCGCGGTACTGATTCAAGGTAATGGTCAGTGATTCGCGCGCGGCCTTGACCGCTTCATCCTGCACCACGGCTTCCTGCTCCAGAATGCGCAGCGCCGCGAGATTGTCTTCGACATTCTGGAATCCGCTGAGCACGGTCTGGCGATAGTTCGCGACATTCTCATCGTAGGTTGCGATCGCCTGGTCTGTTTGAGCGCGACGCAGCCCGGCGTCGAATATGGTCTGTGCCAGATCTGCTCCAAGCGACCAGTAGCGGCTCGGCAGCGAGAACAACTGCGACAACACCGAGCTCTGGAAGCCTCCGGTCGCCGAGAGGCTCAGTGATGGGAAGAACGCGGCCTGGGCGACGCCGATCTGAGCATTGGCCGCCGCCGCGCGACGCTCGGCCGCGGCGATATCCGGCCGGCGCTCCAGCAGCTCGGACGGGACCGCCGGCGGTATCGTCGGAAACTCCGTCGGTACGGCCTCGACGGCGACCGAAAATCCGCCGGGTGGCTTGCCGAGAAGAACCGCAATCGCATGCTCGAGCTGCGCGCGCTGTATCGCGGCGTCGATGGCCTGCGCCTGCGTGGACTTGAGTTGGGTCTCGGCCTGAGCCACATCCGCGCGCCCAGCCACGCCCACCGCGTACTGGTTCTGCGTCAACTTCAGCGATCGCTGGTAGGCCTCGGTGGTGTCGTTGAGCAGCTGGATTTGCGCGTCCTGCACGCGCAAGAGGAAATAGTCTTCGGCGAGCTGCGCCTGCGCAACGAGCTTTGCCGATTCGAGATCCGCGACGCTCGCCTGAGCCGTAGCCTCCCCTGCCTCGATCGTTCGCCTGATGCGACCCCAAAGGTCGATCTCCCAACTGACGTCCAGCGAAACGTTGTAGTTGTTGCGGACGCCACCGCCCTGGATGCTGACGTTTCCGGCGTTGTCGATGCTGGCGTTTCCGCCGCGGCTGCCGCTTCGCGTCGCGTCAGCGCTCGCGCTGACCAGTGGGAACAACGCCGCCCTCGCTTGCTGCGTCAAAGCGCGCGCCTCGCGCACCCGCGCTTCAGCAGCCTTGATCGTCTGATTGTTGATCTCGACTTGCGCAAGAAGCGCATCGAGCTTGGGGTCCTTGAAGACTTTCCACCAGTTTCCGCGCGGCTCCTGGTCCCGCGGCACCGCCGGCTTGAACGGCACCGCTTCCTTGTATGCCGCGGGTGTCTCCACGGGCGGGCGGACATAATTGGGACCGACCTTGCAACCGAACAGTGCACACGTCGCGCAGACGATCCACGCCGCGCGGAAAGCGTGACCTCGTGGTATTGCGCCGGCGTGCTTCGCGAATACGCGTCTCATCCGCTTAGTCCCCGGTTTCGGCCGCCGCGTTCAGCATCGGGCGCCGACCTTCGCGCCGGCGGCGTGTCCAAAGGCTGAAACGGTCGAGGTACAGATACACCACGGGAGTCGTGAACAGCGTCAGCATCTGGCTGACGATGAGGCCGCCGACGATGGAGATGCCGAGCGGCTGGCGGAACTCCGCGCCGTCTCCGGTGCCAAGCGCGAGGGGCACCGCGGCCAGAAGCGCCGCCATCGTAGTCATCATGATCGGGCGAAAGCGCAGCAGGCAGGCCTCGAATATCGCGTCGCGCGAGCTCTTGTTGTGGTTGCGCTCGGCGTCGAGCGCGAAGTCGATCATCATGATCGCATTCTTCTTCACGATGCCGATAAGGAGGATGACGCCGATAAGAGCGATGACACTGAACTCCTTTTGAAACAGCAACAGGGCGAGCAATGCACCGACGCCCGCCGACGGCAACGTCGACAGGATCGTAATCGGATGTACGTAACTCTCATACAGGATGCCCAGGACGATATAAACCGTCAGCAGCGCCGCCAGGATGAGCCACGGCTGGCTGCTGAGTGAATCCTGGAACGCTTTCGCCGTGCCCTGAAAGCTGCCGCGTATGGTTGCCGGAACGCCGATTCGGGCGAGCGCGTCCTCGATCGCCAGCGTTGCCTGTCCGAGCGAGGTGCCTTCCGGCAAATTGAACGAGATCGTGGATGCGACGAATTGCGACTGGTGGTTCACGCCGAGCGAAGTGTTGGTGGGGGCGTAATGGGCGAACGCGGAAAGCGGAACCGACGCTCCCTGGGCATTGCTCACGTACACGTGATCGAGGGAGTCTGGTGACTGCCAGTATTCCGGGGCCGCCTCCATCACCACGTGATACTGGTTCAGCGCTGAATAGATGGTCGAAACCTGGCGCTGGCCGAACGCGTCGTTCAGGGTGGTGTCGATCAGCTGCGGCGAGACGCCCAGACGCGTCGCCAGGTCGCGATCGATGACCAAGGATGTCTGCAGGCCCTTGTCCTGTTGATCGGTGTTGACGTCCACCAGTTGCGGCAGCTGGTTCATCGCCGCGCGTATGCGCGGCTCCCAGGTACGCAACTCGGCCAGATCGTCAGCCTGCAAAGTGTATTGATACGTCGCGTTGGCGGCCCTGCCCCCGACGCGGATATCCTGCACCGGGTTGAGGAAGAGATTGGCGCCGGGCTCGTTGGCGAGCTTGACGCGCAAGCGCGCGATGATCTTGTCGGCAGAGTCCTTGCGCTCGGCCAATGGCTTCAGCTGAACGAACATCATCCCGGTGTTTCGCTGCGCGCCGCCGGTGAACGCGACCACATTTTCAACTGCCGGGTCGGCGCGGACGATGGAGACGAAGCTCGCCAGCTTCGGCTGCATGGCCTGAAACGAGATGCTCTGGTCGGCCTGGATGAATCCTATGAGCCGGCCGGTGTCCTGCGTCGGAAAAAATCCCTTGGGGATGATTACGTACAAGTAGACATTCAGGCATACGACCGCGACGAGAATCGCGATCATGACCAGCCCGTGGTCGAGCGCCCAGGTGAGACTTCGCTCGTACCCGCGGTGCATCGAGTCGAACGCGCGCTCTGTCCAGGTGTGGAATCTCCCGTGGCGCTGTTCCTTTTCCGAGCGCAGCAGACGCGAGCACATCATCGGCGTCATGGTCAGCGAAAGCACCAGCGAAATCAGAATCGCAACCGACAGCGTTACCGCGAACTCGCGGAAGTAGCGACCGACGATACCTCCCATAAGCAGGATGGGGATGAACACGGCAATCAACGACATGCTCATCGACAACACCGTGAAGCCGACCTCGCGCGCGCCGAGCAGCGACGCCTTCATCGGCGGCATTCCTTCCTCGATGTGACGCGATACGTTTTCCAGCACGACGATGGCGTCATCGACCACGAAGCCGGTGGCGATCGTCAGCGCCATCAGCGAGAGATTGTTGAGACTGAAGCCGAACAGGTACATGGCGCCGAACGTCGCGATCAGGGAAACCGGCACGGCGACGCTGGGAATAAGTGTCGCCCGCCAGTTGCGCAGGAAGAGGAAAACAACCAGGACAACGAGGATGACCGCTACCACCAGCGTCCGCTCGACGTCGCGCAGCGACGCACGGATGGTCGTCGTGCGCTCCATCATCACGTCCACTTGGATCGCGCTGGGAATCGATGCGCGGAGCTGCGGCAGCATCTCGGTGACGGCATCGACGGTCTCGATGATGTTGGCGTTCGGCTGGCGGCTGATGATGATCAGCACCGAAGGCTTGCCGTTGGAGGAGCCGGCGTTGCGAAGGTCCTGCACCGAGTCCACGACAGTGCCGAGGTCGGTAAGCTTCACCGCCGAGCCATTGCGGTAGGCAATGATCAGCGGCAGATATTCGACCGCTTTCTTGGCCTGGTCGTTGGCGTAAATCTGCCAATGGCGATCGCCTTCCTCGAGCGACCCTTTCGGCCGGTTGGCGTTGGTGGCGGCCAGAACCGTGCGCACATTTTCGAACGAAACGCCGTACTTGTTGAGCGTCTGAGGGTCGAGCTCGACCCGCACCGCGGGCAGGGAGCTGCCTCCGACCTGCACCTGCCCCACGCCCGGCAGCTGCGACAGCTTCTGCGCGATGATGGTCGAGCCTGCATCGTACATTTGGCCCTGCGTCATCGTATCCGAGGTGAGCGCGATGATCATGATCGGAGCGTCGGCAGGGTTGACCTTGCGATAGGTCGGATTGCTGGGAAGTCCGGTGGGCAGGAGGCTCCGCGCCGCGTTGAGCGCGGCCTGCACGTCGCGTGCCGCGCCATCGATATCGCGGTTGAGCTCGAACTGAAGCGTGACCCGCGACGAGCCAAGCGAGCTGTTCGACGTCATCTCGGTGACGCCCGCGATGCGGCCGAGCGAGCGCTCGAGCGGCGTGGCGACCGTGGCGGCCATGGTCTCCGGGCTCGCACCCGGCAGCGAAGCGGACACCGAGATCGTCGGAAAATCGACCTGAGGCAGCGGCGCGACCGGCAACAGGCGGAAGGCAGCGGCGCCCGCGAGGGCGAGCCCGATCGTGAGCAGCGTCGTCGCCACCGGACGATCGATGAACGGCGCCGACAGATTCACCTGAAGCGACGACGCGTTGCGCGCCCTCAGGTCGTCGTCCGGCATCGGGTCAGTCATCCTAATCGCCGGCCGCCGGCGCGGCCTTCGGTTCTTGCTTGCCTTTGCGGCGGTCCTCGAACCTGTGCGCGAGACCGTCGAAGGCGAGATAGATCACGGGCGTCGTGAACAAGGTCAGCATCTGGCTGACGATCAAGCCTCCAACCATGGTGATGCCGAGCGGATGGCGCAGCTCGGAGCCCACGCCCCAGCCGACCATCAACGGCAGCGCCGCCAGCAGCGCCGCCATGGTCGTCATCATGATCGGGCGGAAGCGCAACAGGCACGCCTGGAAAATCGCTTCGCGTGGCGGCTTGCCTTCCTTGCGCTCGGCGTCGAGAGCGAAGTCGATCATCATGATTGCGTTCTTTTTCACGATGCCGATCAGCAGCACGATGCCGATGATGGCGATCACGCCGAGGTCTTGGCCGAAAATCATCAGCGCCAGAAGCGCTCCGACGCCGGCCGAGGGAAGCGTGGAGAGAATCGTGATCGGGTGAATGAAGCTCTCATAGAGCACTCCGAGCACGATGTACATGGTGACGATGGCGGCGAGGATCAGCCACAGCTCGTTGGCAAGCGAGCCGCGAAACGCAGCGGCGGCGCCTTCAAATTGGATTTGCGCGCTCGCAGGCAGACCGATCGCTGCTTGCGTCTTCTGGATAGCGGTCACGGCGTCGCCGAGCGAAGCGCCAGGCGCGAGATTGAACGAGATAGTTGCCGACGGGAACTGGCCGATGTGGTTGACGACCAGCGGCGTAGCGCGTTCGCTGATGCGTGCAATGGCCGTCAGTGGAACTTGCAGCGACGCTTGGGTGCTGGCGCCAGACGCGCTCGCGGATGACGTCGTCCCCGCTCCGGGTGCCGCCAGCGCCGCGGACGCGTTGCCGCCGGTGGTCGGCACCGAAGCGCTCGCCGTCGGGGAGCCGGAATTGGTCGCGGGCACGTAAATTTGCGCCAGCGCCTCGGGCCCCAACTGAAACTCCGGCTTCACTTCGAGAACCACTCGATACTGATTGGTTTGGGTGAAGATCGTCGATACCAGCCGCTGCCCGAAGGCGTTGTAGAGCGCGTTGTCGATCGCTGCCGGCGTGATGCCGAAGCGACTTGCCGTCGCTCGGTCGATGTCCACGTAGGCCTGCAGCCCGCCGTTCTGAAGATCGGTGGCGACATCGGCGAGCTGAGGGATCTTTCGCAGCTGATCAACGATTTTCGGCACCCACAGAGCGAGCTCGTCCGGGTTGGTATCTTCCACCGTGAACTGGTATTGCGTGCGGCTGACGCGATCCTCGATCGTCAGGTCCTGCACCGGCTGCATGTAAAGCGTGATTCCCTCGACGTCGGCGAGCCTGGTTTGCAGGTCGTGTATCACTGCCTCGACGCGCCCGCTGCGCTTGGAAAGCGGCTTCAGATTGATCAGCATGCGGCCGCTGTTCAGTGTCGAGTTGGTGCCATCGACGCCGATGAACGAGGAAAGACTTTCCACCGCGGGATCCTGCAGGATGATGCGCGCCAGCTCCTGCTGGCGCTCCGCCATCGCCGCGAACGATATCGTTTCCGGCGCTTCGGTGATGCCCTGGATGGCGCCGGTATCCTGAATCGGAAAGAAGCCCTTGGGAATGAAAATGTAGAGAACGATGGTGAGGATCAGTGTGATGACCGCCACCAGCAGCGCTGCAGGCTGCCGGTCCAGCACCCAGTTCAGCATGCTGCCGTAACGCGCAATGACGCTGTCGAATATCTCACCGCTCTTGTGGTAGAACTTGCTTTGGTTCTTCTCCTCGGTGTGGCGGAGGAATTTGGCGCACATCATCGGCGTCAGCGTCAGCGATACGACCGCTGAAATCAGGATTGAAATGGCAAGCGTGATCGCGAACTCGCGAAACAGCCGGCCGACGACGTCGCCCATGAACAGGAGTGGAATCAGCACCGCGATCAGCGAGATCGTCAGCGAAATGATCGTGAAGCCGATCTGTTCGGCACCCTTGAGCGCCGCGTCGAGCGGCTTCTCGCCCGCCTCGATATAGCGGGCGATATTCTCGATCATCACGATCGCGTCATCGACGACGAAGCCAGTCGCGATCGTGAGCGCCATCAGCGTCAGGTTGTTGATCGAAAATCCGGCGAGGTACATCACGCCGAACGTTCCGATCAAGGACAGCGGCACCGCGACGCTCGGGATGATGGTCGCGGACAGGCTGCGCAGGAACAGGAATATGACCATCACCACCAAGGCGATGGCGAGGAACAGCTCGAATTGCACGTCGTGAACCGATGCCCGCACGGTGACGGTGCGATCGGTCAGCACGGCGACGTCGACCGCGGCGGGCATCGACGCCTGCAGCTGCGGCAGGACCTTCTTGATGCTGTCGACGACCTGGATGACGTTGGCGCCCGGCTGGCGCTGGATGTTGACGATGATCGCCGGAAGCTGATTCGCCCACGCCGCGAGCCGCGTGTTCTCCGCGCCGTCGATGACATCGGCAACATCGGTGAGCCGTACCGGCGAGCCGTTGCGGTAGGCGACGATCATGCCCTTGTATTCTTCCGCCGTTTTGAGTTGATCGTTGGCGTCGATGGTCGATGCGCGGGTCGGTCCGTCGAAGCTTCCCTTGGCCTGATTGGTGTTGGCAGCGCTGATCGCGGTGCGCACGTCGTCGAGCGACAAGCCGTATGCCGCCAGCGCCGTCGGATTCGCCTGGATGCGCACCGCGGGGCGCTGACCGCCGCTGATGCTGACCAGGCCCACGCCGGGGAGCTGGGAGAGCTTGGTCGCGAGCCGCGTATCCGCCAGGTCCTCGATTTTCGGCAGCGGCATCGTGCTCGACGTGAGCGCCAGGGTCATGATCGGCGTGTCCGCCGGGTTGACCTTGTTGTAGATAGGCGGCGTCGGCAGGTCAGCAGGGAGGAAGCTGCCCGAGGCGTTGATCGCGGCTTGCACCTCCTGCTCCGCGACGTCGAGCGACAACTCGAGGTCGAACTGGAGCGTGATGACCGAAGCGCCGCCGGAGCTGGTCGACGACATTTGCTTCAGGCCCGGCATCTGTCCGAACTGGCGCTCGAGCGGCGCGGTAATCGACGACGTGGTCACATCCGGGCTCGCGCCCGGATAAAGGGTGACGATCTGGATCGTCGGATAGTCGACTTCCGGCAGCGCCGATATCGGCAGCACGCGGTAGGCGATAACTCCCGCCAGCAAGATGGCAAGCATCAGCAGCGAAGTCGCTACTGGCCGAAGAATAAAGGGACGGGACGGGCTCATCGCGTATTACGATTCTTCCGGGTCAGCCGATCGTCGACACACCGCTCGCTCGAGGATCAGCCGCCGCTCTTGGAACGGCGGCCCTGTCCGTCTTTTCCGTCCGCGGACTTGCCCGACCGTGGGCCCTTTTGCGGAGCCGAGGACTGCGCGGCCCGAGCGGCGGCGTCGATCAGTTCTATCTTCGAGCCTTCACGCAGCTTATCCGCGCCGTCGACCACCACCTGATTTCCGGGCTCGATGCCGCTCAACACCTCGGTCGTCTCGCCTTCCACTGTGCCCACCTTGACCGGCGTGACCGACACGGTTTGATCCGGCTTGACAAGGAAGACGAACGTCCCCGGTGCGCCGCGCTGGATAGCCGCCGTGGGAACCAGCGTGGCATCCTGGTGCGTTTCGACTCCCATGCGCACGTTGACGAACTGATTCGGAAACAGCGCGCCGTCCTGGTTGGGAAATTCCGCCTTCAGCTTGACGGTGCCCGTCGTCGTGTCGATCTGATTGTCGAAGGTCAGCAGGTGTCCCGTCGCGAGCTTGTTCTTGCCACCGCGGTCGTACGCATCGACGGCGACTTCCTCACCACTCTGGGTGCGCTTGACGATGCGGGGAACGTTATCTTCCGGAATCGGATAGATCACGGTGACCGGCTTGATTTGCGCGATCACAACCAGGCCGTTGGAGTCGGATGCATGGACGATGTTGCCGGGGTCCACCTGCCGCAGGCCCACGCGTCCGCTGATCGGCGCGGTGATTCGCGCGTAGGTAAGTTGAAGCTTGGCGTTGTCGATGGCGCCCTGATCGGTTGCGACCGTGCCCTGATATTGGCGAACCAGAGCCTCCTGGGTATCGACTATCTGCTTTGAGACCGAATCCTGGGACAGCAGCGTTCGATAGCGCTCGAGATCGAGCTGCGCGTTCTTGAGTTGTGCCTGATCGTGGGCCATCTGCCCATTGGCCTGGGTCAGCATTACTTCGAACGGACGAGGATCGATCTGCGCCAGCAAGTCGCCCGCCTTGACGTCCTGACCCTCGCGGAATGCGACGGTCATCAGTTGGCCGTCGACGCGGGGGTGCACCACCACCGTGTTACGCGGGGTCACGGTGCCCAATGCGTCGATGTACACGTTGATATTGCCTTTGCGGGCTGCGGCTGCGACCACGGGGATGGGACGCGCACTTGCATCGCCCTTGCCGCGTCCCGCCTTCGTGGTGTCTTCCGCCCCACGGCCGAACCAGAACCAGGCGGCGAGCGCCGCCGCGGTTACCACCACCACGGCGACCAGAACCCAGCGCCAGCGGCGCGTACGAGGAGGCGGTGTGGTCAACAGCGGCCGCTCATCGAGCTTTTCTCTTGCCGGCCCGCGCCACTCGGCGGCAGGGTGCTCGGTCGGCTTTCCGGGGTCGTGCGTTTGGTCGTTCATCGCTTGTGGGCACTGATCGGCATGGTGTTGGATTGTCCGGGTTCGGACTCGTTCGCTTGCGCGAAGTTTGTAACCAGGTATTTGGATCAGCGTCGAAGCATCGACTCGCGGCGCTGGGTCTGAACCCCGTCTCGGATCCCAAGTGAATTGCCCAAGAGGCTGATCTTACGATAAAATGCGCCTTCCCGAGGAGCGTTGCAACAGGCTTTGCCGGTCGATAGAGACCGCTTCCTCGCCTGCCAGGCTCGGGATTCTTCGCAACGGCGCTCGTTGAACCGCGATTCCAAGCGGGGTGACGAGTGCAAATCCTGCCTCTTCCCTGCTGCGGGTCGCTCTAGACGGAGTGACGCATGAACGCTGCAACCGATAGCAAGAATTTCACCGATTTCAAGGTCGCCGACCTCGCGCTTGCCGCCTGGGGTCGCAAGGAAATCGCCATTGCCGAGACCGAGATGCCCGGCTTGATGGCAATACGCGAGGAATTCGCGTCGACCCAGCCCTTGCGAGGCGCCCGTATCGCCGGATCGCTGCACATGACCATCCAGACGGCGGTGCTGATCGAGACCTTGAAGGCGCTCGGCGCCGACGTGCGATGGGCCTCGTGCAACATCTATTCCACGCAGGATCACGCCGCAGCGGCAATTGCGACCACGGGCACACCGGTATTTGCCTACAAAGGTGAGACCTTGAACGAATACTGGGAGTACACCCACCGCATCTTCGAGTGGCCATTGCCGAATGGCGGCCCCGGCACGCCGAACATGATTCTCGATGACGGCGGCGACGCGACGCTGTTGGTGCATCTGGGCGCGCAGGCCGAAAGCGATCGCTCGGTGATCTCGCGTCCCGCGAACGAGGAGGAGTTCGCGCTGTTCACGGCGATCGCCGGACGCCTGGCGCGCGATCCGCACTACTATTCGCGGATCAAGTCCAACATCAAAGGCGTCACCGAGGAAACGACAACGGGAGTCAAGCGTCTTTACACCATGCACAAGGAAGGCCGACTCGGATTTCCCGGAATCAACGTCAACGATTCGGTAACCAAGAGCAAGTTCGACAACCTCTATGGCTGCCGCGAGTCGCTGGTCGACGGCATCAAGCGCGCGACCGACGTGATGATCGCCGGGAAGGTGGCGCTCGTCTGTGGCTACGGCGATGTCGGCAAAGGCTCGGCGCAGGCGTTGCGCGCTCTTTCGGCGCAGGTCTGGATCGCCGAAATCGACCCAATCTGCGCGCTCCAGGCGGCAATGGAGGGCTATCGCGTCGTGACCATGGATTACGCGTCCGACAAGGCCGATATCTTCGTCACCGCGACCGGGAACATCGACGTGATCACGCACGACCACATGAAGCGGATGAAGAACAATGCCATCGTCTGCAACATCGGACACTTCGACAACGAGATCGACGTCGCGTCGCTCAAGGCCTACACGTGGGACAACATCAAGCCCCAGGTCGATCACGTCATTTTCCCCGACGGCAAGCGGATTATCCTGCTGGCCGAGGGCAGGCTGGTGAACCTGGGCTGCGGGACCGGACATCCGAGCTACGTGATGTCGAGCTCATTCGCCAATCAGGTTCTGGCGCAAATCGAGCTGTGGGCCGATACGCGCGAACGCACCGCCAAGTACCCCGTGGGTGTGTACGTCCTGCCCAAGCATCTCGATGAAAAGGTCGCGCGGCTGCAGCTGAGCAAGCTCGGCGCGATGCTGACGCCGCTCTCGGACAAACAGGCGCGATACCTCGGTCTCGATAGTGCCGGACCGTACAAGCCCGACAGCTATCGTTATTGAACGATCCAGCGCCCGTTCGATCCGCCTGCTCTCGCGGGCACTTTCGAAACTTGACGAGGAGATGGCGATGCGGCTCCTGCTGGTGTGGCTGATCAACGCGGTGGCGCTTATCGCGCTGCCCTATCTGATGTCGTCGATCCAGGTCGACTCTTTCGCGACTGCGTTGATTGCTGCGCTCGTGCTCGGCCTCATCAACACTTTCATCCGGCCGCTGCTGGTGCTGCTCACCTTGCCGGCCACCGTGCTCACGCTCGGCTTGTTCATCTTCGTGATCAACGGACTGCTGTTCTGGTTCGTCGGCTCGTTCGTGCAGGGTTTTCACGTCGCGGGTTTCTGGTCTGCGGTCGGCGGCGCAATTCTGTACAGCATTATTTCCTGGGCGTTGTCGGCACTGCTCCTGCACGGCAAGAAGTGAGCGAGGCACGAAGGCTCGAATGACAGTCGCCGCCGATCGCATCTTCAGTTTCGAGTTCTTCCCGCCAGCTACGCCGCAGGGTGCGGAAAAGCTCGCGGCGACGCGCGCGCAACTGGCGCAACTCGGGCCCAAGTTCTTCTCCGTCACCTACGGCGCGGGCGGCTCGACCCGCGACCGTACGCTCTCGACCGTGCTCGAGATCCAGAAATCAGGACAGCGCGCCGCCCCGCACATCTCCTGCATCGGTTCAACACGGGAGGGGATCCGTCAGACGCTCGCGACCTACCGCGAGCATGGCATCGGGCACCTCGTCGCCCTGCGCGGAGACCTGCCGTCAGGCTCCGCCGACGCCGGTGAATTTCGCTACGCCAGTGAACTGGTCGAATTCATCCGAACCGCCTGCTCGGAACAGTTTCACATCGACGTCGCCTGCTATCCGGAGTACCACCCTCAGGCGAAGAGTCCCGCCGACGATCTCGCGAGCTTCAAGCGCAAGGTCGACGCGGGGGCGGATTCGGCGATCACGCAGTATTTCTTCAATCCGAGCAGCTACTATCATTTTGTCGATGACGCGGCAGCGCTCGGCATTCAGGTGCCGATCGTTCCGGGCGTGATGCCGATCGCGAGCTTTTCCAAGCTCGCGCGTTTCTCCGACGCGTGCGGCGCCGAGATCCCGCGCTGGATCCGAAGGAAGCTGGAGAGCTTCGGCGACGACAGCGCGTCGATTCGTGCCTTCGGCCTCGATGTGGTCACGGACCTGTGCGCCGACCTGCTCGCGCACGGTGCGCCCGGGCTGCACTTCTATACGCTCAATCAGGCAAGCCTGACGACGATCATCTGGCAGCGACTGGGCTTGTCGTAGGTCCGCCGTCGGCGTACGCGCCGCGTCCCGCGCTGCTATCGGCCGGGCGTGAAGGACACGAGCTCCGTGGTTGTGTACTCGGTGCGGATGGTCGCCGGATCCGGCCCGCTGCTGGTTTCGACATATTCCGCATCGCGGACTTCGCGCACGACCCCTTTGACTTCGGGCGCATACCGGACAGAATCGCGTCGCGTTGTCTTGCTGCGCCAGAATTCATCGTCGTCGAACTGCACGATGCGATAGATCGCCACGGCGTCGTAGGTGCCGGCCGGCACCGTCACCGGCACGCGACCCTGCACCTCACCGTAAATCAGGATATCGTCCTTGAGCTGCGTGTCCTGGCGAAACGTGTCGACCACTTGGCGCCAGGGACTGCGCTGGCCGATCGGGAAGTCGAGCAGCTTCAGCGGGGGCGAGAAGCGCCGCATCGGCTCGTACCGCAGGGCGCCCGCACGCAAGCCTCCGTCGGCGTCGATCTCCTCGGTCTTCTCTGTGCGTCCGTAATCGTTGACGTATGAGAAACGCATCGTCGCGACACCGGCGTTGATCGCGATCACCTGCACGTCGAGCTCGCTCGTCACGTTGCGGCGGAGGCCATCGGTAATGCGATATTCCCAGTGATCGCCGACGACGAAGCGCGGCGGCGGCACGTTTTCCCCGAGCGGCAGGGGTGCGGCGCATGCGCAAAGTATGAACGTGGCCGCGACAGCAAAAAGGCGGATCGACGGGGACGACGGTAATGTCAGCATGGGAGTCCTCCGCAAAAATTCGTTGGACGCAAAATCGCCTCGTCCATTATCCGCCATCGGTAATCGCGCCGAGACTCGCGGTCGAGACGAGCTTCATGTACTTGGCAAGCAGGCCGCGCGTGTAACGCGGCGGCGGAGCCTTCCAGTTCGCGCGTCGCCGGGCGAGCTCGTCGTCGCCGACGTTGAGCTGAATGAGCCGTCGATGCGCGTCGACGGTAATCGAGTCGCCCTCCTGCACCAGCGCGATCGTGCCGCCGACGTAGGCTTCCGGCGCGACATGTCCGACGACCATTCCCCAGGTCCCGCCGGAAAAGCGTCCGTCGGTAATGAGCCCGACGCTCTCGCCGAGCCCTTGGCCGATCAGCGCCGACGTCGGCGCCAGCATTTCCTGCATGCCTGGACCGCCTTTCGGACCCTCGTAGCGGATCACCATCACGTCGCCTGGCTGGATGCTTCTGGCCATGATCGCGTCGAGCGCGGCAGGCTCGGAGTCGAACACGCGCGCCGGGCCCGTGATCGACGGATTCTTGAGACCCGTTATTTTCGCCACACAACCCTCCGGCGCGAGATTGCCCTTGAGGATCGCGAGATGACCTTGCGGATACATCGGCTTGGTCCATGGCCGTATGACCTCCTGATCCGCCCGCGGCTTCTCGCTGACGCCCTCGAGCTCCTCGCCGATCGTCCTGCCGGTGATGGTCATGCACTCACCGTGCAGCAGGTCATGCGCGAGAAGCATCTTGAGTACCTGAGGCACGCCGCCCGCCAGGTTGAAATCGACGGCCACAAAGCGGCCCGACGGCTTCAAATCGCACAGAACCGGCACGCGCTGGCGCACGCGCTCGAAGTCATCGATGGTCCACTCGACTTCAGCCGCGGCGGCGATCGCGAGATAGTGCAGCACGGCATTGGTCGATCCGCCGGTTGCCATCACGACAGCGATCGCGTTCTCGATCGACTTGCGGGTGATGATGTCGCGCGGCTTCAGGTCAATATCGATCGCGTGGACCAGCGCTTGCGCCGACGCTGCTGCCGAGTCCGCCTTCTCGGGATCGGGCGAAGCCAGTTGCGAGCTGCCGAGCAGGCTCATGCCCAGCGCTTCGAACGATGAGGACATCGTGTTTGCCGTGTATTGGCCGCCGCATGCGCCGACCGTCGGGCAGGCATTCTTTTCGATCCCGTCGAAATCCTCCTGCGACATTTTCCCCGCGGCGAATGCACCCACCGCTTCGAACGGGCTCACGATGGTGAGCGTCTGGCCTTTCCACATTCCCGGCTTGATCGTGCCCGCGTAGACGAAGATCCCCGGAACATTCATGCGCGCGAGCGCCATCATCGCGCCGGGCATGTTCTTGTCGCAACCGCCGACGCAAAGAACGCCGTCCATGCATTGCCCCATCACCGCCACTTCGATCGCGTCGGCGATGACTTCGCGCGAGACAAGCGAGTATTTCATTCCCTCGGTGCCCATGCCGATGCCGTCGGTGACGGTCGGGAAACCGAATACCTGCGGCTTCGCGTCCGCGGATTTCAGCGCCGCCATCGCGCGGTCCACCAAGGGTTGAATACCCGCGTTGCAGGGATTCATGGTGCTGTGACCGTTGGCAACACCGACGATAGGCTTGTCGAAGTCTCCATCGTCGAAGCCGACCGCGCGCAGCATGGCGCGGTTCGGTGACCGGGCGAATCCCTGGGTGATGATGCGGCTCCGGCGGTTGTTCGGCACTGGGTTTACCTCTCTCGTATAATCGTGACGTCCACAAATTCTAACAAAGCGGGCAGCGATAGCTCTCTACGTGCGCTGCGCCGCACTCTCAATGTTCGTTCATCCTCAGTTCGATCCCGTCGCCGTACAACTGGGCCCGCTTGCGGTGCGCTGGTATGGGCTGATGTACCTCGTCGGCTTTATCCAGCTCGTGGTCCTCGGCAAGCTTCGCGCGCGTCAGAACCTGTTGACCGGCTGGCATCCGCGCGATGTCGACGACATGCTGTTCTATGGCGTCTTCGGAACGATACTCGGCGGTCGACTGGGCTATGTATTGTTCTACAAGCCGTTCTACTATTTTGCGCATCCCGCCGAGGTGCTCGCGATCTGGCAGGGTGGAATGGCCTTCCACGGCGGATTTCTCGGCGTGCTGATCGCACTCTGGCTTTTTGCGCGCAATCGAAACAAGCGTTGGCTCGACGTCACCGATTTCGTCGCACCGCTGATCCCGCTTGGGCTCGCGGCGGGTCGGATCGGCAACTTCATCAACGGCGAGCTGTGGGGCCGCGTGACCAGCGCCGCCGCCCCGTGGGCGGTCTATTTTCCGCAGGCTGCCGCCGAAGACAAAGCGTGGATCACCGCTTTTCCACAGGAGGCGGCGGCGCGAGGACTGGCTGCGATCTATGAGCGCGTCGGAATGCTTCCGCGGCATCCCTCGCAGCTCTATGAATCTGGCTTGGAGGGATTCGTGCTGTTCGCGCTGCTTTGGATTTTCGCGCGCCGCTGCCGGCCGCTCGGCGCCGTGTCGGGATTGTTCCTGATCGGTTACGGCAGTTTTCGTTTTCTGATCGAGTACGCGCGCGAGCCGGATAGCTTTCTGGGCGTGCTCGCGTTGGGCATGTCGATGGGTCAGTGGCTTTCACTGCCGATGATTGTCATCGGCGTGCTGATGATGCTGTGGGCGTACTGGCGCGCAGGTAAATCGCAGCCGACCATTTTCGGCACCTGAGCGACAAATGCGCGGTGTCCGACGGCGCTCAATCCACGCGGCGATAGTCGCCGTCGAGCGCATCCCGCCGACGTATGCCGAATCCCGCGCCGATGGTCTGCCGCGCAAGAGGCGCGCCGACATTGATAGGCAGCATCAGCAGCAGTATCGCGAGCAGGTCGGAGAGCACGCCCGGGAGAATCAGCAACAGCGCCGCAAGGACCTTGCGGCCGCTGTCGAACAGCCCCCTCATCAGCGGCCGATCGCCTCGGAGCGCGGCCAGTGTCCTCGCCCTGAATCCGAGCCTTTCGTGGCGCAACAACAGCAATCCCGCCACCGTCGAGGCGAGCATCCATGCCAGCGCGGGCACGCCGGTCCAGCGCGCAAAGCGCAGCGTGGCCAGCACGTCGACGACGGGGAAAGCCAGTACAATCAATAGCACGAGAAATCGCATGGTGACTCCTTGCCACAAGCGCACGCCGCCGCCGGCATTGCTGGTCTTGACGACGCTGCCTGAACGCGAAGCGGCGGAGGCGTTGGCGAGAAAGCTTCTCGCCGCGCGCCTGGCTGCTTGCGTTCACGTGGGAGCGCCGGTGCGATCACTCTATCACTGGCGCGGTCAAATCGAAACGGCCGACGAAACTCCGCTGGCCATCAAGACCCGCGCCGAGCTGTATCCAAAGGTGCAAGCGGCCATACTGGCGAGCCACCCCTACGAACTTCCCGAAATCGTTGCTGTCCCCATCTCCGATGCTTTACCTGGATATCTCGACTGGATTGCCGCAGAGACCGCGGGCACGGGTTGACCGCGTGTGGCGGGCTTTATTGGGTCTCTTCGCGATTACGTTTGCGATCGGGGCGTCGCCCCAGGAGAGGCCTCTTTCACCGGAGAAGGCATTCCGCTTCAGCGCCCACGCGCTCAATCCGCACACCGTCGAGGCGCGTTTCAGCATCTCCGATGGCTATTACCTGTATCGAGACAAGTTGCACTTCGCGGTCGAGCCCGCCACGTCGGGTCTTGCTGTTCCTTCGCTTCCGGCGGGCAAGGTCAAGGAGGACCAATTCTTTGGCCGCGTGGAAACCTACCGGGGAAATCTGATCGTCAACCTGCAGCTCGACGGAACCACGCCCGGTCAGAAAGTCGTGGTCCAGGCCGAATCGCAAGGCTGCGCGGATCTGGGAATATGCTATCCGCCGAATGTGCAGCGTGTTACCGTCGCGCTCCCAGCTGCCGGCAGTGCACCTACGAATCCCGATGAGGCCCCAAGGAAACAGTGGTTCCGATGAAGTGTGAGCGTTTACTGTCGGCGGGTAACTAGCGATGCGAAGAGCGACACGGTGGGTGTGGATGGGTGCGGCGGCCGTTCTTGCCCTGGCGGGCGGCGTGGCACTCGCCGTCTGGGACCAGACGCCGCGCGATGCCACCCGGTTGCTTGCACTATCCCTGCCCGACACATCGGGGCAGCAGCAACGTCTCGATCAGTGGCGAGGCAAAGTGGTGGTCGTCAATTTCTGGGCAACGTGGTGCGAGCCGTGTCGCAGGGAGATGCCGGAGTTTGTCGTCGCGCAACGCGAGCTCGGTCCGAGGGGGTTGCAGTTTGTGGGAATCGCCGTGGACCAGAAGGAAAAAGTGGAGCAGTTTGCCAAGGATCTCGATCTCAATTACCCTGCCTTGATCGGAGGCTACGATGCCGTCGATCTTTCGAAATCGCTTGGGAATGATCTCAGCGCATTGCCGTTTACGGTAATCATCGATCGACAGGGCAATGTCGCGCGAACGCAGCTTGGCCCCTTTAAGGCTGGTAAACTTCGCTCAACGATAGATAGCCTGCTCTAACTCCGGTCAACGAGTCGGTTCTACGCCTTGGATCTAGGGGCGTCTTTTGCCTCCTACGCCCGCTTTATCTTCGTAAAAACTCAGGACTCGAAGGGCTTCCTATGCGTCCTGCATATCGTCGCTCAACAGTAGACAATTCCGGCTAAAAGCTGCAAAATAGCACCATCGTGGCCGCAAGATGATCTGGAGCCCCGGTGCCGCCGCTCAGAGTAGTGGGCAGAGTAGTGGGATTACATTCTGGCGTCCCGGCGGCTCAATCGTTTCGTACCGCATACGCGCATCTGCATTGCCGTCCTAACGGCGTAACTCCAAACCGGGGGTGATCCATGGATTTACGCAAGCTGAAAACATTGATTGAGCTGGTCGAAAATTCCGGCATTGCCGAGCTGGAAGTCTCGGAAGGCGAAGAGCGGGTGCGCATTACCCGCTCCATGCCGGCCGCTCATCATCCGATCTCGCCTGCTTCGAGTGTTCCGAGCACCGGAATGCAGGCCGAGCTGGGGCAGTCGCCTGCGCCGCCGGCGGCCGAAGGCCATGCGGTTAAAGCGCCGATGGTCGGAACCTTCTATCGGGCCGCCGCGCCGGGCTCGGCTTCGTTCGTGGAAGTCGGCGACGCCGTTCAGGCGGGCGACCCCTTGTGCATCATCGAGGCGATGAAGCTGATGAACGAGATCGAGGCTGACCAGGCGGGCATCGTCAAGGCGATTCTGGTCGAGAATGGACAGGCGGTGGAATACGGGCAACCCCTTGTCATCATCGGCTGACGCGCGAGCCGTGTGCACCCTGGTCGGACCTCGCGCAGCTGGCGCGGGATTCTGCTCCGACATGAGGCCAGAGTGCCCAGCAAAATAGCCGGCCAATTGTTCGACAAGGTCCTGATCGCCAACCGGGGCGAGATCGCCTTGCGCATCCAGCGCGCGTGCCGCGAGTTGGGCATCAAGACGGTGGTCGTCCATTCGGAAGCCGATTCGGAGGCGAAATACGTACGTCTCGCGGATGAATCGGTGTGCATCGGGCCGCCGCCGTCGGAGCAGAGTTACCTCAACATTCCGGCAATCATCAGCGCCGCCGAGGTCACCGACGCGCAGGCCATCCACCCCGGTTACGGTTTCCTGTCGGAGAACGCGGACTTTGCGGAAAAGGTGGAAAAAAGCGGTTTCGTATTCATCGGCCCACGCCCGGACACGATCCGTCTCATGGGCGACAAGGTCAGCGCCAAAGTGGCGATGACCAAGGCCGGCGTGCCCTGCGTTCCAGGTTCGGAAGGGGCCCTGCCCGACGACCCCAAGGAGATCATCAAGAGCGCCCGGGCGATCAAGTATCCGGTGATCATCAAAGCCGCCGGCGGCGGCGGCGGGCGGGGGATGCGGGTCGTACATACCGAAGCCGCGCTGCTCTCGGCGGTCAGCCTGACGCGTGCGGAAGCCGGCGCCGCGTTTGGCAATCCCACCGTTTACATGGAGAAATATCTCGACAAACCCCGTCACATCGAGATCCAGATCCTCGCCGACGGACACAAAAACGCGGTTTATCTTTTCGAGCGCGACTGCTCGATGCAACGGCGCCATCAGAAGATCATCGAAGAGGCGCCCGCGCCGGGGATTCCGCTTCGCGCGCTGACCAGGATCGGCGAGCGCTGCGCCGACGCGTGCCGCAAGATCGGCTACCGCGGAGCGGGTACGTTCGAATTTCTCTACCAGGACGACGAGTTTTTTTTCATCGAGATGAACACGCGCGTGCAGGTCGAGCATCCGGTCACGGAAATGATCACCGGCATCGACATCGTGCAGCAGCAGATTCGTGTCGCGGCGGGGCAGCGACTTGCCTTTCGACAGCGCGACGTGGCGCGGCGTGGGCACGCGATCGAATGCCGGATCAACGCCGAGGATCCCGATACCTTCGTTCCCTCGCCGGGGCGTATCACGTCCTATCACGCCCCCGGTGGCCCCGGCATCCGCGTCGATTCGCACATCTATCACAACTACTTCGTTCCACCGAATTACGACTCGCTGATCGGAAAGGTGATCGCGTACGGCGATACGCGCGAACAGGCGATTTGCCGTATGCGAATCGCGTTGTCCGAAATGGTTATCGAAGGAATCAAGACCAACATCCCCCTCCACCAGGAGCTGTTGCTCGACGAATCGTTTCTGCGTGGAGGAACGTCGATCCATTATCTCGAGCAGCGGATGGCCAAGCGCAAGGCAGATCGGCTCGCGTAGCAGGTCGCCCGCAGCAGCAATGCCCTTCCTCGCACTGAGTTTTGATGCTCACGCCGCGGACGCCGAGCGGTGGGCGGATGCGCTGCTGGACGCGGGCGCGCTGGCGATCGATACCACGGACCCAAACGCTGGTTCGAGCGCCGAGATCGCGCAATACGACGAGCCCGGCGTGGCCAGCGCCGGACTCTGGCCGGTGTCCCGTCTCTCTGCACTGTTCGCGCAAGACGCCGATGCCGGCGCCGCCTTGAATCGCGTAAGCGCCGCGCTGGGATCGCAGGTGCCCGCGCATACCATTGTCGCGATTGCCGACGACGACTGGGTGCGCAAGACCCAGCAGCAATTCCAGCCGATTTGCGTTGCACCGGGCATGTGGATCGTGCCGAGCTGGTGCGAGCCGGTCGACGTGAATGCGATCAATCTCACACTCGATCCCGGGATGGCGTTCGGCACCGGCAGCCATCCCACGACGCGCATGTGCCTGCGCTGGCTCGAGCGGCATCTGGCTGGTGGCGAGACGGTGCTGGACTACGGCTGTGGCTCGGGCATTCTCGCCATCGCCGCAGCGAAGCTCGGTGCGTCTGCCGTGGCGGGCGTCGATGTTGATGCGCAGGCGATCGTGGCGAGTCGCGACAACGCAAGATTGAACAAGGTCACCGCGCGATTCGCCCTGCCCGAATTGTCCGAGGCCTCCCCGTACGATGTCGTGGTCGCGAACATTTTGGCCAATCCGCTGCAACTGCTTGCGCCGCTGCTTGCCGCGCATGTACGCATCGGCGGACATATCGTCCTGTCCGGAATACTGGAGGCGCAGGCACTCGCGGTCATGGCGGCCTACGCGCCATGGTTTACTATCGACGTCTGGAACAGCGAAGAGGGATGGGTGGCGCTCGCGGGCATCCGGATAGATGGCCATGGCTGAGGAAAAATTCACTCGCTGCCCCGGTTGCCGCACGATCTTCCGGGTCACTCCGCCACAGCTCGCGCTGCGCGGGGGCCAGGTCCGTTGCGGTCATTGCCATACGGTCTTCGACGGCGTCGCATCGCTGGTATCGCTCGCGCCGCAGGTGCGCCCGCAGCGCAACGAGCCCGACTTCGACGACCCCGCGTTGGGGCCGCCGACCGTCACGCTTCGCAGCGCCCAGGCGCTCGAGCCGGCACCCGAATTCGATGAGCGAGTCGAGCCGGCGATCGTCGCGGAGATTCGCAAGGATGCGTTCGCCGACGACCCCGAGATTGAGTATGCGTCGCGCTTCTCGGGGCAGGAAAAGCGGGAGCGGCGTCGCGTGCCGAGCTGGATCTTCGCCATGTCGGTGCCGGTGCTGGTGCTGCTTTTCGCGGGACAGGCCCTGTTTCATTTTCGCGATGCGATTGCGGCGCACTGGCCGAACACCAAGCCCGCGCTGATAAAATTATGCGCAGCCGCGGGGTGCCAGGTGCGCGCGCTGCAGGACGCCGCCGCGCTTTCGATCGAAGCGTCGGATCTTCAGGCCGACCCGGCGCACAAGGGGCTGCTGATACTTTCGGCGACCGTGCGCAATCGCGCTCCTTATCCGCTCGCCTACCCGTATATCGAGCTGACGCTGTCCGATGCGCAGGACCAGCCGGTCGTTCGGCGCGCATTTTCGCCTGGCGAATACCTCAGCGGGGCGGCCAACCCGGAAATCGGCATCGCCGGCAACACCGAGCTGCCGGTCAGACTTTTTATCGATGCCAGCGCGACGACCCAGGCGGGCTACCAGGTGTACTTGTTCTACCCCTGAACCCACGGCAGTCCGGCCTTGCGCCAGCCGCCCAGCGTTCCGCGATGTCCGTCCGCGTCCTTGTCGCCCTCGAAACCTTCGAGAATATTGAACGCCTTCGAGTACCCTGCTGCCGCCGCTATTCGGGCAGCTCCGTCGGAACGAACTCCGCTGCGGCAAAGGAAGAGCACCGGCGCCTCAGGATCGGGAGCCTTTGTCCGAAGCTGCGCGAGAAATTCCGGGTTGCGGCTCCCATCGGGATAGACGTTCCATTCGAGCAAAGAACTGTCGGGAACATGCCCGACATAATCCCATTCAGGGCGGGTCCGAACGTCGATCAAACGGGCCCCCGGCGCACCCTTCATAAGGGCATACGCGTCGCCGGGGAGTACGGCACCGAAGTAGGGCAGACGAGCTTGCCGAGCACGCTCATGCGCCGCAGCAAATATGTCTTCCAGGGAGTCGACCATGGCGACTTTTCCTCGATCAACAGGATGCGCATCTCTTTCGGGTCCGTCGCCAGGCTTCATCGAATCGCAAGCCCGGCGCGGGATGCACGCGCATCGGAAGCGGAAGTATAACTTGGCTGGCCGCGATATTTGCCGGGATCACGACTCATGTTGCACCACCGCGAAGCAGGCCCGGACAGCGACGCCCGATTGCGGTGCAGAAAGGCGGAGCGACTGGCCTCAAAAGCCCCGCTCCCCCCGTGCCAGCGGCGCGCGCTTATGGCATAGTTTCTGCTTTTCGTTGCTCTGCAAAAAACGCACTTTCTGCACTGGTTTCCGCTCGTCTTTTTGATCCACATCCACGCACCAACAGGAGAATCGCATGGCTGCATCCGCCGATGTACTCAAGTCGCTCAAGGACAAGGAGGTCAAGTTCGTCGACCTTCGCTTCACCGACACGCGCGGCAAGGAACAACACGTCCAGGTCCCGGCGAAGCAGTTTACGCAAGACAAGTTCGACAATGGCCACGCGTTCGATGGATCGTCGATTGCCGGCTGGAAGGGGATCGAAGCCTCCGACATGCTGCTCATGCCCGACGCGGACACCGCACGCATCGATCCGTTCACCGATGAGACGACGCTCAACATTACGTGCGATGTGGTCGAGCCTTCCGACGGCAAGGGCTATGACCGCGACCCGCGCTCGCTCGGCAAGCGCGCCGAGGCCTATCTCAAATCGACCGGCCTCGGCGACACCGCGTACTTCGGACCCGAGCCCGAGTTCTTCATCTTCGATTCGGTAACATGGAACGTCGACATGTCGGGCTGCTCGGTGAAGATCGAGTCCGAGGAAGCGTCGTGGTCCACCGGCAAGGAATTCGAGGGCGGCAACATGGCGCATCGCGCGCCGGTCAAAGGGGGCTATTTCCCGGTACCGCCGATGGATTCGCTGCAGGACATCCGCAACGCGATGTCGCTGGCGCTCGAGGAGCAGGGGGTCGAAGTCGAAGTGTTTCACCACGAAGTTGCATCGGCCGGCCAATGCGAGATCGGCACCCGGTTCAACAGCCTGGTCAAGCGCGCCGACTGGAGCCAGATTCTCAAGTACACCGTGCACATGGTCGCGCATTCCTACGGCAAGACCGCGACCTTCATGCCGAAGCCGATCGTCGGTGACAACGGATCGGGAATGCACGTCCACCAGTCGGTTTGGAAGGGCGGGCAGAACCTTTTCGCCGGTGACGGTTACGCGGGCTTGTCCGATTTCGCGCTGTTCTACATCGGCGGCGTGATCAAGCATGCCAAGGCGTTGAACGCGATCACCAACCCGGGCACCAATTCGTACAAGCGCCTGGTGCCGGGTTTCGAAGCGCCGATCAACCTGGCGTATTCCGCGCGCAACCGTTCGGCTGCGTGCCGGATTCCGTACGTCAGCAGCCCCAAGGGACGGCGGGTTGAAGTACGCTTTCCGGACCCGACGGCGAACCCGTATCTTTGCTTTGCCGCGCTGCTGATGGCTGGGCTCGACGGCGTGCAGAACAAGATCCATCCGGGGGATCCGATCGATAAGAACCTGTACGATCTGCCTCCGGAAGTCGTCGCCAAAGTCCCGCATCCGTGCGCGTCACTCGATGAAGCGCTCGAGAACCTCGAAAAGGATCACGAGTTTCTGACCCGCGGCGGCGTCTTCTCCGACGACATGATCAAGGCTTACATCGACCTCAAGATGGAAGAAGTCACGCGTTTTCGCATGACCACGCATCCGGTCGAGTTCGACATGTATTACAGCATGTAATCGGAGCGAGCCCGGCGATCGGGGGGCGGATCGTAGCGGTCGGCCCTTCCGAGGCGTTGCGCGGCGCGTGCCCCGCCGGCGTTTGATACACTGGCGGGCCATGATCCCCGCTCAAGCAGGTCGCGCGTTCATCAAGTGCATTCGCGCCATTTCGTGGTGCGCGCCGCTCGCGTTCGCTCCGTGCGCTTTTGGCGACATCTGCAAGTACGTCGACGCCGACGGCAACATGCACTACACCAATGTCGCACCTGAAAAGGGCTGGAAGAAGCTTTCCTGCGGCGTGGGCGAGCAGACGCGTGACCCCTCGGCCAAGACCGCGTCGACGCCGGCCGGATTTCCCAAGGTGGACGCGGACACACAGCGCGGGCGCGACGGTCTGCGGCGCAAGGTCCTGACCGACGAGCTCGACACCGAAGAAAAACTGCTGGTCGAAGCTCGCACGGCCTACGGCGACGGCGCACCGGCGCCACTGCCCGAGGAACAGAAGGACGCGCAGAAATATGCCAACCGGCTCTCCAAGCTGAGGCAGGCGGTCAGCCTCCACGAGAAGAATATCGAGGCGCTGCGCAAGGAGCTCGCAGCGCTGAAGTAATACGTCCGGCATCAGCTCAACCTCATCACGCTGACGATGGGGCTTGGCAGCTGGCGGGATGGGCGCGGATTGCACGCCGGCTGTGAAATGTCGTGCGAATTTCAATGCCGGGCCGCCAAGGCCACCGGGCGCGGAACTTGCTACTATCATCGCTGCACCGCATCGGTGGCACGCGATGTTTCCTCAAACGCATATCTCCACCGTCGAATCGTATTGCGCCGCGTACCTGGGCCTGGAGCTGCTTGCCACGGCGGTCATATTGCTCAACGACGAGCGCGACGTGTGTTACGCCAACCCTGCCGCCGAAAACCTGTTCGAGATCTCCAGGCGCCAGCTTGTCGGGCACTCCATCGGCGCCGTCTTCGGCGAGTCGCCAGCCCTTTTCCAAGCCATCGACAAGGCGCGCGCGAGCGGCGCTTCCTACACCGAGCAGGAGCTCGAGCTTGGGGTCGCAGGCAAGCTCAAGCTGCATCTTTCCTGCACGGTATCGGTGGTCGACACCTCCGACGCGACGCTTTTGCTTGAGTTTCGCCACATTGACCAGCAACTCAAGATCGCGCGCGAGGAGCGTTTGCTGGAGCAGCAGCAGGCCAATCGGGAATTGATACGCAGCCTCGCGCACGAGATCAAGAATCCGTTGGGCGGCATCCGAGGCGCCGCGCAATTGCTCGAGCACGAGCTCGATCGTCCGCCTCTGATCGAGTACACGCAGGTGATCATCGGCGAGGCGGACCGGCTGCAGACGCTCGTCGATCGCCTCCTGACGCCGCACCGCCTGCCGAAATACCGGCCGACGAACATTCACGAGATCCTCGTGCGCGTCGCCAGCGTCGTACAGGCTGAATTCCCGCAGATCCTCATACTCTCCGACTTCGACACCAGCCTGCCGGAACTCGAGGCGGATCCGGAGCAGCTCACCCAGGCGCTCTTCAACATTGTAAGAAATGCGGCGCAGGCGCTCGAGGGCATCTCGGGCGCGCGTGAAATCCGCCTGAGGACGCGCGTAGCCCGCGGTATTACGCTTGCAAGGCGCCGCCATCGGCTGGCGCTCGCGCTTGCCGTCGAGGACAACGGGCCGGGCGTGCCGGAGGCGATTCGCGACAAGATTTTCTTTCCGCTGGTGTCGGGGCGCGAAGGCGGCAGCGGTTTGGGGCTGACCATCGCGCAGACATTTATCGCGCAACATAACGGCGCAATCGAATGCGAGAGCGTCCCGGGCCAGACGATTTTCACGGTGCTCCTGCCGCTGGAACTCAATCGGCCGGGCGCCTAAATTCCGGGTATAAACATGCATGCGTATGACAATCACGATTTTCCGCGGACCGACGCCGTGAGCTCGGTCTGGGTCGTAGACGACGACCGCTCGATTCGCTGGGTGCTCGAGAAGGCGCTCGCGCGCGAGGGCATCGCGCACAAGTCGTTTGCGTCGGTGTACGAGGTCACGCAGGCGTTGCTGCACGGTGAGCCCCAGGTCATCGTGACCGATATCAGGATGCCCGGCGAGTCGGGGCTCGCGTTGCTGGGCAAGCTGAAGGAGCGTCATCCCACGGTGCGCGTGATCATCATGACCGCGTATTCCGATCTCGACAGCGCGGTCGCGGCGTTTCAGGGCGGCGCGTTCGAATACCTTCCCAAGCCATTCGATATCGACCACGCGCTGGCGCTGATTCGTCGCGCCAGAGCGGAAACGCCGGCGCCGTCCGCCGTGGTTGCCTCGACGGTGGCAACTCCGGAGATGCTCGGTCAGGCGCCGGCAATGCAGGAGGTCTTTCGCGCCATCGGCCGGTTGTCGCAATCGCACGTTACGGTATTGATCACCGGCGAATCAGGCACCGGCAAGGAGCTGGTCGCGCGTGCCCTGCACCGGCACAGCGTGCGCGCCGCGCAGCCGTTTGTGGCCATCAATACCGCAGCGATACCCAAGGATCTCCTGGAATCGGAGCTCTTCGGCCACGAGCGAGGTGCGTTCACCGGAGCGCAGAGCTCGCGCCGCGGCCGCTTCGAGCAGGCGGACGGGGGCACGCTCTTTCTCGATGAGATCGGCGATATGCCGCCTGATCTGCAGGTACGGCTCCTGCGCGTGCTTGCCGACGGTGAATACTATCGGGTCGGCGGCCATGCACCACTGCGCTCGAACGTTCGCATCATTGCAGCGACGCATCAGAATCTCGAGGAGCGCGTTCGTCAGGGCCTCTTCCGCGAAGATCTGCTGCACCGGCTGAACGTCGTCAGGTTGCGCCTGCCGCCGCTGCGCGAGCGCGTAGAAGATATCGCGCCGCTGACGCGCCATTTCCTTCTCAAGAGCGCGCGCGACCTGGCGGTCGACCCGAAGCAGCTGTCCGACGCGGCGCTCAAGGCACTCTCCGGGTTCGCGTTTCCCGGCAACGTGCGACAGCTCGAAAATATTTGCCACTGGATGACGGTCATGGGACCGGGCCAGCGCATCGAGGCCGCGGACCTTCCTCCGGAGCTGCGCTCGGAAGGTGAAAACGGATCGCGTGGAGAGGACAGCAACTGGCAGCAGGCCCTCGATCGCGAGCTCGCTCATGCTCTGACGCGAGGCGAACGCGCGGTGGGCGACCGGCTGGAAAAGGAATTCGAGCGCACGCTCATCCTGCGCGCGCTCGCGCATACCGCGGGACATCGCATGGAGGCCGCGCAGTGGCTCGGCTGGGGCCGCAATACGCTCACGCGCAAGATTCAGGAGCTCAAGCTCGACACCGGCAAGCACTGAGCCCGCGCGGCGCGCACCACCGGGGACAACTATTGTCCCGGGACTCGCAGCGGATAAGCGAGCAGCGCGTTGAGGGAGCGCTCGACGAGCTCCTCGATCACGATGTCGGGTTTGAGCCTCTCCACCAGTGCAGGATCCATCGTGCGGCTTGAAACGTAGCTCGACCTGGCGAAATTTTCCGACAGCAACGGAATCAGCGGAATCGCCATCGAGTCGCGAAACACCAAAACGCTGTAAGGAGGCGGGTTCGGGCAGGAGTAAGCATAGAACTCGAATCCTGGCGTTTCGCCGGCGGTTTCCCTATTTGCGCAGTGCGGCGACGTGTCCGCCAGAATCTTCCACAAGGGTGCGACATCGTCTTCGCGAAAACGCTCGGCTGCACCGATCATTCGCGACAGGTCTCCACTGTAGAAATCGACCGCGGGATCGTATGGTGCGCGTCTTGCAGGCACCACTGAGAGTCCGGGAAGCATGCGCGCGACCTCCGACATCAGCACTCGATAGCCGACGCTGGCGCCGAGGAAATTCCAGTGCGAGTCGGTCTTGTAATAGACGCGCTCGTCACGCTTCGCCGCGCGAAGCGCGCCGCGAAGGTCTATGAAATTGAGCTCGGGATGACGCGACAGATCGTCGGCGATGCGGTCCAGCGCGGTAGTTGGCGCGACTCGCTTGACCCAATCCGGCAGAAATTCGGGATAGACCGAGTATTTGTCCGGGACGACGACGACCAGGTAGGGAATGCCGAGACGCTCGAGGTATGCGCGCCGGTGCAGCAATTCACTGCGCAGTGCCGCGATTTCAGCGTCGGTGAAGGCGCCGATTCCCCGGTACCACCGGTCGAGCGCCTTGGCGTCCTCGCCCTTGAAGTACAGCCAGCCCTCCTTGCCGATGAGGACGTTGGGCGCGGACGAGACGCCGAAGATGGAGGCTTTCGTCCAATGATCGATCGCGAGCATGCGGTTCCGCGATCCGAAATGATCGTTGAAGTAACGCTCAAAGCGGCGCGGAAACTCGAGCCAATCCTTGAGCGTAGTTGACGCTTCGGGTAGCGCGGCAGGCAAGCGGTTCTCGTCCATGAGGGCTGCGCGATCACGAAAGCTGCCGATCAGGGCGATCCCCAACGTCGTCACGAAGAGCGTAACGAGCGCGGCGCCGAACCACTTCGGGTGCGGACGTTCAGCGAGATAGCCGGATGCGGTTTCGGGCACGGCCGTCAGAAACGGAAGTAGATAAAGGGATTGTAGGTGCCGGCGGC
>OCZU010000142.1_pt1 | contig 51360 bp, 42 predicted proteins | sample 1539001 | NCBI WGS metagenome assembly OCZU01 (sample SAMEA3539306, study PRJEB22396) | soil metagenome | biome: tundra; feature: field; material: soil | place: USA | collected 2010-05 | depth 0.15 m | reverse complement strand
CGCCCTTGTCCATCGGCCCGACACCGGCCGGAGTGCCGGTCAGCAGCACGTCGCCGGGCAGCAGCGTCATCACCTGGCTGACGAACATGACCAGCGCGTGCACGTCGTGCAGCAGCAGCGACGTGCGCGAGTCCTGCTTGATCTCACCGTTCAGCCGCGTGGTCAGTGCGAGGTCGCCCGGGTCAGCGGCGGTCTCAATCCACGGTCCGAGCGGGCAGAACGTATCGAACCCCTTAGCCCTGGTCCACTGACCGTCTCTCGCTTGCAGGTCACGCGCCGTCACGTCGTTCGCGCAGGTGTAGCCGAAAATCACCTCAGCCACCCGCTCCTGCGGCACCTCACGGCACAGCCGCCCGATCACGACCGCGAGCTCGCCCTCGAAGTCGACCCGCTGGGACAGCCGCACTGGCCGGCGAATCGGGTCGCCAGGCCCGCACACCGCCGTCGACGGCTTGAGGAAAATCACCGGCTCGGCGGGCGGCTCGCCGCCCATTTCCCGCGCGTGGTCCGCGTAGTTCTTCCCGATGCAGATCACCTTGGTGGGCAAAATGGGCGCGAGCAGGCGCACATCGCGCAGCGCGAAGCGAGCGCCGGTCAGCTTGATGTCTTCTTCTTTTCCGCCAAAAGGGTGCCCGGCGAGCTGTGCCACGCTCAGCCCGTCGTCCTCGTGGCTGGCCGAACCGTCGGCACCGCCGTCCGGCACGCCAGCCGCAGCCGCCCCGCCAGCCTGGGCAGTCCCGCCAGCGGGCAGGACTAGTCCGTAGCCGACGTCGCCGTCATGCGAAAACCTCGCTATCCGCATCCTCGAAGCGTACCGAGGACCGGTCGAGCCAGCGCTACTGCAGGTATCCCTCTACCTCGGCCGCCGGGCGCTCGTGCGCCGCGCTGGGATCCCCGAGGACGTCGCGCAGCGCGCGGCGCTGCCGGAGCAGGTCCCAGCACTGGTCAAGTGCCTCCTCGGCCGACTTGAGCTGAGCATGCTCCTCATCCGTCGTGAGCTGCCCGGCAGCGAGCCTGGCCCGGAGCGCGTGCTCGGTCTCGATCAGCTGGTCAATGTGCCCGAGGATCTCCTTGTCGTCCATGGGCCTACCCTACGGCGACGGTATACGTTGATCGCATGCAGCTGACCCGTGAGCGGATTATCGCCGCTGCGGTGGAGCTGATCGAGCGCGAGGGCGTGACCACGATTACGATGCGCCGGATCGCCACTCAGCTTGACTGCGCCGTGATGTCGCTCTACAACCACGTGCCAAGCAAGGAGGCGCTCCTCGACGGCGTCGCCGAGTACGTGATGTCAGGGATCGAGGTCCGCTCAGAGCCGGAGGCTAGCTGGCAGGAGCAGGTCCGTGCTCAGGCCCGTGCGTTCCGCCAGATCGCGCGCGCGCACCCGCGGTGCACCATGGTGGTGGTCAGCAGGCCGAGCAACTACTCGGCGGCGGCGCAGCGGCCGTTCGAACGGGCACTGGCCACGCTGACCAGCGCCGGGTTCAGCGGGGCGGACGCGGTTCGGATCGTCCGCGCGTTCATCGGGTACGTCGTCGGCTGCCTGCTGCGGGAGGTCGGCGTAGCGCCATCGCTGGCCCATCCCGACGATGTGGTCGAGGCCGGCGGCGAGCCAGATCCGGCCGAGTTCCCGCTGCTGATGCAGCTGTCAGGCGAGCTAGCGGAGCGCGATCACGACGCCGACTTCGAGTTCGGCCTGGACCTGCTGGTCCGGGCGATCGCGGAACTTCGCCCGGCCCTGCACAGCTGACAGCATTGACAGACGTACAACGTACGTGCTTCAGTCAGTACCGTACCACTGCGCTGGAGGTCGCGTTGTCTACCCAGGAGCTCTACACAGTCGCGCCCGATCATCTGGGCTGGGACGTTCCGATGGCCGGCAGCTCCCGGTTTACCTGGGAGTACGACGAGAGCCGGGCTCGGTTGCTCGCCCTCTATCAGAAGGGCAAGGACAAGCAGTGGGACGCGGCGAAGCGGATCGACTGGGACATCGAGGTCGACCCGTACAACGTGCTCGGCACGCCGGACCACTCGCTGGCCATCTACGGAACCAAGTACTGGGACAAGCTCGGGCCCAAGAACATTAAGGAACTGCGGCGGCACAACGCGGCCTGGCAGTTCTCCCAGTTCCTGCATGGCGAGCAGGGCGCCATGATCTGCGCGGCACGGATCGTGCAGTCCGCTCCCGACCTGGACGCCAAGTTCTATGCCGCGACCCAGACGATGGACGAGGCCAGGCACGCGGAGCTGTACGCCAGATTCCTGCACACCAAGATCGGGCTTCTCTACCCGATCAACGACCAGTTGCAGGCGCTGCTGAACGACACGCTCAACGACTCCCGATGGGACATGCCCTACCTCGGCATGCAGGTGCTAATCGAGGGCCTCGCGCTGGCCGCGTTCGGCATCCTGCGCGACATCACGACCATGCCGCTGCCCAAGCAGATCCTGGCCTACGTGATGCAGGACGAGGCCAGGCACGTGGCCTTCGGCCGGATGGCGCTGCGCGACTACTACAAGCAGCTGAGCGCCACCGAGCTGGCCGAGCGCGAGGACTTCGTGATCGAGGGCTGCTACCTGATGCGGGACCGGATCCGCGGTGACGAGATCTGGGACAACTTCGGCATCCCGAGCGCCGAGCTGCGCGAGATAAACGACAACTCGGACTACTCACGGCTGTTCCGGTCGCTGCTATTCAGCCGCCTGGTCCCGTGCGTCCGCGACATCGGCCTGTGGAGCGAGCGGCTGCAGCAGGCCTACGCCGACATGGGCGTGCTCGACTCGGCCGGAGCCGACCTCGAGGCCCTGATGAAGTCCGACGAGGAAATCGCCGAGAAACTTGACGCCGAGCGGTTCGCCGCCGAGGAAGTCGCCCGCGCCGCCGAGGTAACCGACGCCATCGCCCAGGGCGCCGACGCCTGACCGGCAGAGTCTGGGCCAGTCTTCCGGCTGGCTCGTACTGACTCTGACCTAGTATCGGTTTGGTGTCCACATTTCAGTGCAGATCGGGCGCAGAAATGACTGAAAGCCGCACTAAGAGGCCCGGGAGACGGGGCGAACAGCTCGGTTGACCGGCCGGAAGCCAGCGCGCTCGGTCGCTACAGGATCTTATTGATCCAGCCGTGCGGATCGGGGAGCCGGCCGAACTGGATGCCGAGCAGCTCCTCGCGCAGCCGCATGGTGACCGGTCCGGGCTTGCCGTCACCGATCTTCCAGCCGTCCCTCGCGCCCCTGACCTCCCCCACCGGGGAGATCGCCGCGGCCGTGCCGCATGCGAATACCTCGGTGATCTCGCCGGACTCGCACCCTGCCCGCCACTGATCCACCGAGATCGCGCCCTCAGTGGCCGGGATTCCCAGGTCGGGTGCCAGCGTCAGGAGCGAGTCCCTGGTGATGCCCGCCAGCAGTGTGCCGGTCAGCGCCGGGGTGACCAGCCGCGCGCCCGAGCCGGAGCCGAGCACGAAGAACAGGTTCATCCCGCCCATCTCCTCGACCCAGCGATGCTCGGTGGCATCCAGCCAGACGACCTGGTCGCAGCCGTTATCGAGCGCCTGCTGCTGCCCCGCGAAGGAAGCCGCATAGTTGCCGCCGGTCTTGGCTGCGCCGGTGCCGCCGGGAGCCGCCCTGCTGTAGCCCTCGGCCAGCCAGACCGACACCGCGCGGGCGCCGCCGCCGGAAAAGATCATGCCGGACGGCGACGCGATCAGCAGGAACAAGTAAGAGCCGGCCGGCCGGCCCACGCCGAGGGCCGGCGTGGTGGCGATCATGAACGGCCGCAGGTACAGGCTCATGTCAGCGCTGACCGGCACCCAGTCCCTGTCGCGGGTTACCAGCAGCTCGATCGCGTGCAGGAACGCCTCCTCGGGCAGCTCGGGCATCGCCATCCTGACGGCCGACCGGCGGAACCTGGCCGCATTCGCCGGCGCGCGGAACGTCACGATCGGCCCTGACTCCTGCCGGTACGCCTTGAGCCCTTCGAAGATCTCCTGACTGTAGTGCAGCACCGCGGTCGCGGGATCAAGCGACAGCGGGCCGTACGGCTCGAGCCTGCCGTCATGCCAGCCGCGCTCTGCCGACCAGCGGATCGTGACCATGTGCTCGGTGAATACCTTGCCGAACCCGGGCGAGATGAGCAGCTTGGCTCGCTCCGCCTCGGGCATCCGCTCGGTACGCGGATACAGGTCGAAGGTGATCTCGGGTGCCAGGCTGGCTTCCATCGCAGTACCTCCTTACAGCGGGCCGAGCGCCGTTGCTCGGCCCGGCGGCCCCGTCCCTGCCGACGGCCCGCATTACCCTCTTGGTTACTTGCTACCGCAGATGGCCGTCCATTGACAGGGTCCGGCTGGCCAGCCGCTTGACATCGCTGGCCGACCAACCGTCAGCGACGCCTACCCGGATACTCGCTCGGCTATGTCATCGCCGACCTCGGCGGTGCTGCGTGCAGCCCACTCGCTCTGGCGTTCCAGCAGGTCCTCGGCAACCGCCTGCTCGATCCGGGCCGCTTGCATGGTCATCCCAAGATGTTCGCACAGCATCGCCGCCGACAAGATGGCCGCAGTGGGATCCGCTTTCTGTTTTCCTGCGATGTCCGGCGCGCTGCCGTGCACCGGCTCGAAAGTGCTCGGGCCGGTCCGCTCCGGGTTGATGCTCGCGCCGGCGGCCAGGCCGAGGCCGCCGGTCACCGCCGCGCCCAGGCTGGTCAGGACATCACCGAAGAGGTTGTCAGTGACGATCACGTCGAACTGCTCCGGCTGCGTCACCAGGTACCCCAGCGCCGCGTCCACATGGCAGTAGTCGGCGGTGATGCCGGTGAACTCGGCGGCAGTGGCCTCGAAGGTGCGCCGCCACAGATCACCGGCGTGCACCAGCACGTTCGTCTTGTGCACCAGGGTCACCTTGCGGCGTGGCCTGGCGGCGGCCCGGCCGAACGCGTACCTGGTGACCCGGCTGACCCCGAAGGCAGTGTTAACGCTCTCCTGGATTGCGATCTCGTCCGGCGTTCCCTTCCGCACGATGCCGCCGGCCTCGATGTAAGGCCCTTCGGTACCCTCCCGGACGACCAGCATGTCCAGCGGGGCCCCCCGCAGCCCTGCCATGGGCGAGTCGACGCCGGGGAACAGCCGCACCGGCCGCAGGTTGACGTACTGATCGAACTCGAACCGCATCCGCAGGACCAGCCCGCGCTCCAGGATGCCGCTCGGCACGCTCGGGTCGCCGACAGCTCCGAGCAAGATGGCGTCGTGGTCGGCCAGCTCGCCGAGCACGGAGGCCGGCAGGATCTCCCCGGTACGCGCCCAGCGCTGCGCGCCGAGGTCGTAGCTCGTGGTCTGGATCGCGGCGTCGGCCACCGTCACCTTGAGTACCTTGATCGCCTCCGCGATCACCTCGGGCCCGATCCCGTCGCCGCCGATCACCGCAATCCGCATGGTACGCGCCATGCGCGGATCTTAGCGGTCAGCTGGCCGGGCTGCAGGCGGGTGCCCCCGCCTGCACACCAGCCTGTTGTCCGACCGGCTCCGGCTCAGCGGCCATCGCCTGCACGCCGCAGGAGGTCATCGGCGGAGCGACTCCGAATCCCTGACCGAGGTTGCAGCCCATCGACCGCAACTGCTCAAGCTGATCGGGCCGCTCGATGCCCTCGGCAATCACGTCGATTCCCAGGTCGCGCCCGACCTGGACGATGGTCTTGGTCAGCAAGGTCAGCGTCGGGTCGGTGCCGAGCCCGGCGATGAACTCCGGATCGATCTTGATGGCATCCACCGCCAGCCGCCGCAGGCAGGCCAGCGAAGCGTAACCGGTGCCGAAGTCGTCGATCGCTACCCGGATGCCCTTGCCGCGAAGGCTCGCTAGCTCCGCGACCGTCGGCCCGCCGGCATCGACCAGGACCCGCTCGTTGACTTCCAGGGTCAGCACATCCGGCGCCAGCCCGGCCTCGTCGAGCCCGGCCAGCACCGACGCGGCGAAGCCTGGTGCGCTGATCTGCCGGACCGAGAAGTTGACCGACAGGCCGATCTCCCAGCCTGCCGCGCGCCAGGCCGCGGCCTGCTGGCAGGCTTCCCGCAGCACCCAGTCGCCGAGCGGAACGATCAGCCCGGAGTCCTCGGCCACGCTCAGGAACTCCGGCGGCGAGATCGGCTGGCCGTCGCGCGGCCACCGGACCAGCGCCTCGACGGCGACGACGCGGGTGGTGGCCAGGTCGACTACCGGCAGGTACTCGATCCGCAGCTGATGGGAGGTGATCGCGCGCTGCAGCTCGGCGGTCAGCTCCATCCGGCGCAGTACCTCGGCGTGCATCTGCGCGGCGAAGACCTCGACCCGTCCGCCGCCGGCCTCCTTGGCCCTGGACATGGCGACGTCGGCGTTGCTCAGCAGGTGCTCGGTATCGCCCATCGGCGTCAGCGCCACGCCGACGCTCGCGGTCAGCGGCAGTTCCTTGCCCGCCACGCTGAACGGCTCGGCGGCGATCCGGCCGGCCAGCCGCTCGGCCAGGTCGATCACGTCCTGGGCCGAATCGGCATCGGTGATCAGGATCGCGAACTCATCGCCACCCCAGCGGGCCACGGTGGCCTGGGGCGGAGCCTCGGCCCGCAGCCGCCGGCCCGCCTGGGCCAGCAGCAGGTCGCCGCCGCCATGCCCGATCAGGTCGTTGACCGCCGTATAGCCGTCCAGGTCGACGAGGATCGCGCCGGCCAGCCCCGGCTCGGCAAGGCCAGGCTCGGGGAGCCCGGGCGGTTCGGCGTGGCCGAGCAGGTCCTTGACCCGCTCCTCGACGAACGCGCGGTTCGGCAGGCCGGTCAGCCCGTCGTGGAAGGTGAGGTGGGTGACCTGGCGGCGCAGCGCGATCCGGTCGCTGACGTCACGAACCGTGATCAGCAGCCTGGTCGGCTCGTCGGCCTGGCCGTACCGGGACAGCGTGGACTCGACATGCCGCCAGGAGCCGTCGGCGCTCCTGACCCGACCGGCGAAGGACGCGTTCCGCGGGGCATCGTCGCCGCCGGCCGCCGGGCTTCGCATCCCCGCCAGGGCCGCCCGGAACCCGGCCAGCCGGTCCTGCGGATGCACGAGATCGGCTAGCGCAGTCCCGGTGAGCCCGGCCGGCGTGTATCCGAATTCCGCGACCGCCGGGCTGGCGTACTGAATCGACCAGGCCAGGTCGCAGACCACGACCGCGTCGCTGGTCGTCTCGGCCAGCGACCGGAACATCCGGTCAGACCGCTGCGATGTCGCGGCCGCGGCCGATGCCTGGATCGCCAGCCCTGCGAGCCGCAGGACCAGGACAAGCACGACGGAGGCCCCGGCGACCGCGAGTGCGGGTGAGGCTACCGGCCCGCCGCCAACCGAGAACCCGGTCACGATCAGGGCAGCGGCGGCGGCGGCGAGGAGTGCCGCCACGGTGGCCGGGCTTGACCAGGAACCTTCCAGCCAGTCCGGTCGCGGATTGCGCTGGCTCAGCCGGCCGGCGGCAGCGAACGCCGGGGCGGCCGCCAGCAGGCACAGCCCGACGATCCAGGCCAGGGACGGCCAGGCGCCCGGGTCGGCACCGCTGACTCTGGCGCCGACCGCGAGCGCGTCGCCGACCGTCCAGGCAGTCAGCGCCAGAGTCGGCAGCAGCGTCAGCCGCAGGCCGCGTACTGCGAACGGCAGCACCATGCCCAGCGCAATCAGGTCGGCGACCGGGCGGATCAGGTCAAGCGCGAAGGCCGGCGCGCCGGCACTGGCGCCGGCATAGTCGCGCCCGAACGTCGTTACCCAGCCGATCACGAAGAGCGAGGCAACCAGCAGGCAGCTGTCGACCACGATCCCCTGCACCGGCCCCGCCGTCGCCGGACCCGTGCTCCCGCCCGGGCCCGACCGGCCCGGATCGGCTGAGCCTGCGGTGAGCGTCGCCAGGCCGATCACCAGCGCAGGCAATGCGGCCAGGCTGATCAGGTCTGAGACCCGCAGCGGCAGCGCGCCGCCAATCAGCCCGTCGAATGCCCGCTGCGCGATACCGCCGGCTGCCCAGCAGGCTGCCGCGACCGCGAGCCATCGATATCCATTCTTAACGGGCGGCTCGGGCCGATTCGAGGCCCGCAGCAGCCGGCCTACCGCCACCGCAGCCGCAATCACGCCGGCTGCTGCCCATGCCAGCAGCGCCGGGCTCATGCCGACTCACCGGTTGCTTCCGCCCGCACCATGGCTCCCGCTCGCCCCCGCCAGTTTGCCTGTCCCGGCAGACCGGACCAGAGTCCGGCCAGCCGCCTGTCACGCCAAGTTGCCCGTTCAGCTCGCCGGTCGCGTCGCGAATTAACTGTCGCGCCGTCGGGACATGGAGACGGCGACCCGCCGGAGCCGAATGCTTGCACTGAGCAACTGAGCTGACTGTACGTCGCCGAGATCACGCTTGGATTGAGGAACGACGTAGGAGCGGCGACAAACTGCTGAGAATACGCTCAGTATTCGCCTATGAGTCCGTTAACGAGCAGGTCCTTCACCCAGGTGCGCAGCGCTGCAGGATCAGCTCGCGGACGCTGGCGGCGTCGGCCCTGCCGCCCGTCGCCCGCATCACCGCGCCGACCAGCGCACCTGCCGCAGCCGTCTTGCCGTCGCGGATCTTGGCTGTGATATCGGGATTCCCCGCGATCGCCGCATCGACGGCGGCGGCGAGCACCCCGGGGTCGGTGACTACGGCGAGGCCCCGTGCAGCCACGATTTCATCCGGTGCGCCCTCGCCTGCCAGCACGCCGTCAAGCACCTGCCTGGCCAGCTTGTTGTTCAGCGCCCCTGCTGTGACGAGCTCACTGATCCGGGCCACCTGGGCTGGCGTCACGTCCAGCGCGCTCAGTTCGACGCCAGCCTCATTGGCCCGCCTGGACAGGTCCTCAAGCCACCAGTTACGCGCCTGGTCGAAGGGCGCGCCCGCCGCGATGGTTTCCGCGATCAGATCCAGCGCCCCGGCGTTCAGGATCGCTACCTTGTCGGCCGCCAGCTTGTCGGCGACCAGTTCGCGGGCCGCAGCCTGGCTCGGATCCGGCTGGTCAGCCGGCAAGACGTTCCAGCTAATCTGCTTCCACACCCTGACCCGGCGGGCGGCCGGCAGTTCGGGCAGCGACTCGCGCAGTTTCTCCACCCACTCCGGAGCCGGGGCGACCGGGACCAGGTCCGGCTCGGGGAAGTACCGGTAGTCCTGCGCCTCTTCCTTGCTCCGGCCCGGGGTGGTGATGCCGGTGTCCTCCTGCAGGTGCCGGGTCTCCTGGACAATCCGGCCGCCCGCGTCGAGGATCGCGGCCTGCCGCTCGATCTCGTAGCGCACGGCGCGCTCCACGGAGCGCAGCGAGTTGACGTTCTTGGTCTCGGTGCGGGTCCCCCATGTCCCCGAGCCCTTCGGCGCCAGGGACGTGTTCACGTCGCAGCGCAGCGAGCCTTCCTCCATCCGGACATCCGATACGCCGAGGGCGCGCACCAGGTCCCGCAGTTCGGTCACATACGCCCTGGCCACCTGCGGCGCGAGCGGACCGGTGCCCGCGACCGGCTTGGTCACGATTTCCACCAACGGAATACCCGCCCGGTTGTAGTCGACGAGTGAGTAGTCCGCGCCGTGGATCCGCCCGGTGGACCCACCGACGTGCAGCGACTTTCCGGTGTCCTCCTCCAGGTGGACACGCTCGATCTCGACCCGGACCCGTGTCGGCGGCGGGGTGCGGGGCGGCGGGGCACCGTCCCCGCTGCCGGCCGCCGGGTCCTCAAGGGTGACGTCGAGCCAGCCATCGGTGCACAGCGGCTCGTCATACTGCGATATCTGGTAGTCCTTCGGCATGTCCGGGTAGAAGTAGTTCTTCCTGGCGAACCGGCAGTGCGGCGCGATCGAGCAGTTCAGCGCGAGCCCGATCCTGATCGTGTATTCGATCGCGGCCCGGCTGGCCACCGGCAGCGAGCCGGGCAGACCCAGGCAGACCGGGCAGACCTGGGTGTTGGGGTCGGCGCCGAACTGCGTCGGGCACCCGCAGAACATCTTGGTCACCGTGCCGAGCTCGACGTGCGTCTCCAGGCCGATCACCGGATCATAGCGGGAGGCCGCTTCGTCGAAGGGCACCAGCGTCGCCGTCTGGTCAGTCATGGCCGAGCCCTTTCGCCTGGTCGAGCCCTTTCGCCTCGTCGAGCCCCTTCGCGTCGTCGAGCCCCTTCGCCTCGTCGAGCAGGGGGTGCCCCCGGCGTTCGGTGAGGACCGCCTCGACCGCGGCGCCGACCCGGTAGAGGCGGTCGTCGGCGAGCACCGGCGCCATGATCTGCAGGCCGACCGGGAGGCCGTCCTCGGGCGCGAGCCCGCATGGCACCGAGATGGCCGCGTTGCCGGCCAGGTCCGCCGGGATCGTGCACAGGTCGGCCAGGTACATGGCGAGCGGGTCGTCGGCGCGCTCGCCGATGGGGAACGCGGTGGTGGGCGTGGTAGGCGAGACCAGCACGTCGACCTGCTCGAACGCGGCCTCGAAGTCCCTGATGATGAGGGTGCGCACCTGCTGGGCCTTGCCGTAGTAGGCGTCGTAGTAGCCGCTCGACAGGGCGTAGGTGCCGAGCATGATCCGGCGCTTGACCTCAGGACCGAAGCCGGCCGCACGAGTCAGGCTCATCACCTCTTCCGCGCTGCGGCTGCCGTCGTCGCCAATCCGCAGCCCGTACCGCATCGCGTCGAACCTGGCCAGGTTGGACGAGCATTCGCTGGGCGCGATCAGGTAGTAAGCAGGCAGCGCGTAGCCGAAGTGCGGGCAGGATACCTCGGCGATCTTGGCGCCGAGCGACTCAAGCAGATCCACGGCCTCGCCGAACCGGGTGAGCACTCCGGGCGAATAGCCGTCGCCGCTGAGCTCGGTCACCACGCCGATCCGAAGGCCGGCCACGTCGGCGTGGGTGGCAGCGGCCACGACCGGCGGCACCGGTGCGTCCAGCGATGTCGAGTCCCGCGGGTCATGGCCGGACATCACCTCGTGCAGCAGCGCGGCGTCGAGCACGGTCCTGGCCAGCGGTCCCGGGGTGTCCAGCGAGGACGCGAACGCGACCAGGCCGTACCTGGACGAGCCGCCGTAGGTTGGCTTGACCCCGACCAGCCCGCAGACGCTCGCGGGCTGCCTGATCGAGCCGCCGGTGTCGGTGCCGATGCCCAGCGGGGCCTGGTACGCGGCGACCGCCGCGGCCGACCCGCCGGACGACCCGCCGGGTACCCGGTTCAGGTCCCACGGGTTATGCGATGGCCCGAAGGCCGAGTTCTCGGTGGACGAGCCCATCGCGAACTCGTCCATGTTGGTCTTGCCGAGGATCACGACGCCGGCCCGGCGGAGCCGGTCGGTGATCGTGGCGTCATACGGCGGCTGCCATCCGGCCAGGATCGCCGAGCCGCAGGTCGTCGGCATGTCGGCGGTGGTGAAGACGTCCTTGAGCGCGAGCGGGACGCCGGCCAGCGGGCCGAGCGGTGATCCGGCGGCCCGGCGGCTGTCGACCGCGCGGGCTGCGGCCAGCGCCTGCTCGGCTCCCACGTGCAAGAACGCGCGCACGTGCAGATCGGTCTGCGCGATCCGGTCCAGGTGCGCCCTGGTTACCTCGACCGCCGATACCTCGCCGCCGGCGATCGCGGCGGCGATCTGCGCCGCGGTGAGTGTGGTCAGGTCAGCGTCGATGGCCATGCTCAGTCCTCCGCCAGGATGCGCGGCACTCGGAACCGGCCCTGCTCGGCGGCTGGAGCCTGGGCAAGCGCGGCGTCAGCGCCGAGCGGGGCGACGACGACGTCCGCTCGGAACACGTTGACCAGCTCCGCGGCGTGCGTCGTGGGCGGGATGCCGACCGCCGCGACCTCCTGCACCCTGGCGACCGCGCTGATGATCACGTCCAGCTGCCCGGCGAAGCGATCAAGCTCGTCATCGTCCAGCGCCAGCCGGGACAGGCGCGCCAGGTGCGCGACCTCGTCGCGGGTAATAGCCATGCCCGCCATCCTAGGGGCCGCCAGATCACCAGGCCGACCGGATTAGCCCCCTGGGGCAGTCGCAGCGAGCGCAGGTCCCTGGGCCGGCTCCGCCTGGTCGGCGGTGCCAACCGCAGTCAGCTCGACCGACAGCTCGACCTGCGATATGGCCTGCGGCTCGGCTGCAACCGTGCGCCGCGCGTAGTGGTCGGCCAGCCACGCGGTCGCCGCGACTGCGCCCATCGGTCTGGCGAAATGCCAGCCCTGCCCGCCATCACAGCCGATCGCCCGCAACGCCGAGGCGACAGCCTGCGTCTCGACGCCTTCGGCAACCGACCGGATGCCGAGCGAGCTGGCCAGGTTGACCAGCGACCTGATCGTCACGATCTTGTCCGGGCAATCGGAGAGCCCGCTGATCAGCGTCGGATCCAGCTTGACCTCGCTCACTCCGAGCCGGGTGAGCAGCGCCAGCGACGAGTACCCGGTGCCGAAGTCGTCCAGGCTCACTCCGACACCCAGCTCAGCCAGCAGCCGCACGGTGCCCGCGGCCTGCTCGGACCTGCCCGCCACAACCTGCTCGCTGATGTCCAGGCGCAGCGCCCTGGGCGGAAGTCCGTGCAGCCGCAGTGCGCGGCTGATCAGGTCGACCAGGCGCGCGCTGATCAGGTCCCTGGCCGGAAGGTTGACCGACACCTCGATGCGCAGCCCGTCCGCCCACCACTGAGCCGCCTGAGCAAGCGCCTTGCTGATCACCTGCTCGGTCAGCTCGCTCATCAGGTAGGACTGCTCGGCCAGGCCGACGAACTCGGCTGCCGTCAGCAGTCCGCGCTGCGGATGCCGCCAGCGTGCCAGCGCCTCCATCCCGATCACGTGCTCGCCGTCGAGCAGCACTTTCGGCTGGAAATGCAGCTCGATCTCCTGCCGGTGCACGGCCCGGCGCAGCTCACCTACTAGCGCCAGCCGGTCCGCCGAGTTGCGATCCGCGTCGGCAACGTACCGCTCGATCCCGCTGCGCCGCTCCTTCGCCAGGTACATGGCGACGTCCGCACGCTGCATCAACTGCTCGAAGTCGGCGGCGTCGTCGGGATAGACCGCAATCCCGACGCTGGCCTGGAGGTCGAACGTCATCGTCTCCAGCCGGACTGGCTCGGACAGTGCCGCACGCAGCCGGGATGCGACTTCGCGAGCCGCGGTCGCCTCCTTGACCGAAGGGAGCAAGACGGCGAACTCGTCGCCGCCCAGGCGGCCGACCAGATCACCGGGGCGGACGCTGTTAGTCAGCCGGTGCGCCACGATCTGCAGCAGCCGGTCGCCGACCGCGTGGCCCAGCGTGTCGTTGACCTCTTTGAGACCCGATGACCGGTCGAGGTCGAGCAGCAGAAACCCGGCCCTGGTCCCCTCGGCCGCCGCCTTGGCCAGTGCCTCGGTACTCTGCTTAGTCAGCAGCTTGCGGTTGCACAGGCCGGTCAGCTCATCGTGGCTCGCCTGAAGCTCTCGCTGCGCGGACGACGCGGAGTTGAGGTAGATGGCCGCGATCGGGATGGTCGCCAGCACGACGACGCGCGCCGAACTAGTGGCCATGGCCGCCGTCATCAGCGGCGCGGCGGCGAACAGCACGAGATGGCTGAAGCCCTGATAGCGCAGGTTGGCGCGGACCACTCTTTTGACCGGGGTGCGGGAGTAGAGCGAGATCGCGGTGGCCACCAGAGCAAAATTCACCACGAAGTAGGCAAGCGCCGCCACAGCGACGACCGGCAACTGACCGCCGTCCGGCCGCCATGGAGTAATCGGTCCAGGGCTGACCCCGGCCGCGGCGAGCGCCAGCCCGGCCGCGCCCAGGCTGACGCTGAGCTGGCCGACGTTGAACGCGGTCCGGTGCAGCGAGTCGCGCCTGATCAGCCCGGCGGCGACGACGGCGATCGCACGGAGCAGCACGGCGACGGGGAATCCCCAGTAGAGCAGCACGGCGAAGCTGATCGTGATCGACGCCGCCGGAGACTCAGGCCCGGACTTCCCCGGGGTGACAATCCGCCACACCTCGCCGGCCATGATCATCAGAGCGATCACCCAGAACATCGGGATGCTCGCGAGATCCGGCAGGTGGTGCAGTTTCCAGGAGGCGACCACGAGCACAATCGCGCCGACGACCGTGACGGCGGTCATCTCTATCCACAGCGGGGACCCGGGGCGCGGGCCGATGTTCCGCGTGTCGTTCGGATCTTTCATAGTGTCCTCACGGGCCAGCCGGATCAGGGGGGTGACCGGTACGTGACTGACTTTCGAAGCAGCGTACTTGTAAACCATACTTGGCGCAGCCAAACGCACACTATCTGTTACTAGCGGCGCGTTGGAGTTAAATGACCACAGCACGTAACTGTGGCTGCAGGTTACTACTGGGGCTCGGCGGCAGCTGCGGCGGCCTCTGCGCCGTCTTCGAGCAGGATCCGCAGGCCAGCCTCGGTCAGCACCGGCACGCCGAGCGCGGCGGCCTTGTCCAGCTTGGTACCTGGATTCTCGCCAGCGACGACGAAGCCGGTCTTCTTCGAGACCGAGCCGGACACCTTGCCGCCACGCGCCTGGATCGCCTCCGCCGCCTCGTCCCTGGTCACGCCGGCTAGCGTGCCGGTGAGCACGACCGTCACCCCGGCCAGCGGCCCGGCCGGACCGGCCGCCGAAGGTCCGGTGCCGGTGAATTCCGGATCGGCGAGCCTGACCCCGGCCGCTCGCCATTTCGCGACGATCGCCTGATGCCAGTCCACGCCAAACCAGCTAACGACCGAGCCGGCGATCGTCGGGCCTACCTCGTCGACCAGTACCAGGGTCTGCGCCGGGGCGGCCGCGATCGCGTCGAGCGAGCCGAACGCGGCGGCCAGCGCCCTTGCTGCCGTCGGACCGACGTGCCTGATCGACAGCGCGACCAGCACCCGCCAGAGCGGGCGGGTGCGTGCCTCGTCCAGGTTGCGCAGCAGCTTGCTGGCGTTCGCAGTCAGCTCGCCGGCGATGGTCACGAAGAACGGGCAGCGAGCCAGCTGGTCCGCGGTGAGCGAGAACAGGTCACCCTCGTCGGCCGCCAGGCCAGCGTCGAGCAGCGCCACCGCGGCCTCGTAGCCGAGCACCTCGATGTCCAGTGCGCCCCGGCCAGCCAGGTGAAACAGCCGCTCGCGCAGCTGTGCGGGGCAGGACCGGCTGTTCGGGCAGCGCCAGTCAACCTCGCTGGCCTCACGCGCCAGCGGTGTACCGCAGGCCGGGCAACTGCGCGGGAACTCGAATGCCCGCTCGTCCCCGGTCCGCAGGTCCGTCACCGGCCCGACCACCTCGGGAATCACGTCCCCGGCCTTGCGCAGCACGACCATGTCGCCGATCAGCACGCCCTTGCGGGCTAGCTCGTCCTCGTTGTGCAAGGTCGCGTTCTCCACGGTGGAACCGCTGACCTTGACCGGCGACATCACGGCGAACGGAGTCACCCGCCCGGTGCGGCCCACATTCACCCGGATGTCGAGCAGCCGGGTGGTGACCTCCTCGGGCGGGTACTTGTAGGCGATCGCCCAGCGGGGTGCCCGGCTGGTCGCGCCGAGCGCCTCCTGAACCGCGATCTGGTCGAGCTTGACCACGACGCCGTCGATCTCGTACGACGGGTCGTGCCTGTGCTCGGCGTAGTAGCCGATGAACTCGCGCACCCCGGCGATGTCGTCGGCCACCTGGTACAGGTCGCTGACCGGCAGGCCCCAGGCACGCAACTGCTCATACCAGCCGGACTGGGTCGCCGGCCGGGTGGCAGCGTGGATCGCGCCGACGCCGTGCAGGATCAGGCCGAGCGGCCGGGTCGCCGTGACCGCGGGGTCCTTCTGCCGCAGCGATCCGGCCGCGGTATTGCGCGGGTTCACGTACGGCGGCTTGCCTGCCTGCGCCTGCCGCTCATTCAGCTCGTGGAACGCGGCGACCGGCAGGAACACCTCGCCCCTGACCTCGAGCGTGGCCGGCCAGCCCGAGCCCGTCAGCCGGGCCGGCGCCGAGGCGACGGTGCGGACATTCGCGGTCACGTCCTCGCCGGTGACGCCGTCGCCGCGAGTCGCCGCCCTGGTCAGGACGCCGCCGGTGTACACCAGGTCGACCGCCAGCCCGTCTATCTTCAGCTCGCACAAGAACGGGCCGGTCCCGCCGAGCCGCTGTGCTCTCGCCGCCCAGCCGTCAAGTTCTTCTTGCGAAAACGCATTGTCCAGGCTGAGCAATCGCTCTAGGTGCCTGACCGGCGCGAACCCGGTCGCGATCACATCACCGACCCGCTGCGTCGGCGAGTCTGGCGTGCGCAGCTCGGGGTAGGTCTCTTCCAGCGCGCGCAGCTCGCGCATCAGGCTGTCGTACTCCGCATCAGAGATCACCGGTGCGTCGAGTACGTGATACCTGTGGTTGTGCTCGGCAATCTGGTCAGTGAGGTCCGCGTGCCGGTGCCTGGCCGCGTCGTCGGCCGGCTCTGCTGGCCCGGCCGGCTCTGCTGGCCCGGAGTTGCTCGCTACCTGATCGCTCACCGAGCGCCCTCCTCGATCAGCTCAGGTGCCAGCCGCGCCGCCGCCTGGCAATGCGCCAGCACCGCCCGTGCCCCGGCCGGCGACGCGCCGGCCAGCCCGCATGCCGGGGTCAGGACCAGCTGCCTGGTCAGCAGGCCGGCCGGAAGTCCGATCCGCCGCCACAGATCGACCACGGCCATCGCCGTCTGGTACGCCGCGTCCGCCGCGCGCGCACCGTCAGACCGCGCGCCCCCTGATCGGGCCCGATCCGACCGGGCACGATCCGACCGGGCACGGTCCGACCGGGCCGATCCGACCGGGCTCCCGGCTGGATTGCCCGAGGCCGACGTCGCACCGGATCCGTCGGTCTGCACTGCTCCGGCGAACATTCCCAGGCCGGCTTCGATGGCCTCGCCGAGCGCGTCTTCGTCCCGGCGGGTAATCAGAGCGAGGTCGAAGGCTGCCGCACTGGCACCCGCCTTTGTTATGCATCCAAAGGGAACTTCCTGGGCGCAGCAGTGCACCACGGTTGGCGCCTGAGCCGAGCTCAGGACCTGGCGCAGCCGGTCAGCGACCACCGCCGCATCCACGGCTGGCACCCGATGCAGGCCGCTAGCGGTCGGCACCGAGCCGGCCAGCACGCCGGGCAGGGCCGGCTCGTCCAGCTGCAGGAGCAGCGTCGCGCCGGGCAGCCGGCGACGGACCGCCTCGACATGCGCGGCGACCCCCTCGGCAAGCGAGCTGACCAGGTCGTCCAGTGCGCCGGGATCGGACAGCGCTGGCTCGATGCTGCGGCTGAGCTCCAGCGCGGCCGCCAGGGTCCACGGACCGCAGACTCCGATCTTGAAGGTGCCGGCGAACCCGGCCCCGGCCTCCTCCATCGCGTCGAGGTCGGCCGACATCATTCCGGCGGCCTGGCGCTGGTCGCGACCGGGCCGGGCGGCGAGCCGCCAGCCGCGGGCCGTTGTCTCCGTCGGCAGGTCGACTAGCAGAGCCGCGGTCCGCCCGATTAGGTCCGCGCCCGGTCCGCGTGCAGGGAGCTCCGGCAGGAACGGCAGGTGCGGCAGCTCGCCGAGGACGACCGCGATCGCCTGGGCCGGGTCGGTACCGGGCATCGAGCCGATGCCGGTGGCGCTCCCGGCCGGCCAAGGGAACCCTGCGACAGCTGCTGCGTCCTGCACGCTGCTGAGCTTAGTGCCGGGCGGACCGGCACCGACGGCCTCCGTGTGCTTCGAGCGCAGCTGCGGAGCCGGGCGTCAGTACTAGACCGACGTGATGGCGTGCTCGCGGCCAGTGCCATCGTCAGGCGCGGCGTCCGGCCTGAACTCCTGCCAGACATGAGCGCTGCCGAATCCGACCGCGGCGCGCGCCAGATAGGTCAGCCCGTCTGGCGCCAGGCCCGACAGCGTCCCGAGCCGAACCTCGCGGCGGACAGCCACGGCCACGCCGATGGTCGCCATCAGGACGGCGATTAAGATCCCGACGCTGACGGCCCCTAAACCAACGATGGTCGCGAGCACGACTCCGGGAAACCCGGCCATGTCTGTTCACCCGATCCTGGCAGTCCACCTGGTACGATCCATCCCAACCATTGGGACTTCTGCTATCGTGACACTCGTCGCCTGCAAAGGCAAATGTAATGAGCAAGGATGTTCGTATCACCCTGATAGTCCTTTAATCCCTGGGCCCGCTATCGGGACTATTGGGATCTAGGAGGTGACATGCCCGATCCCCGGTACCGGCGCATCGCAGAGGAACTGCGCCTCCGAATCGACTCTGGCGAGTTCTCGCACGGCGCTCAGCTGCCCACCGAACTGGAACTCAGGCGGCACTACGACGCGTCCAGGAACACCGTCCGCGACGCCGTGAAGTGGCTCATCGGCCGGGGACTGGTCGAGACCCGACCCGGTCAGGGCACGTTCGTCGTCGAGCGGATCGATCCGCTGATCACGCCGATCGAGACCAGCGGCCGCGGGCTTGACGACTTCGCGGCGGAGGTCGCCGCCCTGGCCAGGAAGCCGACGGTCTCGGTGCCGCGGGTGGAGATCCTTCAGGCTGCCGGAATGGTCGCCAGTGAACTGCAGGTCGCCGCGGGATCTTCGGTGGTGAGCAGGTTCCAGCAGCGCTACATCGACGGCATGCCCTGGTCGCTGCAGACCACCTACTATCCGATGAGCCTGGTCGAGCAGGGCGCGGCGAACCTGATCAAGGCCGTCGACATGCCGAACGGCGCGGTCAACTACCTGGAAAAGACGCTCGGCATCAAGCAGGTGGGCTGGCGCGAGAAGATCAAGGTCCGGCCGCCGGACGCGGCCGAGGCGACGTTCTTCATGCTCGCCGATGACGGCAGAGTCGCTGTCTTCGAGACCTTGCGGACGCCGTTCGATCAGGCTGGCAGGCCGCTGCGGCTGCGCGTGACGGTCTACCCTGCCGACCGGAACCAGTTCGTCCTGAACGTCGGGCAGGTCCCGCCGGGACGTGTGCCCGGCTCCCCTGCGGCGGCCGCAGATCCCGGCGGGCCGGCCGGCGCCGCGGCCGCGAGCTGCTAGGCATCAGGAGGGCAGGCCGGCCGCCGACTCGACCGCCGCGATGGTCGCGCTGCCCAGTACCACGTCGTCGTCGTAGAGGACGGCTGCCTGGCCCCGCGCGATCCCGCGGGCCGGCCGGTGCAGCCGGATCTGCAGCGAGCCGTCATCCAGCCGGCAGGTCGCCGGGTACGCCTCGCCGTGCGCGCGCAGCTGCACCAGGCAGTCGATCGCCTCCGCTGGCGGGTCACAGCCGGTCCACACCGGGCGTGCCGCGCTGATCCGCTCGGTGTCGAGCAGTTCGGCCGGGCCGACCCGGACGGTACCGGAGACCGGCTCGATGTCGAGCACGTACCTGGGGCGGCCGTCCGGAGCGGGCCGGTCGAGCCGGAGCCCGCGGCGCTGGCCGATCGTGAAGCCGTAACTGCCCTGGTGACTGCCGACCGGCTGGCCGCCGGCGTCGATGATTGGCCCGGGTGCGGCGCCCAGCCTGCCGTGCAGGAACCGCCTGGTGTCGCCGTCGGCGATGAAGCAGATGTCGTGGCTGTCCGGCTTGTCGGACACCGCGAGCCCGCGGTCGGCGGCCTCGGCCCGGACCTGGGTCTTGGTGATCGTGCCGAGCGGGAACATCGCGCGGCTGAGCTGCGCCCTGGTCAGCACCGCCAGCACGTAGGACTGATCCTTAGCCGGATCGACGCTGCGGGCCAGCCGGGGCGAGCCTGGACCTGATAGCAGCCGGGCGTGATGACCGGTGCAGACGGCGTCGAAGCCGAGCGCCACGGCGCGGTCGAGTACCGCGGTGAACTTGATCTTCTCATTGCACCGCAGGCACGGGTTCGGCGTGTTGCCGCGGGCGTACTCGGCGACGAAGTCCTGCACCACTTCGGCGTCGAACCGGTCAGCCATGTCCCAGACGTAGAAGGGGATGCCGATCACGTCCGCGGCCCGGCGCGCGTCCCGCGCGTCTTCGAGCGTGCAGCAGCCGCGGGCGCCGGTCCGGTACGAGGCGGGGTTGCTGGCGAGCGCGAGATGCACGCCAGTCACCTCGTGCCCGGCCGCGGCCGCGCGGGCGGCGGCCACCGCCGAATCGACTCCGCCGGACATGGCGGCAAGTACCCGGAGCGCGGTCATGACCCGGTCACCGGCCGGCCCGCCTGGCCCGGTCAACGACCTCACCGAGCACCGCGCCGAGCGCGTCCACGTCGGCCTGGCTGCTGGTCCGGCCGAGCGAGAACCTGAGCGAGCCGCGGGCCCGCGCCCGGTCGGCCCCCATGGCGAGCAGCACGTGACTGGGCTGGGCCACCCCGGCCGTGCACGCGGACCCGGTCGAGCACGCGATGCCCCTGGCGTCGAGCAGCATCAGCAGGGCATCTCCTTCGCAGCCGGGGAACGAGAAATGCGCGTTGCCAGGCAGCCGCAGCTGCGGGTCGCCCTGATCCGGGTCAGGGCCGTTCAGCCTGGCGTCAGGTACCGCCGCCCGTACCCGGGCGATCAGATCGTCACGCAGCCCGGCGATCCGCTCCGACTGCTCGGACCTGCGCTCAGCGGCCAGCTCCACCGCGACGGCGAACGCCCTGATCGCCGCCGTGTCCAGGGTGCCCGACCTGACGTCGCGCTCCTGGCCGCCGCCATGCATGACGGGCACCGGGTCGACTCCCCTGGCCAGCAGCAATGCGCCCACCCCGACCGGTCCGCCGATCTTGTGCGCGGTGATCGTCAGCGCGGTGGCGCCGCTGGCGGCCAGGTCAACCTGAAGCTGGCCTGCGGCCTGGACGGCGTCGCTGTGGAAGGGAATACCGTACTCCCGAGCCACCTCGGCCAGCTCGGCGATCGGCTGGACGGTGCCGACCTCGTTATTCGCCCACATCACGCTGATCAGGGCAACGCCAGCCGGATCGAGCTCGATCGCCTCGCGCAGCACGTCCGGGCTGAGTCGGCCCAGCTCGTCCACGCCCAGCCATTCGACTCGCGCGGCCTCGTGCTCCGCCAGCCACTCCACGCAGTCAAGCACCGCATGATGCTCGATCGCAGTAGCCAGCACCCGAGGCCGGCCCCGGCGCGCCCAGTACAGCCCCTTCACAGCCAGATTGTCCGCCTCGGTCCCGCCGCTAGTGAAGACCACCTCGCTGGGGCGGGCGCCGTAGACCTGCGCGATCTGCTCGCGGGACTCCTCCACGATCCTGCGGGCCCGGCGGCCCGCGCTGTGCAGCGAGGACGGATTCCCGATCTGGGCCAGCTCCTGCGCCATCGCGGCCAGCGCCTCGGGCAGCATCGGCGTCGTCGCCGCATGATCAAGGTAAACGAGCGCGCCTGAGTCCGGACGCAGCAGTCGCGCTGGGTCCTGGCGGTCGCTGACGGCGTCGGCGTTGCTCATGATGCTCCCAGCCTAACGGGGAACCTCATCGGGCAAGCCGGTCAACCACCGCCAGCCAGCACGCGGCTCGCGCCGGACGCGAAGGCGCTACCAGGCTTCATAGAAGACGCCACTGCCCGCGGGCTTCAGCCGGATCAGACTCCCCTGATCAATCCAGCCGTTGACCGAGCCTGCGCTGGGGCCGACGTCAAGCAGCAAGAACCGGCCAGTCGGGTCGGAGTTGAAGAACCGGTAGAGAAAGCCATTGCCGGTGAACACCCGCAGCTTCCTTCCGGTGCTGGCCGAGAACTGAGTCACCGTCACGGACGCTGAACCCCGAGCGCTGGCGGAGTGCACGGCGACCAGGAGGAGCGTTGAGCCGCTGGGGCTGATCGCGGTGTCGTTGACAAAGCCGGTGACCTGGCGCACGAGCAGCGTCCTGCCGGTCAGCCGGCCACCGCCGGCCGCGGCACTGATCGTCCCCAGCTGCACATCGGTGCCCCTGCACCTGGGGTTGTTCTTTACCGGCAGGTGGACGCACCGCGCGAGGAACCGCAGTTCGCGCCCATTGCCGACCCAGGACAGCGCGGCGATGGCGAAGGTATTCCGGCCGGGCCTGGCCGGGCCGGGCTGCCAGATCGTGCTCGCCCCGGTCCTGGCGTTGATGATGATGATCTTCTCGGAGCCGAGTAGCTGGGCTCCGTGGGCCGCGGCCGGCTCGACCGAGACGGCCACCCTGGAGCCGCCGGGCGCGGCCGCGATCACGCCGACCTGGAGACCGTGCAGCGCTCCACCCGGCACCAGCGAGTAGCCGCTGATCCGGCCAGAATCCGTGACTCCGAACCGGTAGATTCGCTCCGCGATCGTCCGTTTCGATCCCTGGCCGATGATCTTCACACAGACGATAAAGAACGCCCGATTCTCGGTGGCGGCGATCCCTTCGAAGGCGACCTCGGACTTCGGCGCTGGGCAGCGCACGGCGGCCGTCACCGCTCCGGTGGCGGTAGCCCGCACGAGGACCATGTTTCCCACGCCTTGCTCGACGTAGAAGCGGGGCGGGCCGGAGCGGGGCTGGCTGGCTAGCCGGATGACGCCCTCCTTGGGGCTGGCCACCAGCACCCGTGCGGACGCGGCCGGGGCTCAGGCCGGCGAACAGGACGGCAGCCGTACCTGCGGCGACACCTGCGACCGCCCGTTGCCTGGCCATCCGGTGGCGCCTCCCGCGCGCTGCGGGCCGGCGGGCCCGATCCCCACCAGTGTCCTGACAGTCGTTGTCAGCGTCCTGACAGTCGTTCGGCTGCCTGCGAACTGCGCTCACCGGGCCTCTCGCTCCAGCACCTCGGCCAGGCGGATCCGCGCGAGCGCGCCGGGTCTCCGCTTCGACCTCATGACATCCTGAGCTACACCAAAGGTTATTCTGCCTAGCGGAATCGACTGCTACCTGCGTGTGCAGGACGATATCCGTTATCCCGCTGTACTGCTCACTGCAGGCCTCAATGACCCCAGGGTTGCCATCTGGCAGCCAGCCAGAATGGCTGCCAGGCTGCAGGCGGCTAGCACGTCAGGGCGGCCAGTACTGCTGCGCGTTGATCCAAATGCCGGGCACGGCTTCGGCTCCACCAAGGTCCAGCGTGATGAGCTAACCGCCGACCTCCTGAGCTTCCTGCTGCACGGCCTTGATGCCGTGGCCGACACCGAGCCGTAGCGTGACCCTGATCTCGGGCCCCACCCGGCCAGGCATCAGGCTGCGGGCTGGCTGAGCTTCCGGCAAGGCTGCGGCGCGGGAACGGAGCCACGGTGCGGCGGCTTGTGATGCGGCGGCCTGTGGTGCGGCGGCTTGCGGTCAGGAGTTAAGCGCGTGATGGAGAATCTGGTGATCTGCAGGCCCCGTCCGCCTGACCAGATCTCGAAGCCAGCCTGAGCGCACCAGAGCAGCGCGGACGGGCTGAGGTCGCCGAGCCGCTCGGCTTCCGCCATGAATGGTGCGAGCAGCAGTGTCGCGGACTCTACGGGGGATGCTCGCCGGAACGAGATGTAATGCCGCCCGGGGGCGGTGGTGTGCGGCACGAGATACCACTTCGCGCCGTCGATCTCCACGGACGGGTATCGCTTGGCCCACCACGAGGGCTTGCTGTACTTGAGCCAGATCATGATTTCCGATGTGCCGACTCCGCGGCGCGGGCCGAGCCACAGGTCGAGCGAGACGTTCCACACGCCGCTTTCCGGCGGTGTCACCGTGGCCCAGCTGACGGTGTAGTTCCCTAGCGATCCCGCGCGCGGCATCGGACCCTCGCCGCCTGCGGCGCACGCTCCCTCGAAGCAGCCGTTCGCGATGTAGGGGTACGCACGCACCTTCGGTGAGGCAGCGGTTCCCGGGGAGCGGGTGATGATGAAGCCCGCATGCCGACTCGGGTCTGAGAGACACATTCCCTGGTCGTCATGGTTGACGCTGGGCTTGTTTCTGATCACGTACCGCTGGCCGTCGGTTCCGGTGACCTTCATTGACTGCCATGACCTGCACAGCGTCATCGAGGCTGGCGAGACGAGGGAGGCGGCGCGCGCGGGCGAGACGAGGGAGGCGGTGCCCGCTGGCCAGGCGAGGGAGGCGGCGCTCGCTGGTGCGATGGCGGGCGCGGCGCTGGCTGGCGCGGTCGCGGCGAGGGTGACTGCGGCTACCGCTGTCAGCACGCTCAGCACGCGCCGGGCGGACAAACCAGCAGGCCGGATCGTCATGTGGTTTCCCTTCCGCGGGTCAGGACAGGACTCACCATAACCGCATCGGTCCCGGTAATACCGGCGCTTGCCCAGCGCACCGGCCGCCCCTGCGGTTCACGGCTATAGCAGATCGGTCTATTTCCGGTTTATTTTCGGCGAGCCTTACGCTTGCCTCATCCGGCGGATCGCTCATGCAAGGAGATGGTGTCTGTCTGATGCCTGGCAGAGCATGAGGGCGTTCATGATTACCGGACCTGGCGAGTGCGCGGTCGTGGATGTCGCACCGCCGACGGCCGGACCTGGTGATGTCGTGGTGGACGTCGAGCGCGCCGGGGTCTGCGGCACCGATGCCGAGTTCTTCTCCGGTGAGATGGCGTATTTGCACCAGGGCCACGCCCGGTTTCCGATCCGGATCGGCCATGAGTGGTGCGGCACCGTATCCGCACTCGGCGCGGGCGTCGACCCGGGCTGGGCCGGGCGCCGCGTCACTGGCGACACGATGCTCGGCTGCGGCCGGTGCTACCGGTGCCTGGCTGGCCGGCCGCACGTATGCGAGGACCGATACGAGATCGGCGTCCGCGGTGGCTGGCCAGGCGCGCTCGCGGAGCAATTGCCCGTTCCGGTCACGGCGCTGCACGCGCTGCCGGACACGGTGGACGCGGTCGCTGGCGCCCTGGTCGAGCCAGGCGGCAACGCGCTGCGGTCTTTCCAGGCCGCCTGCCTCGCGCCGGGAGACCGGCTTCTGGTCCTCGGCCCGGGCACGATCGGCTTGCTCGTCGCGCAGTTCGCCCTGGCCGCGGGCGTGGAGGTACATGTGCTCGGCAAGTCGGCCGCGTCGCTGGCATTTGCTCGGACGCTGGGGGTACACGGCGCCTGGAAAGCCGGGCTACTCCCCCGGCTCAGCTTCGGCGCGGTGATCGACTGCTCGGACGCCGCAGCCCTGCCCGCGCTGGCTCTGGACCTCGTAGAGCCAGGTGGCCGCGTCGTCTATGTCGGGCTGGCAAGCCGGCCGAGTCTGATCGACACCCGGGCGATGGCGCTGAAGGACGTGACCGCCGTGGGCATCCTGGGCGGGTCAGCGGGACTCGCGGGCGCGATCGGGCAGTTCGCGTCCGGCTCAGTCGATCCGCGGCCGCTGGTCTGCGCTACCGTCGGCCTGGACCAGGTCGGTGATGTGCTGGCAGGCCGCCGACCCGACGGTGCGGGCCACGGCCCCAAGATCCACGTCGATCCCCGCCAGCGCCGGAAGGACCCCTGAGGATGAGCCGCGTGGTTGTCATCGGAGCGACTGGCCATATCGGCAGTTACCTGGTGCCGCGACTGGTAGACGGCGGCCACGAGGTGATCGCGATGAGCCGCGGCATCCGCGGTCCTTACCATCCGAGCCCGCAGTGGCATTCGGTCACCAGGGTCACGGCTGACCGCGAGGCGGAGGATGCCAGCGGAACCTTCGGCGGACGGGTCGCGGGCCTGCGCCCGGATGTGGTGATTGACCTGGTCTGCTTCACCGCCGCCTCAGCACGGCAGCTCCTCGATGCGCTGCGCCCGTCCCGTCCGCTGCTGGTGCACTGCGGGACCATCTGGGTCCATGGACCCGCCGCGGGGGTACCGGTCACCGAGGATGAACCCAGGACCGCCTACGGCGAGTACGGCACGGGCAAGGCAGAGATCGAGGCGCTGCTGCACCGCGAGACGCTGACAGGCGGCGTCCCCGCCATCGTGCTGCATCCTGGTCACATCAGCGGGCCAGGCTGGCCAGTCATCACTCCGGCCGGCAATCTGGATCCCAGAGCCTGGACGAGCCTGGCAACCGGCCAGCCGCTCGCGCTGCCCGATCACGGGCTCGGCGTGCTGCATCATGTGCACGCCGACGACGTGGCGCAGGCATTCGAGCTGGCGCTGTCCCGGCCGGCCGCGATCGGGGCCAGCTTCCACGTGGTCGCGGCGCGGTCGATGACTCTGCGCGGTCTCGCGGGCGGCGTTGCGCGGTGGTTCGGCCGCGAGCCGGTGCTGGATTTCGTCGACTGGCCGGAGTTCGTCCGCCGGGTCGGTCCCGAGCATGCCGAGGCGACCCGCGAGCACACTTTCCGCAGTATCACCGCGAGCATCGCCCGGGCACGAGAGACATTCGGCTATGAACCCAGGTACAGCTCGCTTGACGCGCTGCACGAGGCGCTGACCTGGCTTGTCGCCAACGACCAGGCGGACGTCGCAGGTCAGCCGTTCGCGGCCGCGGGCTAAGCGCCAGGGGCGGCAGCGGTTGCCCGGAACCCGAACCGGCGCTCCGCACCCTCCGGCTGCCACCCCAGCGTGCTGCCCCTGCTTCCCCAGCAGCGTGTTATTCGGCTGCGACCGTGGCAACCCGGACGCGGGCGTGCCAGCCCGGGAGCCTGCGCGCTCCGGCGGCAACGCCGACGGCGACCACGATCTGGACGATCAGCACGACGATGAAGGCCGCTGCGACGCCGGTGCCGTCCGCGGCCAGTGTCAGGAACAGGCTGCCGAGCGTCGCCACACCGAGCGCGAGCGCCGTCTGCTGTGTCGTCGTCAGCACTCCGCTGCCCGCACCCGCGACGGCCGGCGGTACCTCAGACAGCACGACGCCGAACAGCGGGCTCATCACCAGGCCCTGGCCGAGGCCGGCCACGGCCAGGCCCGGCGCGAGCCAGGCGACCGGCAGCCCTGGCCAGCCCAGGTAAACCGTCACGCCGAGGATCGCCAGGCCAGTTGCCTGCAAGCTGGCGCCCGCAGTGAGCACCTTCGCGCCGAACCGCGCGAGCAGCCTCGATGTTGACAAGGATGCGAGCAGGAACGTGGCCGCCATCGGCACCAGCCCGAGGCCCGCCGTCATCGCGCTGGCGCGCAGGCCCTCTTGCACCAGCAGCGCATAGCAGAACATGAACGCGCCGAATCCGGCGAAGAACGGCAGCGCCAGTACAAGACCACGGCGCATGCTGCGGTGCCGCAGCAACGATGGGGGCACCAGCGGGACACGGCCCGCCTGTTCGGCCCTGGCCTCGTACCTCGCGAACGCGGCTGCGGTGACCGGGGCGGTCACCAGCATGGCGATGGTCCAGGCCGGCCAGTGCAGTGACCGGCCCTCGGTCAGCGGGACCAGCAGGGCGAGCACTGTCACGCCGAGCAGGATTGTGCCTGGCCCGTCGATAGGCGCGGGCACGCCGTGCCTGGTGTCCGGCATATGCTTCCTGGCCAGCACCAGGCCGACGAGCCCGATGGGCACGTTGACCAGGAAGATCGGCCGCCAGCCAAGGCCGTCAATGTTGGCCGCGATCAGCAGTCCGCCGAGCACCTGGCCGAGCACGGCGGCCAGTCCCCCGGTAGCGCCGTATCGGGCTAGCGCGCTGGCCCGGCGCTCACCTGTGGTGGCAGCCTGAATCGTGGCGAGGACTTGCGGGACCATCACCGCCGCCGAGGCGCCCTGGGCCACCCGGCCGATGACCAGGAACGTCGCGGTGGGCGCCAGACCGCAGATCAGCGAGGTCGCGGTGAACGCGGCCATTCCGACCAGGAACAGCCGCTTTCGCCCAATGCTGTCGCCCAGCCGTCCGCCGAGAACCAGGAGCAGCGCGTACGCGGTCGCGTATCCAGAGACGACAAGCTCGAGCAGCGACTGGCTTGCGTGCAGGTCCCTGTCGATGGTCGGCAAGGCCACGTTCACGATAAAGAAGTCGATCATGGGCAAGAGCACGCCGACGAGAATGACAGCCAGCCCTGTCGTCGTCAGGGCTCGCGGCCCGGCCGCTTGGACCAGCGCGGGCTCCCGCGACAGTGCGGGCTCCGGTGCCAGGGCGGACTTCGGTCCTACGGCGGGCTCCCGCGCCGTGGCCGGCCGGGGCTGGACCGGCCGGGACCGAACCGCAGGCCGGACGTCTGGCTGCGCCTGAGCGAGGCTGGGGGTTTTCAGTGTGGAAGGCATGTACCCAGACTGGCCGGCAATCTCAGCCAGGTACTAGAGCCTGTTTATACTGGTACTGACACTACCTGCCTGTATCACCGAGCCTGGTGCATACTAGTAGTCATGAGTGAGCAGACCCTGATTGCTGTGCCAGCCGAGTTCGGGCCAGCCGAGTCAGTGCCGGCCGCGCTACCGGGTTCAGGCTCGCCCGGGCCCATGCCCAGCCGAGCCGCCTCTAGCCGACGCCAGGAACTTGCGGGCTTCCTGCGCAGCAGGCGCGGGCGGATAGCGCCCGAGCAGGTCGGGCTGCCGCCGGCCTCGCGGCGCCGGACGCCGGGCCTGCGCAGGGAAGAGGTCGCCACACTGGCCGGCGTGGGCGTCACCTGGTACACCTGGCTTGAGCAAGGTCGCGACATCAACGCCTCGCCGCAGGTACTCGACGCGGTCGCCCGCACCCTGCTGCTGGATCCGCATGAGCGCGACCATCTGTTCCGGCTCGCCGACACTCCCGACGGAAGCGGGCAGGGTGAGTGCGCAGCGCTGCCGCCAACTGCCCAGTTGCTGCTCGACCAACTCGAGCCGTTCCCGGCCTGCATCCGCAACGCGAGATATGACCTGCTCGCCTTCAACCGTGCCTTCGAGCACCTCATGGGACCGCTCAGCGACCTGCCGTTCGAGGAGCGGAACTCGCTGTGGCGGATGTTCACTAGCCCGCGCTGCCGGTCGTCCATGCTCGACTGGGAAGAGGGAACCCGCCGGATGGTGGCCGAGTACCGCTCGGCCATGGCCGAGCATGTCGCCGAGCCAGCCTGGAAATGCCTTGTGTCCAGGCTGGCCAAGGCCTCGCCGGAGTTCGCCGAGCTGTGGGAACGGCATGAGGTCGCCAGCCCTGAGAACCTGACCAAGCGGTACCTGCACCCGGAGGTCGGCCTGCTCAAGCTGAACTACACCCATCTGTGGCTCGGCCAGCGCCTAGGCACCCGGATGACGACCTACACGCCGACCGACGAGCAGACCCGCGAGCGCCTGCACGAGTTGCACCGCAGCGCCGAGCCTGCATAAGCATCTGACCGCCAGCGCGCGGATCCTCGAATGCAGGAATATGGGTAATCCTGCCGCACACCGAGCATGGCGATGCGCCGCATCGGGCTTATTTGATTAGCTTGTTCCAGCTGATTCCCCTGCGTATCATTGCTTGATCATCAAATGGGAGGCGAATGTGACATTCTGTGGCAGCTGTGGCGCCGAAATGCCGGACGATACCCGATTCTGCGGTCGGTGCGGCACCGCGAGCCAGCAGGCTGCGGCCGCCGACGCAGCCGGGAGCCCTGCGGCAGCCGGGGACACTTCTGCAGCCAGGGACATTTCTGCAGCCGGGCCTACTGCGGTCACGGGCCAATCCCAGTCAGCTCAGGCAGCCTGGCCCACAACTCAGGCCCAGAGCACGGCGCCGGCCCGGCAGCAGATCTCCTTCAGCCTGAGCCGGCTACGGCTTGGTGACCTGATCGCTGGCGGCGGATCGCTTCTCCTGCTGATCGCGCTCTTCCTGCCGTGGTACTCAGCACACCGCAGCGCGGTCACGCGCACACCCTCGACTGCCGATATCGCGCACCTCGAGAGCCTGGTCGTCGCGATATGCGGCGGCAATTCGACGTGCCTTAACAACAACAATGCGCCAGATATCAGCGCCCTGCACGGCGGAGCTGGCGGCTGGCGGGTGCTCATCCTGATTCTTGCGATCGTCACCATCGTGTACCTGCTGATCAGGGCCTTCTTGCCGAGTGAGCCCCGGCTGCCGGTGCAGCACTGGCAACTGGCAACCGGGCTGACCGCGCTGACCGCGGTGCTCACGCTGATCGCGCTGCTCGTGAACCCGCTCAGCGCTCTCAACGGGCTAGGTGCCACGGCAACGCTCAGCATCGGCGCGATAGTCGGCTTGATCGCGGCCCTGGCAGCCGTCGCGGGCGGCATCCTGCTCCGCCCGCGAGCGCCCCGTGCTGACCAGGTGCCCGCTTAACCGGCAGTTGGCTTGATGACAAGGTTCGCGCAGAGAGGGTAGCAGTTGAGGCCTATGGCTATACCGGTTAGGCGTTCGGCCAGGCTGGCCGCCGTCTCGGTGCTTCTGGCAGGCGCCACGACCGGGCTGGCTTCCGGCGTGGCTGCCGCGCAGGTCAGTTTTGCTGGTCCGGCGGCGTCCCTGACCGTCGGTGGTTCTCTCGACGGCGTGGCGGCCTGGTCTCCTCGAAGTGCCTGGGCGGTCGGCCATGCCGACGGTGACCGCAGTTCAGGGACCGTGATCCTGCGCTGGAACGGTACGGCCTGGAAACGGGTACGGAGCCCGAGCCCGGCAGGAGGCATCCTGAACTCGGTGGCCGTCATCTCGGCCGGTCGGACCTGGGCGGTGGGCTGCACTCGCAGCTGCGGCAGCGCATCCAGGACCTTGATCGAAGGCTGGAATGGCAGGTCCTGGCAGCAGGCCCGCAGCCCGGCTGCCTCCGCTGGCGGTGGCCTCGATGGCGTGGCGGCGGTTTCCGCCCGCAGCGCCTGGGCGGTCGGCACCACCGGCACCGGCGGGATCTTGATCGAGCGATGGAATGGCATCGCATGGAAGCAGATCCCAGTCCCTGCTCCCGGTGGCGGCATCCTGTTCGGCGTGACCGCTAGCTCCGCCCGCAGCGCCCGCCGCGGTCGCACCCAGCCAGTCGGACCACGGACATGCGGTGATACTTAAAGCATGGCGGATAGCTCTGGCCCGATTGATCGCGTGATCGCAGGCCTGCGGGAGACCGGCTACCTGACCGATAGCACCGTCGGAACGGTCGTTTATCTGGCGGCTGAGCTCGGGAAGCCGGTTCTGGTCGAGGGCCCGGCCGGGACCGGGAAGACGCAGCTGGCCAAGAGCGTGGCGCAGGCGGCCGGCAAGCGGCTGATCCGGCTGCAGTGCTACGAAGGGCTGGACGAGTCGAAGGCAATCTACGAGTGGGATTACCGTCGTCAATTGCTGCAGCTTCAGCTGCAGCACGGCGCTTCGGCGGGCAGTCTGACCGCGGCCGGTATCTTCGGCGAGGAGTTCCTGCTGAGCCGGCCGCTGCTGGCCGCGATCCGCTCGGATGATCCGGTCGTGCTGCTGCTGGACGAGGTTGACCGGCTGGACATCGAGAGCGAGGCGCTGCTGCTTGAGGTTCTCTCGGAGTACCAGGTATCGATTCCTGAACTGGGGACCGTGACCGCACGGCACATTCCGCAGGTCTTCCTTACCTCGAACAACAGCAGGGACCTGTCCGAAGCACTCAAGCGACGTTGCCTCTTCCTGCCCCTGGGTTACCCGAGCGTGGATCGGGAGGCCGAGATCGTCGCTCTGCACGTGCCGGATCTGGCGGGGCATCTCGCCCGCGAGATCGCCGAGCTGGTCGCGCTGCTGCGCCGCGCCGATCTGAGAAAGCCGCCGTCCATAGCTGAGTCGGTGGACTGGGCGAGGACGCTGCTGACTCTCGGTGCCACCGAGCTGACTGACGACGTGACCAGGCAGACCCTGTCGGTGCTGCTGAAGTATGAGCGGGACATCGACACCGCGATGGCCGAACTGCGGATCTAGCCGTGCAGGTCACGCTTGCCACGCTGGTGGACGAGTTGCGGAGCGTGGGCATTGATGTCTCGGTCGGCGAGCACCTTGATGCCGCCCGCGCCCTGTCCCGGATCCCGCTGCGGGACCGCGAGGTTGTCCGGGCTGCGCTGCAGTGTGCGCTGGTCAAGCGCGCCGAGCACGTCACCGCGTTCAGCCTCCTTTTCGAGCTGCACACCGCTGGGTCTACCCAGCCAGGAGCCGAGCTGCTCAGGGCGATGACCGATCAGGAGCTACGGGAGACGCTGCGGGCCGTGATGTGCTCAGATGATGCCCAGGTGCTGCGGCTGCTGGCCGAGGAGTACGTGCGCAGGTTCGGCGGTCTGGAGCCTGGCCGTGCGGTGGCTGGCGTGTTCGCCACCATTGCCGTCAACGAGGCCGCCGATTTCGCGGGTATCCGCGCAGACCTGGTGCAGGACGCGGCGGGCTCTGGCGGCCAGGGCGGGCAGGGCGGCGGAGGCGCGGGCGGATCAGGCGGATCGGGCGCGAGCGGGTCCGGTGGTATGGGCGGCCGCCTGCAGGAGGCGGAGACTGACCGGGCGATCGAGGGTTTCCGTGCGGACCTGGCAGCGGCCGTGCGGCGCGCTCTGGTCGCGGACCGCGGCGCCCGGGCCGTGCGAGCGACCATGCGGGTCAAGCTGCCGCAGGACATCGACATTGTCAGCGCGTCGGCCGACGAACTGCAGGCCATGACCGCGGCGATCGGGCCGCTGGCTCAGCGGCTGACTCTGGTCCTGGCCCAGCTAGCCATGCACCGCAAGCGCAAGCTCAGCCTCCGGGGAACACTGCACCTGTCCATGGGCACAGGCGGAGTCCCGTTCCGGCTAGCGACCGAGCCCGTCCGGCCGCCCCGGCCGGAGATCGTGATGCTGTGCGATATGTCCGGCTCGGTGGCCGCGTTCTCGAGGTTCACCCTTGACTTGCTCGCAGCCCTGGACAGCCGGCTCACCAGGCTCCGGGTGTTCTCCTTCGTCGACGGCCTGGCCGAGATCACCAGCCTGGTCCGCGAAACGCGCGCAGCAGGCCGCCTGCTGAGCCCTCGCGAAGCCGCGCGGGGAGCGGTCCGGCAAAGCGGCAGCTCCGATTACGGCTTCGTCATGCGCGAGTTCGCCAGTCAGCACGCGCCGCAGCTATCCCGGCGGTCCGTCGTCCTGGTAGTCGGCGACGCGCGCACGAACTACCTCGACCCGGCCGAAGCTGCCTTCGCCGAGATCCACCGCCGAGCCGGCCAGGTCTACTGGCTGAACCCGGAACCGCGCGCCTACTGGAACGAGGGCGACTCAGTCATCGGCCGCTACGCCCCCTGGTGCGCCCAGGTCAGGGAGTGCCGCACCCTGCGGCAGATCGCCAGCTTCGTCCAGTCCCTGGCTACCTGACCCCGCCGTCAGCCGTCAGCTGGTGTGCTTCTCGATCTGCTCGAGGAGCTGCGGTACAACCTTGAACAGGTCCCCGACCACACCGAAGTCAGCCAGATCGAAGATCGGCGCCTCGGAATCCTTGTTCACCACCATGATCGTCTTGGACGTCTGCATCCCGGCCCGGTGCTGGATCGCACCGGAGATGCCGACCGCGACGTACAGCTGCGGCGAGACCGTCTTGCCCGTCTGCCCGACCTGAAACTGATGCGGATACCAGCCGGCATCGGTCACCGCGCGGGACGCGCCCACAGCCGCCCCGAGCGAGTCAGCCAGCTTCTCGATCAGCGCCATGTTCTCCTCTGAGCCGACGCCTCGGCCGCCGGAGACGACGATCGACGCCTCAGTCAGCTCCGGCCTGGCACCGCGCTGCTGCACCACCCGCTCAGTGACCCTGGCCTGCTTCGCCGTATCGCTGACCGCGCAGCTCACCGGCTCAAGGACAGCGGCCCCCGCCGCGGCCTCCGGCGTGATCGCATTCGGCCGGACCGCGATGATCGGCGTGCCGGTCCTGACCCGCGAGCTGACGTTGACCGCGCCGCCGAAGATGATCTGCTCCGCGGCCAGGTCATCGCCTAGTCCTATTACGTCGGTCAGCAGGCCCCAGCCAGTCTTGACCGCCAGCCTGCCGCCGACCTCCCTGCCCTCGGCAGTACCTGGCAGCAGCACGGCAGCCGGTGACTTCTGCGCTGCTAGCTCGGCGAGCAGCTCCGCCTTAGGCGCGACCACGTAGTCGTCGTACTCCGGCCCGTCCGCGACATAGACCTTCGCCGCGCCGAACTCGGCCAGCCGGGCTTGCGCCCCCGCCGCACCCGGCCCGGTCCACACGACGGCAGGGTCGCCGAACCTGCGGGCCAGCGTCACCAGCTCGATGGTGACCTTCTTGACGGTTTCGCCGGAGTGTTCGGCAAGTACCAGGATCTCAGCCATGGACGGCACCCTCAGCCCTCGTTCGGTTCAGCACGCGCATGCGCGGCTCAGATGAACTTCCGTGTGGCGAGGAACTCGGCAGCCTTGTTGCCGCCGTCGCCGTCATCAGTCACGATCGTGCCCGCCTGCCTGGCCGGGCGCTTGGCGAAGCTGGTCACCTCGGTCGCCGCGCTGGCCAGCCCCACCTGCGCCGGATCGATTCCTGAGTCGGCCAGGCTCAGCGTTTCCACCGGCTTCTTCTTCGCCGCCATGATCCCCTTGAAGGACGGATAACGCGGCTCGTTGATCTTCTCGACCACGCTCAGCACAGCGGGCAAGGTGGCCTCAACCCGGTCATAGCCGTAATCGGCCAGCCGGTGGATGGTGATAGCGGTCCCGTCGATCTCCACTTTCGCCGCGTAGGACAGCTGCGGCACGCCCAGCCGCTCGGACAGCATCGCGGCCAGCACACCGGTCCGCGCGTCCGTCGACTCGAAGCCCAGGATGACCAGGTCGAACCCGATCCGCTGCAGGACCGCGGCGAGCGCGGCTGAGGTACCGAGCGCGTCCGAGCCAGCCAGTCCGTCGTCGATCAGGTGCACGGCCTTGTCCGCGCCCATCGACAGCGCCTTGCGGATCGACTCGGTCGCGCGCGCGGGCCCCATCGACAAGATGGTCACCTCGCCGCCGTGCGCCTCCGCCTGGCGCAGGCCCTCCTCGATCGCGAACTCGTCGGCCTCGTTGATGACGGCGTCGGCCGCGTCCCGGTCGAGAGTCGAGTCAGAGGCGCGGAGCGTGCGTTCGGAGTAGGTGTCGGGTACCTGCTTCACGCAGACGACGATGTTCATGACCGGCCGCCAACCTCCTCGTTCCCACGGTTCGCACAGTTACCACGGCAAGCTTGCCAAACATGGCCAGCCGCCCGCATTCCGGGTCCTTGCCAGATCATCACCAAAGCAATGTTACTCATAAGTAGTGTTGCTAATTGTCGGCCTGCCGCTCGGCGGCCGCGACCACGTTGCTGAGCAGCATCGCCCGCGTCATCGGACCGACGCCGCCCGGCATCGGCGCCAGGTATCCGGCGACCTGCGCGACGGCCGGGTGCACGTCCCCGGCCAGGCCCGCGCCGGTCCTGGTGATCCCGACGTCGAGTACCGCGGCGCCTGGCCTGATCATTTCGGGCCTGACCAGCCCCGGCTTGCCCGCCGCGGCTACGACGATGTCGGCGCCGCGAGTATGCGCGGCCAGGTCAGCCGTTCCGGTGTGGCACAAGGTGACGGTCGCGTTCTCGGTACGCCTGGTCAGCAGCAGGCCGAGCGGCCGGCCCACGGTGATCCCCCGGCCGATTACTGTGACATTCGCCCCGGCGATCGGGACGCCGAACCTGCGCAGCAGTTCCACGATCCCGAGCGGGGTGCACGGCAGCGGCGCGGGCTCGCCGAGCACCAGCCTGCCGAGGTTCATCGGGTGCAGGCCGTCGGCGTCCTTGACCGGGTCCATCAGCTCAAGCACGCTCTGGCTGGCCAGCCCGGCAGGCAGCGGCAACTGCACGATGAACGCGGTACACGCCGGGTCGGCATTGAGCCCGGCGACCACCTCGTGCACCTGCTGCTGGCTCGCGGTGGCCGGGAGGTCATGCCGGAAGCTGGCGATACCCACCTGAGCGCAGTCCTTGTGCTTGGCCGCCACGTAGACGGCGCTGCCCGGGTCGTCGCCGACCAGCACGGTAGCAAGACCGGGCACGATGCCGCGGTCGGCCAGCACGGCTACCCGGCTGGCTAGCTCGGCGCGAATGACCGCCGCGGTGGCCTTGCCGTCCAGGATGATCGCGCTCACGGCCTCATTCTGGCCGGCGCACTCCGGCCGGCCCGCACCGCCGCCGGCCCGCGCTGGCCGGAGCACCAGAGCCACGTACTCGGGCCGACACCCTTGCCGCCGTCGCCTACGGCCGTTCGGCGTCAGTGCCAGAAGTGCCGGACGCCGGTGAAGTAGAGACTGATGCCGGACGCCTGCGCGGCGGCGATCACCTCGTCGTCGCGGACCGAGCCGCCCGGCTCGGCTACCGCCTGCACTCCCGCGGCGGCCAGTACCTCAAGCCCGTCCGCGAACGGGAAGTACGCGTCGCTGGCAGCGACCGACCCGGCCGCCCGCCGGCCCGCTCTGGTGACCGCGAGCCTGGCGGCATCGACCCGGTTGACCTGGCCCATCCCGATACCGACAGTGGCCTGCCCGGCGGCGAGCAGGATCGCGTTCGACTTCACCCCCCGGCAGGCCCGCCAGGCGAACTCCAGATCAGCAAGGGCATCGGCACCGACGGCGGGCCCGGCAACGAGCCGCCAGCCGGCTGGCCTGTCGCCAGGCTCGCCGACCGTGTCCACCTGCTGCATCAGCAGGCCGCCGCTGATCCGCCGCCACTCGACGGCCGACCCGGCTGGCGGATTGCCGGGCGCGCAGCGCAGCAGTCGCTGATTCTTCTTCCTGGTCAAGATCTCCAGCGCGGCCGGCTCAAAGTCAGGCGCGACGATCACCTCGGTGAATACCTCCGCGACCTGGCCGGCCAGCTCGGCGGTAATCACCCGGTTCGCCGCGATGACCCCGCCGAACGCCGATCCGGGATCGCAGTCGTGCGCCTTTGCGTGCGCGTCGGCAATGTCGGCACCGAGCGCGATGCCGCACGGATTGGAATGCTTAATTATCGAAACGCAAGGCTGCTCGCCGAACTCATTCACCGCCCGCCAGGCCGCATCAGCGTCGACGTAGTTGTTGTACGACATGGCCCTGCCGTGCAGCTTTTCCGCGGTCGCTATCCCGCCGATATCGCCGTCCGAGGATTCCAGCTGCTGGTAGATCGCGGCCCGCTGATGACTATTTTCGCCATAGCGGAGTACATCGCGGCGGGTCCACACGGCCGCGGCCAGGTCCGGCCAGCCGGTCTGGCTAGCGACCTCGTCGGGCGCGTAGGCGGCGGCGAACCAGGACGCCACGGCGGCGTCATAGGCAGCCGTGCGGGCATAGGCCTGCGCCGCCAGCCGGCGCCGCTGGCCGAAAGTGAACCCGCCGGCCAGGATCGCGGCCTCAACCTCGCCGTAGGCGGCCGGGCTGGTCACGACGGCGACGCCAGCGTGGTTCTTAGCCGCCGCCCTGACCATCGCCGGGCCGCCGATATCGATCTGCTCGACGCACTGGTCCGGCGCGACGCCGGAGGCCACGGTCTGGGAGAACGGGTACAGGTTGGACACCAGCAGCTGGAACGGCGCGATCTGAAGCCGGTCCAACTGCGCCGCATGGTCGGGATTGCTCAGGTCAGCTAGCAGGCCCGCGTGTACCGCCGGATGCAGCGTCTTGACCCGGCCATCGAGGATCTCGGGGAAACCGGTCACCTCCGGCACGGGCGTGACCGGGATCCCGGCCGCCTCGATCGCCGCAGCCGTGCTGCCGGTCGACACGATCTGAACCCCGGCCGAGTGCAGCGCGGCGGCCAGCCGGTCAAGCCCGGTCTTGTCATGGACGCTTACCAGCGCGCGGGTGATCGCCACCTGGCTCAACGAGTGCTCTCCTTCTCCTCCTGCGACTCCGGCTGCTCCTGCGACTCCGGCTGCTGTGACTCCGGCTGCTGTGACTCCGGCCGATCTGGCGGGCTGCCGATCTGGACCCGGCGACCGCTGACCGACCAGCCGCCCGCCAGCATCGCGGCTACGGTCTGCGTCAGCAGGATCCGCTCGGCCGCCTTGACCCGCTCCCGCAGGGCTTCCACGTCGTCATCGTCACGGACCGGCACCGCCGCCTGGGCGATGACCGGCCCGCTATCCAACCCGGCATCGACGAGGAAGATCGTGCAGCCAGTCACCTTGACGCCATAGGCCAGCGCGTCCCTGACGCCGTCCAGCCCGGGGAAGGATGGCAACAGCGCGGGATGGGAGTTGATGCAGCGCCCGGCGAACTCGCCGAGGAACGCGGGACCGAGCAGTTTCATGAAGCCAGCGCAGACCACGAGGTCGGGCTGGTAGCTGTCGCAGGTCTCGGCGAGTGCCTTGTCCCACTGGCCCCGGTCCGGGTAGTCGCCGACCCGGCAGGTGAACGTCGCAATGCCGGCGGCGATCGCGCGGCCGGCCGCCCGTGTGCCATCCCGATCAGCTCCGACCGCGGCAATCTGCGCCGGGATCGACCGCGTCTGGCAGCCGTCGATCAGATGCTGCAGCAGCGTCCCCTGACCGGAGGCAAGGACAACCATGCGTGGATGACTGACTGTGAGGCCCCTTCGCCGAACCAAGACGCCTGGCCGTGAGGTAGCGGCCAGGCGGCGGATCCTTGCGGTGTCAGCGTACTGCTGGCCTAAGGCTGATACCGGTTGGGTCCTGGAGTTCCCCTCAGCAGAGTGAAGATGAATAGGACGATCGCGCCGACGAAAGGCACGATAACGATGAGCTGCCACCAGCCAGAATGGTCGGTGTCATGGAGGCGCCGAACCGTTAGCGCCAAGTTCGGCGCAGCCAGACAGATAGAGACCAAGCCGAGGACGATGGGCTCGATAATTCCCGGGCCGCTCGGGCTATTGCTTACTGTCCCCCCGACCGGCAAGACGGCAATCACTATGTCTATCGCGAAAATGACAAGACACTGGAACAAGCTAAACCACCAGTACGCCGATCTGGACGCACGACCGCGATAGACGAATTTATTGCGGAACGCCTGCTCGACGGCCTCGCGGAAGCCGACCTGGGCACCTTCGAGGTAGGAGCGCCGAACGGCGACTAAATCGCCGGGCGGGTAAATGGGTGCCGTCATCGAGAACCTCCAATTGCCCGCCGCGTCGGCGGGAGTTGCTATTTGCGCTTCCTATGTAAGACGCTGGGAATCTTCATTCGGATTACACGGGAACGACAATAACTTTTGGGATGCTTGGTACCAGCCATGACTTCCTCCCTCAGGCTCCCCAGCCGTCGCGGCTGGTCTGCCAGGGCGGGTGCCATGCGGCCTGGGACTGCGGGGCGTAACCTGAGGTAGCCAGGTTCTGTCAGGTAGATTCGGCCAACTGGTGATGAAATAGGACCGAACGCACGTAGCACGGTCAGACGACGGAGGAACGGCACTGCCCGCCGATATCAGCCCGCCACCCGGACCTGGTGCTCCGCAGGACTCGGGCGGCCAGGACAGCGCAGGAGGCTCGGGCCAGTCTGGTGCCCCTGAGCCAGGAACCAGGCTGCCCGGACTGCCGCAGCTGTACTTTCCTGAGCCGGGCGATCAGCCGCACCTGCCGCCGGGTCAGCCGTATGGCCAGCCTGGAGTGCCTGGTCAGCCGAACCTGCCGGAACAGCCCAATGGCGGGTTCCAGGGCCAGTCGGACCAGCGACCGGGCCAGCATCAGCCGGGTCAGCCGCGACCTGTCAGGCGGCGCTCGACTCAGCGGCCGGATCGTGAGCTGCGGCAACGGGCCATTGCGGCGCTGATCTTCGGTGTCATCAGCGTCGTTGCCTTGGCCGGGCTCGGCGGCACCGACCTGCACCGCGGGATCTACCTGCTGATCTTCAGCGCGATCGTTGGCGCGGCAGGGTGCGTCATCGGGATAACGGCGCTGCGCAAGGCGCGCAGGACCGGCACTTACCGGCCACGCGGGTCCGTCGGCGGTATCGTGCTCGGCGCGCTGGCCGCTCTGGTCTCCATCTGGATCCTGTTGGTATACCTGGCCTTCCCGACCCAGGTCGACAACTACGAGAAGTGCCGGAGCCTGGCACAGACCTCCGGTCAGCAGCAGGCCTGCCTGAACCAGTTCTATAAGTCGATTCGCCCGGCCGCTGCCGGACCCGGCTAGCCCACGCGGACCGGCCCGCCGCTGGACCCCGGCTCGCCGCCGAAAGGCCCGGCTAGCCCGCCCCGGCTGTGGCACTGTCCTGTGGCACTGTCAATGGTTCGCACCAAGGCGGTCCATGATCACGTCAGCCACTCCCGTCCCGCCAGCACCGGTCGAAGGTCGTTTCGCCGACCGCCGTTGCTTCTAGGGCAGGCCGGAGGGACCGTGCGAGCGTCCGGATGGCCGATTCGCTGGCTGATCGCCGGCCCAGCGGTCTAGATAGATGACGTGGTCGCTGTCGGCATCGTCGCCCGGCCGCTGCGGCACTGTGCCCGGCGGATAGGACGCCGAGCCCGGCCGCTGGCCATGGCGGCCGAGCGGGAAACTCCGATCGCTGGCTTGCAGCTCGGTATCGGCAGCCCAGTGCGCGCGGGCATACCGCCAGTTGATCGCCCCCGCCGTCACGGCCGCGGCGACTCCCACCTCAAGAGCACCGACGACAGCGACCTGCCAGGCTGACGGCCCGACGGCAGACATCCGGCCGTCGCCAAGCGGGCCACCGGCGAAGGCCGCGAGCACGCCGAGGACGGCACCGGTCAGGGCACCGCAGCAGAAACCCCGGATCGGGGCGGCCTCAAGTGCTCGCGTGGGCGCGATCCGCACGACCAGCACTCCGCCGACCGCGCCGGCCAGGTACGGCGCGGCAAGCACCAGGACGGCCAGCCAGGCCGGGCCCGAGCCATGTGCGCCTTGCGGCAGGACCGCGAGCATCGGAAAGGCCGGCATCGGGCCGAGCGCCGAGCCGGTCGGCGCGACGATCGTTCCCGTTCCGACCGCGAATCCAGGGCCGAGCAGGTAGGCGATAGCCCAGATGATCGCGTTCGGCAGGTAGGCGAGCTCGGCCAGGAAGAGCAGCGCGGCCCCGACGACGCCAGGGGCCAGCAGCCCGTGCATCGCGCCGAATTGCCGCAGGTGGCTGGCCAGCGCCAGGGCCGTCAGCAAAGCGCCAGCGGCGGCCAGTGTCGCAACCGATCCGGCGGTGCCGACAAGCACGGAACGTGTCCTCGCCGACATAGCGGCGCTCAGCTGTGCCCAGGGGGCGAGCGCGCGGGTCGCGCCGAGTCCGACGGCGACCAGGGCGATCAGGAATCCGGCCAGCACTGCCTGCACGATCGACGGCGCCGCCAGGGCCGTCCGGCTGACCACCGCAAGCGCCCCTGCTAGCAGCGCGTACGGCACGGCGACGGCGAGCGCGACGGCGGCCAGCCGACGTGGGCCGACGACATCATGATCGCGAACGACCCAGCGGCCCGCCCGCCACAGCAGCGCGCCGGGCAGCAGTACCAGCCCCAGCGGCAGCATCCCGATCCGGCCGGCGTGCTGGACCTGCACTCCGACATGATGACCGACGAGCCAGAGGACTGCGGCGGTGCGCAGCACGCCGGGCAGGCCGAGCCCGGGGTGCGGCGCGGCGATCCAGCCCACAAGCACCAGCAAGGTCAGCACGGCCAAGCCGAGGCCGACCGAGGTACAGGCCGCGAGTGCCCCCGCGACGAGCAGCGGTCTGGTCCGGCGAACCGGCGCAACGCCGCTGGCGGCGTCACGGTCGGGACTCACCGGCCGGGCACCAAGGGCGGAACTCGTCACAAGTCCCAACCCTGGCAATTTCGCGCGCTGATCAGGTGGAGGCGCGCCGGACGGATCGCCCGCACCGCAGATCGCGCAGCGCAATGCGGCACGTGCCGGTGCGCTCGTCGGATCGGCGGCAGTGCGCGGCAGGTGCTGGCGGGCGGAGGCAGGCGGCGGCCGGCGTTAGCTGCGCTGCAGGAGGCCGCGGACTAGCCGGGCGGTCTCGCTGGGGGTGCGACCGACCCGGACACCGACCTTCTCCAGCGCTTCCTTCTTCGCCTGCGCCGTGCCGGCCGAGCCGGAGATGATGGCGCCGGCGTGGCCCATGGTCTTGCCCTCCGGGGCCGTGAAGCCCGCCACGTACGCGACCACTGGCTTGGTCACGTTGGCCTCGATATATGCAGCGGCCCGTTCCTCGGCGTCGCCGCCGATCTCGCCGATCATCACGATCGCGTCGGTCTCCGGATCATCAGCGAACGCCCGCAGGCAGTCGATGTGCGTCGTCCCGACAATGGGGTCACCGCCGATTCCGACCGCGGTCGAGAAACCGATGTCGCGCAGTTCGTACATCATCTGGTAAGTCAGCGTGCCGGACTTGGAGACCAGGCCGATCCGGCCCTCGCTGCTGATGTCGGCCGGAATGATGCCCGCGTTGGACTTCCCCGGCGAGGCAACGCCCGGGCAGTTCGGGCCGACGATCCGGGTCGCGTTTCCCTGCGCGCAGGCATGCGCCCAGAACAAGGCGGTGTCGTGTACCGGGATGCCCTCGGTGATCACGATGACCAGGCCGATCCTGGCGTCGACCGCCTCGATCACGGCGTCCTTGGTACCAGCGGGCGGCACGAAGACGACGGAGACGTCGGCCCCGGTCGCGTCCATCGCCTCAGCCACGGTGCCGAAAACCGGCACGCTGGCCTCGCCGAGTTCGACCGACTGACCCGCCTTGCGCGGGTTGGTGCCGCCGACGACCGTCGTGCCGGCTGCGATCATCCGCGCGCCGTGCCTGCGGCCCTCCGAGCCGGTGATGCCCTGGATGATGATCCGGCTCTCGCCGGTCAGGAAGATCGCCATGTCATGCTCCCGTCGCGGCCAGGCTGGCCAGCTCGGCGACGCGGCGCGCCGCTTCGTCCATGGTCGCCACCTGCTCCACCACGGCGATGCCAGCCTCGTCGAGGATCCGGCGGCCCTCCGTCGCGTTGTTGCCGTCCAGCCGCACCACGATCGGGTGCCGCACCGGCTCACCGCCCTCAGTGAGCATCCCGATCGCAGCCACAATCCCGTTGGCGACCGCGTCACAGGAGGTGATCCCGCCGAATACGTTGACCAGCACGGCGCGCACGTCAGGATCGGACAGCACGATCTCCAGGCCGTTAGCCATAACCTCGGCCGAGGCACCGCCCCCGATGTCGAGGAAGTTAGCTGGCCGCACTCCGCCGAGCTCTTCACCCGCGTAGGCGACCACGTCCAGGGTCGACATCACCAGGCCGGCACCGTTACCGATAATTCCGACGCTGCCATCGAGCTTGACATAGTTCAGGTGCTTGGCCTTGGCGCGTGCTTCCAGCGGATCAGCGGCGCTCGGATCAGCGAACCTGCTGAAGTCCTGCCTGAAGGCCGCGTTGTCGTCCAGCGTGACCTTGGCGTCGAGCGCGATCACCTGGCCGTCGCCGGTCAGTACCAGGGGGTTCACCTCGGCCAGGGTGGCGTCCTCGTCGGTGAAGACCGCCCACAGCCGCTCGGCCAGTGCGGCCGCGCCGGCCCGGGCCTGCTCCGGCAGCTTGCCGGCCGCGACGATCTCAGCGGCCTTGGCCGCGTCTACGCCCGCCAGCGGATCGATGGAGATCCGGGCGAGTTCCTCGGGGCTGGTCCGCGCCACTTCCTCGATCTCAACGCCGCCCTGTACCGAGCACATGGCCAGGAAGCTGCGCTCAGAACGGTCGACCAGGAAGGACAGGTAATACTCCTGCGCGATATCGACGTCCTGGGCGACCAGCACGGAGTGCACGGTATGGCCCTTGATGTCCATTCCGAGGATCTGCCCGGCCTTCGCCTGCGCCTCGTCAGGACCGCTGGCCAGTTTCACGCCGCCGGCCTTGCCCCGGCCGCCGACCTTGACCTGCGCCTTGATGACTACGCTCGGGCTCCCTGCTGCTGCGTACTCCTCGGCGATCGCACGGGCCTCGTCCGCGCTCTGGGCCACCCTCCCCGGCTGAATCGGAACGCCGTAATCGGCGAATAGCTCTTTCGCCTGATACTCAAACAGGTCCACGTCTGATCCGTCCTGACTGGTGCTCAGCCCTGATTCTCGCTCAGCGTCCGGATTCTCGCTCAGCGTCCGATCTCAGTGCCTGATCTTTCAGCGCCGCCTAGGCGGCAGGTCCGCCAGGCAGCCTAGCGGGCGGCCGATCCCGGACATCTCAGCTGGCCCGTTTTTCCGGCTCCGAACCGAGCGTCGCGCGCACCCAGTCGACGATGCCCTGCATCGTTGCGCCTGGCGTGAAGATCTTCGCGACGCCGATCCGCTCCAGTTCGATGATGTCGGCAGCGGGGATGATCCCGCCGCCGAACACCGTGATGTCGGCGGCGTCGGCATCCTTGAGCAGTTCGAGCACGCGGGTGAACTGGGTCATATGCGCACCGGACAAGATTGACAACCCGATCGCGTCGGCGTCCTCCTGCAGTGCGGCGGCCACGATCTGCTCGGCGCTCTGGTGCAGCCCGGTGTAGATCACCTCGACCCCGGCGTCGCGCAGTGCCCGCGCGACGACCTTGGCCCCGCGATCGTGCCCGTCCAGTCCCGGTTTCGCGATGATGACCCGGATGCTGCTCACGAGATGCCTCTCCCCGGATTCGCTGTCGTTACAACCGCAGCGTAGTCCCGAGCTCTAACCCGTCCAACCGGGAGTCTGATAGCATTGATAGCGTTGACGGAGGTAATGGCAGTGGCAGCATTGAGTATCAGGAACATCGATGACGGAGTCAAGCGGCGGCTGAGGATCAGGGCGGCCAGAAATGGCAGGTCGATGGAGTCGGAGATTCGCGCCATCTTGGAGCAAGCGGTGGCCGAGTCAGATGACACCACTAACCCGTTCGTTACCTTCATGGAGCGATTCCAGGAGATCGGCGGGGTAGAGCTGGATCTGCCGCCTCGCACCACGCCCGCGCGATGGGCAGACTTCTCTTGATCGTTCTGGACACGAATGTCCTGTCCGAACTGACGCGACCGGCGCCAGACCCCTTGGTTGCTCATTGGGTTGAGTCTCGTCAGGGTGACGAACTGTGGACCACCTCCATCACCTTGGCCGAGATCTACTACGGCATCGAGCGACTCCCCGCTGGAAGGCGCAAGGACCAAATCGAGGCCGCTGCCAATCGGGCGATCGCAGCGTTGGACGGTCGCATCCTGGCCTTCGCGGCAACTGCCGCGCGACACTACGCACAGATCGCAGCGGCCCGTGACCAGGCCGGCCTGCCGATCGACGGTTTCGACGGGCAGATCGCGGCCATCTGCGCGGTCCACGGCGCAAGCGTGGCCACTAGGAACGTGAAGGACTTCCTCGGGACCGGGATCGAGATCATCGATCCTTGGCAGGCCGACTGACCAGGCAGGCCGTACCGCACCGAGTCAAGGAACGTGGCGGCATCACGCAGCGAATGGGTGGAAACCCGCCAACTTTGGCGGGTTCCAGCCTATGATCACGACACCAGCGGAGTGAGCGCAGGTCGACAGGGGTGCGTCGCTACAGCTTCTCGATCGGGGCGTAGCGCAGGAGCAGGTGCTTGATGCCGTAGTCCTCGCCGAAGTCGACCTTGGCCTCGGGATCGTCGCCCCGGCCCTCGACCGACAGCACCCGGCCAAGACCGTAGCTGTCGTGCGTGACCAGGTCCCCCGGCGCCAGGGACGGCACGGCCCGGTTGCCGGGAGCGTTCATCCCTGGCCGCCTGGCGAGCCGCTCCGAGGCGGGCGCGACCGCGGCGGACTGATCCCGGCGCCACTCCACCAGCCGGGCCGGGATCTCGGTCAGGAATCTGGACTGCTTGTGATACGCGGGACGGCCCCACCAGGCCCTGGCAACTGCCCGGGTCAGGTACAGCCGCTCGCGCGCCCGAGTGATCCCGACGTAGGCGAGGCGGCGCTCTTCCTCAAGCTCGGTCTCGTTGTTGATCGACCGCTCGTGCGGGAAGACGTTCTCCTCCATGCCGGTCAGGAACACGACAGGGAACTCCAGGCCCTTGGCCGTATGCAAGGTCATCAGCGTGACCAGCCCGCCGTGATCCGGGCCCTCGGGAATCTCGTCGGCATCGGCGACCAGCGACACCTGCTCAAGGAACTCGGCCAGGGTGCTGCCAGGATGCCTGGAGTCAAACTCCCTGGCCACCGAGACCAGTTCGGTGAGGTTCTCGATCCGGCCGGCGTCCTGCAGGTCGGTTGATGCCTGCAACTCCTCGATGTAACCAGTCCGGTCGAGTACCGCCTCGGCCAGGTCGCCAACCTCGGTGCCCGTCGTCGCTGACTCCCTGAGCTGATTGATCAGCTCGTTGAATCCCTCGATCGCGCGCACCGAACGGGCCGGCAGGGCGGGCACGTCCTGCGGCCTGGCCAGCGCCTCGGCGAAGCTGATCTTGTCCCGGCTGGCCAGGCCAGCCACGTACTCCTGCGCCCGGTCACCGATCCCGCGCTTCGGGGTATTCAGGACCCGCCGCAGCGACATCTCGTCGCGTGGGTTACTGATCAGCCGGAGATAGGCAAGCAGGTCGCGGACCTCCCGGCGCTCGTAGAACCGGACTCCCCCGACCACCTTGTACGGCAGGCCAGCCCGGATGAAGATCTCCTCGAAGACCCTGGACTGGGCATTAGTGCGGTAGAACACCGCCACGTCACCAGGGACGGCTTGCTTGGCGTCGGTGAGCTGGTCGACCTCCTCGGCCACGAAGGCCGCTTCGTCGTGCTCGCTGTCGGCCACGTAGCCGATGATCGGCGGCCCGTCGCCGCTGTCTGACCACAGGTTCTTAGGCATCCGGCCGGTGTTGCGGGATACCACGGCATTAGCCGCGGCCAGGATGTTCTGAGTGGAGCGATAGTTCTGCTCTAGCAGGATCACCTTGGCGCCGGGGAAGTCACGCTCGAATTCGGTGATATTGCGGATCGTCGCGCCCCGGAAGGCGTAGATCGACTGGTCCGCGTCCCCGACGACGCACAGTTCAGCCGGAGCCAGCGCGGGCCGGGCCACCGGAACCTCGCCGCCAGGACCGCCCGCGTCCTCCCCAGGAACCGCGGGCCGCCAGCCGACTACCTCGCCGGCCTGGCCCTCGGCCGACCCGGCCAGTTCCCTGATCAGGACGTACTGGGCGTGGTTCGTGTCCTGATACTCATCGACGAGAATGTGCCTGAACCGGCGCCGGTACCGCTCGGCGACGTCGGGCAGCGCCTGCAGCAGATTGACCGTGACCATGATCAGGTCATCGAAGTCCATCGCACCGGCAGCGACCAGGCGGCGCTGGTACTCGCCGTACGCCTGGGCCAGCGCCTTGTCCCGGTAACCGGTCGCGGCGGCGGCGACCGACTCGTAATCAGTTAGCTCGTTCTTGAACGTAGAGACCCTGTTGACCATCGCCCTCGGCGGGTGGTACTTGGAATCAAGCTCAAGCTCGCGGCAGACCAGCGCCATCAGCCGCTCGGAGTCGGCCTGGTCGTAGATCGTGAACGACGACGGGTACCCGAACCTGGTCGCCTCCCGGCGCAAGATCCGCACGCACGCCGAGTGGAAGGTCAGCAGCCACATGCCGCGAGCCCGTGCGCCGGTCAGCAACTCGGCGCGAGCCGCCATCTCGCCGGCCGCCTTGTTCGTGAACGTGATTGCCAGGACCTCGGCCGGCGCGACCTCACGCTCGGCCAGCAGGTAAGCGATCCGGTGCATCAGCACCCTGGTCTTGCCCGAGCCGGCTCCGGCCACGATCAGCAGCGGACCGCCCTCATGCAGCACGGCAGCGCGCTGCTGCGGATTCAGTCCGTCCAGTAGGGCGTCAACGGCCGTCGCGGTCACGCTGCCAGCGTAGGCCGTTCCGCCGACAGCCGGGCCGACCGGGAGCGAGCCAGCCCGGCACGGACGGTTTAGCCGACCAAACAGCAGCCCATGCCGAAACGGCGCCGGGCCGGACCGGGCGAACCCGGCCCGGCCCGGCGGCCGGCTAGCGCGTGCTAGTCGAGGTCAGGCACCTGCGTCGGCGTACCCCTGGTCAGCGTCTCCTTGCGGAAGAACTCGGGCGCGGTGATCCGCATGTAGAGACAGCCGATCAGGCCCACGACCGCGGCGCCGAGCGCGATCAGGAAGATTCCGCCGATCTGCCAGTTCAGGCCGGGAACGGTCCAGGTGGTGTAGCTGTTGAACGCCACCCAGTCGCTCTGCAGGCTGTAAAGCCCGGCCGCGTACAACATGACCCCGCCGAGGCAGGGCAGGATGCCCTGCATCCACAGGTTGCGTGCGCTGCTTGTCAGGTTCTTGCGGTAGTACCAGATGCACGAGAATCCGGTGAGCCCGTAATAAAAGGCGATGTACAGGCCGATCGCGGTAACCGCGTCGCCGATGATGTTCCCGTGCGACAGGAAGTTCGCCGGGACATAGAACACGATCGAGATCGCACCCATGACCAGCGTCGAAACCGTCGGGGTCAGATGCTTGGGGTGGATCTTCGCGAATGAAGCAGGCAGCGCCTTGTAGGCGGCCATCGACAGGGTGGTGCGCGCGGTGGGCAGGATGGTCGTCTGCGTGGACGCGGCGGCCGAACTCAACACCATCAAGACCAGCAGCCGGGACAGGACAGTTCCGAAACCTGAGGAACCGAAGATGGCGCTGCCGAGCACCGAGAGCACGTCGCCCGTGTGGTTCGGGTTGTTCAGGCCGACTCCCTTAGATCCGATTCCGGCGAAGGCGAGCACAGAGACGATCACCAGCGCGTAGGTGACGAGCAGCAGGACGGTCGAGATGATCGCCGCGCGGCCAGGTGTCCTGGTCTTGTCGGCGGTCTCCTCGTTCACGGCCACCGCGGTGTCCCAGCCCCAGTAGATGAACAGCATCAAGATGATGCCTCCGACGAACGCGGAGAGAGTCAGGTGGGCCGGCGAGAACCACGAGAGACTCGGGTGCGCTGAGCCGGCCGGAGCGCTGCCTCCGTAGACCTTGGCCAGCGCGACTACCGAGACCACCAGGAGCATCACGACCTCGATGGACAGCAGCACCTTCTGGAAGTTCGCGGACACCTCGATGCCGCGGTAGCAGATATAGGTCATCGCGACGATCCACAGGACGCCGACAAGCAGCACCCACGGACTGGTCGCATCCCCCCCGATCTTGCTGTTCGGCCCCTGGAACAGCAAGAACACGTACTGGCCGGCCACCTGGGCGAGGCTGGCCATCACCAGGATGTCGGCCGCGACGATGCCCCAGCCGCCGGCCCAGCCCGTCCTCGGGCCGAACGCTCTCGTCGCCCATGTGAATGTCGTCCCGCAGTCCGGGTCGGCCTTGTTCAGCTCGCTGTAGCCAATGGAGGTCAGCAGCATCGGGACGAAGGCGACAATGGCGACCAGCGGCGACTTGAAGCCGACGATGCCTACCACGAAAGCCAGCGTCGCGGCCAGGCTGTAGGCCGGCGCGGTCGAGGCCACGCCCATCACCACGCTGGATACCAAGCCGAGCGCCCCGCCCTTGAGCCCCTTGTCCCTGAATTCCTCGACTGGCTGCAGGTCTGTAGCGGTCATTGCTCGCCCCTCCTGAAGGTTTCCGACCTGGCCTGGTGTGGCACGCTGAGGCTGCGGGGCAGCACGCGCTTGCGTTGATCCTGGCACTGGCTGGCCGCGGGTGCATAACACCCGTGGTGCGACGGTTCTAGCATGAAACGCAGCCTCTGGCAACGATATTCGTTGTAATTCCGAAATCTAGCGACTGGTCCCGTAGGTACTCACTCGTCGGATGGCTAGGATCAGCAACATGCGAATTTTGCTCGTGGGGGCAGGCGGAGTCGGCACGGCGTTCGCCAGGATCGCGGCCCGCAGGGACTTCGCCGAACTCGTCATCGGCGACTACGACCTGGCCAGGGCGCAGCGCGCGGCAGCGGCGAGCGAACGGTTCCAGGCGGTCCAGCTTGACGCGAGGGACGCCGACTCCATCGTCGGCCTGCTCACCGAGCACTCTTGCGACGCGCTGATGAACGCGGCCGATCCCCGGTTCGTCATGCCGCTGTACCGGGCTGCGCTGCAGACCGGCACGAACTACCTGGACATGGCCATGTCGCTGTCTCATCCACACCAGGATGCGCCCTATAGCAAGACTGGTGTCAAGCTTGGTGACGAACAGTTTGCCCTGGCCAGCGAGTGGGAGCAGCGTGGAAAGCTAGCCCTGGTCGGGATCGGGGTCGAGCCAGGGCTCTCCGATATTTTCGCCAGGCACGCCGCCGACACGCTGTTCAGCGAGATCGACGAGCTCGGAGTCAGGGACGGGGCAAACCTGGTCGTAGCGGGCTATGACTTCGCCCCGACCTTCTCGATCTGGACCACGATCGAGGAGTGCCTGAACCCGCCGGTGATCTGGGAGGCAGGACGCGGCTGGTTCACCACGCCGCCGTTCAGCGAGCCGGAGACCTTTAACTTCCCGGCCGGCATCGGCCCGGTCGAGTGCGTGAACGTCGAGCACGAGGAAGTCCTGCTGATGCCGCGCTGGATAAACGCGCAGCGGGTCACCTTCAAGTACGGCCTCGGCGCCGAGTTCATCAGCGTGCTGCAGACGCTGCACAAGCTCGGCCTGGACGCGACCGCCCCGGTCACGGTCGGCGGCACGCAGGTCTCACCGCGCGACGTGGTCGCGGCCTGCCTGCCAGACCCGGCCGGCCTCGGCGACAAGATGAGCGGACTGACCTGCGCCGGCACCTGGGTGACGGGGAAGGGCAAGGACGGCGCGGCGCGCGAGGTCTACCTGTACCACGTGGTCGACAACGCCTGGACGATGGCCGAGTACGGATCGCAGGCCGTTGTCTGGCAGACCGCGGTGAACCCGGTCGTGGCCCTTGAGCTGATCGATTCAGGCGCCTGGACTGGCGCTGGCGTCCTCGGTCCCGAGGCGCTGCCCGCTCAGCCGTTCCTGGACCTGCTGACCGACTACGGCTCGCCATGGGCATGCGAAGAGCGAACGCCATGCGGCAGATAGTCATGGATAAACCAGAAAAGACGACACATCAGAAACGGGACTGCTCAGGCAATCTGGTGCACAGAACGGAGTCACCGACGTGAAAGATCTACATAACTTCATCGACGGGAACTGGTCGAAGCCAACGGAGCCCCGGCACGCCGAGCTGATCAACCCAAGCACCGGCGAGGCGTTCGCGACCGCGCCAGTGTCGGACGCCGCCGAAGTCGACGCCGCTTTCACCGCCGCCGCGAAGGCGTTCGAGACCTGGCGGGACACCACGCCGGCCGAGCGAAGCCTGGCGCTGCTGCGGATCGCCGACGCGATCGAAGCCCGGGCCGATGAGTTCGTCGCCGCCGAGTCGGAGAACACCGGCAAGCCGATCGGACTGACCAGGTCCGAGGAAATCCCGCCGATGGTCGACCAGATCAGGTTCTTCGCGGGCGCGGCGCGGATGCTTGAGGGGCGCTCGGCCGGCGAGTACATGGCCGGCTTCACCTCGATGATCCGGCGCGAGCCAGTCGGCGTCTGCGCCGCGGTCACCCCGTGGAACTACCCGATGATGATGGCCACCTGGAAGTGGGCACCGGCGCTCGCGGCGGGGAACACGCTCGTGCTCAAGCCGTCGGACACCACCCCGGTGACCACCTTGATGATGGCCGAGCTGATCGCCGAGCACACCCCGGCCGGCGTGCTGAACGTGATCTGCGGTGACCGGGACACCGGCCGGGCGCTGGTCGCGCACCCGATACCGCGGATGGTCTCGATCACCGGCAGCGTCCGAGCCGGCAAGGAGGTCGCCACCGCGGCGGCGGCCGGGCTGAAGCGGGTGCACCTGGAACTCGGCGGCAAGGCACCCGTGGTGATCTTCGACG
>OCZU010000141.1_pt1 | contig 51478 bp, 50 predicted proteins | sample 1539001 | NCBI WGS metagenome assembly OCZU01 (sample SAMEA3539306, study PRJEB22396) | soil metagenome | biome: tundra; feature: field; material: soil | place: USA | collected 2010-05 | depth 0.15 m | reverse complement strand
ACATCAACCACTTCCACCTTGACACGCACCAGCCGTCTCATAGAAGCCGCCGAGGGAATGCGGTTTTCAAATCGACCCACTACCAGGAAAGTTGGAAACTTTCTTGTGACACCCGGTGCAGTAGTAATATTGCACGGACACGTGTGAACCTCCTTCGGTACGCGGCGAGATCAGGGTTCCATACAGACTTCAAGCAGAGCAGCCAATAAAGGCTTTTGTCCGTATGTTGGATCACATACCCTTGTGATGCAGGTCGTCGCTTCCCTTTCCGGCGCGCGTTAGCCTGAAGCCTGTGGAGGGGAGCGGAAGTGCGCGAGATCGTCGAACATCTGTGGCCAGAGATCGATTGGATTGAGAACCTCGAGCTACGTGAGCAAGTAACGCAAGTCTGGATCAACGCCCTCGAGCGCAGCCCTCTGCAGCCCGAAGATCTGGACCACATTCCTTTCACGCTTCTGGTTCCGAACTGCCCGATTACTTTTATGGAGCACAAACGCTGCGTGGTCCACATTGCGCGCGCCGGTGCGACCGCCATGCGGGAGTTCATGGGGCGCGCCTTACCCATTGATTTGGACACGGTAATCGCGGGAGCGATTCTGGCCGACGTGGGCAAACTGCTGGAATACGAACTCGGACCCGATGGCAAGAGCCGGCAGAGCGAGCGCGGCGAAGCTTTGCGTCATCCCTTCACTGGAGTTGCGCTGGCGCTCGAGTGCGGTATTCCCGACGCCGTTTGCCACATCATTGCGGCACACGCCGCGGAAGGCGATCTGGTCAAGCGCTCCACCGAGGCTTTCATCGTGCATCACGCGGACTTTATGGCGTTCCTGCCCTTTAAGAATCCCAAGAACATCAAAGTAAAATCCTAAGGAGAAATTCCTTGTCCGAACCGAAATCGATTGCCGCGGCGAAGGAAACGGTTACTGCCAAAATGTCGCGCTGGGCCGCCGGCCTGCGATATGAGGATCTCTCGCAAGACGCGATCTACCAGGCCAAGCGTTTCCTGCTGGATTCCATCGGCTGCGCCCTTGGCGGCTACCGCCAGCACGACGTGAAGATTGCTCTGGAAGTTCTTGGCGAGGTAGCCGGACGTGGGGGGGCCACGGTGATCGGCACGGGCGGGCGGGTCGACCCTGTTTCCGCGGCGCTGGCCAACGCGTTGATGATCCGCTGCATGGATTACAACGACATTTATTGGAAGCAGGACCCATCCCATCCCTCCGACATTTTTCCGGCGGCGCTGGCCTGCTGCGAGCGGGCCGGGAGCGGCGGCAAGGAGTTGATTGTTGGCCTGGTTTTGGGCCATGAGTTCGAAATGCGCTTTTGCGAGGCGGCGTTTCCCGGCATCCGGGAGCGGGGATGGCATCACGCCACGTTGACCGCGTTCGTTTCGCCCATTGTCGCCGGACGCGCGCTGCATCTCTCCTGGGAACAGATTCAGCATGCCATCGGCATTTCCGCCAGCCGCCACTGCACGCTGGGAGCGGTGACCGCGGGCAAGCTGACCATGATGAAGAACACGGTCGACCCGATGGCTACGCAGAGCGGCGTATTTGCGGCGCTTCTGGCGGAAAAGGGTTACTCCGGGCCCGAGCATGTCGTGGACGGCAAGGAAGGATTGACTCACGTCTTCGGTCCGGAGTGGAAGTTGAATCTTCTCACCGATGGCCTCGGCCAGTCATGGCGCATCACGCAATGCGGCATGAAGGCATTTCCCACCGAAGCCCTCACCCACACGCCGATCTCGGCCGTGCTCGATCTGGTCAAGAGCAACGACCTGCAACCGGAGCAAGTGGAGAAGATTCAGATTCGGTCGCTGGCGCGGGCCGCCGACATTTTGTCCGATCCCAGCAAATACGATCCGCACACCCGGGAGACGGCGGACCACTCGCTGCCCTACGTGATTGCAGCGGCGCTGGTGGAGCGGCAGGTCACGCCCGTGCAGTTCACCATGGAAAAGATCATGGATGCGAAGATTCGGGCACAACTAAAGAAGGTGGAAGTGGTCGCGGATTCGGAGATTGAGAAGGTTTTCCCGGCATTGCAGAGGGTGATCGTGAACATCACTACGACCGATGGACGTACGTTCACCAAACAGCTTGACTTCCCCAAGGGCGATCCGCGAAATCCGCTAACGGATCAGGAAGTGGAAGAGAAATTCGCCGCGCTCGCCGAAGGCGTGCTTTCCTCCGGAGCGCAGAAAAAAGTGAAAGAGGCGATCTGGAATCTGGAGGACAGCGACTCGGTTCGCAAGGTGATGGCGCTGCTGAAGTCGGACGCTCAGAAGAAGGCAACCAACATCGGAAACAAAGTGGAATCGACCGTGCACGGCAAGAAGCGTCGCAAGGCTGTACTGGCGTAGTCGCATTCATTGAGAGCCGCTCACCGGCGAATCTCCAGGAGTTCATTATGGCTCAGACCATCGTTGAAAAGATCGCGCACGCCCACCTGGCGGAAGGACCGAAGCGGCCTTTGCGCGCGGGTGACTTCTTGTCCATTCGGCCGCACCACGTGATGACGCACGACAACACGTCGGCGGTGATGAGCAAGTTCAAAGCCATTGGCGCGAAAAAGATTTGCGATCCCCAACAGCTCGTGTTCGCCCTCGATCATGACATTCAAAATAAGGATGACGCCACCCTGAAGAAATACCGCTCGATTGAAGCCTTCGCCAAAGAACACGGAGTCGACTTCTATCCCGCGGGTTCGGGCATCGGGCACCAGATCATGGTGGAGCGCGGCTACGTTTTGCCGGGATCGTTCGTCGTCGCCTCAGACTCGCACTCCAATATGTATGGGGCGCTCGGCGCCATTGGAACGCCCATCGTGCGCACCGACGCTGCCGCGGTCTGGGCTACCGGCGAATTCTGGTGGCAGATTCCGCGGTCGATCCAGGTTGTTCTGGAAGGCAATCTGCGCCGGGGCGCGAGCGGCAAAGACGTGATTATTACTTTATGTGGGCTCTTCAATCACGACGAAGCGCTCAACGCCGCGGTTGAGTTCGCCGGCCCGGGCGTGGCCAGTTTGTCGATGGACGCACGGTTTTCCATCTCCAACATGAGTACCGAGTGGGGACCGCTGGTGGGATGGTTTCCGGTGGATGGGGTCACCATCGAGTATCTGCGCGGCGTGCACCGGCGACTGAAGGAGAAAAATATTGAGCGCTTCACGGAGCAAGACATCGACAGCTGGGCGGCAAATCCTCCGCGCCCCGACCCCGATGCTGCCTACGCGGCGCGCATCACGCTCGACCTGGGAGAGATAACGCCTCACGTTTCCGGGCCCGACACTGTGCAGGTGATGCAATCCCTCGCTGCCATTGAAATGAAAAAGGTGCCCATCCAGAAGGCCTACTTGCTTTCCTGTGTGAATTCGCGGCTGGAAGACCTGGAAGCCGCAGCCTGGGTCGTGTGCGGCAAGAGAGTAGCACCCGGCGTGAAGTTCTACCTGGGAGCGGCCAGCGCGTGGGTGCAGCAGGAGGCGGAGAGGCTCGGCATCTGGCAGACCCTGCTCGATGCAGGCGCCACCCCGCTGCCGGCGGGATGCGGACCGTGCATCGGCCTGGGCGTGGGATTGCTGGAATCAGGAGAAGTCGGAATCTCGGCCACTAACCGCAATTTCAAGGGCCGCATGGGCGCGCGCGACGCCCAGTGCTACTTGGCCAGTCCGGAGGTCGTCGCCGCCTCTGCCATCGCGGGATATATCGCCGGACCGTATGCCTTCCCAGATATCACTCCGGCACGCCGGTTCACGGAATTCGCGGTAAACGGAAAGGGTTCGTCCGAAAAAGTAGAGATTCTTCCTGGCTTTCCAGAGCGTGTAAAAGGCCGCCTGGTCTTTCTTCCCCAGGACAACCTAAACACCGACGCCATCTACGGCAAGGATTACACCTACCGCGACGATATGACGCCGGAGCTGATGGCCGGAGTGGTCATGGAGAACTACGACCCGCAGTTTGCCGCGCGCACTCACGCCGGAGACGTGATCGTCAGCGGCTTCAACTTCGGCACCGGATCGAGCCGTGAACAAGCGGTCACCTGCCTGAAAGCGAAAGGCATTCCGCTGGTGATTGCGGCCAGTTTTTCGCAGACCTACCTGCGGAACGCCTACAACAACGGATTTCTGTGCGTGGAGGTTCCCGAGTTCGTCAAGCGACTGCGGGAGCAGTGCGCCACGGAGATCGCGGCCAAGGAAAAAACGATCATCCCGGGCGAAGACGTGGATATTGATTTCACCTCCGGCACGATCGCGTGGCGCGGCGAGAAGTTTGTCTTCCCGCCACTGGGCAGCGTGCCGCAATCGCTGGTGATTGCGGGAGGCGCTGAGAATCTGGTCGCGAAGAGGCTGGGACTCACATAGAAAGGGAATGAAGTTATGGCGAAATATACAGTAGTCACAATGCCCGGAGACGGAATTGGTAACCAGGTTCTCCCGGAAGCTCTGCGGCTTCTGAAAGCGGTCGGCTTTGATGCCGAGTACATTCATGCCGAGATCGGCTGGGAATGCTGGCGCAGAGAGGGCAACGCTCTGCCCGAGCGCACGGCGGAACTGCTGGCGAAGCACAAGCTCGGACTGTTCGGCGCGATCACTTCCAAGCCCAAGAAGGAAGCGGAGGCTGAGCTCAAGAGCGAACTCAAAGGCAAGGGCTACTCCTACTTCAGCCCGATCGTGACCATGCGCCAGCGCTTCCATCTCGACACCTGCATCCGGCCTTGCATTTCGTTTCCGGGCAATCCGCTCAACTTCATTCGCAAGAAGCCCAGTGGAGGATTTGAGGAACCGCTCGTGAACGTGGTGGTCTTCCGGCAGAATACGGAAGGCCTTTACGCCGGGGTGGAGTGGACCAATCCGCCCGAACCGGTGCGCGCCGCGCTGGCCACGCACGCGAAGTTCAAACCATTTGCCGGAACCGCGGGGCCGGACCTGGCCATTTCGGTGCGCATCATCACTCGCGCCGCGGCGCGCAAGATTTGCCGGGCTGCGTTCGAGTGGGCCAAAGCGTACGGATACAAGTCGGTAACGATCTGTGAAAAACCGAACGTGCTGCGCGAAACTTCCGGAATGATGGAAGAGGAAGCCAAAGCCGTAGCGAAGGACTATCCGGGAATTGCGCTATGGTCGACTAACATCGATGCGCAGACCATGTGGCTGACCAAGAATCCCGAAGACTACGGCGTTGTCGTCGCCTCAAACCTGTTTGGCGATGTAATTTCCGACGCCTTCGCCGGCTTAATCGGAGGCTTGGGCTTCGCAGCGTCGGGCAACATCGGGGACGATGTGGCGGTGTTCGAGCCCACGCATGGATCGGCGCCGAAGTATGCGGAATTGAATCCGCCGATCGTAAATCCGATTGCCATGTTCCTCTCCGCCGTAATGTTGCTCGATCATGTGGGCGAGACCGCGAAGGCTGGACGCATCCGCGATGCTATTGCTGCCGTGGTAAAGGAAGGCAAAGTACGCACGTATGACATGATGCGTATCGTGGGTGGCGCGAAGGCGATCAGCCAGGGCGCAGCCAGCACAGTTGAGATGACGGATGCGGTTCTGGCCAAAATAGAACAACAGGCGAGCGCGCACGCGGAACCTGAATGCGTAGCGGCTGGCAATGGCGGCCGGTTGAGGGGACACTCATGAGTGTGGGGATTGAAACGGTAGCCAAGCACGCGGGCGAAGCGGGTCACTCGGGCCCGGAGATTCGCTCGGACGTGCACGTTCGAATTGAGCCATGCCGGAGTGGCGGCATCGCCATCGAACTCGAATCCCGCGTCAAACCCTATTACGGAGATTCAATCCGCCGGCAGGCCGAAGAGGTGCTCGAAGCTCTCGGCGTGCAGCATGCACAGGTTGCCATTCACGATGAAGGGGCGCTGCCGTTCGTAATCGCGGCGCGCATTGAAGCCGCGGCCCGCCGCGCAGGAGTAGGCGAAGGCACGCGCGTACTCCCGGACAGGATTTCGCTTTCCGAGCCTTCTGTGCGCGACCGCATGCGGCGGTCGCGGCTTTATGTGCCCGGCAGCGAGCCAAAGTATTTCATCAATGCCGCGCTCCACGGAGCGGATGCCATCATTCTCGATCTGGAGGATTCCGTCCATCCCAACGAAAAAGATGCGGCCCGATTGCTGGTACGCAACGCGCTGCGTGCCGTCGATTTTCTGCAATGCGAGCGTATGGTGCGCATCAACCAGCTTCCGTTGGGATTGGAAGACCTGGAGGAGATCGTCCCCGAATGTCCTGACCTGATTCTCATTCCCAAGGTCGAGACTCCGAGCCAAGTGATCGACGTCATCCAGAAGATCGCGGAGATCAAGGCGAATTACGGCATCACTCGTCCGATCTGGCTGATGCCGATCCTGGAGTCGGCGCTGGGAATCGAGAAGGCCTACGAGATTGCGACTGCCAGCCCAGAGATTGCGGCACTGACGATTGGATTGGAAGACTACACCGCCGATCTCGGCGTGGTGAAAACGGCAGCCGGTGCAGAGTCGCTCTTCGCCCGGCAACGCATGTTGAACGCCGCCCACGCCGCCGGAGTGCAGGCCATCGACTCGGTCTTTGGCGATGTCGGCGATCTGGATGCCTTGCGCGCGTGGGCCCTGAATTCGCGCGCGATGGGCTTCGAAGGTATGGGATGCGTGCATCCGCTGCAGATTCCAGTGATTCATCAGGCTTTTGCGCCGACGGCAGCCGAGATCGAGAAAGCACAAAAAATCGTCACCGCATACCACCAGGCTCAGCAGAAAGGCCTGGGCGTGGTAAGCCTGGGGTCGAAGATGATCGACGCGCCGGTCGTGCAGCGAGCCTTGAAGCTGATGGCGCGGGCACAGGCGATGGGGCTGGTTGCCTGAATGTTCTGAGCTACGCTAGGTGAAAGGTCTCATGGCCATTCTCGAAAAAATGGAGCTAACACTGAACGCCGCCGAACGCATGGTTCCGGAGATCGCAAACGGTCGCCGGCAGGTCCCCTACCTGGGCGTCGGCAAGTACCAACCTCGCGGAAACAAAGCTGGACCACCCATCCGAACCGCGGCCGACTATCCCGAGAACGGTGACAAGCGCGTGGTCGATCTCGAAACCGCGCTCCGCAAGTGCGGTCTGCGCGATGGCATGGTCATCTCCTCACACCATCACCTGCGTGATGGCGACCGCGTCGCCCTTATGGCGCTGGAAGCCGCGGCTAGAATTGGCGTGAAAGATCTCATCTGGTTTCCCAGCGCCTCGTTCCCCGCGCAGAAGGGCGTCATCGAACTGCTGGCCTCCGGAGTGATCGACCACATCGAAGGCAGCATGAATGGACCGCTGGGCGACTACTGCACGCAAGGAAAAATGCGAGGCATGGGAGTTCTGCGCTCGCACGGCGGGCGCTGGCAGGCGATTCAGGACGGAGAGGTCCACATCGATATCGCCGTGATTGCCGCGCCCACCGCGGACCACTTCGGCAATTGCGATGGCTCGCATGGCAAGTCCGCCTGCGGCTCCCTCGGGTTTGCCTTGGCGGATTCCACCTACGCCGATCACGTCATCGCCGTTACCGATAATCTGGTTCCTTTTCCCTGCATTCCCTGGCAGATTCAAGGCAACAACGTCGACTACGTCGTGACCGTCGACTCCATCGGCGATCCCGCCAGGATTGTCTCCGGTACAACGCAGATCACGCGTTCGCCCGACCGCCTGCGCATCGCCGAGTTGGTGGCGCTTTTTTTGCGTGACGCCGGCATCATGCGCAACGGCTTCTCCTTCCAGGCGGGCGCGGGTGGCATTGCACTTGCCTTTGTCAGCTACCTCAAGCGGATGATGAAAGAAGCGGGCGTGAAGGCACGATTCGTGCGCGGCGGCTCAACCAAGTATCTTGTCGAGCTGCTGGAAGAAGGCCTCACCGACTACATCCTCGACGGGCAGACGTTCGACCTCAGCGGCGTGCAGTCGATGGCCAGCAACCCTCGCCACGTTGCAACTTCTCCATTTACTTCGTACAACTACCACGGGAAAGGAAACTTCGCGTCCATGGTGGATGCCGTCGTGCTCGGCGCGACCGAGGTCGATGCGGATTTCAACGCCAACGTTGTCACCCACTCCGACGGACGCCTGCTGCACGGCATCGGCGGATGGCAGAACTGCCTTGCCGCGGGATGCACCATCCTGGCCGTGCCTTCGTTCCGCGACCGCATTCCCGTCATCGTCGATCAGGTGACCACACTTTGCGGGCCCGGAGAGCTGATCGATGTGATCGTGACCGAGCGCGGCATCGCCATCAACCCGCGCCGCCAGGATCTGATGGATGCGGTCAAGGGCTCGAAGCTTCCCATCCGTCCGCTGCCGGAGATCAAGGCGGAAGTGGAGCGCATCTGCGGAGGCAAGCCGCAGCGGCCCAAGCGCGGTGAACGCACCGTCGCTATCGTCAAGTGGGTGGACGGTACCGTGCTCGACAGCGTCTGGCAGATTGTCTGAAGCCCGGCAAAAACGGCTTCCGGAGTGCTGCGACATGTGCTGCGACCGCGCGGAGAAAACCATGCCGGTTGAAGAGTTTTTGCGGCCGCGGGATCGAGAATCGAGAATCGACCGGCGGATTGAAATGCCCGGGCAACCTACCTGGCAGCGTGCGCTCCGCCAGACTTCCTGGACGCTACATTCCCCGTAGACCTCGTGCTGTTGAGGCCGTCTCCAATCGCGTCGCTGATCCTCTGCGCGCTCTTCAAGTCCCATCGGCAGAGAACGCAGCGCATGGCCACGGTGTAAACAAAGTGCGCGTAGGCCGGGCACTTGCCGTTCGTACAAGCCTTGGTCATCATGTCGTACCGCCTTGCTAGTCTGGGGATCCGGTAAAACTTCTCCAATAAAAGCCGACGCTCAGATCTAGAAGTGACGGTAGCACGCTTCCCTGCTGGTCCAGATACGCATTTTCAGCGGCAGATCATCGAATTTCTTTCTATGACAAGTAGTTGGCTTTTGGTGGTACCGTAGTACTGGCGTTTTGTCGGGTGGTTCTATGCTGGATGATGAGCCCAAGGGTTGGCAGCAGCTACAGGAACTGGCGCAACGGGAAAAAGACCCGAAGGAACTCGCCCAGATCATCGATCTGATGAACCAGTTGCTGACCGAGCATGAGAAGGCGGCCGCGATAGAAGCAAAGCTTCCCTCTCGCTCGGCACGCGAGAGCGTCCCAGGCAATAGCCTTGGGCGCGAGTTTCCTTACGTGGGTCTCACAAACTTATCCAGCTCGGAGCGCAATTCGAGGATCCGGCGCTTTCGCCCCTGGTAAGCTTCCAGCTCTTCCTCCGCAAAATCGTTGAACTTTCGGCCTACGACGGCGTCCATCTGTTGCTGAAGGAGTTCGCAAAGCTCACTCGCGACGGCGTCGAGCCCTGCAGTGGTGTCCATGCAAGACAGGTATCACGAGCGGCTCATCATGGCTGTGAGCGTGCGCATCAGGCCGGATGTTTCAAATCACATCACTTCTGTCTGAGGATACCTTCGATCTGCTGCAGGTGGTTGATGTCGTGCCCGGCAAACATGCGCACGATGTGCTCAATCGTTTCCTGGCCACGCTCGGCATGCATTCCGTAATGCTTCCACTGCTCGGGCGTCAGGGATTTCAGCAATGCAAGATTGGCTTCCCGAAGCATGCGGAATTGCTCGACGGACTTGCGCGGATCGCGCTTGTCATAATGCCCGCTGCTCACCCATGAATCCTGATCGAAGGCCGCAATCGGAGTTCCCGGCGCGCCCAGAATCAGCCGCATACGGAAACCGCCGACGATTTCCGCGTCCGCAAGGTGCGCGAGAATCTCGCTGACAGACCACTTCTCGGGAGCGGGGCGCTTGCGCAATTTGCTCGTGGACACGCCCTTGACGAGGCGCTCGAGCTTCTTCGCCGTGGCGGCTTGCACCGCCAGAGGCTGCTTCCCTTCCATATAGCCCACTACCCGCTGAGTGTATTGCTGCGGCGTTTCTTTCATAGTTTTATCCCCAATCTAGCCGAGCTCATGTGGCGACAGCCGCCTCGGCTGTCCCGCCCGAGCGAAGCGGGGCGGAACCGCCACTACTGACCACCCTTCTGTCCCGCCTGAAATTTCGTCCACGGCCCCGCTTTCATGTCGTGCAGCAGCGGCTTCTGCCAGGCATATTCCGGATGCTGTTCCAGGAAATCGGATGCCACAAAATCCGCTCCGCAGGGATGCCCGGCGCGCGCAACGAAACTCATATTCGCCGCCATCTTGCTGTCGGTGGCTTTGCCTTGCACCGCGCCTCCTGGGTTGTAGGCCTCCCATCCCCACTGCTTCACGCCGCGCGGCGAGGCATCGACATGTCCGCACAGCGAGCGCTCGTTGGGCTGAATCTTTTCCGCATGGGAAGCGGTCTTCTCGAAGCTGTCGAAATGGTCGGCCAGAAAATCCTCGGCCATCTCCACATCGATGGTTCCCTTGGCGTGTTGCACCAGTTCATCCGCCCGCGCGTGCCGCGCATTCATTGACGAAGACATATCGCTCGGATCGAATCCGCTGGTCTCCTCGCGAATCAGCTTCGGATCGCGCGGGAAGTTCGAGCTGACAAAGTATCCGTCTTTCGTTCTCCACATCGGCGTGTTCTTCAAGCCGAGTTCGAGATAAGCGATCTCGCCGGTCTTGCGGTCGCCGATCAGCCAGTCGTTGGCGTATCCCCCGTTGTTCCCTTCTTTGATAATGCGCGCGTAGTCGTCGATGCTCTCGGCATACTGCAGCGCCTTGCGCGAGCGCACAAACTCCGGCTTGCCCTTCGGGTCCCAGCCTTCGAATTGCGTGATAGTCGTCTCCGTGATCATGATGCCGGCCGCGTTCACGCCGAAATCGTCGTCACTGGTGATCACGCCGGGAAATCCGTCCATCAGAATGCGCTGCCCGTGCTGCGGCAAAATATCGAAGATGACCACCCAGCGCTCGCCCGCCAGATAGCTTGTCCAGTTGTTGTGCGCGATCACGATCTGGTGGTCCTTGGTATAAGCGCCGGTCGCGATGAACGCGCTGCAATTGCCCGGAGCCTTCAACTTCGGCGCTCGGGCTTGTTTCTCCCGCTTATTCAGCCAGGGCACGTAGTAGTCCGGGACTTCTTCAAACGCGTTGAGCGCGACAATGTCATATACATCCAGGTCGACGCCATGCGCCTTCACGCCATTGGCAATGCCCTGCAGCTCCTGCTGATACTCGGCGTCTACGTGCGGCCAGAGCATCTCGCGCGCGGTCTTGCGAAAAAATTCCCAATCGCGCTGCGTCTGGTGCGTATCGAAAAGCTTGATGGCCTCGAGTGCGTCGGCAATCTCGGCAGCCAGCAGAAACCCGTGCTGGTAGCCGATCTCGGAGGGCGAGCCTTCCAGATGAACGTAGGTCCAACCACCCTGCTGGAAGCGGTAAGCCTTCTGCAGCCTCGGATCGGAGGAAGTCGAGCCCGTCTCTTGCGCCTGCGCCGCGGACATTGACGCAACCATAATCCCTATACCGATCACTACTGCGAAAGCGATTACCCTCGCGAAAACAAACCAGGAACGCCCCTGCCTCATGGAATCCTCATTCCGTTCGAGTCTTTTTGAGCTCAAGTCTTTTTTGCTTCCGATCTGCGACAACCGCTACTGGACGCCATTCTAGCCTAGTCTCCGCAAGTTATCTGCATGTTCTTGCAACCGCGAGCAACCCCGTTTTTCTGCATCGCTTGCACTTCCTTCCGTAGTAATATGGCGACCCTGAACTAATTCGCCTGAATTCCTTCGGAGGATGCCTGTGAAATTCCGTGACTCTTCAAGTATCGCATTGGCCCTGCTCATGATTCTGCCCGCGCTGATGTCCGCGCAGGATTCCCTGCCGCTCGCCCATCATGTTTCCGCGAACGTCCCGGTGCAAGCAACGCAATCCACCCACGCACTGTCCGCGGATCGCCCGCTTGAGCCGGCAGCGGAGCCGCGACTCGAAAGCCCCACGGCGCACAACTGGCAGTTGCAGGCCACTCTGCCGGGCGCGGTAATTCACGACCTCTCATTCGCCTCGCCCACAACCGGTTTTGCGGCTGCTGAGGGAGGCCAGATCTGGAAGACCACAAATGGCGGTAAGAGCTGGACCGAAGTCCTGAACCTGGGCTATCCCTACTACTTCTACGGTGTAAACGCGCTGACCACGGATGATGTAGTCATCTCCGGCTTCTACGATTCCACAACTTTCGAAGGCCTCATCCGCTGGAGTCACGACGGCGGCCAAACCTGGAGCAGCGACGTCGATCTAACCAGCTCCGGCTGGGTGCAGCGCGTGCGTTTTGCCAACACTAATCACGGACTGATCATGGACTTGATCGGAGGTTCTACCGGCAATCTAGCTCAATACACAACCGACGGCGGAGCCGCCTCCACCGACTGGATTACCGTGGTCGATAATCCTCAGGGCAACTGGTATGGCCTGCAATTCAGCCTGCTTACCAACTTGCACGCTCGCGCTTCCGGCATCAATTTCTGCAGCAGCGGAAACGGCGGAGCCAAATGGACCTGCGGCCCCTCGGTCGACTCCGTTTTCGACGGCCCGGTTTTTTTTCTGAACGATACTTACGGCTGGGTCGGCGGCGGAGAGATTAGTCCGAACGTGGAAGGCTGGGCTCACATGACCACCAACGGCGGCAAGACCTGGAGCGCTCGCACTCTGGACGGTCCCTGGCCGATTCGCGAAATACTGTTTCTCACGTCCAAGGTGGGCTGGGCGGCCGGCGGCAATATCTACACTGGCGTCGGCGGCATCTACTACAGTGGCAACGGAGGCCAAACCTGGTCGGTGGACGTCACCACCAACGCCGAGATGGATGCTTGCGACAGGCAGCCTTCGAACCCCGGGTACCGCGTGTGGTGTGCCGGCTACGACTCGTCATTTAACGGAGTGATTTACTCGGTGGATATCAAGTAGGAGTGACTCCTTTCGGAAGCAAATCCACTGGACACAAAAAGGAGGAGCGCATTTCCGCGCTCCTCCCGCCTCCATCAGAAACTTAACCGTTCAGTTAAATGTTCGTCCGCTGTTCCGTGTGCCGCTGCAAATACCAGCACGGCACATATCCAGACCGTGGAAAAAGCGCGTTGACGCAGGTTTGCGCCTCCGGTGGATTGAAGATGAATACGGTCTTGCCACTTTTTTGCAGCACCGCGTCATAGCTTGTGACCGTGATTTGTCCAAACGGTTGGCGATTCGCCGCTACGCGATAGCGGAATACAACATAGTCAACGGCATACGCGGCCGCCGTCACACCCAGCACCGATAGAAGTACCCCGGCAACAAATCGCTTCACGAAATGCCGGATTCTCGCGCTCAAAACTGGGCTCACGCTACGTAAATATACGGTGCGCAATTATATCGTGATTGTGCTTGACTTCGAGGCGGACAGGGGATAACGTGCCTCCGGTGTGCCGTTCCATTAGCCCTGTAGATGCTAGCTAGAGGGGACACGACGGGGCCGGGAGCGTCCTTTCAGGAACACGCAAGACGGGTTACCCAGGCTCAAGATTCGTCCACAAGCACGCAGTGCCACGGCTAACCCCGCCCTGGAAGGAGGAATGGAGGGCGTATGTCCCCCCGATCGTCCCTCGTTCTTCTGGAATTCAACGAACTCACTCCTGCCTTAATGGACAGGTTCATTGCCGATGGCACCCTGCCAAACTTTGCCCGCCTGCGTGAGAGCAGTGAGGTTTTCGTCAGCGATGCGGAGGAGCAGGAACCCTATCTGGAGCCGTGGATCCAATGGGTGACGGTGCACACCGGCGTCCCCTACTCCGAGCACGGTATCTTCCGGCTTTCCGAGGGACACAAGCTGCAGCACAGCAACGTGTGGGACCTCGTCTCGAAAGGAGGGCACACAGTCTGGGTCTGCGGCAGCATGAATGCGAACCGCGAAAACGGCACAAGAGGTTATCTGCTTCCCGATCCCTGGTCAGCGGATCTTACGCCGCAACCTGAGGCCTTGCTGCCCTACTTCCGTTTCGTCCAGCAAAACGTTCAGGAATATACCAACGACCGGGTTCCCCTGAGTAAGTCCGACTACTTGCGATTCATGCGGTTCATGATGGCGCATGGACTGTCGGCGAATACCGCAGTCTCTATTTTCCGGCAGCTGCTTTCGGAAAAAAGAACTGGAACCGGCCGATGGCGTCGCGCTTTCATTCTGGAGAAGTTGCAGTTTGACGTATTCAGTGCGGTGTTCCGCCGCATCCGGCCTGCTTTCTCAACTTTTTTTCTGAACAGCACCGCTCACATGCAACACCTTTATTGGCGCTATCTGGAGCCGGAATTGTTTACGCTTCCGCTCGATCAGAAGAAGCAACTCGAGTACGAATCATCCATCCTCGAAGGCTATGTGGCCATGGACAAACTCTTGGGCCGAATGCTCGCACTGGTCGGCAAAGATGCCATCGTCATACTCTCAACGGCATTAAGCCAGCAACCCTGCTTGAGGTATGAAGAGCAAGGTGGAAAGCGGGCTTATCGTCCAAAGGACTTTGCCCAACTTCTAAGCCGCGCAGGTATAACCAGCCCTTGCCGTGTAGAGCCAGTTATGGCCGAGCAGTTCTGGCTTCGTCTGGATGACGTTGCGAGCGCTACCGACGCACAAACGAAGCTCGCCTCTTTGAAGGTGGAGCAGGAGGAGGCTGTCTTTGCCAAACGCGATGGTTGTAGTGTATTCGCCAGTTGCAGCATCCATCATGGCCTGCCGGACGATGCCACGCTGCGAATTGGGAATCTCGACGCCGGCATACCCTTTTTTGACGTGTTCTACACTTTGGAGGGAGGCAAGAGCGGGATGCACCACCCGGATGGGATCCTTTGGATTCGTCATCCTTCGCGGACCCATAAAGTGCATACCCAGCAGGTGCCGTTGCTTTCAGTTGCCCCCACAATCCTCGATCTGCTGGAAGTCGACAAACCCGCATACATGAGTGGAGAATCGCTTTTTCGCAATCCAACCGGGAGGCTTGCTTCCGGCCAGGACGAGGATATTGCAGCACAACCCCGACTGCGGTCCGCCTGACCGCAGCCGGTCGGTAGCCGTCTCCCAGCACGGTTTTGTGTTTGCGGATTTGGCAGCTCTCTGCGATCATGGCTGGGTTGTCGACGCTCTCGTTGACAACTCCATGCTTCGACAGGCAAACTACCGCATTCGCTGCCTGCGGCCTGCGGCGAGCCCTTGCGGGCAATTCAGAGGACAGGTTGCGGGTCTAAGACGTAATCTATCGCCATGGAGCAACAGCTCTCCTATACGCTCGATTCCACTTTGGAAACCGTGGACCATGCGGAAGAAAGCGCTACTCGCGTTGCCACCGAATTGGGTTTTGGGGAAGACGAAGTGATGCAGATTTCCATGGCGGTGCGCGAGGGCGCGATCAACGCCGTACTGCACGGTAACAAATACGCTCCCGATAAGAAAGTAATCCTGGCCTTCGAGCGAACCGGTGAGGACCTCGTCATCACCATTCGCGACCAGGGCAAAGGTATTGACTTGAACGGAATTCCGAATCCTCTCGCTCCGGAAAACCTGCTCAAGACTTCAGGCCGTGGCATTTTTCTCATGCGTTCTTTTATGGACGTGGTGGAAATCCGCCCGTCCCAGACAGGTACAGAAGTGAAACTCATCAAGCACGTCCACGGATATTCCATGGGCAACAAGGAGGGTTCTCAGTGAGCATGAAACTTAGCAGCCGGCAGGTGGACGGAGTCACCATTGTGGATTGCAGTGGACGGATCACTCTGGGCGAGGGCAGCGTTACCTTGCGCGACACCGTACGCGATCTGCTTTCCAAAGGCAACAAGAAGATCATCTTGAATCTTGCCGAAGTCAACTACATCGATAGCTCCGGCATCGGCGAACTGGTCAGCGCCTTCACCACCACCAAGAACCAGGGCGGCGAACTCAAGCTGCTTCACCTCACCAAGAAGGTGCACGACCTGCTCCAGATCACCAAACTCTACACCGTCTTCGACGTAAAGGACGACGAAACCGCGGCGGTTAAGAGCTTCAAATAAACTTGTCGCTGTGAAAGGGCGCGGCTTCAAGCCGCGCCGCTAGCGATCACACTTGCGCAGTCCTAACCCCTTGTCATCCTGAGGCAGCGGAGTCGCCCGCGAAGCGGGCGACTCCCAACGAAGGACCTATGCATCTCGCGGGCAGCGCCACCCTTTCCAAACAATTTCACCATGAGACTGAGGGTGCCTCACTTCCCGCTTCCTTTGCGAGAAAGCCTGCCCTGATCCATCATCGCCCCAGCAAAGGAACTAAATCCGGCGAACGCAAAAAGGAAACTCCGCGCCAAGAATCCAACCCGGCGAATTATCCACACCCCCAATGTGACCTCTGACCTTGTTCCCACCCTTCCACTTGAGCGATTCTGAAAGCGACCATGCCCCAAATTGAAGTTCAAAGCGAGCAACTCTCCCAAACGGCGGTCGAAATCCATCGCAGCCAGCCCCTAACTCCCCTGTCCGTAATATTTTGCGGGCAAGTCCTTACTTTTCAATATTTTGGTCAGATCAAGCCATTATCGGTCCGCCCGCAAACTATTCAAAACAGAGATTTTACAAGATCGATCCGCAATTTTTTTTAATCCTGAAATCTGCCTGTCGAGCGCGGCTTAGTACCCTAGGCGCCCTGTCAGAAGGGCCAGGCGTCCACTATTTTTATGTCCACGCTAAATAATGTCGCAGTGTTAGCGCTCCTTCTATCACCGACCGCAGCCTTCGCCTCCGACTGCCTCCCCATTCGCGAAGCGAGCCAGCACGTCGGCGAAACCAAATGCATCACGGGAAAAGTCCTGCATGTGAAGGCCGGCGCCAAAGGAGTCCACTTCATCGGTTTCTGCGAAGAGCAGGCGGCATGCCCGTTTTCGGTGGTAGTCTTCGCGTCCGATCTTAAAGATGTTGGCGACGTCCGCCGCCTCGAAGGCCGCGTCATCGAAATCCACGGCCCGGTGAAACTCTACGACGGCCGCGCCGAAATCATCCTGAACCGCGTCAGCCAACTCACCGGCGGCTCAACCTTGATCCCTCCCATGCCCAAGAACTATGACGTCGAAAAACAAGGCCACTACAGCGCCGGTCGCATGCGTCCCACCAAAAAGCCCGCGAAAGTCAAAGGCACGCCCAACACCACCGCAACCTACGGCAACGAGGCCGACGTGGAAGGAGAACCGCCGCAGTAAGTCCGTTTCCCGGCAGATGTACATAAACGACGGCAATATGTTCATCGCGTGATAAACTGTATTTGTGCCGAAGGAGCGCGCGATGAACACGCGGACCAATCGATCCCATAAACATTTTCAACTGGACGCAATGAAAATCAAACGCGCCCAAAAGGCTCTGCGTGCCAAGACCGAAACGGAAACCATCGAGCGGGCCTTAGACCTGGCGATCGCCCAAGAGCGAAGCAACCGCCTGGCTCTGGAAGCCAACAATCGTTTCGTCAGAAGCGGTATCGTCATCGAAGATGTCTACGGCAACCTGGACGATTAGATCTGGATGATCAGATGCACACCGCCCTGCTCGATTCCTCCATCTATGTTTCCGCCCTGCGTAGCGCAGAGGCCGCGGCCGCGCTCGAACGACTCGCTGCCGGTACGATTCTATGGCTGAGTGCGGTTGTGCTGGAGGAACTTTATGCCGGCGCACGTGAGCACCGCAAAGTGGTAGAGCAGTGGGAGAGGGACTTCGACCGAGCGAGGCGAATCCTGGTGCCGAATCTCAGCGATTGGATTGATGCCGGCAAAGTGCTGCGACGTCTCGCGGACAAATACGACTACGAGAAAATCGGACGCGGACGGCTCACCAACGATGCGCTGATCGCCATGAGCGCCGCCCGAATGGGCATTCGCATAATCACCGGCAACGAAAAAGACTTTCGCAAGCTGGCCGAATTCCGGACTTTCGCCTGGCAGGTCGTCACCCTTTGAAATTGCCCTCCTCACACCATCCCCTTCCTCAACTCCTCCAGCGGATACCTCGTCCCTCGCCACACGATGCCGTCGTTCCACAGCGTGTGCGCCATCGATCGCAGCAACGTATAAATAAACAGCGCCGTGCTCACCGGATGCAGCAAAAAATAATAAGCCGGAACTCCGGACCGCCAAGACATTCCCAGATAAATCAAAAACATGGACCCGAGCGCCACGGCATAAGGCACCCGTTCCCACCCATGCGCCAGCCACACGCCAAGAAACGGCATGAGATTCAGGAACGCCAGTCCAAAGGCCGAGATGAGAGTGCGCGGCCACTGGAACGACAACACCGCGAAGAAGTTCTTCGTCAGATTGTTGACCACTCCCATCGCGCCATTCGCCCAGCGAATCGAAATCAAGTTACCGCCAAAAACATTGCGCTGCGCAAAGCCGGCGTTCTTCACCACTTTTCCCAGCTTCATGTCGTCGAGCACTTCCATGCGCAGCGCTTCATAAGTTCCCACCGACTCATACACGCTGCGGCGAATCAGGTTGAAGGCGCCCACGCCCATATGATCCCGCGACTTTGGATCGGCCACCTTCCACGGGCGGTGTCCAAAAACAAACAGAGTCTGAAAAAAAGCGATCATCATGTACTCGCCCGGCCGCTTCATGATCATCCGCGGAAACAACACAACGTGATCCGCCTTCTCCGCCTCGGCATAAGCCAGCGCCCGCCGCACCGCATCCGCCTTGAACAAAACATCGGCATCGGTAAACAGCAGCCAGTCGCTTGTCGCCTCCTTCGTTGCCGTCCACATGGCATGCGTCTTCCCCAACCACCCCGCCGGCAATTCCCGATGATGAATCACACGAAGAACCGGGTTCGGGAAGTGGGGATTCCCAGCCATCCGCTCCATGATCTCCCCGGTCCGATCCGTGGACCGATCATCCACCGCGATCACTTCATAATTGTCGTAATCGAGTTGCAGCAGGAGGGTCAGAGCTTGCTCGATGTCCTCTTCTTCATTCCGCGCCGGCACAATAATCGAAACTCGCGGATTGCCGCAAGCAAGATTGCCCGAAGCCGCAACTGGATTGCGGTTCCACTCCGGTTGGGAAATATCGGCAACACTGGGCATGCCGATCGCAGCATCCACGATGCGAGAGAACCACGCCAGCGCGAGAATTATGCCGGCAATCCAATGAAAGTAATGCATCCGTGCTTAGGTCTTCCCTGCCCCTGTGGTTTGCGCAATCGGCGCGTCGTCGATTTGCACCGGCGGCGCAAATCGCATTCCATAAAACAGTATGGCAGAGGAAAGGGCAGTCGCCATCACCGGAGCCACGAAAGCCAGCCGCAGTGAGTAGCGATCGGACATGTAGCCGATCAAGTACGCCGAGGGCACATCTCCCAGCAAGTGAAAAATAAAAATATTTACCGCCAGCGCCGCCGCGCGAATATGTGCTCCCACGGAGTTGATAACGGCTGCGTTGAGTGGGCCGGTGTTCAGCAAGAGCAGGAACTCTGCCGCGAAGATAGCCACAACCATCTGCCTTCCGCTGGCATGAATCGCAATCCACATTGCAGGAATTCCAAGAGTGAGGCTGACCGCGGAGACTAAATAGTGGGCGGCGCGAGTCTTGCGGAGCAAAGCGTCAGACAGCCAGCCGCCAGCCAGTGACGCCACCAAGCCATTGACGGCGATACTCAAACCAAAAAGGTTGTTGGCTTGCCCCAACGTGTACCCGTGTACCCGGTGCAGAAACGTAGGCATCCACACCTGCAGTCCGCCTAGCGCGAAAGTCATCATCGCCATGCCAAAAGTTGCCGTCAGGAACGCGGGATTGCGCGCCAGTCCTCTGAGCGTGTCCCGGCTGGGCGATTTTTCCAAATGATCGAACTGGCCATAGGCCGGTTCCGGAATGAAAACGAGTAACAGTGCAAGCAGAGCACCGGGCGCGGCTCCCACATAAAACGGCGCACGCCATCCATACGCAGGTCCCATCAATCCGCCCAAGACATAACCCATCGCCGTTCCAACGGGAATCGCCAAATAGAAAACGCCCATCACGCGCCCGCGCTGATTCTCCGGGAACATGTCGGCCACAAAGGTGGGGGAGAGAATTACAAAACTTGCCTCGCCAATTCCCACCAGCGTGTGCCGAATCACCAAACCCGTGAAATCGTGCGTGAACGCCGTGAGCAGCGTCGCGCCACTCCAGATGAGGGCCCCGGCAATGATGACGGACTTCCTCGAGAACCGCTCCGCCAGCGGCCCCATGAAGGGCGCGGCGCACATGTAGAAAATAAAGAAAACGCTGGTGAGCAGACCAAACGCGGCGTCGCTGCGATGAAATTCCGCCTTCACCAGATCCTGCACCGCGAACAGCACCGAACGGTCCACATAGTTCAGCAGATTCAGCGCCGTAAGCAGAGCCAGGGCCGTGCGGGGATAGAGTTTCGCGGAGTTCACAAGATCGAGCGAATATAGCACGCCCGCAATGGAGGATGCGGACCGCGCCGACCACTGCAGGACAGCGACTCACGCAGATTGACTGAGGCGCCATTTGTCGCTATCATAGACGACAAATGGTAAACGAACTTCAGGCGGTTGCCCGAGAGCTTGGCGGACGCCGCACCTTGGGTCGCGTTCCCGCCACCGATCATGATCTGCGGGAAGCCATCCGCAAAGGATTCCCGCCCGCGGTCGTGGAGGCGCTGATGCGCGCCTCAGGTCTCACTCTGAAAGAATTGGCTGACGCTCTCGATCTTTCCACACGCAGCCTGCAGCGCCGCCGGCGCAGCGGCCGCCTCGCCCGTTTCGAGTCTGACCGGCTGTATCGCCTGGCTCGCATCGTTGCGTTAGCCGAAGAAAGTCTGGGCGACCACGGCCGCGCACTGCTCTGGCTCAAGCGCTCCAACCGCGCCTTAGGGGGCTCATCGCCGCTTGCCTCCATCGATACCGAACTGGGCGCGCGCCAGGTGGAGAACGTGCTGGGGCGCATCGCCTTCGGCGGAATCAGTTGACCCGGCTCTATCGCATTCTCCGCAAAGCCTATGGCCACGCGCCCTTCGACGGTGAGGGTGCTTATCGTTATGGCGGACGATGGTCCAGCAGCGGTACGCGTCTCAGCTACACTTCAGAGCATCAGTCGCTCGCCATGCTGGAATATTTTGTTCACCTGGATCCCGGCGAGACGCCCGAAGATTTGATTCTGGCTTCCACCGATGTTCCCGACAATGTAACTCGCGCGCGAATGCAGACCGCCACTCTTCCCCCAAACTGGCGCGACACTCCCGCCCCGGCCGTGCTCGCGCACTTCGGCGATCAATTTGTGCGGAAAGGAAAAAGCTGTTGCCTGGTCGTTCCTTCCGCCTTAAGTCCCAGGGAGAGCAACTGGCTGCTGAATCCGCAACATTCCGACTTCCAAAAGATTGTCGTCCTCCCGGCCGAGCTACTCAGCTATGATAAGCGCATGTTTGCCGCCGACCGGCACCGGCAAAAGCATGTTGCGCCTAAGCGGCAGAAATCTGTTTGACCGCGATTTCAAGCCGCGTCCGCATCCCGCTGACAAACATAAACCCCGATCCGACCAGCTTTCCGGCCAGCTTTCCGGCCAGCTTTCCGACCAGCTTTCCGACCAGCTTTCCGACCAGCTTTCCGACAAACGTTCAGCGCCGCGCCCCTTTCGCCCTCGGCCACTTCGCCACTACCGTCGTTGAAATCCCGCCGCGCGGACGGAAGTCGCCCTTCACTTCGGCCCACACCGGCTTCGCCCATCGCACCACATCTTCGAGTACCTGGTTCACCACGTTTTCCTGAAAAATTCCCAGATTACGGTAGGACTGCAAATATTCTTTGTACGATTTCAGTTCCAGACACGCTTTATCGGGCTGGTAGCGCAGCGTGATCACGCCAAAATCCGGCAGCCCCGTCTTCGGACACACCGAAGTGAACTCCGGATCGTCGATGACAATTTCATATCCCGGAAACTGGTTCGGCCAGGTTTCAATCTCGGGAAATTTGGCGTCCAACCCGGCGGCGGCGTGCTCGGGCGTATAGCGGCGTGGTTTTGGCATAAAGATATTGTAGCGGTTGCCCTGCGGATCCGGCGCCGCTCATCGCCGCTCATGCCGCATCCACACCATCCCTTAGCCAGTTTCGGGCATCCGCCGCTCACATGCCGCATCAAATCATGCAACGGCTTGGGCAGACGGCGCTCTTTCGCACCCGTCCGAGTGGTAAATTAATCCTTGCAGTTGTCCTCGCCGCACCCTGAAAGATAACCGGTTGGCAGCAACCAACAATTCGAATGGACGACCAGCTTCGCGTAAGGGCCGCACCTGGCTCGTGGTCGGCGTAGTCGCGGCACTGGCGACGATCCCACTTTTCACTCACTCAGCGCCGCTGAAGGTTCGCACCACAACCGTGGAGCGCAGTTCCATCCGCAGCCTGATTTCCACCAACGGCAAAGTGGAACCCATACAAAATTTCGAAGCCCACTCCCCGGTCGCAACTACTGTGCAGCGTTTGCTGGTGAAAGAAGGAGACCACGTCCGCAAAGGCCAGCTTCTTTTGCAACTCGATGACGCCAGCCTGCGCAGCCAGGCGGCCCGCGCGCAAGCCCAGATGAAGGCCGCCCAGGCCGATCAGTCTAACCTCACGACCGGCGGTACCCGCGAAGAAGTCCTCACACTCGATGCTCAACTGATTAAAGCCCGCAGCGCGCGCAACGATGCCCAGCGCAACCTCGACGCGCTACGCCGCCTGCAGCAGCAGGGGGCGGCCTCTGCCGGTGAGGTTCAGCAGGCCGAAGAAAACTTGCAGCGCGCCCAGGCTGACACTACTCTGCTCGAGCGAAAACAGAAAGACCGCTATTCGAAACCCGAGGTCGCAAAAGTGCAGGCCCAGGGCGCCGAAGCGCAAGCTGCCTATGAAGCGGCCGAGGATGCCCTTGGCAAATCCAGCGTGCGCGCGCCTTTCGACGGCATCGTCTACACCCTTCCCGTCAAGCAAGGCGCTTATGTGCAGACCGGGGACCTGCTGTTACAGGAAGGCGATCTCTCAAAGATGCTGGTGCGCAGCTTCGTCGACGAACCTGAAATCGGCCGCCTCGCCACCGGACAGAAAATCGAAGTCACCTGGGACGCATTGCCGGGACGCGTCTGGAATGGCACCGTCAGCACCATCCCCTCCACCGTCAAGCTCCGCGGCGCGCGCAATGTTGGCGAGGTCACCTGTTCGGTCGACAACCACGATCTTCGGCTGCTGCCCAATATCAACGTCGGCGTCACTGTCATCACCGCCGAACATAGCGATGTGCTCACTCTTCCTCGCGAAGCCGTTCGCATGGACGACACCAAGCCTTACGTCTATCGAGTGGTCGATGGCGAACTTAAACGCCGTGATGTGGAAGTCTCCCTGCAAAACCTGACGCAAGTTGAAATCACGGCGGGACTTCCAGAGCATGCGCAGGTGGCTCTCTCCTCCGCTGACACCAAGCCCCTGGTGGACGGCGCCCATGTCAAGGTGGTTCAGTAGCTCATGCAGTCTGTTCGAAGCATTCAGGAAAACTGTTGTCATTGCGAGCAAGCACCGGGTGCTCCATTTCTCGCGTCCTTTGCGAGAAGTGGGAATTTCTTCGCGACCGGCAAACTCCGTTTGATGATCGCCCTCTCGGTCAATACCCTTATCGCATTACTCTCACTCGCACTCCCGCTCGCAGCTGCCTCCGACACACCTCAGGATCTCCTCGCCGCCGGCCGGGTCGACCAGGCCATCCAAACCCTCGAACAACAAATCCACACAACTCCTACTGCGGAAGCCTACAACCTGCTCTGCCGCGCTCATTTCGAACTTGACGCCTGGGACGCCGGAATTCCCGCCTGCGAAAAAGCAGTCTCCCTCGACCCCGCCAACGGTCTTTATCATCTTTGGCTGGGACGAATCTACGGCGAGAAAGCGGATCGTGCCGGATTTATAAAAGCGGCCGTCCTCGCCAAGAAAGTTCGCGTTGAATTCGAGCGCGCCGTCGAGTTGGAACCCAATAATTGGGAGTCCCACACCGATCTTGCCGAGTTTTATCTCGAGGCCCCAGCCATTGTCGGCGGTGGTGACGACAAGGCCCGTGCTCAAGCCGCTCTTCTCTTGCCGCTGAATCCCGGCATGGCGCACTGGGTGCTCGCGCGCATCGCGCAGAAAAATAAAGCCACCGATGCAGCGGAGCAGGAATATCGCTTGGCGGTCGACGTCAGTCACGGTGGTGCCCGCGCCTGGGTGAATCTCGCTGGATTCTATCGCCACACCAATCGCCTCGACGACATGGAACGCGCCCTGCACACTATGGAATCCCGTCCTCTCGATCGACCCGCGGCGTTGATGGATGGCGCCGGAATGTTATTTCGTACGGGACGCAATGACGCCATGGCCACACGCCTGGTGCGCCGCTATCTCGCCTCTGCCACCGTCGAGGAATGGCCCGCCTTCAAAGCCCACTATCTGCTCGGCGAACTGCTGGAGAAACAAGGCGACCACCAGGCCGCCGCCGGCGAATATCGCGCCGCTCTGGCCATGGCCCACAGGTTCGACCGCGCCCAACAAGGCTTACAGCGGGTAGGGCGGTAGTCGCAAGTCATTTGGCCGATCCGGCCTGCACGTCGAAACCGTAGCTCCGTAACACATCTGCCATGGCAGGTGTTTTGACGAACGACAAGAACTCCCGCGCGGCTTCTTTATTCTTCGACGAGCGAAGGATCACGCACGCCTGTTCAATGGGCGGATATTCTCCCGCAGGAACTTCGATGTAGCGTCCTTTGCCTTTCATGTTTGGAGATAGAGCCAGCGACAGCGCCACGATGCCCACATCCGCCGCGCCCGAAACCACGAACGATGCGGTTTGCGAAATGTTTTCGCCCAGCACAAACTTGTCTTTTACTTTGTCGTAGATATTTTCCCGCTGCATTGCTGCCACCGCGGCCTGCCCGTAGGGAGCGTGTTGCGGATTTGCGATCGCTATCTTCTTCACCGCGGGATCGAGCAAAGCCTTCATCCCGGAACTGAGATCGAGTTTCGAGCCGCTCGGAACCCAGATCACGATCTTGCCTCGGGCGTATTGGTAGTAGGTTCCCGGCTCAGTGAACCCAGCCGCCTCCAGTTTCTTCGGATAGTCGAGATTCGCGGAAAAGAACGCGTCGAAGGGTGCGCCATTCTGAATTTGCTGGTAGAAGTTTCCCGACGAACCATAAATTGGCGTCACCGTCTTTCCCGTCTCCTTCTGGAATCGGCCGGCAATATCCTCCATAGCGAATTGCAAGTCCGCCGCGGCCGCAACGCTGATTTCCTGGGCGACACATAAATGCGAAAGGCAGCCCACCAACATCATCACGATCAGACTCAGCCTGATGCTCACGGAATTCTCTCCTGACTTACATAGGCCCCGTATAGGAAAATAGATGAAAATACATTATGACCTCCGTGCGCATGGACAAGTGGCTGTGGGCGGCAAGATTTTTCAAGACGCGATCGCTCGCCGCGCACGCCTGTGAACTCGGCCGGATTCAATCCAATCGCCAACCCGCCAAAGCCGCGCGCGAAGTCCGCATCGGCGATATGCTGCGCGTGACCAAGAACGACGATGGCGGCGACTTCGAGATCGAAGTGCTGCTGCTCAGCGACGTGCGCGGTCCCGCCTCAGTCGCGCAGACCCTCTACCGCGAGACCGATGCCAGCCGCGAACTCCGCCAGAAAGTCGCGGCGGAGCGCAAAGCCATGCGGCAGTTCGAAGAGTTACCCGCAGCCCGGCCATCCAAACGCGATCGCCGGAGAATCATCCAATTCCGCGGAAGAGCCTGAGCAATGCCCGTGTGGAGCGGCACTCCTGCCCGCTGCCTTTGACTTCATTCCTCCCGGGGTATAATTGCGCCCACGCATGCCCCTAACCTCTGGCACAAAACTCGGTCCCTATGAAATCCAATCTCCGCTTGGCGCGGGCGGGATGGGAGAGGTTTACCGCGCCCTCGACACTCGCCTCGATCGTACTGTGGCCATCAAAGTTCTGGCCTCACATCTCTCAGCTTCTCCAGAACTGAAGCAGCGCATGGAGCGCGAGGGCCGAGCCATTTCTTCGCTGAACCATCCTCACATCTGCCAGCTTTATGACATCGGTTCGCAGAACGGCACCGACTATCTGGTGATGGAGTTTCTGGAAGGCGAAACTCTGGCCGAAAGATTGCGCAAGGGTCCGTTGCCGCTGAACGAAATTTTCAAGATCGGGATCGGCGTGGCCGAGGCGCTCGCCGTTGCACACCGCCAGGGCATCGTGCATCGCGACCTGAAGCCCGGGAACATCATGCTGACCCAAGCCGGCGCGAAGCTAATGGATTTTGGCTTAGCGAAGCCGATCGGTTTGCCCGCCACGAACACGGGCTCAGGAGCCGCGCCCTCGTTCACCGCAGCCGCCACGCTAAGCGGACCGAGCCCCTTGAGCCCGCTGACCACCGCCGGCACCATTATCGGCACCATCCAGTACATGTCCCCCGAGCAGATCGAGGGAAAAGAGGCCGACGCACGCTCCGACATTTTTGCCTTGGGCACGGTGCTCTACGAAATGCTAACCGGAAAGCGTCCCTTCGCTGGCAAGAGTCAGATCTCGCTGGCGTCGTCAATCCTGGAATCGGACCCGCAGCCCATCACCGCAGTCAAGCCCGAAACTCCGCCCGCCTTCGAGCATGTGGTGACGACCTGCCTGCAGAAAAATCCCGAAGACCGCTTCCTGGCCGCGCACGATATCAAGCTCGAACTGCAATGGATTGTCACGGAACGGCCAGTCGCCGCGGTGGCTGCATTGCCGCCGGCTGTATCGAATAAGCGCGAGCGTCTAGGTTGGGCCGCGGCTGTAGTGGCGGCGATCACCCTCGGAGCACTCGCCGGAATGTTCGTCTTCCGTGCCCCGCAATCGGCGCGCGCACTCCTTACCGTCATCAATCCTCCCGAAAAAAGCGTGCTCAATCTGACCGGAGATTCCGCCGGCCCGCCCGTATTGTCTCCCGATGGTTCGTCAATCGCTTTTGTTGCCACCGGCGCCGACGGCAAAACTGTCCTCTGGCTGCGCCCCATGAACTTGCCCGAGGCTCACGCCATCCCCGGCACCGAGGGTGCGATTTTTCCTTTCTGGTCGCCTGACAGCCACAGCGTGGGATTTTTTTCCGACGGCAAACTCAAAACCATCGATATCGACGGCGGCTCTGCCCAGGTGGTCGCCGACGTCCCCCTCTCCCGCGGCGGCGCTTGGGGAGCCGATGGAACGATTCTGTTCTCCGCAAGCCCCATATCGCCCATGATGCGCGTCAATGCAACCGGCGGAACTCCGGTTGCGATTACCAAGATCGACCTCGCCCGCCACACCTCGCACCGCTGGCCGTTTTTCCTGCCCGACGGCAAGCATTTTGTCTACCTCGCCATTCACCACGATCCCTCCCAATCGGCGAACAACGAGCTCTATTACGCATCGCTCGATGGCCGCGAAAATCGTCCACTGTTCCGCTCGCAGTCGAACGCCATTTACTCCGGAGGATATCTTCTGTTCGCTCGTGGCGACCAGTTAATGGCGCAGCCCTTCGATCCCTCCTCTGGCAAGCTGCGCGATGAACCTCGTACCGTGGCCAAAGGCGTGGAGAACGACGTCAACACCTGGCACATGGACGTCTCTGCTTCCGCCGAGGGATTGCTGGCCTATGCCAACGGCGGCGCTGCCGACGTGCAACTAGTTTGGACGGATCGCCTGAGCAAACAGGTCAGCACCATCGCCGACAAGTTCTCGAATCTGCAATTTGCCATCATCTCCCCGCAAGGAGATCGCGTCGCTCTCCAGATCGATAGCGGAGTGAACGACATCTGGGTTTTCGATCTGGCGCGTGGCATTCGCACCCGCCTCACCTTCGGACCGGTTGCCAACACTTCTCCCGTATGGTCGCCGGATGGCAAGTGGATCGCCTACGCTTCTGCTCGAAACAGTCACTTCAACCTCTACCGCAAACACTCAGACGGCAGCGGCGACGAAGAGCTCCTGCTCAGCGACCCGGAGCAGCAACAAACTTCGACCAACAGTTGGTCGCACGACGGCAAATACCTTTTCTATTCGCGGCGCACCCCGGAGGGTCCCTGGCAGGTTTGGGCCCTCCCGCTCGAAGGCGAACGCAAACCGGCGCTGGTGATCGCGCGAGCCAGCCAGGGGAGCCTTTCTCCCGACGGCCATTGGCTCGCCTATACCTCAGATGAATCCGGTTTGATCGAAGTGTATGTAGTGGCCTTTGGCGGCGGCCAGGGCAAGTGGCAGGTCTCAGCCAACGGCGGAGCGCGCCCGCTGTGGAGCAAAGATGGCAAAGAGCTCTACTACATGGACCGCACTTTCAGTCTTTTCGCCGTACCGGTAAAAGACGCTGGCAGCGCCCTGCAATTCGGCGCCCCTCAATCGCTCGTCAGCAATTGGTCCGCTCCGCAGGTCTTCTATGACATTTCCCCGGATGGCAAGAAGGTCCTACTCGACCGAGTTTCGCAACAGGTCAGCCAAGCCATCACCGTAGTCTCGAACTTCACCGCCGGATTGAAAAAGTAAGAAAGCCCGTGTGGAACGGACGCCCTCGTCCACTGCCTCTGACCTTGACTTTGATTTTGATTTTTGCCGCCGCCAGAGTCTGAGTGTCTCGATTAACCCCATGTCACTCTGACCGGAACTGGAGCGTCAGCGACCGCGGAGTGGGGAGCTTGCTCGGAGCGAAGCCGAATGGCTTGTTACTGCCTGCCCTCCGACACAAACAAGCTCGACACCTGGTAATACGCCGTGTAGGCATACGACTGCCGGTCGTCGGTGAAAAAGATTTCTCGCATGGACAACAGTCCTACGCGGTCTGCGGGCGCCAGTTCCTTAAAAGGTTTCCGGCGTCCGGTCGCGAGGTCGACCTGCTCCAGCCGGTAAGGGATCTCGGCGCGGCGATAAGCCAGCACGGAACGCCCGTCTGCGCTCCACTGCACAAGCACGTCCGCTTCCGTGAGCCCCGGCACCGGCCGCGACGCTCCACCTGCAATCGGATACACGGAGTACATTCCTTCCGATCCGCGCGCCAGAATTAGCTTCCCGTCCCAGGAGAGCCACCCATCGCGAGTCCCTTCCGGAGTCACCGGCTGCGGCGCGCCGCCGCCGATCTTCTGCACACCGATCTCCTGAACACCGATCTCCTGAACATAGAAACGCGTGCCCTTTCCTCGCTCGTTTCCCCCGATGAGCACGCTCTTGCCGTCCCGGAACCACTGTGCGGTCGCGTAGTTCTCGATCTCGCCCCGTGCCAGTTGCTGCGTCTCCCCGGCCCCGGTGGGATAGATCACGAGCTGGGGCGGACGCGATTGCACCACCGCCAGTACCCACTTGCCGTCTGCCGACAGGTCCGCAGGCCATCCCTCCCCGAGCCGTACCACGGGCGACCTGTCGGTCTGCCGCAGGCACACCGCATAGTTAGTTCCGAGCGCGGTCTCGGCGAAAAGAAGCGTTTGCCCGTCTTGCGAGAGCGCCCGCACATGCGACGTATTCAGCCACGAGAGATCTCGATCTTCGCCCGCGCCGGGAGTATGAACCGTGGCTGCGTAGCGGAAGTCTCCGCGCGTCGCCAGCCACCGGCCATCGCGACTCACGTCCTGAATGGTGAGCCCTCCGGGCGCCTGGTAAGCGATGCGCCTCTTGCCCGATAACGTGACCCCGTAGACGGTATAACTTCCGCCGCTCAGGCTCGCCGAAAAAATAACTTCCCCGCCGTCCGGTGACCAGGCGAGCCCGCGCGCGCTCCAGTAGCCTTCCGAAAGCACCGTGTTTTTTCCGCCGAGGTCCACCACGTTCACTGAGCCCCGGTCATCCCACTTCCGCGGATGCTCGAAGTACGCAATCCGATTTCCTTTCGGCGAGACGCGCACATCGGTCATGTAGCCGCTGACCTCGCGCAGTACGTGACCAATTGGAAACTCGAGCCGATCCCTGCCGCCGACCTCGCGGATAATGGCGAGCTGCGATCCCTCCGGCGACCAGTCCGCCTGACGCACCCCATCCTCGATCTTCCGCGGTGCACCGCCGCTCAGCGTCATGCGCGCCAGGGTTCCGGCAAAGAGCCGGTATCCCAGATAACGGGCATCCATGAGGACCGCGAGTTCGCCCTTCGACGAAACGGCTAGCAGGTTCATGCCGGGTGGCCCGAGCGGCTGCGGCTCGGGATAGTCGGGACGCACCGCGAAGATTTGTGGAGTATTGCCCACGCTGGCGGCGCTGTACACCACCGTGTCTTTCTCGCCGGCGAACGCCGCCTGGAAGATGGACTCGCGCCGAAAGTTCAACTGCCGGAAGGCCAGCGGCTCAGGACCGCTGCGGGATCTCGATGCCAGCAGCAGTGCGATCGCAACCACGGCGGCAACCGCACACACCGTGGCCAGTATCCACGCCATTCGCGGCCGGACTGGCCGCCGCACCACGGCCGCAATCGGCGCTGCGATCCGCGAACCGGCTTGGGAGCCGCCCTCCGCGATCCACCGCAGCTCTTTCCAAAGATCACCCGCCGACTGCCAGCGTTCGTCGGGATCCTTCGCCAGGCAAACCCGGATGGTGCGTTCCAGTGCCGGCGGCGTCAGAGGATGCAGCGTGCTGATCGCCTCCGGCTCCTTCTCCAATATTGCCGAGGCCACGCTGAACTCGCTTTTGCCCTGAAACGCGCGCCGCCCGGTCACCATTTCGTACAACACCGCGCCGAGCGAGAAGACGTCACTGCGCGCGTCCGCTTCTTTTCCCTCCACCTGCTCGGGAGACATGTAGGGAACGGTTCCAAGAACCGCGCCCTGCTGCGTCATCGGCGCAGCCTGCGGCGTCATGGCTGTCAACGTCACTCCCGCCGCCGCCGCCGCCGCTTTCGCCAGACCGAAATCGAGCAGCTTGGCGCCGGATTTTGTCAGCATGATGTTGCCCGGCTTCAGGTCACGATGCGTCACCCCGTTGCGATGCGCCTTGTCGAGAGCGCTGGCAATCTGCGTCCCGATTTGCAACACCTGCGCCACCGGCAGCGGCCCCTTATCCAGCCGCTCCGCCAGCGACTCTCCTTCCAGAAACTCCATCACGATAAAATCAACGCCGTCCTGCCGCCCAATGTCGTACAGCGTGCAGATGTGGGGATGATTCAGGCTGGAGACAACTTTGGCTTCGTACTCGAAACGCTGGCGGCGCGTTGCATCGTCGGAGAGCTGCGCCGGAAGAATCTTAATGGCGACGGTACGCTCCAGACGCGTATCCAGCGCCCGATACACCTCGCCCATCCCGCCTACACCCAGCGCCCCCACGATCTCGTAGGGACCCAGCTTGAAGCCCTTCATCAACGCCATGGATAGCGCAGATTATAGGCTCTCGAAGCAGCGCAGCGGCAAAATACATCGCCACGCTCGCGCTTCACGACAGGCCTCGTTCACGCTGCCAGAGTCGCGGTTCGACGCGCTAATGTGGTGCGCCTCCGCCGCCATCCATTACAGAGACACGATTGCCGTCTGCCGCAAGTCTGTGAGTTTGAGTTCCTGCCCCTCATCGGACGCGGAACGGGGGTTGCGTTTTGATCCGCGCCCCCCTGTTTCGCTCATTGGTTGGAACATCCCCCCAGACTCAATTCCGAGTCCACCGTACTTGAAAGGCTGTTCTGCCAGAAGTACTTGAACGGCACTTCTCCATGCGGCATGGAAAAGTTCACCGTCTGGTGGGCTAACGGAGTGCCACCGCCGCAAACGTGAGTTTTGATCGATCCGGAGAACGGTCCGGTGCTCATCTGGGTGAACGATGTCCAGTCCAGGCTCGAGCCTTGTGCCAGGTGGCATGTCCGGCATGCCGGCTTGACCACGTTGTCGTACAGTGGCCCATGCGCAGGGAAACCGCCCTGGTTGGCTGCTATCGCGTGATTGAAAACAAACTGCGCGCCCGGGTTTCCAACTCCCGTTGGATACCAAAGGTTCATCAGGTTCGTCACCGGGTCGTTAGTATCTCCCGTCAAATTGTCCGGGTGCGTATTCAGCACGATATTGTTCAACAGGCGGAACTGTACTTGCGCCGCCGCACTGTTTGGGAATCCAGCGTTTGGGTTTCCCGCCGTATCGTACAGGAACGAATCCAGATCGAAGGGCAGGAAGATCGCATATTGCGCCTTACCTGTGCCAGTGTACTGCCCGCCATGGCACGCCAAACAAATATCCGGAATTGGCTTGCCCCCCTGGCCGTCGAGCGCCGGGTGCGCCAGATAATCCCCATTGGGATTAGTGGCAAATTCGTAGGCCCAGAACTGCACGTTCTCGCCGTTGGTTGCCGTTGGATCGTACTCCATGGTCACAGTCGCCACTGGAGTTCCAGCCGCACGCGCCTCTGGCAACGCGGTAATGGAGTCATCTTCGCCCACCGTCCCATAGTTGCTTACATAGCACGCCGTGGTTCCGGTGGCGGTGACCCGGCAATGCATGTTTCGCCCGAACTTCAAATCGCCGTTGTTGAAGTAGACGGCTTGTGGTTCACCACTGGTGAATCCGTTGGCCGAGAGCCAATGAGTAAAGGTATCTCGCGAGCCTAACGGATTTGCATCCGTCGCGGTTCGGTACGCGGCGGAGTTGTCCTGGATGCCGCCCCCCGTGATCGGCATCAGATACGTCGGACCCGTCGGAACATTATTGTTGTAGATGGTCACCGGACCGTTGCAATCGTTGAAATTCGGATCGGTGTCCAGGCCATCGGGGAATGTCGTCGTATTAAGCCCCGGCCCCGAATTCAACGTTACGCTCTTCAGCAAAGTGGTGTTGCTGGCATCATAAACATCCAGCGTGAAGTTCTGGTTAGGGGCCATGCGCTCAACTCCAACCGGGTTGGCGGTTGCCTGCGTGTTGTTGTGATGAAACGTTCCTGTCGGATAATCCACGTAATAGGCATCCAGCGCCACCGGTAGCGTGAACGAGTCGGGATCAAGGATGACCTTCACGCACGCGCCGCCCGCACCCTCGGTATCCGCATTGAACACGCTGAAATGATTGACCGTGCCCAGGTAGTTGTTGCCCGAGCGCGTCAGCGTCCCCACTTCCGTCCACAATCCCGTGCTCTCTTCATAACGCAGGAACGGAATGGTCGCCGGCGCTTTGGCTAACAGAGGCGGCTCGATCGGCATCGTAATGTTCGCCTTCTTATTCGGCGCCATCTGCAGCGGCTGCCCCGCGCTATCGCGAGGCTGAATGTAAAAGGCCCCGAAGGTCGATAGACGCACCGTCTTGCCCTGTGAGATGGCGCCCTGATCTCCGGGAATCGGATTAGGCAGGGTCGTATCGTACTGAAACATCTCAACCGTGGCCGTTCCGTTGAACGGATTGCCGTGCGCATCAAGCAACGAATTGGCTTCGAAACTCATTGAGAACTGACCCTTCGTCGGCTTGCAATTCTTCTTGTAGTCATCGTCGCGGTCGTGCTTCTTGTAGCGATCGTCTTTGTCGCGGTCCCGATCGTGATCGTCCTTGTCATGGTCTTTGCCCCAATGGTCTCGGTCATGGTGTTTTTCACAAGGGCATTCACATTCGCCCGCCGGCATCACCACCGGGCCGCCGGTGCGGCCGCTCACGGTCGCGGTCTGGGTTACATCCAGCGGAATCTGCAACTCGGTGGCTTGCCCGTAATAAACCCGCGAGGCGAACGCGATTCCTGGTTTGCTGATGTTCAAAACGAAGCGCGGCGCATCCGGAACCTGCACCTGAAATTGCCCGGCCGCGTTGCTTGTCGTGCTCACGTTGTTCAACGTGACCACCGCGTTGGCGATGGGCGTGCCCGCGAGCCGCCCCAGCAGCGTTCCGCCAAACAGGATCTTGTTGGGACCCGCGCGCAGACTCCGCTGGCTCACCGCATAGCCTCCCTTACCGTCTGAGACTTGCACGCGTAGCGTATTCACCGCAGCCGTATTCAGCACCGGCCAGTTCACGGTTGGAGCATCCGGAAGCCCCAGCGATCGGCCGCTGTCATCTGTCCATTTATAGTGAAGCGCATCGCCATCCGGGTCCGTGGCCGCCACCGTGGCCTGCAATACGTCCCCCGGATCCGCCCGGCGCACTCCCACTCCACCTTTGCTCAATCCGAACGAGACAATCTGCGGCGCACTGTTCCGGATGACAATATCTTGCTGCAATACGCCGCCTCCAAACCTGACCGGCGGCGCGCTCTCCAATCCTTCGCAGACGGCGCGCAGCTTCGCCCCGCCCGAATTGCCCGCTACCGGCAGGACATACTGCCCCAGGCTGTTGCCGTTGACCGGCCCGGCCACCACATTCCCGCCTCCATCCAGTAAGGAAACTTTGGCGGCAATCACGGCCTGCGTGCCGAATGCCGGACGAAACCAGAAACAGGGCGTAATCTGGTCCGCCAGACGCACCGTACCCTCGATGGCTCCGCTCGCCGGCCGGATCTCCACAGTGTGGTCCATCACGTGGATGGAACTGACGATTTCGATCACCTGCTCATCGCACGAACTGGTGTAGCCCGCGCCCTCCACACAGACCTGGTATTCGCCCGGCGGGAGCGTAGCGGTACGAAAATACCCTTGCGGATTTGTCTTCACGGGGGCACTGCTCACCCGGGTCTTGATGTTCTTGGTGAAGACGTTGATGTCTGGAAGGTTAATGATCGGACCGCGATTCACAACCACGGCGGTCTGCAGTGCAGGCGCCAGCGCGGCTGCCACGTAGCCGTGGATCGGCCCCCCCATTGCTGTCTGAGCCCGCACCACCGCCGGGCGCCGGTTCTCCCCCAAGACCACCAGGACCACTGCCGCCAACAACAACGCTGCCGTTCCAATTGCTATCTTTCCGTTGCGGATCATGATCGTGTCCTCCCCAAGCCTGCGAAATCGCAGAATCTAATGGCGCCACCTGCGCGCTTGCCTGATAGTGAACCTGGAAGACAAAACGTTTCGCCTGTCTGTCGAAGAGAACCACCCGGGTGGAGCGGACACTCCTGTCCGCTGTCTTTGACCTTGCCTTTGACTTTGCTTCTGACGGTCGTTCGCCTCGCCCGCCGACCCATCCTAATCATCTCTCTCGCATCAAATTCTCCGTAGAATCTTCCTAGCTATCCCGAAGGTGAGAACAATGAAGAAGAAATCGTGGAGCAGTGCGCAAATTCATATGGTTTTGTTGGCAGCCCTCCTATTCCTGCCCGCCCTGTCTCTTGCCGAGCCCATCACCCTGAAGCATGCGGTAGAACTGGCCCTGCAACATGCCAATGGCGCAGCCATCGCGGCCGCCGAACAACAAAACGCATCGGCCAACTACCGACAGCTGCGTGACAACTATCTTCCGCAGGTCACTACTGGCGCGGCGTTGGGATGGTCCTATGGATTCCCACTGAGCCTGGGTGGCTCCGCGCCCTCGATTTTCAATATCAATGCGCAGTCCGCGCTGCTGCATCCCGAATTACGATCTTTTATCCACGCCGCGCAAAGCGATTCTTCCGCCGCTGGTTTCCGCGGCAAAGACCAGCGCAATCAAATCATCCAGGACACTGTCTTAAGTTATGCCGAACTTGAGAAATGGGAGCAGCGCCTCGACCGCCTCCACGAAATTTATCCCGACGTGCAGAAGATGCAAGCCGCCGTCGCCGAGCGCGTAAAGGAAGGTGTTGACAGCGAACTCGACGGCACCCGAGCCCGCCTCTCCGAAGCTCGCCTGCGTCTGCGCATCGCCGAAGCGCAAGGCTCCGCCGACGTGCTTCGGGAACACTTGTCGAAACTCACTGGCCTTCCCGCTGCCGGCATTCAAACCGAAAACGATTCCCTCCCCGCATTTCCCGCTACCGCTTCCGATGACGACGCGCCCAAGCAGGCCGCCGACACCAGTCCCGCCGTCCAGTCTGCCATCGAACATGCCCGCGCCCAGTATTTGCGCGCTCAAGGCGAACATCGCACGCTGTTGCCTACCGTTGATTTTGGCGCGCAATATGCCCTGCTCTCCACCTTCAATAACTATCAGAACTATTACATCCCGGCGCGCCCCTGCACCGTGAGTATCGGAACTTTCCTGTGTCCCGCGAGCACCTTCCAGAAAAACAACGCCACCGTTGGAGTCAGCATTCGAATTCCTCTCTTCAACGCCACGCAACGCGCCCGGGCCGAAGCCGCCGACGCCGAGGCACTCAAAGCAAAACGGCAAGCCGATGCCGCCCGCAATCAAGTCTCGGAAGAAACTCTCCGCCTGCAGCGCGCGGTGACCCAGATGCAAGCCGCCCGCGACGTGGCGGAAATCGAATCCGAGATCGCGCAGAAAAATGTCGAAGCCGTCGAAACCCGAATGAGATCTTCCACTGCCAATCTTCACGATCTGGATAACGCCCGCACTCAATCCAGCGAAAAATTAATCGCACTGCAAGATGTCAGCTTCGAACTCGAGCGCAACCAAGTCGCACTCCTGCGCGCCACCGGCAATCTGGAAGCCTGGGCTCTGGGCGCCAGGTAGGAAACAAGCGGTTCGTCGATGCCTCTTTTGCCCCATTCACTGCATCAAACCCTATGTTCAACGACGAACCTGCATAAACACTGCTTTTGGACCGCATCATCGGCATCCAGATGCTAAAATAAAGCCTCACCCACTATGCCTTTAAGAACACTATTTCTGAACCCACCCTCATTCGAAAACTTCGACGGCGGCGCCGGCTCCCGTTGGCCCGCCACCCGCGAAATCGAAAGTTATTGGTACCCGGTGTGGCTGGCTTATCCGGCGGGGATGCTGGAGGGGGCGCGGTTGCTGGATGCGCCGCCGCATTACATTTCGGCGGAGCAGACCATCGAGATTGCCAAGGACTATGAGTTTCTAGTCTTGTTTACCAGCACGCCGGGATTTCCGGGAGACATTGGGCTGGCGCGGGCGATCAAAGCGGCGAACCAGAAGATCAAGATTGCATTTGTGGGGCCGCATGTGAGCGTGCTGCCGGAGAAATCTTTGCGCGATTGTACGGCGATCGATTTCGTGGCGCGCAAGGAATTCGACTACGCGGTGGTCGATTACGCGAAGGGCAAGCCGCTGGAAGAGATTGCCGGCATTTCGTTTTTGAAAGACGGGAAGGTCGTACACAATCCGGACGCGCCGCAGATTCAGGATCTGGATGCGCTTCCGCACGTTACCGATGTTTACAGGCGCGACCTCGATGTCACGCGGTATAACGTGCCGTTCCTGTTGAATCCTTATGTTTCGCTTTACACCACGCGCGGGTGTCCGGCGCAGTGTACGTTCTGCTTGTGGCCGCAGACGTTGAGTGGACATCCATGGCGCAAGCGGTCTACGGATGACGTGGCCGCTGAAATGGCGAAGGTGAAGGCGTACTGGCCGGAAGTGAAAGAGTTCTTTTTTGACGATGACACATTCAACATCCAGAAGGCGCGGACGATTGAGTTATGCGCGAAACTGAAGCCGCTGGGTCTGACTTGGTCGTGCACTTCGCGGGTGACTACCGACTTCGAAACGCTGAAGGCAATGAAGGAAGCTGGTTGCCGCTTGCTGATTGTGGGCTATGAATCTGGCGATCAGCAGATTCTGAAGAACATCAAGAAGGGTGCGACGGTGGAGCGGGCGCGGCAGTTCACCAAAGACTGTCACAAGCTCGGACTGGTAGTCCATGGCGACTTCATTATGGGATTGCCGGGCGAGACTCGCGAGACCATCAATACCACTATCGCGTTTGCGAAAGAGTTGGACGTGGAAACCATTCAGGTCTCAGTAGCCCACGCTTATCCGGGCACCGAGCTTTATGACTATGCGGTGAAGAACGGGTTCATTGTGGGCGACAACAAGATGGTGGATGAAGGTGGGCACCAACTGGCGCACATTGAATATCCAGGATTGCCGGCGGATGAGATTCTTTCCGCGGTGCATCGTTTCTACGACGAGTATTATTTCCGGCCCAAGGCTGTGTTCCGCATCCTGAGGAAGGCAGCGTTTGACAGCAACGACCGCAAGCGGCTTTACAAGGAAGCGAAGACCTTCCTGAAGTTGCGTTCGGCGCGCAACAAGCTGGTGAAGCGTCATAGCGACGAGGCAGCAGCCGAACTCGCCAAGGCTTGAGAATAAAGGCTTTTCACCACAGAGGCACAGAGACGCATAGAAAACCTTTAATTGTCTTGTTCTTTCCTTTGTCTTCTCTGTGCCGGAGCCTGCCCTGAGCGAAGTAGAAGGGTGCCTCCGTGGTGAAGAAGCTTGAGAATTGACAACCTAAACTTCCAGTGAATTTTCGCAAGTATCTTGTGCTGGCCGGAGTCACGGTGTTTGCCGCGGCCGGAGACTCCATGCTCTCGCATGGGATGAAGCAAACCGGCAGCATCTCGCTCAATCATCTGCAAGGCGTTATCTTCGCCATTCTGAATCCGTGGGTGGCGATTGGGATTCTTCTGCTGCTGGCGTTTTTCGCCACTTACATGACCGCGCTTTCGTGGGCGGATCTCACTTACGTTTTGCCGGCGACTTCGCTGGGGTACGTGCTGCTCGCGCTGGTCGCGAGATTCCTGCTGCACGAGCATGTCAGTCCCCTGCGCTGGCTGGGAATTGCCTTGATCACCGGAGGCGTGGGATTCATTGCCGGCGGCCCGGAGCTCACGCATCATCCCAAGCATCCCAACGCGGAAGCCGCCGAGAACGAGGTCGAAGCGCGCGCCGCAGCTAGCGGAGTCAAGTCATGAAGGCCCTCTACACCTGGAGCGCAATCCTCGTCATTGTGTTCGCCTCGGTGGTCGGTGATGTGCTTTTGGCCCGCGCTATGAAGCAGGTTGGGGATGTGGGAGCGTTGCGGCGGCGCGTGGGGCTGGTCGCGGTGATTGGACGGACGCTGGGGAATCCTAATTTTCTGTTCGGGGTCATGGCCATGGCCGTGGCCTTCTTCAGCCTGCTGTTCGCGCTCTCCTGGGGAGATGTGAGCCTGGTGGCTCCCGCCGCCGCTTCCCTCACCTTCATCGGCAACGCCGTCGCCGCGAAAATCTTTCTGCATGAGCGGGTGGACCGGCGGCGGTGGATTGCCGCTTCTCTTGTGGCGGCGGGTGTGGCGTTGCTGGCGGGGTAAAATCCTACGCCTTGTCATTCCGAACGGGGCTGAAAGCCCGGTGAGGAACCTGCTTTCGTCGTCACCGTCATAACCACTGGCCCTCCCCATCCCGCAGCCAAATCCTCCCAAGTCGGATTTTCTTTTTCGATGAGGGCCACTTTCTTTTCCCGCCGCCACTTTTTGATTTCCGTTTCCCGCGCGATCGCCTTGCCCACGCTCTGAAACAGCTCGTAATAAACCAGCCGATGCACACGATACTTGCGCGTAAACTCTCCGCCCTCACCGGCTCTGTGCCGCAGCACTCGCGCCATGAGAAATCCCGTCATGCCGACGTAGATCACCCGGCTCCTGCTCGCCACGATATAGACGTAGTAACGCTTCTCACGGGCCATGGGCGCTCCGGACGAACAGCGGGTTCCCTTCGACTTCGCTCAGGGCAGGCTCTCACCGGGCTTTCAGCCCCGTTCGGAATGACAAGGAGTCTGGAGTTTGAGCCGAAAATTTGCAGTGTCAACCGTCACACACGGGCCCTGTGCAAAATTTCGGACAAAATCGCCACTTGTGGTTCCGGACCGGACCGATGCGCTGCGTTCGGGATGGCACCATCGGGACCCGCGGGCCGTGCCAATCCAGAAGGACAGCAGGTTCCTCACCGGGCCTCCAGCCCGATTCGGAATGACAAAGGAGTTAGTGGAGGGTCGGGCTGTGGGAAACCTTGTCAAGACCCTGAGCATGACCTTTTTGGCGTAAGCCATTGGTTTCATTCGGCAAATAAAGTCTGGAAAATGTCCCATTTACCCCTCTGAGTGTGGTATAATAAACACATACGTTGAAAATTGGCGCAGGCCTTGCGGCTTGCGCCTTTTTGTTTTCTCGGTCAAGATCTTTGAGTTCATGATTTCTTTGTAAGTTATTCATTCGGATAGAAATATAAACTCTTTGGGGATGACGCAATTGCCCCCTTCAACTTGATGTTCTGATAATAGAGGGTAAATAAGAATGGCGCAGGCCTTTTGGCTTGTGCCATTTTTTTTGCCCGGAAGATGGAGTGAACGAATTATGGGACGAGAGTCGGGACCTGGGGTGGGACGGGGTGGGGCGAAGGGTGAGCGGAAACCGAAGAGGCCGGCCGTACCCGGCGCGGGAAGAGCGAGCCAGAACCGGGGCGATGTATCGGAGATGCAGTTCATGATCCAAGCCTCGAATCGAGGATTCGGCGTGGCCAAGCCCTATGGCCACAACGAGCGCTACGACGTGATTCTGGATGCGGGGCGGCGGCGACTGTTGCGAGTGCAGGTGAAGGGGAGCGGATGCTGGCGTCAAAACGGATTCGCGGTGGATACGTGCTGGAGGACGAGCAGGGGGCGGAAGCCGTACACTCCGGAGCAAATCGACTTTCTGGCGGCGGTATACAACGGGCGGCGAGCGCACGGCCGGCAGATTTGGTACTTGATTCCAGTGCGGGCTCTGGGCGGGCGATTGAACATTAAGCTTTATCCATTTGGAACCAGGCGGGACCGGCATCCGCCGTTTGAGAAATATCGCGAGGCGTGGAAGCTGCTGGGCAAGCCGGGCCTGCGCGAATGATCCTCAGTTCCGAACGAAAAACTTTATGCGCCCGGTTCAATAATTTGCACTTATCCCGCCTGGGGTGGGGTAGGATGCACGCCAAATACAGCGGATAATGCCACCGCAGCCTGGAACCTGTGACTGCGATTTGCCAGCCCCTTATTTCTCGCCGGGCCGTAACTCGTACATAAAACTCGGGTACATTGCGTGGTGCGCAAACCGGCACTGGAAGCGGGGTTTGGACGGAACCGAAGCGTCTTTTTCTTCCACTAAACCCTGGGCCGCAAGATGAGCGTTCTTGCTCAGAAGTATGGCACATGGCGTGCTAGCGTCTAGTTAGGCTTTGTGAGCGAGTTGTCGAGCCGAGGGTCGCAGCTTGGCGCTTGCGGGACTGGATATGGAGAAGCGGATTGCACTCGTCGGGATCGTTTCTTTAGTGTTACTGGCCGCTTCCGGGTTGGTATGCCAGAACGTGCGTCCATCGCTTCCCGATGCTCCGCAGGTGCAAGTGGCAGATCAGGCACAAAGATTTGATGTCTTCGAAAAAGCATGGCCTCGAACATTGGGCGCGATGGGCGGCGACAAGAACTCGAAAGCCGAAGGCGGATTTGCGACTTTAGACAAGCCGTTCAGTCGAAAAGATTCGAGCACTGTTTTTAGTAAGTACCTGTATCCGTTACCGCTGAAACAGCAACCGGGTTATCACTTTTCGAGCAGCGAGAGCTTGATGGGCCGAGCCACGTATGCAACTTCGCGCATCTTTATCACGCGGGATGGTTCCGGAAAGGGCAGGCTGAACACTTTATATATCCTGCGGGCGCTGACTTCGGTAGCCGCGGACACTGCTTCGCGCCCCTATTGGAGGCGATCCGCTACCGGGCCATTCAGCGATTTTGGTTCGACTGTGGGCAACGACGCAGGAATGAATCTGTGGCACGAGTTTAGGCCTAATCTTCAGCAAATGATGAAAAGCCACGCACCGGCATTTGTATCCAAGATCGAAAAGCGCATCGGCCACAACTAGCTCCTGACCGGGAAGTGGCCTGCCTGGCCAGCGGATCATGTTGCAGCCCATCTTCTTGCGCCGATTTACTCCAAGGGCCCGCTTATCTCTGCTGGATTGACTCCAAGTACTTGGCGATGGAATCGAGCCGGACTTCTCCCCAGTCTTCGTCGGCTTCGACCTGATGGAAGATTGGCCCCCAGATGGGCATCTCCTGATCGCCGTGGACGAGCGGTCCCGGTGGTTTTCCCTGGATGATTTCCTTTACCCGCTGCTGCGGGAACTTTCCGCCATTTCGTTGCGAGATCAGGGTCAGATCCGGAGCCGTATGCTTCAGGGCTGCGGATGCGGGTCCATGCCCTCGTCCATCCGTTCCATGGCAGGTAGCGCAGTGGTGTTGAAAAATCTTGGCTCCATCGAGTGGGATACGCGCCGGAGGACTCTGGGAGTGGTCCCGGGAGGCGTTCTGGCCAGCGGAGATAGAAAGTACGGAGAGCAACAGGAGAATGGTAAGAACCGAGCTTGAGAGCATGGAGACCTCCATCAAGACCTACGGCGGAGTGATCCAATATGTATGTTTCCAGCCTGGAGTGGCTTTGTCTGTGCGCCGGGGCACGTCTGTGAGTGACGCAAGGAAATGTTTAGCGGGCTCAGGGCTGGAACAGGCGCATGAAGCCTGAGGCGGGAAGATCGGGCGCGAGGAACCTCTTATCTTTCATGCCCGCTGCGTGGGTTAGGGCTTCGGCAGCGAGATATCCGCTGCGGACAGCGCCTTCCATGGTGGCGGGCCAGCCGGTGGCGGTCCAATCACCGGCCAGGAACACGCGGGGCCAGGATGTGGTTTGCGGCGGGCGGTAGGCGTCGATGCCGGGGCGCGGCGAGTAGGTGGCATGGACTTCTTTGATCACGGTGGATTTCACCAGATTCGCGGTGCGGGCCGCGGGGAAAAACTCGCGGACTTCTTGCAGGGCGAGATCGACGATCTCGGTGCGGGATTTGTCGATGAGGGACTTCGAGGCGCTGACGACGAGTTCGATGTAGCTGCCGGCCGATTCTGCATTGGCGGCTGGGCCGCGTGTGGTGAGAAGCCGGGACTTGTGGAACATCCATTGGATCGTGCGGTTGAGCAGGACGGCGTGATCGAGATCGCTGATCTGGCGATCGAACCAGAGGTGGATGCCGGTGATGGGGCAGGATTCGAAATGGGTGAGTTTTTCGCGCAAGGGCGCGGCGTCGGGGCTTTCGGGCAGGATGCTGGAGACATTGTTGAACGGCAGGGCTAGGACGAAGTAGTCGAACGCGGCTTCCCTACTTCCCTGTTCCCTGTCGGCTACGCGAATTTGGACGTGGGATGAGGCGGGAGAAAAAGTTTCGAGCGAAGTGCGAAAGCGGATTTCGCCGTTGCGGGCGCGGATGTAGTCTCCGGCCTGGTTGTAGAGATCGGTGAGGGGAATGCTGGGAACGCCCATGTGGCGAGCGGCCGGCGACTTCATTGACTCGCGCACCGCCTGCGCAGCATAGGAAATTGAGATCAGGTCGAGATCTTCGCTGAGGGCACTGACCAGAATCGGCTTCCAGAAGCGTTCGATGGCATTTTCTGTTTGCCCGAGGCGGTGGCACCAATCCAGAAATGATTGCCCGGTGTCGCGCTGTAGGGTGAGAGTGAGAGCGGCGATGGCGCGCGAGATCACGAGCTTGTCTTTTATGTTGAGAAACGGAAACGCGAGGAACGACGGTGCGGTGTGCAGAGGTGCGGGGAGCGGGGAGGCGTGCATCACGCTGGTGCGGCCGCCGGGCTCGATGAAAGTCATCTCGTCATACCAGCGGATTTTGTCTTCCACGCCAATGCGGCGGTAGAACTCGACCAGGTTTGTGCAGACGCGAAAGAGGACGTGCTGGCAATTATCGACCACTTCGCCGGTGCCGGGATGCTCGTAGGAAGAGGCGCGTCCGCCGAGGTAGGGGCGACGTTCGAAGAGGGTGACGCGAAAGCCGGAGTTAGCGAGCGCGCAGGCGGCGGCGAGGCCGGCGAGGCCGCCGCCGGCGATAGCTACGGTGGGTTGGGTGGAACTTTCGTTCATGCGTTAGTGCGGCACTAGCAACGATGTTATGAAAACAGCAGGTTCCCTTCGACTTCGCTCAGGGCAGGCTCTCACCGGGCCTTCAGCCCGATTCGGAATGACAAGAATATAGAGGGCGTTAGCACAGTTCAAAATCACAAAACTTTAGGTGATGCGTTGCAGGAAACCTTTCCCGAGAATGCGCAGTTTTTCGGTGACGGTGAGGGTTATCTTGCCGTTGAACACGTCGTACTGGCGCTCGGCGATTTTTTCCAGCAGCTTGCGATAGATGTTTACCAGCACATAGAGCGCGGGCTGGCTGTCTTCCGAAATGTAAGGGACGAGTTGATCGCCAGCCTGGTAACCTTCGCGCGCACGATCGGCCTCAAGCGCGAGCAGCGGGCGAAAGCGGGCGGCATCCGGGGCGCTGAGAAGGTCCGCGGCCGAAAGGCCGAACTTCGCCAGGTCTTCTTCGGGAAGGTAGACGCGGCCCAGCGCGGCGTCTTCTTTGACGTCGCGAATAATGTTGGTGAGTTGGAAGGCGAGCCCGCATTGCTCGGCGAGGGGCTCGGCGGCGGGGTCGCGATATCCGAAGATGTGAATGCAGACGAGACCTACTACGGACGCGACACGATAGCAATAAACTTTTAGATCTTCGAAAGTTTTGTATTGAACTTTATATTGAGCTTTATTTTGAACTTTATTTTGAACAGCGAGTTGCGGAGCTGCTGAATTCGTGGAAACTGGCGGGGCTTGAGTCTCGGCTGCGGGATCGACAACGTCCATGGCCGTGCCCATCGCGAGTTCGTCGAGCAGCCCGGCAGGGATGATGTATCTGCGCTGCGCGTCGTTGAGGGCGAGCAGAATAGGATCGTCACTGGGCTGGCCCTGTTGCACGCGGTGCAATGCGTCCAGCCAAGTATCGAGCTTTTGGCGGCGGTCTTCGAAGGCAAGGTTGGGATCGTCGGCGATGTCATCGCAGCGGCGCATGAAGGCATAGACGGCGCAGAGAGCCTGACGCTTGCGCTTGGGCAGAACGAGAAATGCGTAGTAGAAATTTTTGGCGCTGGTGCGGGTGATGCCGCGGCAGACGGAATACGCCATGTGAAGCTGGGCGGGAGCGGGACTCCACGGAATCAGGACGGGCTGGGCTCCGGCGCTCATAATGTCCCCATCAACTTCCCCAGCGCGGCGCGCGCTACCAACGCCAGTTTGCGTGACTTGGAAATTACGGGACGACGGCCGAGGACGGCGAAGTGCTGGCGCTCGATGGCGTTAAGAATTTCTTGCCCGCCTCGGCTGAAGAGTTCGAGATCGACGGCTAATTGCGCGTCTACTTTTTTTATCAGCGGCAGGCCGCGCCGAAACCATTCGCGGGCGCGCTCCACTTCAAACTTCATCATCTCGCAGAAGGCGGCCGTGTTGAGGTTCTGCGCCAGATCTTTCTCGGTGACCGAGTAGTGACGCAGGTCTTCCAGCGGCAGATAGATTCTGCCTTTGGCGTAGTCCACCGTGACGTCCTGCCAGAAATTCGCCAATTGCAGAGCGGTGCAGGTGTAATCGGAAAGCTGCTGACGCTCGGCATCGTGATAGCCGCAGAGGTAGAGGACAAGATGGCCCACGGGATTGGCGGAATAGCGGCAGTAGGCGAGGACATGGTCGAAGGTTTCGAAACGGGTGACGGTCTGGTCCTGGCGGAAGGCGATGAGGAGATCGGAGAATTCGTGCTTGGGAATGGCGAACTTTTTCACGGTCTCGGCCAGCGCGACGAAAACGGGATGGCGCGGGTTGCCGTTGTAGCAGGCATCGAGTTCGGCCTGCCACTGATCGAGCAGGGCGAGCGATGCAGCCGGTTCTCCAACTTCGTCGCCGAGGTCGTCTGAGATGCGGCAATAGGAGTAGACGTTCAGGAAATCCTGACGGAGTTTCCTGGGCAGAAACCAGGTCGCCACGGAAAAGTTTTCGTAATGAGAGCGGGCGAGTTGGCGGCAATATTCTCGCGACTGTTGGAGAGAGGGAGCGGCGGTAGGGATAGCGTATGCGACGGGAAGGCGGCTCCAGTCCGCGGAAGGAGCGGGCACAGGCGCGACCTGAGAGTTGGCAATCGGATTCATTCGTATTAAAGCATTCTTGGCGTCAACCGGAACCCAGAGATGTCTGAGGACTCCCTGCATCGCCGGAGGGACCTCAAGCATGCCTGGGTTCCTTCGCTTCGCTCAGGATGACAGTCACCTTTTATTACCGGCCACTTTATGACATTTTATGACAGGTCACTTTTCAGTTCGGCACCGTTAGTCAGTGGCCAGGGATGATGGCGGTCTTGATGTCGCCTCCACGGTTCAGCATGTGGCGCAGCACTTTTTGCAAGCTGGAGAGCGGGGCTTCGCCGGTGATGTAGTCGGTGGGGCGGATTTTTTTGGCGGCGATCAGGCCGAAGGCGCGGCGCACGGTTTCCGGCGTGTGATGGAACGTGGCCTTGAGCGTGATCTCGGAATAGTGCAGACGGTTGGTATCGAGTTGCACCTTGGATCCGCTGGCGCATCCACCGAAAAAGTTTACGGTGCCGCCTTTGCGAACCATCTCGACGGTCCACTCCCAGGCTTCGGGACGGCCTACAGCTTCGATGACTACATCGCAGCCGCGCTTTTGCGGAGTGAGCGCGCGGACGGCTTCGATGACGTTTTGAACCTTGGTGGTCTGAACGATTTCGTGGGCGCCCATGTGCTTGGCGGCAATGACTTGCTCGTCGCGCTTGACGACGGAGATCACGTTACAGCCGATGGCACGGGCTACCTGGACGAACATCAGGCCGATGGGGCCGCCGCCGATGATGCTGACGGTGTCGCCGATTTCCACTCCGGTCTCATGCAAGCCGCGCAACACGCAGGCCAGGGGCTCAGTCATGGCAGCATCTTCAAAGCTGACGTTGGGCGGGATGACGAGCATGTTGGCTTCGACAATGCGGCGAGGCACGCGGATGTATTCCGCGTAGGCTCCGTTATTGAAGAGCAGATCTTCGCAGAGATTTTCCTGGTGCTTGGAGCAGTAGAAGCACATCTGGCAGGGGGCGGAATTCAGGGCCACGACCTTCATGCCCTTCTTGAAACTGTGGACGCCCTCGCCGACTTCCTCGATGACTCCGGCCAATTCGTGGCCGAAGAGCGCGGGAGGGACGATCATGCGGGCGTGGTAACCGCGCTGATAGACTTTAAGATCGGTGCCGCAGGTGAGGGCTACCTGTACTTTGACGAGCACTTCTCCCTTTTCGACGCGCGGGATGGGCACTCTTTCAATCTTGAGATCTTCTTTGCCGTACAAGACGGCGGCGGTCATTTTTCCGTTCACTGCTTGCTTCCTTCCCAGGACTCTCGTTTCCAGGTAATCCCAGGCTGAATCACGATTTTCATCGACGCAGGCTGCGGATGAGCCGCGAGTTGCAACGCTCGCGCGCTCTCCTGCAGCGGGAACCGGTGGCTGATTAGTGGTTGCAGGTCCATTTCCCGATTCATCACAAACTTTACTGAATCATCCTGTAAATCTACAGATGCACTATAGGAGCCGATGAGAGCCTTCTCGTCGACACAAATTGCGGCGGGATCGACGACGACCTCGCCGCGCTGAGTTTGCGCAAACAATAATACGCGTCCGCCCGGACGGGCCGCATCCATCGCGGGACGGACTAAACTGTTGCTGCCCACGGCCAAGATTACAGCATCGGCGCCACGCCCTTCCGTCTGCTGGCGCACATACTGCACCGCGTCCTGCTGCGACGCGTCGATGGCAAGCTCGAATCCAAGGCTTTTAGATATTCTAAGCCTCTCGGGATACAAATCGGAAGTGATAACGGTGGCCCCCGCCCTACGTGCCAGGACACTCAGTATGATGCCGATTGGGCCTTGCCCGATGGCCAGAACGGTTTCGCCCGGCTGCAGGCGGAGCGCTTCGATTCCCTTCATGCAGGTATTTACCGGTTCGACAAAACAGGCTTGCTCAAAGGAGACGCCGTTGGGGATTTTCACGGTTCCCTGGTCGACGATCCAATCCATGACGCGGACGTATTCGGCGAATCCGCCGCCGGAAGGCTCGAAACCCGCGGTGCATCCGACTTTTTTGTACGTGGGGCACTGGGCGAAGGTCTGGTGGCGGCAGTAGTAGCACTGGCGGCAGGGGATGTGGTGAAAAACTACGACCCGATCGCCGGGAGCAAAGCGGGCGACGCCGGCACCTGCGGCTGCGACTACCCCGGAGGTTTCATGGCCGAAAATGCGTGGGGCGGAATGCGATCCGGTGGCAATTTTCTTGAGGTCGGTGCCGCAGACGCCACAGGTGTGAACCCGTACCAGCAACTCTCCGGCACCAATCTGCGGGACGGGGACAGTTTCGAGGCGGACGTCATTTACACCGCGGTAAACCGCCGCCAACATAGTGGTGGGGATGGACTGCGTTTGGTCGTCGATTGCGAATTGTCCGGCAATGGCCATCGCTACTCTTTAGATGAAATTCGGGTTCTGTTCGCTTCAACAGCAGTGTATGTCAGCAGGCGCCTATTTCTGAGTGCCTTCGGCGGTCCTTGGGTCAGTGTTGGTTAAGTCCATGGAAACAGTCATCGACTCCAGGTAGGGTGAATCCGGGGGATTGAAGCGGTGTGCCTTTACCAGCAGCACCACGTAGAAATTCTCGACTTTGATGATTCGCTTCGTGGCTAAGAGAACTCGCGCAGCAGTACCGGGGTTGAGATAACCAAGAACATCTTTGGGATCAATGCCGGGATCGTTGCTGGGATTGTTACCTGGGTCGAACGACGGGGCTGCGGTCGTGAGCAATACGTCGTCCGACGATCTGCGATGCAGGTCCGCCAATTTTACCTGCCAGGACGTGATGTTGCTGCCGTGCTCCGGTCCAAGAGGAGTGATGGAGAGCGCATAGCATTCCTGGCCGTGCGAATCTTTGAGGCGCTTGCGGAAAATTGGATCCTGGGGCGTGAGTTTGACTTCGAATTGCTCTTCCGAAACACGAGTCGGACCCTGGCGAAAACTCTCGGCATAGATGGGAGCGGGTGTGTATTGAGCAAAGAGGGGTGCTGCACACAGTGCCAGCAACATCAACAATCGAAGTTTCATTCGCGGTCTCCGGAGCGCAAAAGGTTGGCGGCGGCAGTTGCGACCATAGCTGCTGGCGTCGCAATTGCCTGCGTTAGATCAATGCACAAGCGCTCAAGGTTGGAGCTTAGAGCTCGTGCCGCTTTTCTGCTGTTCATGGCCAGCGTGGCGACGGGTTTCCAGAGCCAAGGGCGCGGTGCGGCGAACAAAGCGAAGCTGGCCGTGTTGAATTGGCCTGCCGAGTTGATGGAGCGGGCCATGCCGGGCATTTCAAACTCTAACTCATCCGAGATCACTTTAGTGGCACCGAAGGTAATGCCATGGGCACGGGCGGCGGCGGCTACGGCGGCAGCTTCCATGTCCACGGCGCGGGCTCCGTAGGCTCCGGCCAGCTTGGCTTTCTGCTCCGCGCCGGCGACCCCCATGAAAGTCACCAGCGTGCCTTCGCCCGCTTCGAGTTGCGTGCGGCTGCCATCGCGGGCGTCGATCACTACGGCTGGCGAGAAAATATCGCCAACTTGCATTTCAGCGTGCAGGGCGCCGGCGAAGCCCACCGAGTATATCCGAGTGGGATGGTACAGCGCGATCACGGCTCCAGCGGAACGGCGGGCGGGTTCGAGGCCGATGCCGCCACAGACCGCGACCATTTCTCCCTGCTCAAAGAAGGTAAATTTACGGCCTGCGTACTCGCGCTGGATGCGGGTCCAGTTCTTGATCAGCGGGGCGATTTCGCGCTCCAGCGCGGCCACGAGAGCGAGTTTATAGGTTGCTGAAGAATTCATGTGGCCGACCGAATTTTCCGTTGGCGGCTAACGCCGCGCCCTTTCAAAACAGCGTTGCAATCACGATTTCCGCAGCCGGTCTAGGCATAGGCGTTGGCCCGGAACCACTCTACCGCACGTCGCAGGGCATTGTCGGCTGAGACGGTCTTCCATCCCAGCTCGCGCTCGGCTTTGTCGGAGTTGGCCCACATCTTTTTCTTTCCCATGCGAACGGTTTCGACTGTGGCGCGAGGCTCCCGGCCGAGCAAGCGGCCAGAAACTGTCTGATCGACCAAGCCCGCCACATAGGCAACAAAGTACGGGAGCTTCACTTTGGGCGACGGCAAACCAGAAATCGCGCCGAGTTTATCCAGAATTTGTTTCAGGGTGAGGTTCTCGCCGCCGAGGATATAGCGCTCGCCGCTCCTGCCTTTTTCGAGTGCTGCAACGTGGCCGAGGGCGCACTCGCGAACATCCACCAGGTTTAATCCGGTCTCCACGTAGGCGGGAAATTTTCCTTTCAGGAAATCGACGACGATTCGTCCGGTAGGAGTGGGCTTGATGTCTTGCTCGCCGACCGGAGTGGTGGGATTCACGGTGACGACGCGCATTCCGTTACGTCCGGCTTCCAGCGCGATCTGTTCGGCCATGAATTTAGAGCGTTTGTAATGGCCGATCATGTCGGCCAGAGAGACGGGAGAATCTTCGTCGGCGGGACGGCCGTTGCCGGTGAATCCCATGGTTGCCACACTGGAGGTATAGACGACGCAGCGGACTTTATTTTTGCGCGCGGCATCGAGAATGGCGCGCGTGCCTTCGACGTTGCAGCGATACATTTCGGCGGGATCTTTTAGCCAGAGACGATAGTCGGCGGCAACGTGAAAAACTGTGTCGCAGGCGGACATCGCTTTTTCCAGAGAGGCGGCGTCGCGGAGATCGCCGACTGCTGTATCAGCCTTCAGGCCTTCGAGATTTTTCAGGTTGCTGGTGGGGCGGACGAGCAGGCGGAGGTCGGCGCCCTGCTCGGCTAGGACGCGGGCTACGTGGGAGCCGAGGAATCCGGTTGCGCCTGTGAGGAAGGCCAGCATTTAGCGGGTTGATCTGCGAACGCGGCGCTTAGGTCCACCAGGCACAGACTGCAGAGCAGGATCAGGGAGACCGCCAGTGCGCCGGACGGCACGCGCCGTACCCAGAATGCCGCGCAAGGCTTGGTTGACCGCATCCTCGGTGGGAAACGCTGCAGCAACGTCTGGCTCGATCAGGACAACGTTGGTTCCTTTGCGGTATTGCCCGTAGTGTTTGCCGCGAACGCCGCCCTTCATTGAGGCAAAATCGTACTCCGGCCGCATGTCGCCATTACTTCGATGCTCAATGTTCTTCTTCATAGAATCTTCTCTCACGTGGAGTCGCCGGTCTTGCGCTGATGATCCGGATTGCCTCGTTACGTTCGGTGTGGGCTACGACTAGTAGCCGGCCCATTGCGGATGCGCCAATCGTGAGAAATCTTTGTTCGTCGGCCGAATGTTCGGCGTCGGGAAAGGTTGTCGCGAATGGATCACCGAACACGGTTGTAGCCTCACGAAAACCGACTACGTGTTTCCGCTGATTCGCAAGATCTTTCCGCGGATCCCATTCGAACTGCATCCCCATTTCAGTATAAACTCCTCGGCACTGTGAAGCGCACGAGCAGGCGGAGGTCGGCTCCTTGCTCGGCTAGGACGCGGGCGACATGACTGCCGAGGAATCCGGTTGCGCCTGTGAGGAAGGCTTTCATCGTTCGGCACTTAGCAAACGGTAACTTGCACTTAGCATCGACGCCCGGATCCGGGGGCACTATTACCGGCTTTCCACGCCATTGTGCCAACGAAGCAATGAATGCCGCCGGTGTCGAGCGCAGCCATGACAATGCCCGCAATCGATGCCCAACGGGGTAGATGGAAAAAGACGAGGGCTGCAACGGTCGC
>OCZU010000137.1_pt1 | contig 52589 bp, 43 predicted proteins | sample 1539001 | NCBI WGS metagenome assembly OCZU01 (sample SAMEA3539306, study PRJEB22396) | soil metagenome | biome: tundra; feature: field; material: soil | place: USA | collected 2010-05 | depth 0.15 m | reverse complement strand
ACACCGAGGATTGGACGTTCATGATGAAGGACAAGCCGATCCACGCGCACTTCGACCTGCAGCGGAAGAATTGACGGGGTGTATCTCGGGCAAGGGGTATCTGGAGCAAATGATGGACCGTGAGTGGAACGACAGTCAGCCGATTTACCGCCAGCTTCGCGACCGCGTCGTCGCCATGATACTCGACGGCGTGCTCAAGGAAGGCGATCCGCTGCCCTCCGTGCGCAATGTCGCGGCCGAATATCGGGTCAATCCGCTCACGGTTCTGAAGGGCTATCAACAACTGGTCGACGAGCAACTGGTCGAGACCAAGCGAGGACGCGGCATGTTCATCAATGAGGGCGCGCGCAAACTGCTGCTGCAGGGCGAGCGCCAGAAGTTTCTTGCGGAAGAATGGCCCAGGGTTTCTGCCACCATTCAGCGGCTCGGCCTGAAAGCTGAAGAACTACTGAATGGTGCCGCAACCCGCCGGTCGTCGAATACTGAAGACGAGGCAAAGAAGCCATGAACGTCATAGAAGCACGCGGCCTCCGCAAGGCCTTCGGCACCGCGATCGCGCTGGACAGCGTGAATCTGCGCGTGGACGAGGGCCGCATCCTCGGTCTCATCGGACCCAACGGCGCCGGCAAGACCACCGCGCTCAACGCGATTCTCGGCCTCACCCCGTATCAGGGAGAACTGAGGGTGCTGGGACGCGACCCCTGGACCGAGCGCGATCAGCTCATGCGCGATGTCTGCTTCATTGCCGATGTCGCCGTGCTGCCGCGCTGGATGCGGGTTTCGCAGGCGCTCGACTACGTCGCCGGCGTGCATCCGCGATTCGATCGTGCGAAGGCGGAAGGTTTTCTGGCGAAGACCGACATCCACCGCGCCAGCAAGGTTCGGGAATTATCGAAGGGCATGGTGACGCAACTGCACCTCGCTCTGGTCATGGCCATTGACGCGAAATTGCTGGTGCTGGACGAGCCGACGCTTGGCCTCGACCTCCTGTATCGCAAGCAGTTTTACGATTCCCTGCTGAACGACTACTTCGATCGCAGCCGCACCATCGTCGTGACCACCCATCAGGTAGAAGACGTCCAGCACGTCCTCACCGATCTCATGTTCATCAACCGCGGCCGCATCGTACTGAACTGCAGCATGGAAGAATTCGAGTCGCGCTATCTGGAAGTAACGGTGCGTCCAGAGCAGGTTGCCGCAGCACGAGCGTTCAAGCCGATTTACGAGCGCCATGTGCTCGGCCGCAGCATCCTGCTGTTCGATGGCGCCGAGCAGCACAGGCTCGCCGCGCTGGGCGATGTGCGCACGCCTAGCATCGCCGACTTGTTCGTTGCCTTGTTGGGAAACGAGCCGGCAGATAAGCCGGGAAGTAAGCCCGGCAATCAGGCCGGCGAGGCCCAAGGAGCAGCGAAATGACTACGCAACCAAATGCCGTGCCGGAGTCTCCCCTCGGCTCGCAGGCAATTGCACCCACGGTATTGTCGCCGACTCGGCCCCTGTACTGGTCGATACGGCGTGAATTGTGGGAGAACCGTTCCATCTATATCGCGCCGCTGGCCGCCGCCGCCGTCTACCTGTTCGGGTTCTTGATCAGCCTGTTTTGGGTGCCGCGCAGCATGCGCGGAATAATGGGGATGCACGGCCCTATGCCTTCGATCATCGTGCTTGCGATGCCCTACGCCCACGCTGCGATGCTGCTTATGCTGACTGCGTCCCTCGTCGGGATCTTCTACTCGCTCGACGCGCTGCACGGCGAACGTCGCGATCGCAGTATCTTGTTCTGGAAGTCGCTGCCGGTTTCCGATCTTACGGCCGTGCTCTCGAAGGCGAGTATTCCGCTCGTGGTTCTGCCGCTGCTCGCCTTCGCGGTCACCGTTGCCCTGCAACTCATCATTCTGCTGCTGAACGCAGCCGCCCTGCTCGTGAGCCGTGCGGGTTCCGCGACGCCGTGGGCTCCGCCGTTGTTCGAGATGCAGTTGGTATCGCTCTACGGAATGATCGTGCTTGTCCTATGGCATGCGCCTATATACTGCTGGTTTCTTCTGGTCTCTGGATGGGCACGGCGTGCAACTCTTGTGTGGGCCGTGTTACCGCCGCTGGCGATCGCCGTCGTCGAGTTTATTGCCTTCCACACTTCCTATTTTGGCTCCCTGCTGCATGACCTCTTGTTTGGATTCACCGGAGCCGCTTTCGACCTCACGGACAAGAACGGCGTGCCGATCGATGCGCATTTTATTCCCTTGACTCAACTGGCTCCGGGGAGGTTCCTGAGCAGCCCGAGCCTGTGGATCGGGCTGTTATTCGCTGCGGCATGCCTGGTAGCCGCAGTCCGCCTGCGCCGCTACCGGGAGCCGATCTGATGCGCACGTGCTGGATTCAGTAGCTCGCACAAGGAGAAAGAAGTATGAACACACCGGTAATGATGAAACGGATTGCCGAAGCGTCGCCCTGTCCCGCGGCCAGGATTACCGGTGTCGTTTATTTGCTTTACTTCCTGACGGCAGTACTTGGCGAGTTCTTCCTTAGAGGGCTTGTCGTGGATGGCGACGCCGCGGCTACAGCGGCCAATATCCTGGCGCACCAGCCTTTATTTCGGTTGGGTTTAGCAACCGGCCTCATCGCGACCGCCGGCTATATCGCGGTGACGGCTCTCTTCTATGACATGTTTAAGCCTGTGCACAGGAGCCTCTCCTTACTCGCGGCGTTCTTCGGCCTCGTGGGATGCGCCATTCTGGCTTTCGCGAGCCTCTTTCAGCTCGCCCCCTTGATCGTCTTGGGAGGCAGCCAGTACTTGAGCGTATTTAAGGTGGAACAGTTGCGGGCCCTGGCGCTGATGTTTCTCGAACTGAACACTCAGGCCAACAGCATCTGCGTAGTATTTTTCGGAATCTATTGCCTCCTGATCGGGTACCTCATTTTCAAGTCAGCCTTCCTGCCTCGAATTCTGGGTGCGCTGATGGCGCTAGCCGGTTTGGGTTGGCTGACCTTTCTGTACCCGCCGCTCGCGAACCATCTGTCCCCCTACAATCTGGTCCTCGGCTTCCTCGCGGAACTATCGTTTTGCCTCTGGCTCCTCGTGATGGGCGTGAACGTTCAACGATGGAAGGAGCAGGCCAGCGCAACATGAAAGCCGCGGTCTATCGCCGCAGCGGTGCGGCATCGCCGCTTTCAGGAACCGATCTGCTTCGCATGCGCTTGATTCAATAAGTCGCATAAAGAGGAAAGAGTATGAGCGCAACAATAATGATGGAACGGATTGCAAAAGCGTCTCCGCGTTTCAAGGCCCGGATTGCCGGTGCGCTCAATTTTTTCAGCCTGGTGACGGCAGCACTCACCGAGATCTTTGTTCGCGGCAGGTTGAATTATGCAGGGGGCTACATCGCGATTTTGGGCATGGTCGCTGTCACGCTGCTTCTCTACGGCATCTTTAAGCCGGTGAACCGGAGCCTCGCTTTGCTCGCGGCGTTCCTCAGCCTCGTGGGACTCGCCTTTGAGGCTCTTCGATGGCAGGCTCAGGGCCTAAACGTCGCCGTGGCAGTTAACGGATTCTCTTGCCTCGTGATCGGCTACCTCATTTTCAAGTCGACCTTTCTGCCTCGAATTCTAGGCGCGCTGATGGCGTTTGCCGGCTTGGCTTGGCTGACCTTTCTGTCAAACCCGCTCGTAAACTATCTGTCTCCCTACAATCTGGCCTCCGGCGTCCTCGGGCAAGCATTGGTCATGCTCTGGCTCCTCGTGATGGGCGTGAACGTCCAACGATGGGAGGAGCAGGCCAGCGCTGCGGGAGAAATGATTCGTTAAAGGAGCGGAAGAATGCGCTCGCCACTATTCCGCAACCTCTGAAGCCGTGCCCTGCCCCAAACCATTTACGAGATAGCGAGATAGCGTCTATGCAAATGTTTTAGCGGCCCTACAATATCCGCACCCCCTCATTCGTCTACAAGCGTAGGTGAAGGACGTGGCGAGCCTGGAGCGGATGGCACTCGAACCGGACCAGCGGATCTCCGAAGTGGTCAAGCGGGAGCAGTCCCGGCTGCGCAACTTCATTCGCCGGCGCGTGCCCGACCCGCGCGACGCTGAGGACATTCTGCAGGACGTCTTCTACGAGCTGGTGGAAGCGAACCGCCTGCTGATGCCGATCGAGCACGTCACCGGCTGGCTGTTTCGTGTGGCGCGCAACCGCATCACCGACCTCTTCCGCAAGAAGAGCCCGGAGCGCTTCAGCGATACCGCCGTCGCGCGTAACGACGACGACGACGAACGGTTGCAACTGGAAGACCTGCTGCCTTCGCCCGATGCCGGACCGGAGGCGCTTTACGCCCGCAACGTGCTTCTCGGTGAACTCGAGTTGGCGGTCGACGAACTGCCGCAGGAGCAGCGCGAGGCGTTTGTTGCGCACGAGTTGGAAGGGCGCAGCTTCAAGGAGATGGCCGCCGCGACCGGGGTGAGCGTGAATACGCTGCTGTCGCGCAAACGCTACGCGGTGCTGCATCTGCGCGAGCGATTGCAAAGCATTTACGACGAATTTACGAAAGCGTGAGGGACTGAACATGACTAGATTGATGAAAATGATTTTCATTGTTCCGGCGGCGACTCTGGGGATTCTGCTGTTTATCTTCCTCGGCGGCGAATTAGTGCTGCATCTGTGGAATTGGCTGCTGCCGTCGCTCTTCGGTTGGCGTGAGGTCACCTTCTGGCAAGCGCTTGGAATCCTGACGCTGTGCCGCATCCTCTTCGGCGGGTTTGGATCGCACGGTTCGGGCCGCTCCAAATTCCGCCGGCGGATGGACGAGCGCTTTGGGCACATGACGCCGGAAGAGCGGGAACGATTCCGGCAACGCATGCGCGAACGTTTCGGTTGCGGCCCATCCACCGGCGAGAGCAAGGGGCAATGAAGCCAGGACGCAACCCTGGAAGGAGCAGGCCAGTGCAGCAGAGGAACGCCAATGAAAGCCGCCGTCGTTGGTGTAATCTGAAGCAGCCATTACTTGCCCTAGCAGGATGCTAGGGTTCTCGAAGGGACGGGATAGCGCGACGAAACTTCCCTAAAATTGCGGGAAGTGCGGCTTTGCGATCCGGACGAGTAACGGCTGTATTTTGCGTGTGTAGTTTTCTTCGTGCAGACGATCTTCGTTCAGTCGGCCCAGGTGATTAAGCCTGGCACGAACGGACTGATCAAGTCCGGATGCCTGGGTATGACTCGGATGGAGTAACCGTGCAGCCCGGTTTTGGTTGACGGCTTCAAGACCGCCTGAAACAGATCACCGCCCGAGCCATCTTTTCCCGCATGCCGCATCGGAATGGTTCCCGGATTCGTAATTTCACCGCTGGCATCGATCGACCCCGACACGACCTGGACCGCAACGTCCTCAGCCGTGAGATCATTCAAAGCAACTCGCGCCGCTACCAGGATTTGCTCGCCCAAACAGATTTCAGAGACATCGTTCTTCACGGGATCCACGCGCAACGAGGACCACGCTGCTTCCACCTTGGTCAGCCACTCGGCGAGGCGCCTCGCCCTGACAGATTCTTCCGCACTCAGATTCAGATAGCGACCGTGGGTAACCAGGTAGTACGCTTCAGCGTACTGCTTTACCATGCGATGCATATTGAATTCGGGACAGAGCTTCGCAATGGATGTCTTCATAAGCCCAATCCACTTGGGCGGCATCCCGTCGGCGCGCCGCTCATAGAACGTCGGAACAATTTGGCGCTCCAGCAGTTCGTACAAGGCTTCGGCTTCAACTTGATCCTGGTAGGCAAGATCAGCATAGGTCTCACCGTGGCCGATCGCCCAACCAACATCCGCGCCGTTGTCGCCACGAAATCGCCACGCTTCGTCCCACCATCCGTCCAAGGTGCTGACGTTGATTACTCCATTGGCCTGGGCTTTCATTCCACTCGTGCCACTGGCCTCCATCGGCCGCAGAGGCGTATTCAGCCAAACGTCGCATCCCTGCACCATATAGCGGGCTATGGCCATACCGTAGTTTTCCAGGAATACCAGCTTCCGGCGGAATTCCGGGCGGCTGGCTAAATTGATGATGGCTTGAATCAGTTGCTTCCCGCCACTGTCCTGGGGATGAGCCTTGCCGGCGAAGATAATCTGGACCGGCCGCTTGGGATCGTTTAACAAACGTCCAAGGCGCTCCGGATCGCGAATAAGAAGATTGGCCCGTTTGTAGGAAGCAAAGCGCCGTCCAAATCCGATCGTGAGCGCATCCGGATTCAGCACTTCGTCGGCATCGTCGAGAGCCGTTTGCGGAGCGCCCCGGTCCACCAGTTGAGCACGAAGGCGTTGGCGGGTGTACGCAACCAGGCGTTCTCTACGCCGTTCGTGAGTTCTCCACAATTCTGCCGCGGGAATCGCTTCGACTCGCTGCCACAGCTTGGTATCGGCGGGTTCTTCACGCCACTTAGGACCGAGATACCGGTCATAGAGCTGATTCATCTCAAACGAAACCCAACTGCGGAAGTGCACACCATTGGTCACGTGACCAATGGGAACCTCCGATTCCGGGACCCCTTTCCATATCTCGTTCCACATGCGGCGGGTCACTCTTCCGTGAAGCTGGCTCACCCCATTGCTGAAAGAGGCGAGACGCAGGGCCAGCACGGTCATGCAAAAATCTTCTGCATCATTGCTGGGATTCTTTCGTCCCAGCCCCAGGAATTCGGAACGGCTAATACCCAGACGCTGGACAACCGTGGAGAAGTAACGGTCCATCAACGCGGGTGGAAAATAGTCATGGCCCGCTGCCACCGGAGTATGCGAAGTGAACACCAGACTTGCCGATGCCAGCAACCGGGCTTCCCGGAACGAAAGGCGCTTGCTCTCCATCAGGCGCAGGATTCGTTCCACCCCAAGAAATGCGGAATGCCCCTCATTCATGTGGTAGACAGTCGGTTGCACGCCAAGCGCTTCCAGCGCTCGATAACCACCGACGCCCAGCAATAGCTCTTGCCGGATCCGCATCTCCAGATCGCCACCATAGAGTTGATTCGTGATCTTTCGATATTCGGGCTTGTTCTGCGGAATGTTTGTGTCCAGCAGATAGAGCTTCAGCCGCCCGACATCCACCGACCAGATTTGGGCTGCGACCGGACCTTCCGGTAACTCAACCTCGATGTTTGCATCGGGAACCAGCGTGATGGGCAGGGTGTGAAAGTCGTTATCTTCGAAGGCCTCCTGTTGCCATCCCGCAGCGTTAAGGTACTGCCGAAAATATCCTTGCTGGTAGGCCAGGCCCACGCCCACCAGGGGCAGACCCAGATCACTGGCCGCCTTCAGGTGATCGCCAGCCAACACGCCCAGCCCTCCCGCGAAGATCGAGAGGCACTCAGTGAGTCCAAATTCCGCGGAAAAATAGGCCACCACCATACTGTTCTCTTTGTGTTCCCGGCGGTACCACGTACCTTCCCCGGAGGCGTACGAATCCAGCTTGTCGACTACTCCCTGCAAGTGCGCGAGGAATGAATCGTCATGAGCAGCCGACTCCAGCACCTCTTGGTCCACGCTTCCCAGTAGCAGAACTGGGTTGTGCCCGGTTGTTTCCCAAAGATCGCGGTCCAGCCGCAGAAACAGCTGCACTGCGCCAGCATCCCAGGACCAGCGCAAGTTGTAAGCGATTCGCAGCAGCGGCTGCAGTGCCTCCGGCAACGAAGGACGGACCTTAAAGGTGGCGACAGGTTTCATTGGCTTACCTCACATCATATCTTCTTGATATGGTCGCACCAAACTCCTCGATCCGTCTGAATGGGTTGTGACTCGGCCTGCTGCTGTGTACATCCGTCAGCATCGATCCGATCCGACCTTTTGTGCTTGAGACATGAGAATTTTCTTTACCACTATCGGAACTGGCGGGGAATTTGCGAAAGACTTCCCGCACATCTTACTAACAAATAACCACAAGCAATTGGCGTGCCATGGCAGGGGCATTCGCGGAAGGCGTTCATCTTTCAAGAAAGAGCGATGCGGGACACCAATGGGGGCGACGGCCGGGAGCGCAACGCTTCACGAATGATTTCCCGAGTTTGTTCTAACTCGTGCCCAACCAGTTCCAGGCGCGGCGGGCGCACGCGTGAGTTTCCCCTGCCAACCTCTTCCTGTACGAGTTTGATGAGTTGGACGAAGTGCGGCACTGTATCCATGCGGAGCAAGGGCAGGAACCAGCGGTACAACTCAAACGCTTTCTCACTTTCTCCTAGCCGTCCGTAGTTGAAAAGATCAACGGACTCGCGCGGCAGGGCATTGGCTAAGCCGGCAATCCATCCGGTCGCGCCGACGCCGATCGCTTCGAGAATCGCGTCATCCACGCCCACAAGTATTTCCAGCCGCTGGCCGAGCAAAGCCCGGATGGCGGAAACGCGCCGGACATCGGTGCTGGATTCTTTGACTGCCTCAAAGTTCGCGTGTTCCGCCGCCAGTTCGCAAATCTGCTCAGGAAGAAAATCTATTCCGTAGGCGACTGGATTGTTGTACAACATGCAGGAAAGTTGCGTGGCTTCAAACACAGCGGCAATATGCGTTTTCATTTCACGCCAGTCACCGTTATAAACATAGGGAGGCAAGACCATCAGGCCATCGCAGCCCAGTTCGGCGGCTGCCTTCGCCAACGTAACGGCCTCGGCAGTGGCGAGCGCCGAAATGGAAGCCACGACGGGCGCGCGTCCGTGACTCGCGTCCACGCAGGTGCGCAGCAACTTCAACTTCTCCTCAACGGATAAAGTAGCGCCCTCGCCCAGTGAACCGAGCGCGACGATGCCCGTGCAGCCATTGTCGAGCAGCCAACGGCAATGTCGCGCTACGAAGCTGTGATCCACCTGAAGGTTCTCGGTAAAGCTGGTTGTGATTGCGGGCATCACGCCCTTCCAGTTCATGACTTATCTCCGGATACTTCATCGAGTTCGGGTACGGATTGACTTGCTATGGCCGCCAAGTTCTCCAGGCAAGTTGGGAAAATCGGCGGCCGCACCGAATCCGGATTCCACTTGAAGAGAAATTCGGTTGCCGAGCCGCACACCCGGCCCTGACACGGCCCCATACCGCAACGAGTGTGGAGTTTCGCGGCGCGCCAGGATGTATGTGGGAGAAGACGGGAGTACGGGACGTCCTCGCACCGGCAAACGATAGTCTCGGGCGATGGCAGAGTTTTGAGTTCCGGTCGAAGCTGGAAGGCGCGGTCGAGACTGCGCGCAAAGCGGCGCAACTTTCCCCGCTCACCAAACAATGTTCTTGCTTCCGCGACGCGGCCAGCTGCCGCAAGGCCCGCGATTTGGCCCTCGACGATCGCCGACTCCACGCCTCCGATACCAGCGGGCTCGCCGGCGCAGAAAACTGACGGGACGGTTGTCATTTGAAACTCATCGACCGCCACATAGCCATTCTCGGTCTTGCAGCCCAGCAGCAACGGCAATTCAAGATTGGGGACTAGGTGAAAACCACAGGCGACGTAGTTACAGGGAATAATTTTTATCCTGCCACGTTGCGAAATCGTTACGGTCTCGAGGACATTCTTGCCGCCGGCCGCGACCAGCCAGCTGTTTGCGGAAAACGGAATCCCGGCGAGTTCCCTTCTTAGCTGGAGGGCTTGGGCGATTTTTCCCGGCTGCCCGAGCAACGCGAAACTGAACCGGGCAAGACTGCTCCACGATGCCTGCTCGCAGATGAGAGAAATCTCGGCGCGTTGTTTGCGCAAGTGCGCTGCGACCGCCAACAGCAGAGGACCGGTGCCGGCAACAACGACGCGCTTGCCGCGAATGGGAAGACCGGATTTCACCATCGCCTGCAATCCACCAGCGCCCATCACATTGGGCAGGATCCAGCCTGGAAAGGGTAGAAATCTTTCTCTCGCCCCGGTCGCCAACACCAGCTTTCCATATCTCAACTCGTGGAGCGCGTTTGTTCCCTCCGCCAACAGAAGACCGGGCTCCGGCTGATGAAAGATCCTCGTGCCGCACAGTGGTGTCACTCCTGCAGAAACGAGTCGTCCGATCCAATGTTCGGCCTCTGCAGGTTGTGAGCCTCCTGATTCGCTCCGCCAGATCTGGCCGCCCAGCCGCGCGTTATCGTCGACAATTCCAACGTGAAGACCGCATTCTGCCGCTCGCATGGCGGCAGCCAAGCCGGCAGGCCCTCCGCCGATGACGAGCACGTCGAAAGCTTGCTGAGATCCAATCATCCGTCCTTCTCGTTTGTACTTACTTCCATGCCCGGTTCGCAGAGAATCTGACAACCCCGGCAATAGGAACGCCCATTGACGGCTACGCGACATTCAAAGCAAATGCCCATTCCACACAACGGGCCGCGTGGCTCGCCGCTCACAGAAATTCGGCAGGCGTGTCCGGCCAACATCATGGCGACCGCCACAGTTGTACCCAAGGGCACCACTACTGGCGATCCATTCACGGTGAGCGTAATGTTTTCAGACATGAACGTGTTCCGTAGCCACCCGCGACGGCAAATACGGCGCGATGGGGATCTCCGGGTTTTTCCCCGCGATATAGTCCGCGAGAATTTTGGCGGTGGCAAGCGAGGTTGTGATTCCCAACCCTTCATGTCCGGTGGCAATCCATAAGGACTTATCGCCCGGCCAAGGCCCAATCAACGGAAGCTTGTCGGGCGTGGCAGCACGGAATCCGGTCCACGCGCGCAGCACCGACATCTCACTCAGCCCGGGCATGTATTGCCGCGCCCGCTGCAGCATGCGCGACAGAATGGCGTTGTCCACTTCCGTATGTTCCGCACCGTACTGCCGCGAGGACCCGATGAGTACCTGACCAGTGCGGCGAGGCTGGACATTGAAGGCGACCGAGTCGCGGATAACCGAGTGCGCGCTCTTCAAATAACCGAGTTCAACCAGTTGATGCCGCACAAATCCGGGATAGCGGTCGGTGATGGCGAGGTGGCCTTTTCGCTTCTTGATCCCGGTGCCCGGCGTGAGGTCGGGGGCATAAGCTCCAGCGGCATTCACAATTATTTCTGCCGAGATTTCCGAACCATCCGCAAGTCGAACCTGCCCGTCCCCGATGTGGGCAACAGCACAACCAAGGCGAAGCTCTGCTCCGCGACGCTGCGCACGCTCGATAAGGAAGCGCGCGGCGCATGGAGGATACAACACACCGTCTTCCGGGACGAGCAAACCTCCAGCCAGTCCATCTCGCAGATTTGGTTCCAAGCGCCGCAGATCCTGCGGGTCGAGCACTTGTGTTGGAACGCCGCTCTTTTCGTAGTAATCGCACTTGCGCCGCACCTCGATCATTTCTTCTTCGTCGGTCGCGACCCAAATGGTGCCGCACTGCTCGTACTCCACGTCGTCGGGTAATTCGTTGCGTAGTTCTTGCCAGAGCCGTTGCGAGTAACGAGTGAGGGCAAACTGTGCTCCGGAATCGTCCATGACGACGATGTGCCCCATCCCGGCCGCCGTAGCGCCGCTTCCGATCCCGTCACGGTCTGCAACGGCAACGCGCAGGCCACGCCGGGCGAATTCGTCTGCGCAGGCTGCACCCACAATGCCGGCGCCTACAACGACTACGTCATAGGCGGCCGCGGTCGTTGTCATAGTCGAATGCCCATGCTCAGCGGATCGCGGGGATCAACTAACAGTTCAGCTTCGGCATTCACAAAGGCCGACCCTTTGATACTGGGGTACACCTTGCCATCCCGTACCTTGATACTGCCTTCAAACACGCTTCCGATAATGCTTTCCTGGGTCCAAGTCTGCCCTTCGCGAATTTTTCCATCGGCGTAAAGGCATGCCAGCTTGGCGCTGGTCCCAGTGCCACACGGCGATCGATCGTATGCTTTGCCGGGACAGAGTACGAAATTCTTGCTGTCGATCCCTCGCACGTAGGATGGACCAAACAACTCAACGTGATCGATCTCTTGGCTGTCGGCGCCTGTGATCCCATTTTCTCGCAGGGCTTGACGGATCGCCCAAGTGAAGGCTGTCAATTCCTCGACATTCTTAAGTTCCAAATCCAGCGCCTGATGATGCGGACCCGTGTTTTGCATTTGAATTTTTTGCATTTTAACTTTTTGCATTTGAACTTTTTGCATTTGAACACTCTGCAGTTCCACCAGGAAGAACCAGTTCCCACCCCAAGCTACGTCGCCGCTAACTTTGCCATACCCCGGCACATCGACGACAAGGTTTGCCGCGCTTCGATAACTTTCGACATTACTCACGGTCACTTCGCCGCTATCGTGCAAAATGGCGCCCACTGTTCCCACGGGCGTTTCGATCCGATGCACTCCGGGACGAATGCGTCCCAAGTGCGCCAACGTCACAACCAGGCCGATGGTGCCGTGGCCGCACATTCCCAAATAGCCCACATTATTAAAGAAGATCACTCCCGCCTTGCAGGTTGGGTCCGCCGGCTCGCATAGAAGCGCTCCAACCATCACGTCCGATCCTCGCGGCTCGTTGACCACTGCGGACCGAAAACCGTCATGCTGATCGCGAAAGCGTCGCAGCCTGTCGGACAAGGAACCAGCGCCAAGGTCGGGGCCTCCGCTCACCACCAAGCGAGTCGGCTCACCCCCGGTGTGGGAATCAATCACCCGGATTCTCTGGCATTCTCTAATCACAAAATCTAGTCACGAACCTCAGCATTGTGCTGTCTTTGCGGCGGCGCGGCGTTTTGCAACCTGCCGCGCCAGCCTATCCTAAACGGCGGATAGGCTGTGAGGAAAGTTCGGCAATCAGAAGGGGAACGGTACGTGTTCCCAAATGCTAACGCGCACGCACTTCCAACTGCACTGGACGCGCGACTGAGCTTACGTCGGGATCGTAATATTCATAGACTCGCGACTTGAATGTTCGGGCGCGGATGGGATATTTGGCACGCAATCGAAAGTGCAACGTGACCGTGTCGCCGGAAGCAATGGAGTTGAAGTAGAGGATGGCTTGCGTCGCCGTCTGACTGAATTTTTCCAGGCGGCCACTTTTCTGGGACGCACTCTTTTCCACGTAGGCCTGCAAATCCTCGTTGAGCAGGTCAAAGCCGGGAGGAATACCAAGATCAACCATCACCATGTTCGCAGCCTTGGGCAGATTGTTTTTGATGGTCGCGGTGGCAGCGGCGATGTCGTCCTGCGAAAGGTGCGCGCGATCATAGGCAACGTCGATGGAGAGCGCCTCATTCGCAGGTTTTTCATCCCATGGAATGAAGTAGTTTCCAACAATCTGGTAGGCCAATCCTCCTTTACCGTCGAACCGGATTTCTATGGTGTTGGCGCGGCCTGCGTTTTCGATGCTCTTTGATTCGGCGCTCTGCGATTCGATGATGTTGGAATCGACGCCCTTGAATACGAACTGGTGCAGCAGATCGTTGTTGTCCGGAGTGAGCGTGAGTTTCTGAACGGCCTTGCCGTTAAGCAGAACCTCGAGCGTGCCGCGAACGTCCGCCGCTCCTTTTTCGGTGGAGAGAAGCAGAGCCCGCAGCGCCATGATTGTGGCTTGCGTTGTGCCCCAGGCGCCGGACGCGTCTTTCTTTGACGCGATGTAGTTCATCGCCTTGCGCGCCGTGCCCGACGCTTCACCCCACTTGAGCAATGCCTGCACCGCCAGTCCCGTGGTCTCAACGCTGGCGCTTGCGCCGGTTGCGTAGACGCCGGTTTCGTCAGCACTCCACCATGCCTGCTCATCTTTTTCTGTGTGCGCGTCAAGCAGGAGTTGCATTGCCTGACGAGTAAAGTCGCGGTCTTTCCCGTGATCGGCGGTACCGTAGTCCGCGGCAAAGTTGGCGACCACCGCTAACGTGTAAGCATCCGCCTTGGCGCTCATGTGGACTTCGATAAACTGTTTGGCCTTCTCTACCGCTTGGCCCTGGTAGCCGGTGTTCTCCAGCGACCACGCAATGTAGGCTGTAATGCGGCGCACGTCAGCGTTGTAGCGGTTTGTGGCGCCCTCGTTGATGAATGAGATATCGGGCTTCCAGCTTCCGTCGGCTTGCTGCTGGCCGGCAAGCCACTGCTGCGTTCGCAAGATGAGTTTTGGATCTACGTCGTAGACTTTCGACATGTCGCTGAACTCCATGAGGCCGTAAGACGTAAGGATCTTGTTAGCCGGCGCATTGCCGAACCAGGAGAAGCCGCCGCCCGGGACTTCAAAGGTCAGCAGCCGCTGATAGCCGTTGGCGATGTATCCCTCGGCCTTAGCGTGTACTTCTGGAGTCAGCTTTTTCGTACGCTTCATGTAATCGAGTGCAAGGACGTTGGGGTACGTGCTGGAGGAGGTTTGCTCGAAGCAGCCGCCGGGCATGCGGAGAATGCTGTCCATGCCTTCGATAACCTGGCTGAGTGGGCCGGGATAAAGCCTGACAAAAATCTTCGTGGCGTCGGGGATGGAAGTCGCGGGAAAGTGCAATTCGTGCTGCACGGTATTTTCCAGGCGTCCGTTGAAGACCAGGTTTTGTTCGCGGCCGTTAGGAATCACTTCGATTTCCCGCACCACGATGTCGGCACGGCTAGCCTCGCCATTCATGCGTGCAGAGAGGGTCAGCTTGAATTTGCCGATGCGTTTCGCTTCCAGCGTGAATTGTGACCCACCCACACGCGCGGAATCGACCGCCACGGATTTGTCCGGAACATCGTCAACCAGCGAGAACCAGTCATCCGGTTGAAGCTTCAGGCTGACATCTCCGCGTCCGCCTGAATAGTTGTACACCGCTGCAGGGATCGAGACTCGATCGCCCTGAGTGAGCGTGACTGGCAAGTCGAGATCGACGAAGAAATCCTGAAAGACTTTCAGGCTTGAAGTGGCGCTGCCCAGTGCACCGTGCGTTGTGGAGGCGAGCATAGCCATCCGCCAGGTTGTTATGGAATCCGCGATCGGAATCGTGATGCTGGCTATGCCGTCCTTGTCTGTGATGATTTCCGGATTGATGTAGAGCGCTTCGGGGAAGTATGAGCGCACGTGGGCGGACGGAGATGTGGAGTCTTGCTTCTGGTCTTTGACGAGGGTCGCACTGCTGAGGGCTTGTGCCTTCATGGCCTGCATCGGGACCGGGCTCGATGCACCAATATCGATGACGTTACCGACCTTGAAGACGCCGCCGCCAACACCACCGACGACGCCTCCAAATGTGGCCATTGCGGTTTGGACGACTACATTTGCGCCTGTCACTTCCACGGTCTGCGTGGAAGACCCTACTGTAAGACTTGCGGACAGGACGGCGCGGTCGCGCGTGTGAATCGTGAATCTCCGCGCGACAGTCCCGAATCCAGCGCAGGACACCTCAACTGTGTAATCTCCAGCCGGCAAGCCCGATAAATCGAATTGCCCTGCAGCACTTGTCTTCGCAGTGCGCGTTTTTCCGGAAGAGGCTGCACGCACTTTCACGCTGGCTGCCGCTATCACCGCACCGGTGGGGTCAGTGACAGTTCCTACGATCTCTGCCAAACCATTGAACGGTCCGCGATCATGTTCGATCTTGACATTGATGGAGCCGGAGGTTCCGGGCCTGGAACCGCCTATGATGCTCTTAGCGCTCACTTCCAAGTACGCGATCATGTCGTCCGCGGTGCTGAATTGTTGATCTGCGCCCGCACTGCGCAGAATGTAGTGCGTTTTATTTCCATACCACCCAGTAGGTTCAACGCGAAGTTCAGTTCCCCATGCGTCGCGAACATCGCGGCCACCGGCGCTCTTCAGCTTCTCGAACACTTTGGCCAGGTCGCCTTCCGGGTTCTGCCGGTAAGCATGGCTGAGTTGCTCCGCCAACCGCGTGATTTGTGTCACAAATCGCGCTTGGTAGCGGGCGGCGTATTCAGGATATTTCGTCATGGGCACAGCGCGGCCGAATTCCGTCTGAAACTTATTCGTATTCACCATTTCAGTGGCGGAGAACAACGCGCGCGCGGCACGGTCCCGCTGGCCGAGCTTCGATTCTTCAACTGGTTCAACAACCGCCGGCATGCCGATGGAGTGGATCTCGTAACGGGGTTTCATCACTTCCTGTTCCAGGTAAAAGAACACCTTGGCAAAGCCCGGCTGCTTTTCCGCTAGCGCGAAAACTGCTTCATCCACCACCTGCAGGCCGAGAGCAGCATGAACGCCTTCACCGCGAGAGTTGGTGACGCGGAAGCGGATGCGGGCTTCGCCGCCGGGTTTGTAAACTGTCGAATCTGCCGCAGCGTCAATCTTGAGTTCGTCCGCCGGCTGCACGAACACCAGACGGTGATCGCCCACGGGCCGGGCATCGCGGCCAAAAAGGTAAGCGTTGAAGTCCACCGTTCCCGCCAGCTCCGGCGTCGCTGTGAGAGAAAGCTCAGCGTGCCCATCTTCGATATCGAGATCACGCGTTAGTACGGTCTGCCCTTCCTTGACGATGTCGATGTATACCGTTCCGCGTTGTTTGGTGGAAAATACGCTAAGGGCGATTCGATCTCCAGCACGGTAGACGGCCCGTTCCGTCCGCAGGAGAATCTGATCCTCGCCTTCGCGCGCTTGCAGTTGAACCTTGCTTAATGCGTGGTTCCCTTCCGCATCGGTCGCTTCAACTTCGAGAGACTCAATTCCAGCGTGCGGCTTGACCCGGATAATGGCGACCCCGCCATCATCCGAGGTCGCGCGCTGATCCGCCATGCCTTCCGCATGAACCTTCAGAGCAGCGCTGGCCGGCGTGCCGTCAGGATAGGAAGTCAGGATGAAAACCTGATTGTCGAGATTGGGAACCAGCGTGCCGCCCTCGGGAACCGCGGTAATGAGCAGCGGCGATTCGCTGACCGTAATCGGCTCGCCACGAGTTTCCGAGTGGCCCGCGGAATCTTTCACCGTCGCTTCAACCAGGACGCGCGCTGCACCTTGGCTGAGAGGCCGGCCCGCGAAGTAAGTTGGCAGCTTCAGATCGAAGTGGTAGGCTCCGTCGCGATCGGTCTTACCTTCAACCGAGCCCACGTCAAACACCGCAACGTCCATACTGGACGCCTTGAAGGTGATCTCCGCCTCGTCCACCGCCTTGCCGAAGAAGTAGTTGGCATGCACGGTTCCGGTTACGTGGTCGCCGGGACGGTAGCCGCGCTTCGTGCGATTATCTTTGCCCGCGAAATCAACGGCAACTTTGAATTTTGGTAGAACGTATCGTTCCACGTTCAAAGCGATCTCAGCGGTATTGGTAGGCGCTTCACTTTCGCCCAATAAAGCACGCAGGTGGTAAGTACCCAGGTTTACTTCATCGGCAAGCACAAACTCCGCCGACATAATTCCGAACTTGTCGGTCTCGGTTATTTTCTTGAAGACTTTGTTGCCACGAGAATCTTCAACTTCGAAGATGAGTTTGCGGTTGGCGGCGGCCTCATGATTGGCGCGATCGAGCGCTAGAGCGCGTACGTGGATGGTCTGACTGGGCTGGTAGATGGGTTTTTCGGTGGTCAGAAGAATTGAGACCTTGTCTTCCAGACGAACGGCTTGAGCGAATTCGGTCGAACCGATCGGCGTGTCTACGCGGTAGCGCAGTGGATAACTGCCCACCAATCCGGCGGGAAAGCGAAACTGCGCTTCTGTGGTTCCTCGGCGATTCGTACGTCCCATGAAGAGAACCTGGGATTTTTCGCCGGGGCCCAGCAATTCGATCTGTACCGAACCGCGGCCGGCAATGACTTCGTTCTTCGAATCGGTAACGATCACCCGCACCGCCGCCGAGCCGCCGCTCAAATAAGATTGCTGGCCCAGAATATGAATTACGGGCGTGCGCAGGATCTGCGAAATCGATTCCGTGCCTTCGATCTTTGCGCTTTTGTCGTCGTTGTATTCGAAGCGATAACGCACGCGATGCCAGACCAGATCGTCCGCCGCAAGGGGCTTGGAAAGTTTGATTTGCTCCTGCCAGCGGCCCTTGCCCTCGGCCACGTCAACGCTTCTCTCCGCGCTTCCCAATACCTGGTCTTCCGGATCCAAAACTTCTACGGTGAGATGGCCTGCTCCCGCGTGGGCAGCATGGTAGGGAAGAATCAGATTCAGCATTCCATGCGAGTAAGTCGCGCTAGCAGCAGGCTCGCCGCTGGCCGCCTGGAACTGTTGGACCGCCACCATCGCGGCGATCGTTAGCAAAACGGGGATGAGAAGGAACCACACTCTCGGTGGCTTGGTGCGGGCGTTGTAAGCTCCCATGGCGTCTCCGTAACAGTCATCGGCCGCTACAGCTTTTGTGCACTCAGCGGTAGAACGCTCGTTCCCCGCATCCTTGCACAGCGTTAAAAGGCCCATTGGTGAAGACCTCGTCTGCAATAGACACCGGAAAGTCGCACAAGAGGCATCCCAAACGCCGATTCGCACTGAAATCCAAGGCTCCCACAGTGATCGGTGATCAGTGGCCAGAAGATCAAAGGGCTTGTGCTGAAGTGGGGTAGCCAGCCCTGGCCACTAGCCACCGACCACCGGTATTTGAGTTTTCAACAGCCATAGACCTGCGGCAACCGGACCTACCCTTTTCATATAGACTTTCCTCTTACTCTGCTAGAAAAGTAATGAAGCGTTCTGGAGGAAGCCCGGTTGCCATTAAATCAGGATGTGCTTTGGTATAAGGATGCAATCATCTACCAGGTGCACGTCCGCACTTTTTACGACAGCAATGGCGATGGCATCGGGGATTTTCAAGGGCTTGAGCAGAAACTCGGATACCTGCAGGAGCTGGGCGTCAATGCCATCTGGCTAATGCCATTCTTTCCTTCGCCTCTGCGCGACGATGGCTACGACATCGCAGATTACAACGCCGTTCATTCCAGCTACGGAACGCTGGAGGATTTCCGGAAGGTCCTCGAATCCGCCCACAACCGTGGAATCCGAATCATCATCGAAATGGTGTTGAATCACACCTCCGATCAGCACCCCTGGTTTCAAGAGTCGCGAAGTTCAACGGACAATCCTCGCCGCGACTGGTACGTGTGGAGCGACACGGATGAGCGTTACAAGGGAACGCGAATCATTTTTCTCGATACCGAAAAGTCCAACTGGGCGTGGGACCCAATTTCAAAAGCCTACTATTGGCATCGCTTCTTCAGCCACCAGCCCGATCTCAACTACGACAATCCGGCCGTCCGCGAACAGATGTGGAAGGTAATGAGCTTCTGGCTGAAAATGGGGGTCGACGGATTCCGGCTCGACGCCGTGCCTTACCTGGTGGAACGCGAAGGCACAAATTGTGAGAACTTACCGGAGACTCACGAGGTACTGAAGGATCTCCGGCGCAGGCTGGATGAACAATTCCCCGGCAGAATGCTTCTGGCGGAGGCTAACCAGTGGCCCGCGGATCTTCGCCCATATTTCGCCGACGGAAATGAATTCCATATGGCGTTTCATTTTCCGTTAATGCCCCGGATGTTTATGGGACTGAAGCTGGAAGACCGCAAACCCATCACTGAGATATTGCAGCAGACTCCGGAAATCCCGGCTTCCTGCCAGTGGTCGCTGTTCCTGCGCAACCATGACGAACTGACGCTTGAAATGGTTACCGACATGGAACGCGATTACATGTATGACACATACGCTGAAAATAAAACGATGCGGCTGAATTTGGGTATCCGGCGGCGGCTCGCGCCTTTGCTCGACAATGACCGCAGGCGTATCGAGTTAATGAATGGGTTGCTGATGTCGCTACCCGGCACTCCAATCATCTATTACGGCGACGAAATCGGAATGGGCGACAACATTAATCTGGGAGACCGCAACGGAGTAAGAACGCCGATGCAGTGGAGCGGGGGCTGGAACGCGGGTTTTTCTACGGCGGAGCCAGACCGCTTGTATGCTCCGCTTATCCAGAATCCGGTCTATGGTTATCCAGCGGTGAATGTCTTGTCGCAACTCGGAAGCGAGCACTCGCTGCTGCGCTGGATGCAGCGCATCATAATGGTGCGCGCCTCGACCGCGGTGTTCGGTAGAGGTTCGATTGAGCTTCTACGTCCCGCCAATCACAGAATACTGGCGTACGTTCGACGACTAGGCAATGAAGCTGTCCTGGCGGTCAATAATCTTTCAGGGGCGGCACAAGCCGTCGAACTCGACTTAAGGAAATATAAGGGAAACATCCTGATCGAGATGTCCGGCAAAAATATATTTCCGCGTGTGGGCGACCAGCCCTACCTGTTAACCCTGGGCCCGTACCAATTTTATTGGTTCCGGCTGCGGCGAATCTAAGTGAACGCAGATTGTGAAAACGATGTCACATGACGCCTCCGCACTTGTGCCGTCAGTTCGCACGGAGATCAAATTGGCGGAAGAAACCTTCCTAACGGATGATTTTCTTCGCCAACTGATCAACGTGGGCGAAGTGGACATCCTCGTGGGCTTGCCCACTCACAATAACGCTAAGACGATCGGTGCGGTCGTGCAATCCATTCAGAGCGGCATCCTGCGCTGGTTTCCCCGAGAGCGAGCCGTCATCATTAATCCCGATGGCGGATCGCGGGATGGAACTCCAGAATTGGTTACTGGCATTTCCATCGATGATCTTCGTCCCGGCTCCAATCTTCACGCGCTGCGCACGCTGCATTCCATCAGCACTCGGTACGGCAGCAGTCCGTCCAGTACAGTTGCGTTGCGGACCATCCTGGCTGCCGCCGAACTGCTCCGCGCCAAGGCCTGTATTGTGATGTCTCCCGAGTCCTCCAATATTGAAGGCGAATGGATATCAAAACTTCTTCGCCCCATTCGTCACGACGGCTTCGATCTGGTAACCCCCACCTATCGCCGGCATAAGTTTGAAGGACTGCTTATCACGAATTTGCTCTATCCAATGATTCGAGCGCTCTACGGACTTAGAATCCGTGAGCCGTATACCCACGAGTTCGGATTCTCCGGCCGGCTTGGCGGTGAGCTTCTCTTGCAGAACGTCTGGGACGACGGTAGCGGCGTCTGCGATGTCGAACTCCGCTTAACGCTGGCCGCCATCACCAGACAATACCGTATCTGCCAGTCGTTCCTGGGACAAAGAGAACACATCGAGCGCCGCGCCGCCGACCTGGTTCCAGCACTCAGACAAACAGTCGGCCCCATGTTCTCCGCATTGGATTCGACTTTTCCAGCCTGGAGCGCTGTAACCGGGTCGCAACCGGTTCCTACTACCGGCCCTGATCATGAAGTGCTTCTGGAACCCGTGCGGGTAAATCGAAAGCGGCTGCGCGAGATGTTTTTGACCGGCGTCGCCGAATTGGGAACTGTCTTCCACTCAATTCTCTCCCCATCCACCCTCGCAGAACTGCAGCGAATCGCCGGCTTGGAGGAGGGAGACTTCCATTACCCGGCGGAATTGTGGGTTAAGACGGTTTACGAGTTTGCCGCTTCCTACCATAAATCCGTAATCAGCCGCGACCACATTATTCAAGCCCTGGCGCCGCTTTTTCGCGGGAGAGTGTTCACCTTTCTGGTGGAAAACCGCAACGGCTCTGCGGAAGACATCGAAAGCAATATCGAGGGCTTATGCCTCGAATTTGAGCGATTGAAACCTTATCTGCTGCAGATGTGGAAATCGAGAGAGTGAGGCAACTATGCGGGAAATGATTATCAGTGAACTGAGTCAGGCGCTGCTCGAACTGCGCATGGGGTTCGCCCACTATCTTCCTCGTCTCATCGTGATGCTTATCCTGGCATTTGTGGGATGGGCGATTGCATACGCCGTGAAAGTGGTTCTGCGCAGTATTCTGCGGCTCATCAGGTTCGACAAGCTTTCGGAAAACGCCGGGGCCGCCCAATTGCTGAACAAGGCCGCTCTGCCCTCAGCTTCCGAGATATTGAGCCGGTTCGTCTTCTGGGTGGTATGGCTCGGGTTCATTCTGCTCGGGGTGAGTGTACTTGGAATCCTTGGCCTGCAGCAGCAAGCCGCCAAGTTCTTTTTTTTCCTGCCGCGGCTTTTCGTAGCCATGTTCATCATGTTTTTCGGATTGCTGGCAGCCAGCTTCTTTTCTCGCGCCGCGCTGCTGGCTGCGGTCAACGCGAATGTGCCTTCCCCGCGGGTGCTTAGCCTGGCGGTGCGCAGCATCATCATTGTTTTCGTGTTGTCGATTGTCTTTGAGGAACTGGGTTTGGCGGAACAGACAATGCTGGTGGCGTTTGGTATCGCTTTCGGAGCCCTGATGCTCGGATTGGCAATAGCATTCGGCATCGGCGGCCGAGACTTGGCCCAGGGTTTCCTGGAGAGAAGATTCGTGCGGGCGAAGAAGGAGGAAGACGAGGACGAACTCTCGCCGCTCTAGTACGGCGCAGCGGGAAAATGGATTCCGATGAGAGCGCGTGAAAACGACTTTGTTTACGACTGTCAGACTGGCATTCTCAGCGATCACTCTCCGCGATCATTCTCAGCGATCATTCTTAGCCTTAGCGATCATAGAGGAGTGTCAGTTTCCCCAGACGTTCAGCCACATCCTTCGTCAAGGCGTCGGGTTTGTAACGCCATTTCCAGTTTCCGCTCACTGTGCCGGGTAAATTCATTCGCGCTTCACTGCCAAGGCCCAATACATCTTGCAAAGGAACCATGGCGATCTCAGCTACGGATGCGAGGACTGCGCGAATGAGCACCCAATTGACCGGCTCATCTTCAAACCCTAAGTAGGCTCGAGAGAAGTTGCGTTCTTTCCGGATGTCGTCCGCGGTTCGAGTGCTCTCTCCTACCCCGGAACTGCTCCACCAGCCAACCGTAGTGTCATTGTCGTGTCCGCCTGTGTAGGCCACAAGTTCTCGCGAGTAGTTGTGTGGACGGAAGCTGGGGCCCTGGGGATCGTTTCCGAAGGCAAATTGAAGCAAGCTCATTCCGGGGAAACCGAACTCCTTGCGCAGCGCTTCCACCTCGGGAGTAATCACTCCCAAGTTTTCAGCGACGAACGGCAACTCTTTCAATTCAGCCTTGACGGTGCGAAAGAACTCCGCTCCCGGGCCCTTCACCCACTTCCCTTCCTGCGCCGTCAACGCAGAGGCTGTGACTTCCCAGAAGGCCTCAAAGCCGCGGAAGTGGTCCAGGCGCACAAGATCGAATAGTTTGAGAGACGCTCGAAAACGGGCGATCCACCAGCGATGACCGCTAGCCGCGGACACATCCCATTGGTACAGCGGGTTTCCCCAAAGTTGGCCGCTAGCGCTGAAATAGTCAGGCGGAACGCCTGCCACCACAGTGGGCCTGAATTGCTCATCCAGACGGAACAGTTCCGAATGAGCCCAGACATCGGCACTGTCGTGAGCGACGTAGATCGGGATATCTCCCATGATGCTGATTCCGTGACGCTGGCAGTGAGTTCTGAGCTTCTGCCATTGCCGGAAAAATTCGAACTGGGCAAACTTGTGAACCTCTATCTCGGAAGATAATTTCTGCCGCCATTCTTCTAGGGCGAATGAGTCCCTCTGTCGAATTCCAAAGTCCCAATCTGCCCAAACAGCATCCTTGTAGACTCCTTTGCATGCCATGAAAAGCGAATAGTCGTCCAGCCAATCGGCATTGTCCCGGCAAAATATTTCGAAAGCGGTGCGCTCCGCGTGTGCGCCATCCGCCAGAAATGTGCGAGCGGCTTTGCCGATTAAACCTTGCTTGAGATCGATCACTCGCCCGTATTCAACATTGTCTTCGGGTAGGCCCGAGGCGCTGGCCAGGTCCTGCGACGACAGCAGGCCTCGCTCTCGGAGAGTGTGCAAATCGATGATGAGTGGATTGCCGGCAAACGCCGAAAACAACTGGTAAGGGGAATCGCCGTATCCCGTAGGACCCAACGGCAATACTTGCCAGATTTTCTGCTTGGACTGGGCTAAGAACTCCACAAACTCGTAAGCTGCACTGCCCAAATCGCCAATGCCGTGCCCTCCGGGCAGAGACGTCACATGCAGAAGAATGCCGCTGCACCGAGGAAAGATCGAAGCGTTCACATTATTCATTTGAGTGCCAGCAGATCGAGAGGGTTGCGACGCAAGCAACAAATCCAGCGAACCAGCTGACCCGCAAAAACTTCAGCGTCAATCCCAACGATGGCTCCAGCACGTTTGTGAGACAAAATCGCGCCGGCCGGAATCTCCGGCCTAAACCTTCCCCAAGAGAAAAATTGGTGGGCAGTGCAGGACTCGAACCTGCGACCTCCTGCTTGTAAGGCAGGCGCTCTAACCAACTGAGCTAACCGCCCCTGCTATGTTTGCGAGATCAAATCCCTTCAGCGCCGCACAGGGCAAGCGCTGTCCGTTGGGGACTCGCCTTAGAGGATGCGCGCGAATCGCGCCTGAGCGAGTATATGCGACGCGAGAAAAAACCGTCAAACGGTTAGGTTCCGCGGTCGGGGAAGGGTGCTCCCCGCCGAATTCGCCGCTTAAGCACTCTCTCTGCATCGCTCCCTTCTTTCTCCCTGCTAGACTGACGCGGTGCGCCGTCTGATCGTTAACGCCGATGACTTTGGCTTCACTGCGGGCGTGAATCGTGCCATCTACGAGGCTCACACTCATGGAATCGTGACCTCCTCTACGCTAATGGCCACTGGGCCCGCCTTCGAAGACGCGGTGCGTCTGGCAAAACAGGCTCCGCGCCTGAGTGTGGGCTGCCATGCATTATTGATTGATGGCGAGCCTGTTCTGGATGCGGTTCGGCTGCCCACTATCACTGCCAAACATTCTGGCAAGGCCCGCTTCCGCGACGGGCTGAAATCTTTTGCGGCTCGCGCTCTGACGGGCCGCTTGGATCCCGGCGAGATCGAAGCCGAGACAGCCGCCCAGATTCGCAAGATCCAATCGGCCGGCATCACCGTTTCCCACGTAGATTCTCATAAGCACACTCACGTGTTTCCGGCAGTGCTGCGCCCCCTGCTGCGCGCGGCTCTGGCTTGCGGAGTACGCGCTGTTCGCAACCCGTTTGGCGCCCGCCAACCGCTGACGTCGGGTGAATTGTTGGCGCGCCCGAATCTCTGGACGCGCTACGCCGAGGTCCGAATTCTGCGCACTCTTGCCGGAAAGTTTCGCGACGCGGCTAGACGGCAGGGCATGGCAACTCCCGATGGCACCCTTGGCATCATCGTGACTGGTGCGCTTGACGAACAGCTGTTCCGCGCCATCGCAGCCATCATCCCCGAGGGCACTTGGGAGTTTGTTTGCCATCCCGGCTACAATGATGCGGATCTCCAGCGAGCCCAGACTCGACTGCGCGAATCGCGAGAGACCGAGTTGCGCGTTCTGACCATGCCGGCGGCGAAGCAGTTGTTGGAGGACCGAGGCATTGCCTTGATTTCGTACCGCGAACTGATCTCGACCGAAGCCAGCCCATAGCATTTCTGTTGCCTTACATATAGGTCACTGGCTCGGGGTGTTGTCACTTTCGTAACCTTAGGGAAACCTCAGCCGCGGGTTATGATCGCATTAGATCCGGCTAAGAAGATTCGGGCTGGGAGGCTTTTATCATGTCTGCCTCAGGGGCGGCTTCGCGTGCGACCTTGGACCTGCGCGTACGTGTGTGGGGCATGGGCGCTGACAACCAGCCCTTCCATCAGAATGCCAACGCCCAAAATGTCAGCATCAACGGCGCGTGCATTTGCGGACTCGAACACGAGTTGAAGGTGGGCGACGTCATCGGCGTTCAATACGAAACCAAGAAAGCTCGCTGCAAGGTTGTCTGGGTAATGGAGGCGGGGGGACTGAAGAAAGTTCAAATTGGAGTTCAGTTGGTGGTCGACCAGGAGTGCCCATGGCTCTCCCAGTTACCTCCTGAGATTCGGTCGAACCTGCGGGCTGCCACTCCCGACAACCGCAGACGGTTCCTGCGGCACAAAATCTCGTTCCCCCTCGAATTCCGCGACGAGCGGGTGAATACGCCCATGCGGGTCAATGCCACTGACATCAGTGGTAACGGCTGTTATGTTGAGACGGTCATGCCGCTGCCTACTTCGACTGTCCTACGGGTGGAGTTTTGGATCGACCAGGAGCGTATTTCCGCCTCCGCCACGATCCGCACTCGAGATCCAGGAGTCGGGATGGGGATCGAATTCACCGGTCTACCGGATGATTCCAAGAAACGATTCCAAGCCTATCTCGACCAGCAGGACCCCGGCCTTTCCGCGCCGGGACGCACAGCCGACGAGTAGACCTTCGCACCTCGCGGAAGTTTCCAACTAAATCCGGCACGTTCCCTGTAGAATCTGCATCTTCTGCTACCCTCGACCATCGAATTACAGAATCTCTAAAAGGGCGGACCTCGCGGAATGAAGATTGGGATCACATGTTATCCCACCTACGGCGGCAGCGGCGTGGTGGCTACGGAACTCGGACTGGAACTGGCGCAGCGCGGTCACGAAATTCATTTCATCTCTTACGCGCAGCCCATCCGGCTCCGGGGCGAACAGCCCAATATTCACTATCACGAAGTCGAAGTGTCGCGCTACCCGTTATTCGACTATCCACCTTACGACCTGGCGCTGGCCACTCGCATGGCCGAGGTCTCGCAGTTGTATGATCTCGATCTGCTGCACGTTCACTATGCCATTCCCCATTCCGTGAGCGCACTGCTGGCGCGCCAGATGCTGGCGGATGGTCCGCGGGGCCGTCGCCTGCCATTCGTCACTACGCTGCACGGCACTGATATCACTTTGGTCGGGCTGGACCGATCCTACCTGCCCATCACGCGCTACTCCATCAACCAGAGCGACGGCGTCACTGCCATTTCCAATTATCTGCGCGATCGTACGATGCGCGTCTTCGATGTCAATAAGGAGATCGAAGTAATCTATAACTCGGTAAATTGCGACGTGTATTGCAGATGCAAGAACTCCTCCGAGCTGCGCGCTGAGTATGCTCCCAAAGATGAACGCTTGCTGGTACACCTCTCCAATTTCCGCCCGGTGAAACGAGTCACCGACGTAATCGAGATTTTTGATCGCGTGCGCAAACAAATCCCGTCAAAGCTGTTGTTGATCGGCGACGGTCCGGACCGTTCCGTGGCGGAATGGCTGGCCGTGCAAAAAGGAATTCACGAAGACGTACTTTTCCTTGGCAAGCAGGATCAAGTGGAGGAAAAGCTGGGGGTCTGCGACATTCTGCTGATGCCGAGCGAGTTGGAATCTTTCGGTCTGGCGGCGCTGGAAGCGATGGCGTGTGAAGTGGTGCCGATCGCGACTCGCACCGGTGGCGTCCCGGAAGTGATCGAACATGGTATCAGTGGCTATCTGGCCGACGTGGGCGACGTGGATACGATGGCACGCTATGCCATCGAGCTTCTCAATGATGAGAGTGCGCTGCGCACCATGGGCAAGGCGGCTCGCGCTGTCGCACAAGCACGCTTTTGCTCCAGCAGAATCGTTCCCCAATACGAAGACTTCTACCGGCGCGTCGTCGAGCGCTCTTCGTAGAAGCCCTCCGGTACCGCACCGGCTGTCTGCAGCAGCGGCAACCGAATCCGCACCAGCGTCCCCTTCCCTTCGTGGCTGTCAATCGTCATCCGCGCGGCATCGCCATACAAAACCTGGAGACGCTCGGAAATATTGGCCATGCCAATTCCCGATCGCCGCTCGCTTTCTGCCTCCGGCATCTGGGTCGCCGCCATTCCAACTCCATCGTCTTCGACCTCAATCACCAGGCCCGAGTCAGACATGCGACTGCGCAAGTGGATGCTGCCGCCTTCCACCTTCGAGGCCAATCCATGCTTGATCGAGTTCTCCACCAGCGGCTGTAAGAGCATGCTGGGAACCATCACGTCCAGCGAGTCTGCGGCGAGCTCCTTGACCACGCGAAGCTTGTCTTTTCCAAACCGGACCACTTCGATATCCAGATAGTTGTCGATGAATTCCACCTCTTCCCGCAGCGGCACGAAAGAGTCCGTGCTACTGAGCAAACGCCGGAGGATGGTGGCCAGTTTAGAAATCACTTCGCGCGCCGTGTCCGGATCGAAGCGCACCAGCGATGAAATCGAGTTCAGGGTATTGAAAAGAAAATGCGGATTGATCTGGTTCTGCAGTGCTTCCATGCGCGCGTGCAACAGCAGGCGCTCTTGCTCCTCCAGTTTTATCTGGATGCGCACGCTATTGAAGATCTTGAGTTCGATGCCGACGGCCATCGCAGACGCCGCATAAATCGCCGCCTCGACCCACAGGCTGCTGCTGTCCATGCTGAAAATAGAATGCGGAAAATATCGCGCCAACTGGCTTTGCACGAAACGCAGACCGAAGATCGTGGTGAAGAACATGATTTGCCAGTCGAACAGTCGCGGCGTAGGCAGGTTGCGGCGGATCAGGCGATAAATGCTGAGATCGATGAAAGGAGAAAATGACCAAATGTCATCCTTGTCCAACGCCATGGTGCGCAGTTGCCCGGCGATAAAGCCGCAAAGCGCGCCGAAAGGCAGCGTCGCCCACTCCCCATGCAGCAGAGCGGGCACGGACATTAATATGCCCCCCAGGACGCCCGCCCAGCGCCCGCCGATCGCTCCCAGCAAGAGCGCGGTTTCGAAACTCAAATCGCCAGCCAGAAAACTCTTGGCCGAGAAACGGATCCACACGCCGATCATGATCGGCAATCCGAACCATAGAACCAGATAAATCTTCTGGCGCAGCGAACGCTCTTCGCGGAACAGCAAAGACTTAAACTCCACGGAACGCACCAGGCTGCTGGAGACAGCAGCAGCTACGCCCAACTTCACCAGCAGATTGATCCAGATCAGCCGCGGTTCCATGGAATTCTGGCGAGCACGATTGCCCGCGAGAAAACTGTAGCACGAAGCAGAGGGCCAGCCAGAATCATAAAGCGATTCCATCGAGCTTGTTCAGTATCCTTTCTGCTTGTCGACGATAAACAACAACGGCTCGCGTGCCAGATAGCGTCGAAGATTTTCCGAGAACAATGCGTAATGGCGCTCCCAGAGTTTTTCCGTAAGCCCCGCGGTGTGCGGCGTGATCAGCAGGTTTTCGAGCTCCCACAGCGGTGAGCTGGCTGGAAGCGGCTCCTGCTCGAAGACATCGAGTGCCGCGCCTGCGATGCGGCGGTTCCGTAGGGCGTCGGCAAGCGCGATCTCATCCACCTGCGGACCACGGCCCACATTGATCAAGTAAGCATCCGGCCGCATGGCGGCCAAGCGATCCGCATTCATTAACCCCCGCGTTGCCGGGGTCAGCGGTGCGGCCACCACGACGTAATTCGACTGAGCCAGTAGATCGTTGATCTCCGCTGGAGCATAGACTGCGGCGACGCCTTCGGGCATATTTTTCTCAGGATGTTCCCGCACGGCAATCACCCGCATCCCCAGAGCCGAGGCCATGCTGGCCACCTTGCGCCCGATGCTGCCGACGCCAATCAGGCCGAGCGTCGCGCCCGCCACCTCGCGGGGCCGGGTGCCTTGGTTCCAGATTGCATCCTGTCCCCAGGTACGCCGCTGTTGGAGAAGCGCCGCTTGTGGAATCTTTTTGGCCAGCGCAAAGACGAGCGCGACCACGTGCTCGGCGACCACCGGACCGTGCACCTCGTGAGCATTGGTTAGAACTACATCGCTCTTCACCATCTCCGGGAAGAGCAACTGGTGGACAGCCGCGGTGGGCGCGTGAATCCAACGCAGTTTGTGCGCCGCCTTGAACTGCTCGGGGCGGAGCGAGAATGCGAAGATAACCTCCGAGTCGCGCGCCTCCTCTTCGGCGCCCTCGTAGCGAGCCAAGTGGACAATCTCCAGAGCGGGGAACTCTTTGCGCAGCCGCTCGGCAAACCACGTTGGAGCGTTCCAAAGATCGAACCGGTGGTGCACCACCATCAGCAGCTTCATGGCTGCGAAGATTTAATCACAGGACGGAACCTTGGATACAAGTTTCGGGCAAGAATCCGGGTGAAGGCGTCCCCATGTGAAAAACAAATAGGAACTTCGAAAAGAGTTGCGGAGTCTTATGAAGGTAAAATGGCCCGTACCCGGACCGAAGATGCCGGGACCTGCGGAGGGCACCATGCGCCACGTCAGCTGTATTTTCCTGGCCGCGTTCACAATCAGTCTTTCGTTGCAGGCACAGCTGCAAACTCCGCCTCAGCCGCCTCAGACCGCCCGCCAGGCATTGATCGAGATGTTCATGGGCAAGGACCCCGACGCCTTCGCCAAACATTTGCCGGAAAGTGCGCGCCGGGCCCTGATCCGCAAGGGCGAGACCCCGGAAACCTCCATGGTGCAACGGATTTCCATGATCGGGCGCCAAATGACCGCGCAGGGCGAACACCTCGAGACCTTCGATGTGGGGCCAGCTTTGCTGACATCGGAGCAAGACGGACGCGAGAGGGTTGAAGTGATCGTCGAACACGATAATTTGATGGGGGAAAACGACGAGATTGAATTATCGATTCATGTCTACCGTAATGGAGAGCCAGAATTCTTGCCGGTAATCCCGCGCCTGATTTTTTCCATGATCCAGGAAAAAGAAATCTGGCGGCTGAGTGAAGCGACGCTGGCCGTGCACGTTCCACTTACGGATCCCGATTACCTCAAGGGCGTACGCAAGAAAGAAGACGAAGAGAATGAAAGAATGGCCTCGATGCGCGTCAGCATGATCGCTTCGGCCGAACTGACCTACTCATCCAAACACCCCGATCGCGGATACACGTGTGCCTTAACCGACCTGGTCGGTAAGGGCGACACGCCAGGTATTCCAGATCAGCCCACCGAGGTCTATATACCTGACTCGGCCGCTGATGAATCCAGCGGATACCATTTCTCGATCTCTGGTTGCGATGGAAATCCTGCATCCAGATTCCAAATTACTGCGGTGCCCATCGAATCCGATTCAGGGATGAAGGCCTTCTGCGCTAACGAATCAGGGACAGTGCGTTTCGACGCTAACGGAAAAGGCGCCGCCTGCTTGAGCCATGGACAGGTTCTCAACCGCTCAGCCAGCCAGATGGATTGAGGGTTCAAACAGAGAGGTTCAGCCTCGTCGGAAGTTTTATTTATTCTTCAGAAAAGCGCGCAGATCCGTTCCCGTCATTTCTTTCGGCTCATCGACTCCCAGGATTCCGAGCATGGTCGGCGAGATATCCCGTAGCGAGCCATTGGGTTTCAGCGTGAACCGCTGAGCATCTTCCGCGACCACGATGAACGGCACAGGATTGGTAGTATGCGCCGTGTGCGGACCACCGGTCGCGGGGTCGATCATCATTTCGGCATTGCCGTGATCGGCGGTGATAAGCATGGCTCCGCCTTTCGCGCGCACGACGGCTTCGATCCGGCCCAGGCAGCCATCCACGGTTTCGACCGCCTTCACCGTGGGCTCGATCTTGCCCGAGTGACCGACCATGTCGGCGTTCGCGAAGTTGACGATGATCACGTCAAACGTTCCTTCTTCCGTGGCCTTTATGACGGCATCGGCAATGCCTGCAGCGCTCATCTCCGGCTTCAGATCGTAAGTCGCGACCTTCGGCGATTGCACCATCACGCGCTCTTCGCCGGGAAATGGCTGCTCCACGCCGCCATTGAAGAAATATGTAACGTGGGCGTACTTCTCAGTCTCCGCCACGCGCAGGTTGCGCATGTTGAGACCGCCCATCACATTGGCCAGGATATTCGCCATCGATTCCGGTGGAATCACAACTGGCAGGCTGAAATTCTTGTCATACCGCGTCATGCATACGTAGTGGAGATTCTTCGGAACGCGATCGCGAGGGATTGTAACGTCGAGATCGGCCGCGCCCGGAAGATCGCTGCCACCCGTCGCATTCAGGCCGCTGTTACGAGCCAGCGCGCGCGTGATCTGGCGCACGCGATCGGCGCGGAAATTGAAGCAGATGCACGCATCGTCATCACGAATAGTTGCCAGCGGCTGGCCGTTCTTGTCTTTATCCGTGCAGACAAACGGAATGACGAACTCGTCAGTCACGCCCTTGTTGTAGGAGTCTTTCATGCCCTGCACCGGATCGGCGCACTTGCCGCCTTCGGCGTCGCCCAAGACCATCGCGTTGTAGGCCTTGGCGATGCGCTCCCAGCGCCGGTCGCGGTCCATCGCGTAGTAACGGCCGTTTACCGTGGCAATCTTGCCGGAGCTGTACTCGCGCATTTTTTGCTGCAATTGTTCGAGATAGCCAGCTCCGTTGGTGGGCAGCGTGTCGCGTCCGTCCATGAAAGCGTGCACGAAAACACGGTCCACGCCATTCTGCTTCGCCATTTTCAGCAGGGCGTAGAGATGAGCTTGCTGCGAGTGCACGCCGCCGTCGGAGACCAGTCCGAACAGATGCAGCCGCCGTTCGCCCACGCGCGCATGCTTCATGGCCGCAAGCAGCACGGGGTGCGAGAAGAACTCTCCATTCCGGATCATCAGATCGATGCGCGTGATGTCCATGTGAACGATGCGCCCGGCGCCGATGTTGAGATGTCCAACCTCACTGTTGCCCATTTGTCCTTCGGGCAGGCCAACGAAAGGCCCGCTGGTGTGAATCAGCGTGTTGGGATACTCGCGGAGCAAGCGGTCATAGGTGGGCTTGCGCGCGAGCGCGATCGCGTTCGCTTTGGTCTCGGCGCGGTAACCCCAGCCGTCGAGGATGATGAGGATGAGCGGTTTGGGTCTAGGCATTTTTCACCACGGAGGCACGGAGGCACGGAGAAGGCATGGGAAAGAGAATTTTATAAGGAATGCTGGCTTCCCGGGTTGGGACAAGGGCTGTTGCGCTGGTACCCCCTCCCCCTCTGTCTATTAGAATCATCATGTGAATCAACAGCTTGCGGGCAAAATCTTGGGAACAAAGGACTTAGCTTTGCTGCGCTCGAGCTTTCCGCACTGCCTCCGCTATCATGATCGACTATTGAGGCTGTGGAAGGCAAGGTTAGATGTCACCGAGGGTTGTGGAATTGAGCTTTCCTGCTTTACCGTCGATCTCGCTTTTTGAGTGTAATGGCTGATTACTCAACAAACGGGCTCTCACCTTGGCGCGTAAGGCGAAGGAAAAGCCGCCCAGACCTCGGGCGGCTGGCTGTTTGCAGGTGTTCCTCGCGAGGGGCAGAACGGATCGCGATTCCGTCAATCGTGTCCCATGGCGGACTACTTCTGAGGTTCGATCTTCTCGATCACGATTGCGGTCGACCCTCCCCGTTCAAACACCTTCCCAACAGCCGTGACCTTCTGTCCGGCGAACGGTAAGAGCCGATCGTTCTGCCCGCTCGATGGAGTCGTGTCCGCAATGGGCCAGTAGATGGCGCCGCTGTCGGTCAAAATCACCAAGGGAGAACCAGCCTTGGCGCACGCCGTGGCACACTCGGCGCTGATCGGTTTCTTCAGACCCTTGGTGAAGGCGCAAGCCGAATCCAGGACGTAGCCTTTAATAGTAGCCGACTTGCCGGTGTCGTTGCTCCAGGCTAGAATCCCGGCGACCATGGCCATCGCCAACGAAATCTTCACTGCATTACGAAAATTCATTTGTCGACCCTCCTTGGAAATACCGCGTTAAGCTACTCACTGCGCTGTCGCGGGACAATAGTTCGAAACCACTATGATCTACGTGTATGCGCGAAAACCATGAGCATAGTCCCTTAAAACCGAGAGATTGCTGCTGAAAAAATCGCCTTCGGTCAAAAGAGCGAAATCGCAAGAAACATCTCCGAAGAGATACGTGATCGCTTCAAGACGGACCAGCCTATCCGCCATAATTCAGCGCCTTCAATCCCAAGAACCTCGCCCCATCTCCCAGCTCCGCTTCAATCCGCAGCAACTGGTTGTACTTGCAGATACGGTCAGTGCGGGAGGCTGAGCCGGTCTTGATCTGGCCCGCACCGGTGGCTACGGCAAAGTCCGCGATGAACGTGTCCTCGGTTTCGCCGGAGCGATGCGAGATCACCGACGTGTAGCCGTTGCGCCGCGCCAGATCGATCGCATCCAAAGTTTCGCTCACCGTGCCGATCTGGTTCAGCTTGATCAGGATGGAATTGGCGATTCCTTTCTCGATGCCTTCGGCGAAGATCTGAATGTTGGTGACAAAGATGTCGTCGCCCACCAGTTGGATTTTGCTGCCGAGTTCTTTGGTCAGGTTCTGCCAGCCGTCCCAGTCGTCTTCCGAGAGTCCGTCTTCGAGCGAGACGATGGGATAGTCGTTCACCCACTTGGCATAGAACTTCACCATCTCGTCGGAGCTCTTGGCGGACTTGTCCGACTTCTTGAAGACGTACTTGCCGTCCTGATAGAACTCACTGGCCGCGGGATCGAGAGCGATTGCGATTTCTTCTCCCGGCTTGTAACCAGCCTGCTGAATCGCTTCCAGCACAACTTCGATGGCCTCGACGTTCGACTTTACCGAAGGCGCGAATCCACCTTCATCGCCGACCGCGGTGTTGTAACCGCGTTTTTTCAGAACTCCCTTGAGCGTATGGAAAACTTCCACGCCCCAGCGCAGGGCCTCGGAAAACGTGGGCGCGCCTACGGGCATCACCATGAATTCCTGGAAGTCCACATTGTTATCGGCGTGCGCGCCGCCGTTGAGGATGTTCATCATGGGCGTGGGCAAAGTGTTGGCGCCCGCGCCGCCGAGGTAACGATAGAGCGGCAGGCCGTATTCCGCCGCCGCCGCGCGCGCCGCCGCCATGGAGACAGCAAGGATTGCGTTTGCACCCAGCCGCGCTTTGTTCTCCGTACCATCGAGTTCGATCATCTTCTGGTCGAGCGCGCGCTGATCGGCGGCATCCCAGTTGGCCAGCGCATCCGCGATCTCGCCGTTGACGTTCTCCACCGCTTTGAGCACGCCTTTGCCAAGAAAACGCGCGTTGTCCCCATCGCGAAGTTCGACGGCCTCGTGCTCGCCAGTCGATGCGCCGCTGGGAACAATAGCTCGTCCGATAATACCGCTCGCCAGTTGCACATCGGCTTCCACAGTAGGGTTGCCGCGCGAATCCAGCACCTCGCGCCCAATGATTGCGCTTATATTTGTCATGAAGTCTTTTCCGTCCTTCCGCTCTGCAATGGATTTCGTATCTGTTAGGTAGCCAATACCCTTGTATGTCTTCCCTTGAATTGATTCCGAAACCCCCGATTATAGCGGATGGTAGTTCACAGAAATGTGCCAGCGCTCACGGCCATGGATGAACATTGCCCGGTTTGGAACTGGACCACACGCCAGACCCTTGTCTTTGCTGGTTCCCGAGACCGGCCCCGTATTGTCCTGGGGCTTCATGCTGGTCTAGAGTCGAAAGGAACAATGGGATATCTTAGTAGTCGCAAGACCTGTGGAGGAGTTATGAAGAAGTGGACAGTTCTACCCGGCACCCTACTGTTGGCAGCGATGGCGGCAGCGCAGGCCAGTGCGCCCGTGCCGGCCGGCACGGCCCTGATGGTCAAGTTGGAAACAACTCTGGCCACCTTCTCCAATAAGGCCGGTGATCCTTTCCAGGCACGCTTGACGCAGGCTGTCGTGCTCGGCGGCAAAACTGTGATTCCTGCCGGAGCCATGGTGGAAGGCCGCATCACCAAGGTGGCCGAACCACGCCGCATCTCGGGTAAGCCGGCCATCGGAATTCTGACCGAAGCGCTGGTCCTGCCCACCGGTGAGCGTTTCTTACTGGATGCAACCTTGGTCGATACTAATATTCCGGGCACGGATGTAAATCAGGAAGGCGAGTTCAAAGGATCTGGTCATGATCGCCGCGACCAGCTGGAAACCGGCGGCGGCACGGCCGGAGGCATGCTGATTGGCGGCCTCATCGGCGGTCCGCCGGGAGTAGTCATCGGCGGAGTCGTTGGCGCAGGCGCAACCGGAGCCCACTGGCTGAGCAAGCATCGTTCGGCCACGATGCCTGCCGGAACGACTCTGACAATCGAACTTAACCGGCCGCTGGCGATGACGCCGGCCGTCGCCAGTTCAGGACAGTAACTAAATTTCATCCATCGAATAACGCCGGTGGCACATGCTTCCGGCGTTACCCTGTCTCCGAGGGCCGGCCATTCCATGCTTACATCCCGGCTGCCAGTTCCCATTCGCTCAGCAACTGCAGTTCGATCCAGCCTTCTACCGGCAAAGCATCCACGGGCAAGCGGTTATGCCAAAGGCTGAAGCGCAGCCGGAGCCGGCTGGTCGGGGCAATGGCCGCAGCGCCAGGCTTGGACTGGGTCACCGCGCTACTACTCGTTCCGGGATTCGCCGGCGACACAGGTTTCGCGAGCAGCCAACTGAGGGGCAAACGGAATTCAAAGTTGCGCAACAGGGCTGCCTTAGCGCTCTCCTCGCTCTTGTTCGACGCAGCGGACGACGATTCCTCCCGCCCGTCAACTTTCCACTCCGTCATCTGGCGGTCTTGCAGTTTGGCATCGAGCCGCAGAGTCCGCCGTGGGCGCGCTTCTCCGCTCGCCCACGATTCCAGATTCACCACCAGATCCAGTTGCATATCCGGAACCGGACCGGCAAAATCCAAGCGTCCGTAAACAAACGTGCTGTCGATTCCGGCATAGACGGAGTCGAGCAGAAACTGTTTGCCGTGCATGGCGCCGGCGCGCTGATCGGCGGTGAAAATGGCCGCTCCGAGCCACTCGAAGTAACGAATCTTGTCACCCGTGATGCGGGGATGAATGTAAGCGCTCTGCGGAGTGAGGGCCGGACGCACTTCCCCGCCCGTGATCGGCTGCGCCAGGTAATCCGGCGGCGTTGCACCCAGTGCCTGGTAGATATTCGAGAGATGCTTGCGGTAAAGCTCGTCAAAGTCGCGGTCATTGGCCGAGTGATGCTCCGGACCATACCACCAGTTCCAGTCGCTGCCCTCGGCAATCATGATTTCTTCAAAAGCTAATTTTCGTTGCGCCTCGCTGGCCCGGGCCGCATTCTGCGCGTAAAATTCGCGCGCGTGGTGCAGGTAGTCCCAGGCACGATTATCTTCTGGAGCCCCGATCCAGACATTGAAGTTGGCGTTGATCCATGATCCCGGCACCAGAGACTTCAAAGGCGACACGTTGCGATGACGCGAAATCGCTTCCGAGACCGTGACCGCCTCGATCCCTCCCTCACGCTGCAGCCCGTCATAAAATCGCCGCAAGAATTCCCGCCCGGATTTCGGATAATATTCCCAGGCGTTTTCCCCATCGAGGATCACTGACACCACGGCGTCGCGCCCTTGCGCGAGCACGGGCTGCGCCGCCTCTTTGATGTTGCGCAGAAGATGTCCGGCCGCATCCCCCGGGTCCATGCCCGAATAAACAAAGCCGATCATGTCCGAAATCGTGTGGTCTCGAAACACCATGTGCATTTCGGCCTGACCGTTCTCATAGTGGTGAATGTTGTAGAGCCGCTCCGCGAGATGCGCCGGCAGCCGGCCGTTTCCGTCACGCTGAAAGAACACCCCTGTGCTGCGGCCGAGCACTCCTTCGTCGGTGGCCATCCATTGGATGCCGAGGCTGTGGGCAATCGCCAGCGCCTCTTCCGAGACGCTGCCCTCCGACGGCCAAACGCCCTGCGGACGCACCCCAAATACCTGTTGATGAAGGTTGAGCGCACGCACCAGTTGCTCGCGCGCGTCTTCGGGATGGCGAAACCGGTTCTGCGGCAGGGGCAGACCCGGAGACGAAACTGCGCCCGCGTTGGTGTCGCAGACCAGAGGAAGAATCGGATGATAAAAAGGCGTCGCCGAAATTTCGATCGATCCCTTCTTGGCGGCGCCCGCGTAGGCCGGCAGAACTTTGGCCAGCAGTTCCCGCTCGCGCGCGATTACAAAACTCTGATCTTCAAGCGAATAATTGCGTTCTTTCCTGATCAGCGCCGCAACGTCCGTGTCTTCCAGAAAGAATTCGTCGAACCATGCGATTTGCGACAGCACCTGCAGGTCGGTGAAATCCCGCGGCTGAAAATATTTCTCCGCTTTCTCGGCCGATTGCCCATGCTCCCGGAAGCGCTCCCACAGCTCCCGGTAACGCGGATACCGGCCGATCAGGTTCGCCGGGTTGGCCTGAAAAAGATATTGCAGGGCAAACTTTCGCTGCTCCAGCGTCAAGTCCTTTGCCGGCTGGGCGGCCACCTTAAGAAACGGATCCTGCGCCGTCCCCGCAACATAGTCTTGAATCTGAACGATCAACGACGGCACCAGATTGAAGTTCTGGTGGACATTGGGAAACTCATCCAGCAGCTTCACCATGCCGTAGTAGTCCTTGAGCGCATGCAGGCGCACCCAAGGCAGGCGATACTCGCCCGTCACCAAATCCTTGTAAAAGGGCTGATGCTGGTGCCAGAGAAGAATGAGACGCAGGGCGGGCATGGCTGGAAGAGTCAGGATAGCATGGGGATTCGGCTACAACGGCGCACGGAAGAGCGTGGTGGCGGGTTCTGAACGATTACTGGGCCAGCATTTCAACCGCTTGGCATACACCAGTCCCTGTATATGGACGTTCGCATCTTCCGGTACACTAAGAGTTCGGAAAATGCCGGAAACTCCCATCCCCGCCGCTTCTGACCGCCCGACCTTGCTCTCGGATCAGGATCTCTACCTGTTCAACGAAGGCAGCAATTATCGGATGTATGAAACCATGGGCGCCCACTTAGTCACGCGTAACGAGCGAGCCGGCGCCATATTCAGCGTCTGGGCGCCAAACGCTCGTCTGGTTTCAGTGATTGGCAGTTTCAACTCATGGGGCGCCAGAAGCAACTTGCTGGAACGCCGCAGCGACTCCGGCATCTGGGAAGGATTTGTTCCCGGAGTTAATAAAGGCGCGCTTTACAAATTCCATATCGAGTCGAACCGCCATAGTTATCACGTCGACAAAGCCGATCCTATCGGCTTGCTGCACGAAAAGCCTCCGCGCACCGCTTCCGTGGTGTGGGACCTCGACTACCAGTGGGGCGATCACGATTGGATGGAAAAACGCGCGGCGTGCAACTCGTTGCGTGCTCCGCAATCCATCTATGAAGTCCATCTCGGCTCCTGGATGCGGGTTCCCGAGGAACATAATCGTCCCCTGACCTACCGCGAAACCGCGCCGCGTCTCGGCGAATATGTCGGGCGCATGGGCTTCACCCACGTGGAATTTCTGCCGGTCATGGAGCATCCCTTTTACGGTTCCTGGGGATATCAGACCACCGGCTATTTCGCCCCCACGTCGCGCTACGGCACCCCGCAGGATTTTATGTATCTGGTGGACTACCTGCACCAGCACGGCATTGCGGTAATCCTGGACTGGGTGCCTTCGCACTTCCCTTCCGACGCTCACGGCCTGGCCTACTTCGACGGCACGCATCTCTACGAACACGCGGATTCGCGGCAGGGTTTCCATCCTGACTGGAAGACTCACATCTTCAACTACGGACGCACCGAAGTGCGCAGTTTTCTCATGTCGAGCGCGATGTTCTGGCTCGACAAGTATCACATCGACGGCCTGCGGGTGGATGCGGTCGCTTCCATGCTCTACCTCGACTATTCCCGCAAGGAGGGTGAGTGGATTGCCAACAAATTCGGCGGACGCGAAAATTTGGAAGCCATCGACTTCCTCCGCCGCTTCAATCAGGAAGCTTACGGAGAACATCCCGCAATCCAGACCACCGCGGAAGAATCCACTTCCTGGCCTATGGTTTCGCGGCCGGTCTATCTCGGCGGCCTCGGTTTCGGCATGAAATGGGACATGGGATGGATGCACGACACGCTGGAGTATTTCAAACAGGATCCCATCCACCGCAAGTACCATCACAGCAAGCTTACCTTCCGCATGCTGTATTCGTTTCAGGAAAACTTCGTGCTGCCGCTGTCGCACGATGAAGTGGTCCACGGCAAGGGATCGCTGATCGGCAAGATGCCCGGCGACGAGAAGCAGCGCTTTGCCAATCTCCGGCTTTTGTTCGGATACATGTACGCTCAGCCCGGGAAGAAACTGATGTTCATGGGCTGCGAGTTTGGTCAGGTCCGCGAATGGGGCCACGACAGTAGCCTGGAGTGGCACGTGCTTCAGTATCCAGTCCACAGCGGTATACAGGAATGGGTCGGACAGTTGAACCGCCTTTACCGCTCCGAACCGGCGCTGCACGTGCTCGATAACAACGCGGCCGGCTTCGAGTGGGTGGATTGCAATGACAATCTCACCAGCACGATTTCGCTCTTGCGCAAGACCGAATCCGCAAAAGATACAGTTCTCATCGTTTGTAATTTCACTCCCATACCCCGCGTCGGCTATCGTGTGGGAGTGCCTGCGGGCGGCTACTGGCGCGAACTGCTGAACAGTGACGCTTTGGAATATGCCGGCACGGGCGTCGGCAACCTGGGCGGAGTGAATGCCGAACAGGAACCGGCTCACGGACGTCCGTATTCGCTGAAGCTTACGTTGCCGCCGTTGGGGGCGCTGTTTCTTAAGGCCGGGTAAGCTGGCGGATGTCGTGCGAACATCCCCCCTCAAGCCAAGGCCGGGCTTGAGCGGGCCTCCCGCCAGGGTTCCCTTGTCCCATGGTTTCCTCGGTTAGGGACGCCGCCTTTTGTGAGTAAGGTCATTTAGGTGTCCGTTTAGTGGTTGAAACTCTGAGGCCGCTTTCCTGATAGCAGCGCTTGCGTGTTGCCAGAAGGCCACCTTAACGTGAAAGCCCCTGTCTCTCGCAGCCAATATGGCGGGAACGTAATCCGCGTCTCCCGCTATGATGATGAGGCGGTCCGTAGCCGGGTCCAACTCCGTATAAATATCCTTCATTAGATCCACGGTTAGCTGCGTGTCGACCATTTTCTCTTTATTGTGCTTTGACCGCTGAAAGATCTTATTCTGGAAACCGTGTTCCTTGGCGGCATGCCAAACGGAGTCGGTGGGCGGCGGTTCTGATCCGTAAAACATTAACTTCCCGAGGTCGGCGTCGAAGCCTTAAGTAATTTCTATCAGTTTCCCAAAATCCACTCGGTAATTCCTATCAAGGTCCTTCGACAAAGCCTTGCCGCCACCCTGCCGAGATGCGTACACACGCTGGCCTTCGATAAACACATTCGAGTTGTCTAGATAGATATTGTGATCCATAACTTACCTCTTTATCCCTGGCTAGCTCCGGCGCGACAGTGTAAGGGCCCACTTTCTCAAAAACGTGAGAATTGGGGCATCCTGCCCAGGCTATGATCGCAACAGGCCGTATTGCTTCAAGAGCTTGAGCTGTTTCTCTAGCTTGTCCGGATCACTGCTGGAATCGACGGTGAGAGTGACGCGAACATCGGCGTTAGGAACAGCGCCGCTCTGTCGGCGCGGTTGTCCACCGCCGTTGTTCGGATCTGGCGACTTCACGTCCGCTTCTCCTACTTCGTGCTCCGGCGCTGCTTCTTCGACGCTCTCCTCAGGCTCTTCTAGGCCCTGGCCGTTCTCGATAGGTGTAGCGACAGGTACGGTGACAGCGCCAGCGTTTGTCAGCGCTATGTTCTCTCCATCCAAAGCCCCGAGACCAGCGTGCACGGCCCCGTCGATGAAACACGCGACGCACTCATCCGCGCTCTCGGGATGCACCTTTGCAGTGACCACTACCTGGCGTACTCTCGCTCGGCTCACCGTGTCAGGTTGAAGCGTGTCATAAACCAGCTTGAATAACTTTGGCGTGAGGAACGCCCTCTGAGCCAGAGCAGACCTCTCCTCGGGAACGGCGGCTTCAATATCACGCGCGAGCTGCGATGCGACGTAACCTTTGGCAGCGTCGCCTTCCATAAGGCCGTACTGTTTGAGCGCGGATGCGCGCACCCCACCTTCTGCTCCCTTGTTGTTGAAGACACCAACGAGAATTGTCTGCTCGGGCTGTGGCCCGTTGTGAGTTTTGCTCACGAGCTTCTTGCCGTATTCGAGCGCCTTCTGAAGGTTGATTTTCGGAAATAGTGTTCCGCCTCTGCGTCCGCCTTTCGGCATCTTCTTCTTTTCTGGTTTAGTCGGTTCCGCCATCGGTCACCTCACGGGCCTTGATCGATCGAAGCAAGTCCGTCAGCCCGTCTTCATAGGAATGAGAGAAATCTGCATAACGCTTGTCGTTGATCGTGTCCGGCATCGCGGCGTCATCAAGTTTGATCGGAAGGATGGTCACCTTGCGACGTTCGATCTCGTGCACGACGGCGCTATTGAGTTCCTTTTTGACCCATGCCGAACTTATGGAGTTCTTGCTGACTACGATGAGGAAAAAGTCGGACTCAGCGAGACCCTGCGCAATCTTCTCCGGAATTGAGTCACCAACAAGGATGTTCTGCTCGTCGATCCACACTTTCACGCCGCTCGCGACCAGATCAGCCGCGAGCTTGCGCACGAACGGTTTGTCCTTCGAGCTGTGCGAGATGAAGGCGACGCGTTCGTGCGCGTGCTCGGCGTGCCTCACTTCCTTCGCCGCGACCGCCTCGTTAACGAGCACCTCCATGCGAACACCGAGGTCCAGCGCCTTTTCGGAGTTTGCCCACGATATGAGCGGCGCGATGGCACCTTTGTCGTAATTCGCCTCGCCGCCAACCGTGGACGCTTTCCGCATCGCGTCCTCCAAGCTGTTGCCGAGCCCCATGAACTGCTTGATGCTACGGATGAGAGGATGCTTGAGCAACGCCTCGCGCACCACGTTTCGTTTCTCGTCCAGCGTGCCTTTGTAGGGATAGGGTTGCGCGAGCACGTAGCTGTCGTCGTCGGGCGCCTGCACAAGTCCGATGAGGCGCGCGTTCTTGAGAACCTTCCCGGCTGTACGAGGATCGAGATCAGCGTACTGTGCGATTGCACTCGTGCCGGGAGAGTCGAGCCAAGCGACGGCTTCGAGCACCTCGAAGAGAGGGTCGATTTTTACCGCCTCGAAGCGTAGTCCAGACTTCTTCTTGTTAGTGGCGCGCTGCTTAGACACTTCGCAAGCATTATCCGCCTACTTACATCACATAACAAGGTCGTCAGGCGCCGACAAGATGACAAATTCGGGGACAAACGGAACGTTCCTAGTAACTAATTTGCCTCGCAACCCAGAGAGAAGAGCAGAGCGGCACACACCTCATTCATGCGTGCGGAGCTAAGCTGGGCCACACGTTTCCCCAGGCGCTGTTGCGATACCGTAAGGGCATTGTGCAGGTTCACCGCGCACGGGGCTTTCATCCCGTCCTCCTCATTCAGAACCACTTCCGATGGCACGCCGCGATTTGGTGGAACAAATTTCTACCTGCCCAGCACCAGATCAATCCCCGAAAGAACTAACTCCAACTTTGCCCGCGGCAGTTTGCCGACGCGTTCCGTCAGCAGTGATTTGTCGAGAGAAATAACTTGCGATACATTGGCGACCGAATCTTTTGGCAGTCCGGTAACCCGCGCGGATAAGCTGACGTTGCCCGGAGCAAGGGCCCATTTCAGATTGCTCGTCAGCGGAACGCAAACCACTGTGGAGATTCGGCTCTGGTTCAGTGCGTCGCTTTGAACAACTGCGACGGGCCTACGGAACCCTGGGCCTGAACCGGTCGGGGCGGGCAAATCTGCCCACCAGATCTCGCCTTGCGCGATCACCACTCGCTCTGCTCCAGCCGTCTGCGGGAAGCCGCCGCTACGAAGGGATCGTTATTCTCACCGATTTCAGCCAGAGCCTGATCCATGGCCTCGGTGATTCTGTCGGGCGAGCGCCGCGCCACATACTCGCGTAAGGCATCGCTAAACAGCCGGCTCCGCGACTTCCGCGAGCGCCGCGCAAGGCGTTCCGCCACGTCGAAAAGTTCATTGGGAATGGAGACTGCCGTTTTCATACCTAAAGTATGACCGAGCCTGCGACGGTTGGCAAGACATAAACGGCGGGCGACCCACTCCAGCCTGGTTTTGGCTTGAGTGGGGCGGTTCATGAAATTCAGGGAATTCGGGCACAGAAGGAACCCTCCCACTAACTAGTTCGCATCGCAACCCAGAGAGAAGCGCAGAGCAGCACACACCTCATTCATCCGTGCGGAACTAAGCTGGGCCACACGTTTCCCCAGGCGCTGTTGCGACACCGTAATGGCATTGTGCAGGTTCACCGCGCACGGGGCTTTCATCCCGTCCTCCTCATTCAGAACGACTAGGTCTAGGGGGGCGTATCCACCTGTTAGTTTCCACACCCCCACTGTGACATCTGACCTTGTCCACAGCCCATCACTTGCGCGATCATGGTCGAGGCCGTGACGATTGGCAGAAGCCCAATCGTCGCGCCCATAAGTCATTGATTCTTAATAACTTAGTACCTAAGTTCTTTGAAATCCCGATCTTGCGGGGAATTTCCCGCTAAAGTGATGATTCCAGAGATTATGTAAAAAGGGGGGAGGGGGTATCGCCCCATTTTGGGTGCATTTTCAGCCCAAGAGCCAGCGATCCAACACCCGCCGCAACCAAGCCCAAACCCTATTTTCGGAACACTCAAGCGGTTTCCGCCTGGTACTCGGTACTCGCGACTCCGGCTACAGCCGCACCATCGCGGAACGTAACGCTGTTCCCGGAAATCGCAGGCACGCGATCCCCCGGAACCAGAATTCCCACCAGATTCAACGGATCGGCCGCCGAGAGCGTAATCGTTCCTTGCGCAAAGTCGAGCTTGCGCATCGCTCGCACCGACTCTACCGCCACCGGCAAGGCGAACTGCTCACCCAGAAATCCATCCACGAAACGCCCGCCGCGAATCTCACCACGGTCCTCCAGCCGGCGGAAGGCCATCAGCAGTTCGCGCCACGGCGGCAAGTTCGCCTCCCGCGCCAGCACATCGCGGATCACAATGCCGTACCGCCGCAGCAGCATCCAGCAAGCGGCTTCGACCGCGCGCGGCCGCTCGACAACTTCGTCGGCGTGCAGCAGCGCCCAGCGCCCCGCATTGTGCCGCGGACGCGTCGTTCGCCCACTCCCCTGCCCCGCCCGCCGCTTGGGGTCGATCAGCGAACGCAGATTGTCGAAGCCATCGGCCGTCACCAGGCCCGCGGCCACCAGTTCCCAAAGCGCGGTCTCGATTTCCGCTTTCAATTTTCCGGTGCCGCGAACAATGTCCGCAAAGAACGACGCGCCCCGCTGCCGAAGAAAGTCGAGCACCCCTTGCGCCCCATGGCTCAACCCGCTACTGACGCCAGCTTCCGCGCCGGGATGCCGCGGCGTCATCCAGTCGGCATCTTCCCGCACAAAGAATGTGATCGGCGCAACGCTGGTGGGAATCACCCGCCGCTGGCGCGGAGCGGCACCCGTCTCGGTCTCACTTCCGCGGCTTGCGGGATAGTCCAGTGTCGCCGGATGCGGCGACAGCCTTCCCCATCCCACGGCGCCCGTGAGGCAAAGCTGGTCAAGCCATTTGGGATCGTAATCCACAATGCGGCGAGCGAGCACCTGCCGCTCCCACGCGTTCGCCGGAATCTCAAACCCTTGCAACTGCCGCAGCACTTCGAGCGTGCCACGCTCTCCCAAGACTTGTGTCGCCGGAGCCACGTGCTGCCACTGCAACAGCCACTGCATGAATCGCGCCGCGGTCACCGGCTCGATCTGCTTGCGCAAAGTCGCAACCGTAAGCCGGTGAATCCGCGCCAGAAGCCGCCGCTCGCACCATTCGATTTCGGGCTCCGTGTTCGGCTCGTGTGGCGCGGGCACTCTTGCCCGCGAGGCAGTGCCACTGAAGTTTCCTCGCAGAATAGTCCCGCTTGCTTCCATGCGAAGAAGAACGCCCGAGATCTCAGATGCTGGAATTCCCAAAATCTCCCCGAGCTGTGTCGCCGTAACTGGTCCGAGGTGCGACATCCATCCGGTACCCAGGGTAAACAAAGCATCGTCGCGAGTTGGAAGTGCCGTTTCCACATCAGCCAACTGCGGCTCGAATTGCGCCTCGGGAAACAGGATTGAAAAAGTCTTCGCCCGCTCTGCCGCAACCCAGTAATTTCGTCCATCGAAACTAGCGCTCGCGGCGCGCCCCTCGGCGATCAATCGCTCAAAATAAAATTTCCACTGACCGGTCCCGAAGTTGGCGCCAGCTTCCGGCAGCGCCACCAGCGTGTGCAGCACATCGTGGAGTTCATCGGCATCGTGCACATCCGGCCACGCCTCTTCCCGCACCTGGGCAATCGCCGCCGGATCCAGTCCTCCCACTTCTTCGAGCACCGATTCCGGCAGCATTCGACGCATCTGCACCGCGCGCGCCCGCCGCTCCTCCAGCGGCGCGTCGTCGAGAAACGCATAAGGATTCGCATTCAGAATCTCGTGCGAGAACTGGGATGGAACCGGCGTGTCGACCGCAATACACCGAATCCGTCCGTCCGCCAGCCCTGTGAGCAGAGCTTTCAGTCCTTCAATATCCATTGCCTCAGTGAGCACATCTTTCATTACTTCGCCCACCAGCGGATGATCGGGTATATGGCGCTCGCCTTGGATGTTTTCGAAGCATGCGGCCGCGTCCGGAAAAACCGAAGCCAGCAAATCATCGGAGCGCATGCGCTGAATCTGCGGCGGGACTTTTTTCCCGTTTTGAAAGCGCAACAGCGCCAGCGCGCGGTTCGCATCCCAGCGCCAGCGCGTGGCGAAGATCGGCGAATCGAGCGCCGCTTGTTCCAATATCGGCTGCACCGTCGCCGCCTGCAAAAAATTGAAGACATCCCCCAGCGGGAAGCTATGCTGCTCGGCCAGAGCGATGTTCAAACCGTTGTCAGTGGCCGCAGCCTGCAACTCAAAGTTGAACCCAACGCAGAAACGCTTGCGCAGAGCCAGCCCCCATGCTTTGTTGATGCGTCCACCAAAAGGCGCATGGATCACCAACTGCATGCCGCCGCCTTCGTCGAAGAAGCGCTCTGCAATCACGGTAGTCTGCGTAGGCACGGCCCCCAGAACGGCCCGACCCTGCAACACATATTCAATTGCCTGCTCCGCGCTGGAATCGTCGAGGCCGCACTCCTCCTTCAGCCAACTCACGGCCGCCGCCACATCCGGCTGTGTCGCCGAAAATCCTACCGGCGAAGTGTGCGGCAGCATTGCGCTGATTTTTTCCCGCAGTGTTCCAATGTGCTCCGAAAGTTCTTGGGTCCGCGCGGGCGCTTCACCTCTCCAGAACGGCACGCTCGGCGGCGCGCCGTGCGCATCCTGCACCAGCACGCGTCCAGCATTGGTTTCGATCCGGCGAATCATCCACGACGTATTTCCCAAAAGCATGATGTCGCCGCGATTGCTCTCCACGGCGAAATCTTCATCCACCGTGCCCACCACAAGGCCATCGGGTTCTGCAACGACGTTATAGAGCGAGTTGTCCGGAATCGCTCCGCCGCTGGTGATGGCCGCCAGCCGCGCCCCGCGCCGGGCGCGTAGCTTGCCGTTTACCCGATCCCGATGAATGTACGCGCCATAACGGCCGCGCCGCGCCGCAATACCCTCGGCCAGCATCTCGAGAATCGCATCGAAGGTGGTGCGCGTTAAATTGCGATACGGATACGCACGCCGCACCAGTGAAAACATCTCATCTTCGCTCCACTCTTCGGCAGCACATGCCGCCACGATCTGCTGCGCCAGCACATCCAGAGGAGATTCCGGAATCATCAGCCGGTCGAGATCGCCCTCCCGGATGGCGCGCACCAGGGCCGCACACTCCAGCAGATCGTCGCGAGTGGTCGCAAATAAGCGCCCCTTAGGAACCGCGCCACGCCAGTGTCCGGACCGTCCTACGCGCTGCAGCGTCACTGCAATCGCCCGCGGCGAATTGACCTGCACGACCAGATCCACTGTGCCAACATCAATTCCCAACTCGAGCGATGCGGTCGCCACCAGCACGCGCACCTGGCCTTCTTTCAGTTTCTTCTCCGCCGCCAGGCGCAGCTTGCGCGAAAGGCTGCCATGGTGCGCCGCCACATTTTCTTCACCAATGCGCTCGCCCAGGTGATGCGCCACGCGCTCCGCCATGCGCCGGGTGTTCACGAACACCAGCGTCGAGCGGTGCTGCTCCACCAGGGTCACCAGCCGGTTGTAAACCTCGTCCCACATTTCGTTTGAAGCCACCGGCCCCAGCGGCATCGTCGGAACTTCGACCGCCATATCGAGTTTCCGCTTGTGTCCAATGTTGACGATCACGGGATCCGGTCGCGCTTCATCAGGGCCACGATTGCCAGTAAGAAAGTGAGCAACTTCTTCAATCGGCTTCTGTGTCGCAGAAAGTCCGATCCGCACCGGAGGCTTGTAAGTCAGCGCCTCCAGGCGTTCCAGCGACAGCGTCAAATGTGCTCCGCGTTTGTCGTCGGCCACCGCGTGGATTTCGTCCACGATCACGGTTTCGACATCGCGCAGAATCGCGCGGCTCTTATCCGCCGTGAGCAAAATATAGAGCGACTCCGGCGTAGTGACCAGAATGTGCGGCGGCCGCTTGAGCATAGCGCGGCGCTCGTGTGCCAGGGTATCGCCGGTGCGAACCGCGGTGCGAATCTCCGGCATGAGCAGTCCGCGCTCGCCCGCCATCGCGAGAATTTCCCCCAGCGGCACTTCGAGATTTTTTTGGATGTCGTTGCCCAGCGCTTTTAGCGGCGACACATAGAGAACTTCCGTGCGGTCGGCGAGATCCCCGGCCAGCGCTTTGCGCACCAGACGGTCAATGCAGGCGAGAAACGCAGCCAGTGTTTTGCCCGACCCGGTAGGTGCAGAAATCAGCGTGGTTCGCCCGGCAAGAATGTGCGGCCATCCCTGCTCCTGCGGTTCCGTAGGCGTGGCAAACCGCTGGACAAACCACTCCGCCACGAGAGGATGTGCCCAAGCTAGCGAGGCAGGAAACGACGGCATTGGGATATTGTAGACCGAACATGGAGTTTCGTAAAATGTTCGCCTTCGGGGCACGCCGGGCGTAGAATTCCCAATAGGGGTCACAGCTATGTCGCCAGCTACCACGTTTGATCCGGTCCAGACCACTGATCGCTTCTACACAATGGTGAAGAGCCTTAGTGAGTTCGACAAGATGGAAGTCCGGGGGGTGATTCAGACTCTCCTGTCGACTTCGGGTCGTGAGCGCTGCTTTGTTGGCACCTACTACCGCACCACGGCCAATATAGCAACGCTCCTAGAGTTTAAGCAGCCAAGACATTTTCAAGCCATCGCAATGCTAGCGAGGGGGCTGTTCGAACTGGCCGTTGACATACGGCTGATAGATTTGATCCCTGGCGGCCCGACGAAGATCATGGAATTTACCGACGTGGAAAAGCTGAGGTGTGCCCGGAAAATCTTGCAATTCAAGGCGGCCAATCCAGCCGCCAAGGTTGAGACAACCATCTACAGTTCGTTTGTCACGAACAATGAGCGCCGAATAGACGGCACGAAGAGCGTGTTGTGGAAGACGACGAAGAATCTGTCGCACTGGTCAGGGCTTAGTTTGCCTAAGCGGGTCGCGTTGGTGAAATCGCCGTTCGAGGAAATCTATGAGGTGAACTATCCGCAACTTAGCTGGTACGTTCACTCGGGATTGACAGGCATCGTCAATCTGAAAGCGGAGACATTCACCCTCGTGTGTGGAAGTGCCTTCAAGCTGGCAGCGGACGCATACCGGGAAGTGCTCTTAACCATGATTCGCGAGTTCAAGATAGCGAAAGCGAATGAAAAGATAGAAGGGAAGTTGGATGCTGCAAGGTTTCTCCCCCTCACGGATACTCCCCAGGAAGCCGATCAGCTGCTAAGGGCGCTGACGCAATAGACAGCCAGGAACTTGCCGGGTGTTGGAACCCTCCGGATTCAGAGAAGGGGCAGACAAGTCGTAAAGTCACGGAAGAGTGGTCAGAAACCAATCCGAACCCACCGCTCCGCATCTGGCAAGAAGCGGCAAGCGGACCCTTCTACCCGTAAGCCGGGCGATCTTTCGGTAGACACGCTTGTCAGGCTACGCACTTATCCAGTATCTCCGCGGGTCTTGCCAAGGCAAGACCTCGCTCGTGGAAGCCCGCGAACGCGATCACAGGAAGGATGACCGAGCCAGGAGCCGGAAGCTAAGGGCCAGAGACTGATCGCTGACGGCTGATAGCTGAAGGCTCAAATGCTAGAATTCCCGCGATGCCAAAACTCTCCGCTCAAGCCCGCGCGCGAAAAATCAAACTCCTCCTCTTCGACGTGGACGGCGTCCTCACCGATGGCAAGCTGTTCTTCCTTCCTACATCGCAGCAGGGCGTATCGCAGGAATCTGGGCACAGTCAGACTAGCCCAAGCCAGATTGAGTTCAAGGGCTTCCACGCCCACGACGGTACCTCCATTTCGCTCGCCCGGCTCGGTGGCATCAAGACTGGGCTCATCACCAACCGCATATCGGAAACAGTCGCGCTCCGTGCCCGAGATCTGAAGCTCGAGTACGTCTATCAAGGCGTGCAGGACAAGAGAACCTGCTTCATCGACATCGTGAAAAAAGCGGGGCTGAAGCCGGAAGAAGCCGCATTCGTCGGGGACGATGTGATCGATCTCCCCGCCCTGCGCGCCGGCGGACTAGCCATCGCGGTGAAAAATGCACGAGCTGAAGTAAAAAGAGAAGCCCATTACGTCACTCCGCACGCCGGCGGCGAAGGCGCGTTGCGCGACGCCGTCGAATTCATTCTAAAAGCCCAGAGCAAGTGGAAGCGCGCCGTGGAAGATTACATTGGCGAGTGAAAGAAGCTTTTAGCTCTTAGCCCTTAGCTGTCGCGCTTGATAAGTGCCGTCGAAAGGAACGATTGGTTTGGGTTTCCGCTAAAGGCTAAGAGCTAAGGGCTACAAACGAAAAGCCCACCGGATGCTTGCTTGGGGCGTGCTCGGGTCAGCATCCGATGGGCACCGTTTCTCCCTACTCACCCTGTTGTTTTCAGGAGTATGTGCAATGATTAAACTCCAGAACTTCGCGAAGTTGCGTCTAATTTTGTAAAACTTTGTAATTCTCGCGAATCGCCGCGGATTCTTGCGACGATCCATCAGGTAGATACTGTAGGGTTTGACAAATTCTTTGAGCTGCCTGTTACTTTCTAGTTTGAAATCACAGGCGTGCTCGAGGCCATGAGTTCGGTGAAGCGCGGATTTTTCCGCAACTGCGTGAATTCCACGTCTTTGTACACGTTCTTCAAGTCCTTGTAGCCATCTTCCCGTGCCTTCCTCAAGTATTCAAGCGATTGGTCGGACAATCCCATCTTGGCGAAGAGTTTCGCGACCGTGTAGTCGTACCGTGCTCGATCCTCGGGGCTGGGCAATTGCGCCTGCACTCCGCCTCGCGAACTGCGCTCGAATACATCGGGATCGAGTTCCAGCGCATGCTGGTAAGCGGCCACTGCGGACTCGAAGGCTCGTTTGGAGAAATAAGCTGCACCGAGATTATTGAAGAACGACGCAGAACTATTGTCCATCTCAATGGCCTTTTCATACTGCTTGACTGCCGCTCCGTATTTCTTGCTCTCGTAGAAAATTACGCCCAGATTGTTGTAGGCATCGGCGTAGTTGTGATCGGAGCGGATGGCTCGCTCGAATGACCTTCGCGCTTCTTTGTAGCGCTGCATCATGAGTTCCGTGATGCCGATCTTATTCAGCAGGTGCGCGTCGCTCCCTTTCTTGTTCAGCGCCGCGCGATAGTAGTCGAGCGCATCCAGATACAGTTTGTCGGCGCGAAGCCGGTCGGCTTGCAGTTCAAGATCCGCGGCGGTTGCGTCGCGTGCCGGAGGATCGATTGCGCGCACCAGAGGCGGTGCGATCTGTACTTGTTCTGAATGTGAAATTTGTGCCAGTGCGGCGGTGGAAGAAATCAGAAGAACAACCAGGCAGGCCTTCCGGTAGGACATACATACCCCCAAAGCGACCAGTTCCCACGAGCCCATTCTGCCACAGTTTTCGCTGGGCGGCGAAGATTTTTTGAGGCGGCGTGGCCAGACGAAATCCCGTGATCCGGATTAAAAAAAAATGCGGATCGATTTTGTAAAATCTCTGTTTTGAATAAGTTGCGGGCGGGTCGATCTGGATTGATCTGGCTAAAATATTGATAAACAAGCACTTGCGCGCAAAATATTACAGCCAAGGGAGTTAGGGTTGGCGAGCGTTGATTGCGACCGCCATTTCTGCCCGCGCTCCGCTTCGAACATCGGTTTGAAACACCATCCTGCAAGAATCGCTCAAGCGGTGGGGCGGGGACAAGGTTAGAAGTCACATTGGGGCTGTGGATATCCGGGGAATCAGGGTTTGCCGAGCGCAGGGATGAGTGATCTCCGGCCGGGGCTGGGCGAGACGGGAGGGAAGTCCCCGCTTTTCGACGCCTAAATCGACGAAGATGGGGATTCTGCCCCCATTTTTGACCGTAAAGAGCCTTATTTTCCTCGATGAGGAGGACGCCAGCACGAAACTGCTGGGAGGATAACAATGGGCCCTTCTTGCGGGTCTGGAGCTGTCATGTTCGAAAACGTCTCATGAGGGCCCCGCCTTTTCTAATTTTCGTCAGAAGCATCCGGTTCGCCGGTAGGCAGCTTCTCCCATCCGCAACTCTGACAGACGGCACCATCGGCTTGGAGTTCGGGCCTGTAGAGCACAATCAACCTCAGTGAGCCACAGCGCCCGCAGCGCTCGGGTGTCTCTCTCTCGTGACGAAGCAACGCTGCCCCGAAGGCCTCTAGGGTGGTGTGCGTTGCATTCAGGGCTATCAGCCCGTCACCCCGAGTCGCGTTGGCAGCATGTGTGAGCCAACTAACCAGTTGCCAAGACTCCTTGGCTAGACTCTTTAGATAGCCACGAATGCGCTCATTCTTGCTTCCGTGAGCTACTGCTTCGGCAATCAGTTCTGACCAGCGTACAGTGGCCAGCTACCTGGGGCTGATTCCGCGCGAGCACTCTTCGGGAGGGCGGCAGAAGCTGGGAG